>Ga0206998_1158_pt1 | contig 16030 bp, 12 predicted proteins | sample Alteio_BWMinCont_FD_153309 | JGI IMG/M metagenome (GOLD analysis project Ga0206998, IMG submission 153309) | Enriched cells from forest soil in Barre Woods Harvard Forest LTER site, Petersham, Massachusetts, United States -... | ecosystem: Environmental > Terrestrial > Soil > Temperate forest >... | reverse complement strand
GTGTCGGCGGTCTCGGCTGGCTCTGATAGCTCAGAACGGGAGACGAGCCTGCCGACGATCAAGCTGGACAAGATGAAGGTCGGAGGGACTGGCAGATGGTCGAGGCAGGCAACGGACCTACGCCGCATCGTTCAGGTTGACCGTCACACGCCTTCCGAGTGCGGAAGCGATGTTCACCAGCGCATCGAGCGAAAAACGCGAGATACGGCCGCGCAGCAAGTCATTCATGCGCGGCTGCGTCACTCCGCACCGCCGCGGCTTCGGCCTGGGTCCAGCTATTGTCCCGAACGATCGCCTCGATCTTGTCCATCAATTCAGAACGCAGGCGGAGGTTTGTTGCTTCTTCAGGGGTGTCGGCACGGCGTCCCAAACGCTCTCAAATTCCTCAAACTGCTTGTTTTTCATCTCGGATCTCTTATCAACGAGTGAAATCGCTCTCTAGCGATCTGGATGTCACGCTTCGCAGTAGCCTGGGGTCTTCTTTTGGAAGGCGTGAAGCGTAAATCGCTTCAGCCCTCCGCGCGGCGTAGATAACACGATAGGCGCCCGATTCTTCCCATATATTCGAATCTCTTCGACACCTTTCCCTGGAGTTGCCAAGAAACCTCAGGCGCTTCATTGCCGGTCAATTATATTCAATTCGATATAGGGAGTTTCAAACCGAAACTAACCTCGATGAGAGGATTTTGATAGTTTCAGAGTATGCCTCAAACCACCGCCCAACCCGACTCCACCGCAATCGACCTCGAATCCCTCGCGGCCGACGTCGTTGCCCGGGCCATGAAGTCTGGCGCCAGCGATGCAGAGGCAGTGGTTCGCGAAGGCGACGAGTTCAGCGTCACGGTTCGCATGGGACAGGTGGAGAAGCTGCAGGAGTCCGGTTCGCGCGGGATTGGAGTGCGCGTGTTTCTGGGCAAGCGCTCCGCATCGACCTCGACCAGTGACTTCACGCCGGACGGCATTCGGCAGCTTGTTGACGGTGCGATGGCTTTGGCGCAGATCACTGAAGAAGACCCCTTCAGCGGGCTGCCGGAGGCGGGCGAGTTTGGATCCGTTCCCGGCGACCTGCACCTCTATTTCGACGACGTCTACTCTTTTGACGGACCAAAGCGGATCGAGTGGGCTCGCCGGGCCGAAGCAGCGGCTCTCGCAGCCGACCCGCGCATTACGAATTCGAATGGTGGCAGCTTTGACGTCTCCACCGGCTGCAAGGTGCTGGCCAACTCGCGCGGCTTCCTGGGCAGCTATCGCAGCAGTTACGCCGGAGTCTCGGCCGCTCCGCTTGCCAAGGACGAGAACGGACAGATGCAGCGCGACCACTGGTGGTCCAGCGCCCGTCGCATCGGTGATCTCGATTCGCCGGAATCGGTTGGCGCGGAAGCCGCCCGCCGCACCATCCGCCGCCTGGGTGCGCGCCGCGTAGCCACGGAGCAGGTTCCCATCGTGTTCGCGCAGGAAACCGCTCGCTCGCTGATTGGATCCATCTTCGAGGCGGCCTCCGGCGACTCAATCTGGCGGAGTGCGTCGTTCCTTGCCGGCAAACTCGGCGAACCCATTGCCGCTCCCGCACTTACGGTAATCGATGACAATTTCATGCTGCTGCCGAACGGGGTGGGCGGCTATGGAACCTCCCCGTTCGACGGCGAGGGCCTGCCCTCTCTCCGCACCGTCGTCGTGGAGAACGGCGTGCTGCGCAACTACCTGCTGAATACCTACGCCGGCCGCAAGTTGGGCATGAAGTCGACGCACAACGCGGCGCGCGGCCTGGCTGGAACGCCCGGCATCGGCGCAGGCAACCTCTACCTCGAGCCGGGCATTCAGTCTCCCGAGCAGATCATAGGCGATGTTAAGGCCGGTCTCTACGTTACCGGCCTGATGGGCTTCGGCACCAATCTTGTGACCGGCGACTACTCGCGCGGCGCCACCGGCCTGTGGATCGAGAATGGCGAACTGACCCATGCAGTGGAAGAGATCACCATCGCCGGCAATCTTGCGGACATGTTGCGCAACGTTACGGCCGTCGGCAATGACCTGGTCTTCCGCGGCTCCGTCGCGTCGCCCACTTTGCGCATCGACGGTATGACCATCGCAGGTGCGTGAGCGGAGACATCCCGTGCCGGCCGAGTTCCAGTCCATCCCGTTTGATCCTGCCGACACGAGTAGAGCACTGCATCAGATCCCGGAAGCCTGCGCCGTCTTTGCACTGTACGGCGAAGCTGCCAACACCGAACCCTACATCGGCCGGACCCCGAATCTCCGCGGACGGCTGGAACGCCTGCTGTTGCCTTCACCGAAGCACCCGCGCCGTCTGCAACTGGCCGGCCGCGTGCGCCGCATCGCATGGCAGCTCACCGGGTCCGACTTCGAATCCCTGCTGGCGCAATTCACGATTCTTGAAGAGGTTTACGGCGCGAAGGCTCTCGAGCGCATGCACCTGGGCGCACCAGCCTTTGTGCGTTTTCTGGGCAACAATCCTTACCCGCGCGTAACCGTAACCAATCGCCCCAGCCTGCGAGAAGCCGACTGGGCCTACGGGCCGTTTGCATCGCGGGCTGCCGCCGAGCGCTTCGCGGAGGAAGCTCTCAAGCTCTTTCTACTTCGCCGCTGCACGGACGATCTCGACCCCAATCCAAGCCACCCTGGCTGCGTCTACTCCGAGATGAAGATGTGCCTTGCGCCGTGCTATCAGGGTTGTACGGATGAGCGTTACAGCGAAGAATCCTCAGCGGTCGAGCGCTTCCTGGCAACGCGCGGGGAGAGCCGCCTGGTGCAGCTCCGGACCCAGCGCGACGAGGTCTCGGCCCAACTCGAGTTCGAATCGGCTGCCGCGCTCCACGCTCAGGTCCAGCGCGCTGAGGCGGTCCGAGCGCTGGCACCTGAATTGGTTCGCCCACTGAGCCAGCTCCGCGCCGTCATCCTGCAGGGCTCCGCCCAACCCGATGAGGTTGCGGTCTTTCTCTTCGACCAGGGCCGGTTGCTCGGTCCTGCGGCGTTCTCCACCCTGGGCATGCGCATCCAAAACGAGCAATCGGGATCCAGTTCGCTCTACGCCCAGCCTTTGGCGCTCGAGCCAGTGGCTGAGAAACAGAGAACGGGGAACAGAGAACAGGGGCCAGGGAGGGAAGGTGGACTAAGGGACGAAGAGGCTGGGAGCGCCGGGCAAGCTGAGGATCGAAAAGCGCCGAGTTCCGGCAGGGCGGGCGGCGCCAATACTGTGTCGGCTCGGCCGGCGCGGGGAATGCTGGAGGCGCGGCTGGAGGCCGTTCTCGCCGAGCTCAAATCCCCCGTTGACGTGCCCAGTGCGACCGTCCGCCAGGGGCACCTGGCCCTGCTCAAGCGCTGGTATTACCGCCCCGAGGTCCGCCGCCCCGGGGAAATCTTCTTTCCTGACACTGAAGGGGCCTGGCCGACTAAAGCGATCCTTCGCGGGGTGGGGCGGGTGGCCGCCAAGTCACTGCCGGCTGCTGCCGCCACGTAGCACAATGGGTGTGGAGGAGGCATGCCACGGCGAGTGGATCTGCGTGCGGAATTGTCGGTCGGCAGGCACGCGTTAAGCATCGGGCGCGTTCCCCAGGTTGCGCAATGGATTGCGGGCGTGCCGCGCCGCGTTCCCGGCCTTATTGAGCTGATGTGGGACGACGATCCGGGGGTGGCGAATCGCGCCGCCGACGTGTTGGAGCGCATTACGAGGCGACCGTTACCTGCCCTGCGACGCGCTGTGGAAGATCACAAGGAAGCGTTGCTGGGGCATTTGGCCGAGGCTGTGGAGAAAAAGCTGCGTTGGAATCTCGCGTTTTCTGTCCCGAGGATCACTTTGACAGTGCCCGAGTGCCGCCGCGCCGCCAGTGCGCTCCATGCCTATCTCGACGACCAAAGCTCGATTGTGAAGACTGCTGCGCTTCACGGCCTGGCCGACCTGACGCGCCAAAATCCGGAATCGCTGTTGGAGGTGATCGAGCTACTCAGAGTCGCCGGGCGTTCCGGAACCCCTGCCATGCGGGCGCGGAGCCGAATTCTGCTGAAGCGGATTGAAAGCCCGAGGGGAAAGCAACGGGAGCAGAGTTCGCTACACATGTTCGACTGATAGACTGGCTCCTGCAAGGAGTTGCGTCTCTCCATCAATGGTTGAGCTGGTTCCATCCATTCTTTCCGCCGACTTTGCACGCCTGGCCGACGAGATTGCGGCGGCCGAGCGAGGCGGTGGAACCGTGATCCACGCCGACGTGATGGACGGCCACTTTGTTCCCAACATCACCATCGGGCCGCCGGTCGTCGCCAGTCTGCGCAAGGTCACCAAGCTGCCCATCGATTGTCACCTGATGATCGAGAATCCGGACGATTACATTCCGGCATTCGCCGACGCCGGGGCCAACTGGGTCAGCGTTCACTACGAGGCCTGCCGTCACCTGCACCGCTCGCTCCAACTCATCGCTCATCACGGCATGCAACCCGCCGTTGTGCTCAACCCGGCCACGCGGGTCGAACTCATCCGCGACATCCTTCCCATGGTTCATCACGTGCTGATCATGAGCGTGAACCCCGGTTTCGGAGGCCAGAAATTCATCGAGTTCTCGCTCGACAAGATCCGCACCCTGGCCGAGATGAGGCGGGAGTTGGGCCTCGCATTTAGAATTGAGGTAGACGGCGGCGTGGCTCACGATACCGTCGCCCGGGTCGTCCAAGCAGGTGCGGACCTGCTTGTATCCGGAAGCGCCATTTTCGCAGCCGGGAATGCGGAAGAGAACGCCCGTGAGCTTCTTGCGGCCGCACGCCGGGCGGCTGGTGAGCGCCCTGCCAGGCGAATCAGGCCCGGCAAACGGGTAAGATGAGAAAGAAATCCAGGGTGAAACAGCGATCGGGCGGAGTCTAGAGACGGGCTTTGCTCAACAAGAGGTAGGGAATGAATCAGTTGTCCAACAAGATTGCCGCGTCCGCGCTTGCGGTCCTGCTCATGGCAAGCGCCGCCGCTGTGGCTCGAGACACTAAGCCCAAGAAAAAGAAGAACCAGGACCTGAGCGCCAACCCGCTGGCGAACGTGAACTCCAAGCAGCCGGACAAGGAGCTGTTTGACAAGGCCATGATTGCCCTGAAGAAGGGCCGGTTCGACGTGGCGCGGCTCGACCTGCAGACCATGTTGAATGCCTATCCGGACTCGGAATACCGGATGCGGGCTAAGCTGGCCGTTGGCGACACCTGGTTCAAGGAAGGCGGCACTGCTGCCCTAACTCAGGCCGAAGCGGAGTACAAGGATTTCATCACCTTTTTCCCGAATGCTCCCGAGGCTGCAGAAGCCCAGATGAAGGTGGGCGACATTTACTACCAGCAGATGGAGAAGCCCGATCGCGACTTCACCAACGCGCTCGACGCGGAGAAGGAATACCGGAACATGATCAACATGTTCCCTGACTCCACGCTGATTCCGCGTGCCAAGCAGAAGCTGCGCGACGTGCAAGAAGTATTGGCGGAACGCGAGACGCAGATTGGCCTCTATTACCAAAGCCGGGAGAACTACAACGCCTCCATTGCCCGCCTGCAGACCGTGGTTGATACCTATCCGCTTTACTCGAAGAGCGACCTGTCCCTGCTGAATATCGGAGACGCGTATTTAGGTCAAGCCCACCAGATCCAGATAGCTCCTGGACTTCCTGGCGCGGTGCGCGAGCGCCTCCGCTCGATGTACACGGACAAGGCAGCCGCGGCCTACGCCAAGGTGATTACGCGGTATCCTATGGCGCCCCGCGTTGAAGACGCCCGCGATCGCCTGATTGCCATGAACCGGCCCATTCCGGAGCCGACCCGAGAGGCCGTTGCCGAGAGCGAGGCTGAGGAGCAGAGCCGGCAACCGCTTCGCTTTACCGACCGCACCCTCGACGTTATTCGCCACGGACCGACAGTGGTTGAGGCCGTGCACGTCGGCGAGCCCAGCCTTGACGATCCCGGGCGCACGCTTGCCCCGACCATCACCAAGGAAAACATCACCATGTTCAACAGCGCGGTGAACGAGGGCAAACCGACCCCGGCTGCCGGAGCGGTTACACCTACCGGCCCCAATGAGCCGCCGCGGAGCGATCAACCCTCCAGCGCGCCCGTGCAACTGACTCCGCCTGAGGGCGGCACCGGCGTCGGCGTCTCGATTGTCAGCGCTCCCGGTGGCAACTCTGCCGGCGGCGATCCTAACGCGGTGGTCAAACCCGTCGGCCCCAGCAACACCGCCATCCCGGCTCCGGAAGCACCCGCACCGGCGCCCGTGCAGATCAACGACATCAAGCCCGGGCTGTCTCCTGCCGCAAGCGCCGCCGATGCAAAGAAGAAGAAGGCGCCCAAGGCGGATTTGAACGACGAGTCGTCGAGCAAGAAGAAGAAAAAGAAGGGGCTGGCTAAGCTCAACCCGTTCTGAGCGATACCGTTTGAGTCCTGATTGGATTGGACGCAAGATGAGCCGCATACGGACTGTATGCGGCTCGTTTTGCGTCCGGAGGAAAAATGTGATCCGGGGCGGACGGTTTTGATGCTTGCGGCGACGGGTGGGGGAGGGGTTCGCACTGCGCGAATCTGCTAGAGTGAGGGGTTGTCCCCTTGCGCGAATCACCGCCGCACATCATGGGGGCACCTAATCGAGCCCCATGCCTCACGACCTGCCGAAAGCGTACGATCCGACTGCCATTGAAGACCACTGGGCCGAATACTGGGTTCGGGAGAACCTGTTTGCCCAGCCGGTGCGCACCGCAGCTTCCAACGATGAAAACCTGAACGGCCAGCCCCCGTGTACCATCCTGCTGCCCCCTCCAAACGTGACCGGCAATCTGCACATGGGGCACATGTTCGAACATACCGAGAGCGACATTCTGATCCGCTGGCACCGTATGCGGGGCGGCCCCGTTCTCTGGATTCCCGGCACCGATCACGCCGGCATCGCCACCCAGATGCTGGTAGAGCGGCAGATTGTTACCGAGGGCACCAGCCGGCAGAAGATGGGTCGCGAAGCCTTCGTTGAGCGCGTGTGGAAGTGGCGCGAGCACTACGGCGGCGCCATTCTCGGCCAGATGAAGCGCCTCGGCGCTTCTGTCGACTGGAGCCGCGAATACTTCACCATGGACGAGCGCCTGTCGGTCGCGGTTCGGGAGGCCTTCGTCAAGTTGCACGAGCAAGGCCTGATTTATCGCGGCGCGTACATCGTGAACTGGTGCCCGCGCTGCCAGACCGCCATCAGCGATCTCGAAGTGGTTTACGACGAGCATAAGGGCCACCTGTGGGAGATTCGCTACCCCGTGCACGCCGACGATGGCCGCGAGACCGGTGAGTACTTGACGATAGCCACCACGCGCCCGGAGACCATGCTTGGCGACGTTGCCGTTGCCATACATCCAGAGGACGTACGCTACCTGCATCTTCACGGCAAGAAGCTCGGCCTTCCGCTGGTTAACCGCGAAATCCCCATCATTCTCGATGAGTGGGTCAGTCGCGAATTCGGCACGGGCGCGGTGAAGGTGACGCCCGCTCACGATCCCAATGATTTCGCGCTGGGAGAGCGCCATCACCTGCCGTCCATCAACGTGATGGACGACACCGCGCACATCAACGAGCATGGCGGCGTCTACGCGGGCCTCGACCGCTATGCCGCGCGCAAGAGGATTGTGGAAGATCTCGATGCGCAGGGACTCCTTGCCGGCGTGAAGGATCACACCCATAACGTGGGCCATTGCGATCGCTGTAAGACCATCGTGGAGCCGCGCCTCTCCACGCAATGGTTTGTCAAGATCCAGCCGCTCGCCGACAAGGCCATTGAGGCCGTCGAGAAAGGCCACATCCGCTTCACGCCCGAGATGTACGCGAAGACCTATTTCGAGTGGATGCGCAATATCCATGACTGGTGCATCTCGCGCCAACTGTGGTGGGGACATCGCATTCCGGCGTGGCACTGCGCCGTCTGCCACAAGATCACGGTGGCACGTCATGACCCGACCCACTGCGCGCACTGCAACTCGGATCAGATCACGCAGGAGACCGACGTGCTCGACACGTGGTTCTCTTCGGGGCTGTTGCCTGTTTCGGTCTTCGGCTGGCCCAGCATCACGGCGGAGAACAGAGCCGATTTCGACACCTTTTATCCCACATCGCTGCTCGTCACCGGCTTCGACATTCTGTTTTTCTGGGTGGCGCGCATGATCATGCTGGGATGCTGGTTCTCGGTTGAGGTGCCCATGCCGGATGGCAGCCCGCGCCCGTCGTCCGAGTCTGTGCCGTTTCGCGAGGTCTACATTCACGCCCTGGTCCGTGACGCCAACCGCGAGAAGATGTCGAAGACCAAGGGCAACGTCATCGACCCCATCGAGATTGTGCAGCAGTACGGGACAGACGCGGTGCGTTTTACTCTGGCGTCGATGGCCTCGCCCGGAACCGACATCGCGTTCAACGTGGCGCGGACGGAGGGTTACCGCGCATTTGCCAACAAAATTTGGAATGCGGCGCGGTTCATCTTCATGAATGTAGACAAGGCCGCGGAGGCGGGATATCCGGGATTCACTGAGACGTTTGGCAAACTATTAAAAGATAGAGTGCCATCGAAACTCCAGGCCGCGTCGAAAGACGTTCCCGAGGATGTTGCTTCGCAGATGAGGGAGCTCCAGCAGGGCCCGCAGAAGTCTAAAGGGCTATTCAGCCTTCCATTTGTCCAAGACACCGCGCCAATCGAGGAGCGGTGGATTGTCGCTCTTCTTTACAAGACTGCAGCCGATGTCAACAGTGCGCTGGAGAATTACCGTTTCGACGAAGCGGCGAACGCCATTTACCAGTATTTCTGGGGCGGTTTTTGCGATTGGTATCTTGAGATCCTGAAGTTGCGACTGGATTTCTTCAGCGTTGGGCTCTACAAAGAAGTGCTGACGCGGGAGCCCACCCAGGAACAGATCGAGATCCTTGAACGCAGGCCAGCCTCGGTTGCATTGGGGACTTTGCTTTTGGTGTTTGAGACTTCTCTTCGCATGCTCTCGCCCTTCATGCCGTTCCTCACCGAGGAGCTTTGGCACGCGATCTACGGCGGGAATCCGCCGGTCAAATCAATCGCGCTCGCACTGTACCCGCGTGTTCGCGATTCGGCCGATCCACCTTCGCCCGTCATCGAAGAAATGGCGCTCCTGCAGAGCCTCATCGTCGAAGTCCGCGCCCTCCGCAAAGAGGTCGGCGTTGAAGAGAAGGCTGCGATTCCAATCGAACTGCGGGCTGATGCCCGTTTGAAGACGATCGCCGAAGAGAACCGCGATATCATCGAGCGTCTCGCCCGTGTGAGCGAAGTCCGCTTCGTCGAAACGATCACCGGCGGCCTCTCCAAGCATCAAACCGCCAGCTTTAGCGTGGCGGTCATTTACGAACGCACCGTCGACGTTGCCGCCGAACGTGAACGCCTGTTGAAGGAGATCGCCAAATACGAGAAGATCCTCGCGAATGCCGAGCGCCAGTTGGGTAATGAAGGCTTCCTGGCCAAGGCGCCTCCGAAGGTTGTTGAAGGCCTGAAGAAGCAGGAAGCCGAAACCCGTCTCCTGCTGAAAAAGGCTCGCGAAGATCTCGACAACCTGCCGCCGGAGAGCAGCAAGGAGCCGCAAGCCTGATGCCCTAGCCCTTTCGTGCTAGTGACGCCTTTGCATTGAGACGCCCAAAGTGAAGCCAGCAAGGAATGAACTGACCGCTGAAGGCTAAGTGCTGCAAGGAACCACATGGATTGGAAGAACAGCCGCATCGACGTTCTGCTGGAACAGGCACTGGTTGAAGACCAGGCCGCCAGCGACGCGACCACCAAGGTGACCATCAATCCCGACCTGCGCGCCTCCGCGAGCGTGATCGCACGCGAGGAACTTATCGTCGCCGGCCTCGGCGCCATCCCGCGCTTTCTTGAGATCTACGCGCGCCTCGATCGCCGCCCCCAGGCGCAGACCCGCTTTGAAGTCGTCAGCCACCCGGAGATCTTCGATGGCGTGCGCGCGCGCAAGGGCCAGGTGCTTGCCGTCATCCGCCACAACGCCAGCGTGCTGCTCAGCTGCGAGCGCGTCATCCTCAATCTGCTCCAGCATCTCAGCGGCATAGCCACCAATACGCGCCGCTTTGTCGACGCCATCCACGGCACGCACGCGCGCGTACTCGACACGCGCAAGACGGTCCCGGGTTTGCGCGCGATTGAAAAGTACGCCGTTCTCTGCGGAGGCGGCACCAATCATCGCCTCGACCTCTCGAGTGGGATTCTCATCAAGAACAACCACATCTCGCTCGGCGGCGGACTGCGTACCGCGGTGACCCATGCGCTGGCGCGGCGCCAGAGCGGCCAGCGCGTGCAGGTGGAAGTGCGCAACACGCGCGAGCTTGAAGAAGCTCTCGAGTGCGGCGCTGAAGCAATCCTGCTCGACAACATGACACCACTGGAAGTGAAGAACTCGGTGGACCGGATCAAGCAGGAATCGCGCTGGATTCCCACGGAAGCGTCGGGCGGTATTGTCCTCGACAACATTCGCGGGTACGCCGAAACCGGTGTCGACTTTATCAGCGTCGGGGCCTTGACCCACTCCGCGCGCGCCGCCGACATATCCATGACCATCGCGGCAGAGTAATCTCCATTCATGTTCGATCTCTCGGCATTGGAGAAGTCTCTGGCGGGCACCGTCTACGCAGGCAAGTTGCGCTTCCTGCCTGTCACCGGTTCAACGAATGGCGACGCCCTGGCCGCCGCTCGCGACGGCGCTCCGCACGGTTCGGTCTTTCTCGCTGACGAGCAGACCGCGGGACGCGGACGCGGCGACCACACCTGGCACTCCGCCGCCGGCCAGGGGCTGTACGTCAGCGTGGTTCTGCAGCTGACTCTTCCCGCTTCGCGGCTTCCGCTTCTGCCTCTGGCGGGCGGGCTCGCCGCAGCCGAAGCCATCCGCGTCGCCAGCGGGCTGACGGTCGATCTTCGCTGGCCCAACGACCTGCTTCTCGGCCCACGAAAAACCGGCGGCATCCTGGCCGAAGCGCAAACCGAGGCCGGTCTTCTCGCGTTTGCCGTGGTCGGAATCGGTATCAACGTGCATCAGCGCAGCTTCGATCCCGCGCTGTCGACTCCCGGCACATCTCTTGATCTTGAATCCGGCCGAACCATCGACCGCCAACAACTTCTCATCGCGCTGCTGGAATCGCTCGACGACGAAACGCGCGCTCTGCTCGACCCTTACGCGTGGAAAACCATTCCCGCACGGCTCGATAATGCCTCCACCTGGATCCGAGGCCGTGAAGTCGAAGTCCATGGCCCGCAAGCCTGTACCGGCCTCACCGAGGGTCTGGACGAGCACGGCTTCCTGCTCGTCCGTACCGCGACCGGCATGGTCCACGTGCAGACCGGTGGGATTCGCACAGCCGGCGCCGTCCACGCGAAGGCATATTGAATACAATCGAAGCAATGCTGCTTGCGCTCGACGTGGGAAACACCAACACCGTTCTCGGCCTTTACCGCCTCACCCCTGAGACCTCAATGCCCGGCGCGCCAACCGCCTCGCGCCCTGAGGAGGAGCGCGAATTGGTGGCCCACTGGCGCGTGACCACGCACCGCACGCAGACCTCCGACGAGTACGGTGTGCTGTTCGTCAACCTATTTCAAATGAGCGGCATCTCCGTCGATGAAGTCCACCATATCATCATCTCGTCCGTAGTTCCGCCCGTTGAAACAACGCTCCGCCGGGTCTGCGAAAAGTACTTCCACCAGCAGCCCATCTTTGTGGAGCCCGGCATCAAGACCGGCATGCCCGTCCTGGTGGATAACCCCACTGAGCTTGGGGCCGACCGCCTTGTGAACGCCATTGCCGCATACGAGCGCTACGGCGGCCCATGCATCGTGGTCGACTTTGGCACTGCTACCACCTTCGACGTGATCTCCGCCAAGGGCGAGTACCTGGGCGGCGCCATCTCGCCCGGCCTGGGCATCAGCGCCGACGCGCTATTCTCCCACGCAGCTCGCCTGGGCCGCGTCGACATCAAGCGGCCCGCAAAAGTCATCGGCACCAACACCGTGACGCACCTGCAGAGCGGCCTCTACTACGGCTATATCGGTCTGGTCGACGGCATTATCGAGCGCATGATCCTGGAGCTCGGCGCGCAGGCACGTGTCATTGCCACCGGCGGCCTCGCGCGCCAAATAAGCGAAGACTCGCGCTACATTGCGCAAATCGACGACATGCTCACCCTCGATGGCTTGCGCATCCTGTTCGATCGCAACCGCACCGCCCGCCCGCGCACCCGCGCGCACTGAGGCGCTGCCGTGCGGAATTACTTCAATTACTTCACTGAAATCGAAGAGCGCTTCCAGCAGCGTCTCGGCTCGCTGTTGTTGCTCTCCACGCTCGATTGGTCGCTGATTGAAACGTGGCAGGAGGCCGGCGTGCCGCTCGAGGCCGTCCTGCGCGGCATCGATGCTGCCTTCGATAAGTACGATTCCCGCAAGCACCGCGGCCACAAGCGCAGGATCAACGGCCTGGCCTGGTGTGCGCAGGCCGTCATGATAGCCGCCGAGCAATTGCGTGAAGCCGCCGCCGGCGCATCAACCACGACAAACTACGCTGGGGCTGACTCCGGCTTCGAACACGAGCGTGTCGCCGCGCATCTCGAAGCCGCCGCAACCGCGCTCCAGGCCTCGACCGTTGCATCGGAAGTCTGCGCCGTGACGGCCATTCGCCTCCGCGAACTTGCCGCCGACGTTCGCGCCGCCGATCCCAAATCGCAACTCGACACGGAGAGCCTGGAACGACATCTCACCGTGCTCGAAGAGAAACTCTTTGCAGCCCTCACCACCGCCGCGCCAGAAGACCTGCTGGTCGCACTGAAGGAGCACGCCGCCCGCGAACTGGCTCCGTATCGAAGCCGCATGGGCGCGGTGCAACTGCGCCAGGTAGAAAAACAGTTCGAGCGGAAGCAATTGCTGGCCAATTACAACCTTCCCCGCCTCAGCCTCTTCTACATGAGCCAGCAATGACGCCCCGCAAACCAACTATCGCGGTGCCCCGGGTCTCGAGTTTGAGACCTGGGAAGGCTGCACCAAACGCAACTGAACTCGTTGAAGTAGAAAAGCCCATCTACGGCGGCAACTTCCTCGCCCGTCACGATGGCAAAGCTATATTCGTTCCGCTCGCGCTTCCCGGTGAACACGTGCGGATTCGAATCACCGAGAACAAATCCGGCTACTCGACCGCCGAACTCGTCGAGATCATGACTCCCGCTACTGAGCGCATCGCTCCCCGCTGCCCGCACTTCGGCCTCTGCGGCGGTTGCAACTATCAGCACACCGACTATGCCACGCAGCTCGCCTTCAAACAAGCCATCCTTCGCGAAACGCTTGAACGCGCCGGAGCTTCTGCGCCCGCCGAGATCGCCACACTCGCCGCCGATCCCTGGGCTTACCGCAATCGCATCCGCGTTGCCTTCGACGCCGCCGGAAATCCCGGCTACCGCAGCCGCCGTTCCCACTCCATCATCCCCATCCGCGAGTGCCCCATTGCCGCGCCGCTGCTTGTCTCCGCAGCAAAAGCTGCCGCTGAAACAATGTCCCGCGTTCCCGCGAATCTGCGCCCTCACGAGGTCCTGCTCTTTTGCGATCCCACGGAGTCCGCGCTCCTCGCCACCTTCTTCACTGCCGAGTCGACTCAACTCCGCCTCGATACGATTGCCCAGGCTTTTCACGATCGCAACCCCGCCCTAAAAGGGGCGGAACTGGCCACCGGAGGCCGTCCAGGTCATCCTCCGCGCACCCTCGCCCAATGGGGAGCAACCTCTCTCACCTATCCCGCTGCCGGATTCGACTATCGCGTTGATCACGGTGCATTCTTTCAAATCAACCGCTGGCTGATCGACGCCTTCATTGTCAACGTCGTCCAGGGACGCAGCGGCACCCTGGCATGGGATCTCTTCGCCGGAGTAGGGCTCTTCGCCCGCCAACTTGCGCTCCATTTCGACAAGGTCGTTGCCGTCGAATCCGCTACCGCTTCCATCAGCGCGCTTGCGGCCAATCTAGAGGGCACGAGCGGGGAAGCGGTTCCAACATCCACGCTTGAGTTTCTCCGCCGGTGCCGAACTGGACCCCGTCCCGACTTCATCGTCGTCGACCCACCGCGCACAGGGCTCGGTGCCGAGATCAGTGGCATTCTGGTTGAAATCGCCGCGCCTCATCTTGTCTACGTCTCGTGCGATCCGGCCACCCTTGCCCGCGACCTTCGCGCTCTTCTCGCCGGCGGCTACATCCTTGCATCCATTACACTCGCCGATCTCTTCCCCCAGACCTTCCATCTTGAAACAGTCGTCCATCTCCACCGCGCCTGATAAACTTCCTCTTCAATTGAAAGCCAAGATGGAACCGGACACATACACGCTGGTCCTACTGGACTCTCCGGGAACCCTCACGCCGGGAACCCTCACGTCACGCGCGCCTCCGTGGGCGCGGGTGCATCCCTCTTTCGATCGATTTGTGGGATGCTTGGCGGCAAAGCGGTGTCGCGTCTTCAACAATTAATCGTGCGCGCCCTTCTTGCGCAGAACGTCCGCCCACTTATGGTCGTCCATATTCATCGCGTAGAACAAAGGCCGGTGTTCGCTCTGGTCGATGGCATTTACGTCTGCTCCCTTGTCGATCAAAATCGGAATGACGCTCATGTATTGCAAGCGAAGGGCCATGTCCAGGCACGTATCGCCATAGGCATCGGGCAAATTCACGTTCGCGCCGTGATCAAGCAGGAATTGCACGTCGTCCTTCTGGTCACGAATCACCGCGAAGAACAACGGCGTCGCTCCGCTGGCGGGTTGCGCGTTAATGTCCGCGCCTTTGTTCACCAGCATCTCCACAATCTGCTTGTGTTTGATTGAGAAGACGGCCAAATGCAGCGGCGTATAGCCGTTCTGCATGTAGCGCGTGTCATCTCCGTGTACAGTCAGCACGCCCACTGGGTCCTGGTGGTTGTTCGACGCAAGCACCTTGTCCCATAGATCGCCCGGCGTGAACGGCCCGTAGTTATTCTTGGCGTTTACGTCTGCGCCCGCGTCAAGCAGCGCCTGAACCGCCGCTACTTGTCCGTGAAGCGCCGCGACATGCAACGGCGTGTCACCGTTCTTGTCCTTGTCGCTTACCAGTTTCGGATCCTGTTGCAACAGGGCCTTGATCTTGTTCGCATCTCCCTTGCGGGCCGCATCATGAATCGGTCCGCCGAATGCGATGGCGGCTGAAGAGAGCGCGAGAACGGCAAACACGGCCGCGCGGGCAACAGATGGATGGAATCGATTACAAATCTTCAGAGCAAGCTCCATGGTTCCTCCGGATGAAGAAACAGTCTAAACGATCTCTGGGATCGGTCTCATTCTTGTGGACGGGCCTTCGCGCGCGTTGGTTTCATCTCTGTGGGCCTGGCTCCCGCGAGTTCCTCAGAACCGCATGCGCAAGCCCAGGTCGAACTGCCGCTCAGGATAGAAATCAACCGCGTTGATATTCAGCGGTTGTCCAAATTCTGTATGGCCGGTCTTTAGCCCAGTGGGAAAATTCAACGTTGGAAACGTGCCAGACACGCTGCCCGGCTCAATCAAATAGCCGGTCGTTTCCCTCTGTCACATTCTGGTGATTGAACAGGTTAAAACTCTCGGCCAGCACCTCCATCTCGCGCCCATGACCCAGGCCGAACCGTCGTCCCAGCCGAACCTCCGCCTTCCACCTGGGTGCATAGCGACACGTGTTTTGCCCCACTCCATACACGCGATCGTCGCCCCCGAAGCCATTCATGCCTGGACCCAAACCCACAATTGTTGCGCCGTTCGCTTCGAACTCTCGCGTGATCGATCCTGCCGTTCACATCGAGTACGGCGACCCGCTGTGGAACTGCGCAGTCCCTGACAGCATCCAGCCGTTGGTCAGCCAACCTTCCGTGCTCCTTCGATTCCATGGCTCCTGCCAAATCGCCGCTACCGACGCCGAGTGCCGCACATCCAGGTTGCTCGTCCATACTCCAGGGCAAAGTTCGTGGGATCGAAGACACTGCTTCCC
>Ga0206998_1157_pt1 | contig 16032 bp, 11 predicted proteins | sample Alteio_BWMinCont_FD_153309 | JGI IMG/M metagenome (GOLD analysis project Ga0206998, IMG submission 153309) | Enriched cells from forest soil in Barre Woods Harvard Forest LTER site, Petersham, Massachusetts, United States -... | ecosystem: Environmental > Terrestrial > Soil > Temperate forest >... | reverse complement strand
GAAAACCCACCTGTACATTCCGGAACTGTCTCCTCTCCTGGCGCGTTGAGGCCCGGAATGAAGCCTCCTCCGAAGTGAGCCACCTCGGTGAAGGTGTGAGGCTCACCGCCCTGATCCACGACACTAAGGATGGTTCCTTCTTTGATCTTCAGGGCATCAGGTTCGAAGTCCCAGCCCGGGTCGGGAGTTCCGGCAGTTGCCTTCGCGAACAAGTCCGACAGTGTGGTGAATGCTCCCAGTGTGACGTTCTTACAGAAGTCAGGCCCCAGAGCGGCGTTGAAGGTGGATGGGTCGCATTCGTCCAATGCGACGATCTGGGCGGTATTCGTCTGAACGTCCTGCTGTGAATGTCGATATCCTGGATAGCGTTGCTCTGCAGGTATCTGTGCATTGACGAGCGCAGCGCTCGTCAATATCAGACAGCCAGTGAGCAAAGCCAACTTCGTCTTGGTAATCATCGTTGACGCCTCTGTCGCTTCGAATTTGGAAGCGCTGCCGCGGATCGTGTTTGATGGCAACCGGCGTAGCGCTTCACCCGAGATATCGAAAACGGCAGGACAAATACGACAACCCGAAGAAGGATCGATTTCGTGGGCAGGTATCTTGTGAAAGGGTGAGCGCATTACTTTGGCGGAGACAGGACTTTCTCGATGTTATGGTTTAACGCGGGCAGATGGTCGCGCTCGAGGACTCTCTTACTAACGACGAGGCCAATTGTGTGAGTATTTCGTACAGTGAGACCTGCCACATACCGAACCTTTGCCGATAGGCGCTCGGCGAGACGCCGGTATGGCGCTGGAAGATCTTGCGGAAGAAGACCACATCCTGATAACCCACGGCGTCACTGATCTCCGGCATGGTGCGATGGTCATTTTCCAAAAGCCGCTTGGCGGCGGCAACACGCAGCTTCTGCAAGTAGATCAGCGGACTATCCCCGGTGGCCTTCTTAAAGCGGCGAACAAAATTCCGTAAGCTCATGCCGACGTGTTCGGCCGGGGTTTCAAGTGGGAAAGTCCGTTGAAAGTTCTTATGCAGCCACTCCTGCGCGGCCGAGATGGCCTCGTCGGAATGCACAGTTTTCAGTGGAACGATGGCAAAACCAGCCTGCCAGGCGCGAGGCATCTCGATCAGCATGGCCTTGGCGCTTTACATGGCTACGTCGTGGCCGCAGAAGCGTTCTACCAGGTACAGGCTCAGATCCAGCGATGCGTTGACCCCGCCGCCGCAATAGAAGCCGTGGTCTTCGGTCACCATCAGTTCCGGCATCCACCGCACCTGGGGATATTTTTCACGGAAGCGCTCAGCCAGGCTCCAATTTGTGGTGGCGCGTTTGCCGTCAAGCAATCCCGTGGCTGCGACCAGGCCCGCGCCCGAGCAGACGCTGGCGATCGCGGCTCCGCGCTTGTGCCAGCGAAGCAGCCAGGGCACAACCGGCGCATTGCGCTCGACGGCGTCGTCCATGCTTAGGCCAGTCGATGGAAGGAAGATGAGATCCGTGTTGCGAACATCTTTAAGGGCCACCGCAGGCTGGATATGAATCGGCCCGTCACACCGTACCGCGCGTCCGTCGACCGATGCTGTAGTCACTCGAAAGTGACATACAGGCGGCATTCCCGTGAAGTTGTTCCACAGTGTGCCGGCATGACGAAAGACCTCCATCGGACCGATAGCGGTGGAGGAGAATGTCTCGTCGAGAAACAAAACTGTGACATTAATCATGACAAATCTTTACCTTTGGCTGAATCACCTACCCATAATGGCGAATCTGCCGTCTTGTTGCAAGGCTTTTTCACCTCTAGTCTTGGGACAGACTGGAAGCAAAAGTGCTTTTGCACAAGATGACAAGGAGTAAGTATGAAGAAATACATTATCGAGCGCGAGGTGCCAAACGTCGGAGCTCTCGCACCTGAAGAAATGCGCCAAGTTGCTGTGAAATCGAATGATGCGCTGAGCCAGCTTGCCCCTCACGTGCAGTGGCTGGAGTCATTCGTTGCCCCAAACAAAACCTTCTGCATCTATCTGGCCGAAGATGAGTCGTACATTCAGCGGCATGCGGAACTAAGTGGAATACCCGCAAACGAAGTAACGGAAATCAGCCAGATAATCGACCCGACGACTGCCTCGTCGTGTTCATAGGCCCTGATATAAATGATTGTGCGATCTGCCCTCGCATAGCGAAGACCATCGACGCTCAGTAGAAAACTACAGCGCCGTTTCGACAGTTCACTCCTTGGTCCTCGCGCACATTCCAGGCGACACGAGCGTTTCACCCTCAGGAGGGAATTCCATGGCTTCGATGATTTCCTCGCTCAACAGCGTTGCTGCGGGCGGGGACAGTACGGCTACCGATGCTTTGTTCAGTACTTTGTATTCTGAACTTCATCGATTAGCCAAACGGGAACTTGCAAGGCAATGGGCTCCTATGAGCCTCAGCGTCACTACACTTCTGCACGAAGCCTATCTGGATATGGCGGAACTGGACGGGCCGTCTTTTCCCGACCGTGCACGCTTCATGGGATATGCCGCACGTGTGATGCGCGGACTCATTATTGATCATGCCCGGAGCCGCAAAGCTACCAAACGCGGCGGAGATTTTGACATTACATCGCTTGAATTCGATGTTATCGAGAATGTCGCAGATGCGAAGGAGCTAACCATGATCAGCGATGCTCTGGACCAACTTGCGAAGGTTGAGCCAGAGCTTGCTGAAGTTGTCGACCTGAAGTTCTTCTGCGGGTTCTCTTTTGCCGAAATCGCTGCAATGCAGAAGGTGTCTGAACGGACGGTGCAGAGAAAGTGGGAAAAGGCGCGCATTTATCTCTATCACGACATCCGCACAGATCTGCCTTCCTGAGGAACTCAAAATGCCTGGTTTGACATTGGATGAATGGCATGTATTGAGTCCTCACCTGGACAAAGCACTTGGAATGACCGACGAAGAGTGTTCGATCTGGCTGTCGCAACTGCGCACCTACAATCCACGCATAGCGAACCGACTGGAAGAACTCCTCTACGAGCAACGTGCTCTGGCCGAGGAGGGTTTCCTCGAGAGGCGCGCCGTCGAATTGCCAAGTGCGCTGACACTGGTTGGTCAATGTGTCGGCGTCTACAGATTGTTGTCGCAGATCGGCCAAGGCGGCATGAGCGGCGTCTGGCTGGCAGAACGAATTGACGGCCGGTTCGAGCGGCAAGTGGTGGTAAAGTTCCTCAACTTCGCACTGGTAGGGCGGGTCGGGGAAGAGCGCTTTAAACGGGAAGGTAGAATACTCGGCTTGCTCGTTCACCAGCACATTGCTGGAATGCTCGATGCCGGAGTGACGCAAACTGGACAGCCCTATCTTGTTCTCGAGTACGTAGAAGGCGATCATATCGACGGTTATTGCGATCGCAGCAGGCTCGATGTTCGAGATCGTATTCGGCTTTTTCTCGATGTACTGGCGGCTGTGGCGCATGCACACGGCAACCTGATCGTGCACCGAGACCTTAAGCCTTCAAACGTTCTGGTCCGAAATGACGGGGAGGTGAAACTTCTCGACTTCGGCATCGCCAAGCTACTGGAACGCGACGGACATGCTGAGCAGCCGACCCAGCTCACGGTCGAAGGCGGCCGCGCCATGACTCCTGAATACGCGGCTCCCGAGCAACTGACAGGCGCGGCAATTACAACAGCCACCGATGTGTATGCGCTCGGCGTGTTGCTCTATGTTTTGTTGACGGGGCAGCATCCAACCGGAACCGGCCGGCATGCGCCCGCGGATCTCATCAAGGCGATCGTGGAGACCGAGCCCCCACGGTCGTCAGACACCGTGAGTTCAAAGCGAGCCGAGGGCGAGATCACCATCAACGCTGCTAAACGTGGCACTGCGCCGGATAAGCTTCGTCGCCAGTTGCGCGGAGATCTCGACACAATCATTGCCAAGGCGCTCAAGAAGGATCCTAAAGAGCGCTACCCATCGGTCACAGCTCTGGCAGATGATCTGCGCCGGTACCTGAGGAGCGAGCCGATCAGCGCCCGACCCGACACCTTTGCGTATCGGGCGGCCAAGTTCGTACGCCGCAACCGCACTGCGGTGGCCCTTACAACACTGACGGTTGCCGCCACGAGTGCCGGCCTGGTGAGCACACTGATTCAAAGTAGCAGTGCGCGCTCGGAACGAGACTTCGCGCTGAGGCAGCTATCGCGAGCAGAGGCAACTAATGATCTGAACGAATTTCTACTTTCCGATGCGGCGCCTTCAGGCAAACCCTTTACGGTCAACGAACTTCTTGTGCGAGCAGAACACATCGTCGAGCGGCAGCAGGACAAGCATGACCCCCAACGCATAGAAATGCTCATCTCCCTGGGTCGTCAGTACAACGTATTGGACGAACAGGCCAAGTCCCGCCAACTGCTGGGGGAGGCGTATGACCTCTCCCGCGCGCTGAGCGACCGCTCCATCCGCGCTAGAGCGTCTTGTGCGCTGGCGAGTGCTCTTGCCATGGCGGGCGAGAATGCTCGCGCCGAAAAATTAGCTACTGAAGGCCTCCAGATTCTCGGCAGGGAATCACGGTTCGCCTCCGACCAGATGTTCTGCCTGTTGCGTGGCGCCGAAGTCGCCCGGGAGCGTGGCGATTCGCGAGAGGCCATCGTGCGAGTGGAGGCGGCGCAACGGACGCTGAAGGGGCTGCAATTTGAGTCCGGGCTTGTGAGTTCGCAGCTCCTGATGGAGGTCGCGGAATCGTACCGCTTTGCAGGGCGATACGAGGAAGCGAACGCCGTGTTCGAGCAGGCGTCAAAACAGCTATCAGCGCTCGGACGCGACGACACTCAGACCGCAGTGACGCTCTTCAACAATTGGGGTATCACCCTCTATCTTGCCGGGCAGCCGCGGGACAGCGAGAAGGTTCTTCGACGCGCGCTCGAGATCAGCCGCGCCGGGCAGACGGAGGATGCGGTTTCACCAATGCTTCTTGTCAACTACGCCCGCTCACTGCGTGAGTTAGATAGGATCGACGAAGCAGCCGACTACGCTGAACGGGGCTACGCGAAGGCGCTGCATTCCGGTGCCCAAGTAGTGGTCGGTCAATCCCTGTTGCTCCGTGCCGTGATCTATACGGATCAGGGGAATCTTCCACTTGCCTCGGCAATGCTGGACGAGGTAGAGCCTAGACTGCAAAAGGGTCTCCCAGCGGGGCACATCGCTTTCGGCACGCTCGCATCTGATCGAGCGCTCGTCGCGCAGGCGCACGGGGACTCGCAGGGAGCCTTGGAGTATTCGAATAAAGCGGTAACCATCTCTGAGGCGGCGATGAAGGCAGGCCGGCTCGGCGGCGACTATCTGCCCATCTTTCTCGCCCGCCGATCTGACGTGGAGTTGCAGCTTGGCCACCCAGACGAGGCAGAAGCCGATGCAACTCGAGGGTTAAGCATATTGCAGACATCCGGCCATCTGGGGAAGTTTTCCAGCCAGATTGGCCGCGCCTATCTGGCACAGGGCCGAGCCCTGCAGGCCCAAGGCAAATCCGAGAAAGCGCGCAAGGCATTTCTCTCGGCGGCTGAAAATCTGCAAGATTCCCTTGGCCTTGATCATCCCGACACTCGCATGGCGTGGCGACTGGCAGAATCCGAAGCCGTGCATTGATTGTGGACAGAGCTGTGTTCATGCTGGTTTCGCAAAACCCCTATGTGGGCAAGAATGTGGGCAAAAGTCGTTTTCCTCCCAAAAGGTGCATCCGGTGTGAAGGAGAACGTCGGGCCGCCGATGAGTGCGAAGAATTCCAGCCCATAGAGCTCAAAGGTCACCGACATGACGGACTCCGGGCCGGCGTGTCCGAAGCGAGTGATCCTACCGGGTTTCGAGTTCTTGAAGATCGAAGTGTAGAAATGCATTTCCTCCCCGGCCTTGTCGTTGAACCACAGAAATGGGGTGACCTTCTGTATACGGACCTCCGCTGTCCACGGCAATCGATCTTAGCCGGAATTTGCGGCGAAGGCCATATGAAGCAGGAAATGAGATTCCTCGTACCTTCGCAGCTTTCTTGAGTAGCCTGTCGTCTTTGGCCCGGGATTTTCGATTTCCTCCAGTAGGGACCCAAAGCGGCTCCTCAATAGCTGACAAACGAAAGAGGAAGCAGATTGAAGTCAAAAATTGTCACCACAATGTGCATGTTGGTCGCCCTGGTCAGTTCCATCCCCGCCTTCGCGGCAAAGCATGAAATCGATCAAGCCAGCGTAAGGGTTGATGGCGGATTTCCATTCAAAATCACCAAGCCTGGCAGCTACAAGCTGACCAGCAACCTTGTCGTTCCCGCGAACACGGATGGGATCGATATTCTCGCCAGCGATGTCACGCTCGATCTCAATGGCTTCAGCATTATCGGGCCACTAGTTTGCACGGGAAATGATCCGGCCACATGCCCTGCGGCGACTGCCGGTGTGGGGATTAAAGCCGGCGGCGACGAAGGCACACCCGGCCCGGGTGACGTGAAGGTTTTCAATGGGTCGGTGCGGGGTATGGGTTCCAATGGGATTTTCCTGACTGGTGATGGCAGCCTGGTGCAGAAGGTATCTGCCGAAAGCAATGCCGGCGCCGGGATAATCGTGGCAGGCAGCGTGATCGATAGCTCGGCTATCGGAAACGGTTCAACCGGCATACTCGCCTCCATAGTGCGGGACAGCGAAGCTGCGAGCAACGTTAAGGACGGTATCATTCTTGACGGCAGGGGTGGCGTCGCGACCGGCGACGTCTCCTCCCTCAATGGTGGACGCGGGATACTGGCACAGAACGGCAGTGTGACCGGCAGCACAATGACGCTGAACAAGGGAGCTGGGCTATCTGCCGTTTGCCCAAGCGCCATCCTCAACAACACCATCGTTGCCAACGCCTCGAGCATTGAAACGGAAGATGCTGGCTGCGTGCTGGAAAACAATGGAACGCGGCCGTAAGCTCACGGTCCTTCCGTTCATCTGAATCCCTTCCCCTGAACTGCAAAACGCCAGTGAACCGTCCGTTCACTGGCGTTTGATGTGAAGCAACCCAAGGATTCTAGTAATCGCCTCCGAGGTCTCCGTATGCTAGGTTCTCAAACCGTGTGTACTTCGACATGTAGCAAGGTGCACCGTGCCGGTCGGGCTGTTGCGCTGCTTGTGAGGTCGAGCCAACCCATCCGCCAGCGACCGCCCAGACTGAATCGGCGATCCCTTTTAACACTTCAACGGCAATCATGTTAAGGTCGCGTGGCGAGGTTCTCGTGGCAGATCCAATCATGGAAGTGCAATATGAGTGGGACTTTCCAACTGATCTTGGAATCGGTGCTTCCCAAGTAATCACGGTATATGCCTACCAAATCAATGTGCCTCTGAACCTTCCTCCCTTTCCCGGCGGAAACATTACTCTCATCGCTCATAATCTCGCGTTCGCCGACGGGGCCGTCCTCGACGTCAGCGGAGCGCCGGGTCAAGTGCCGCCTCCGGCCGCTTCCGCGAACAACACTGATGAAAGCGGAACGGATGGGGCGAAGGGTCAGAGCGGCCAGGACGGTGGCTCCATAAGCATCTACGCGCAAGTAATAACCGGGAGTGCAACGTTAAGTGCGAACGGCGGAAGTGGCAGTCCGGGCGGAGACGGTGGTAACGGAGCATCGGGAGCGGCCGGCACTACGGGACAGGATGGCGGAAGCGGAAGCGATGCAGGTGGCGGCGGGCAGGGCGGTGATGGTGGTACAGGTGGAGCGATTGTTGTGAAATGCGGAGATGAAAGTGGCGCCGTGCTCTCGCTGTCTGCAGCGGGCGGCCCTGGAGGGGTGCCCGGCAATGCCGGCCAGCCCGGCGCGGGCGGAGCAGCGGGCGAACAGGGAGGCCGATGGAGTCAATCGCCTCCCGGTACACTGCACCCTAATTTATGGTGGATACCCGGGCCTCCTACATACCCCGGCAAAGCTGGCTTTGCTCGTCCTTCGGGAGGCCCGGGTGTAAATGGCGCAAACGGCACGGCCACTTCAAATGCGGACCAGGCCGGATTAGTTGCTGCGATCGTTCCGCTCCTCCCTGCTACCTACTGGAACATGCTTTTGTCGAGCGCAACGGAGTTTTACTACGACGATGACTATCCCGACGCTGGTAACACGCTGGGATGGATGAATGCCCTCGGTTCCAGCGGAACTGCTTCGGTCGAAGCCGAAGTAAAGCGCGCGCGCGTCCTGATCGCACAAATGCAGTCGGGATTCGATGTATATGGCCATCCCCGGAATTATGTTCAGGCGCTGTCGGTGGGGACCTACGAGACGAACAACGCTGCCCTGGTCGGTGACGGAGTGGCCCTCGAGAATGCGCTGGCCGCGTATCAGTCTCAGCAGGTTGAAGAGGCAACCCAAATTACCAATCTGCAAAATTCCTTACACAAGGCAGAAAGTCGGGTTGCAAAGAACGCAACCGACCGGGCAAACCTGATCAGCCAGGGAGGTTTGCTCGGCCAGCAGTTGGAGGCGTTGCTGACCCAGCAGATGGCTGCCATGGCGGTGGTGAATGAAACATCCGCGGAGCTACAAGAGGCCCTGTCTGCAGGGCATGGCTGCACATTCTCTGAAATCATCAGCGCAGTTACTCTGATCTGCACAGTTGCAGCCAGTTTCGCCGGCGCAGCGGCCGCTATCGCATCCGCTGCCGCGCTGGCGGGCGAGCTGGCGGAGACGCCGACGCTATCCGGCTTTCAATCCCTCGTTAAGGACATCAAGCTTATTGGGAGCGCAGCCGGAGCAGCGGGGAATGAGGTCACTCAACTAGAGACCGCTTATAACAACTTGAAGACCTCTCTCGGTGGTAAGGCGCCAGACCCGAAGAGCGACGACATCAAATTCATCATGACCGACACGGATCTGGCGACGGTGCGGGCTCAGTTTGAGACGAAGGTGAAGCAGCTACCGGACTCGCCTGAGAGGGATAACTATGAGAATGCTGTCAACCAATATCTGGATATAGTCCAGCTGAGAAACCAGCAGCTACTTAGCTTCGATGGATTGGCGTACAAAGTGGCGAGCCTGGACGATAGCACCAGCACATTGCAAGACAGCATAACGGCTACGAATACTGATCTGGTCAACATTCAAGCGCAAGAGGAAGTTGTGGCCGCGGTCGTGCAGGATCTTACAAGCGTGAAGAACGCTCTCCTGAAGAGCGCATATTTTGAACTGCTTCAACAGTCCAGGGCTTTGGATTTCTGGACATTGAATCCGCAGGATACTGCCACGGAATATGACGATTTCGACGCACTCAGCAGCATTCTGGCGGCATTGATTGCACGCAAACTGGACGCTCTTCAGACGTTTGCCAATCCGCCGGCGACCTTTTCTTCCGCCCCGGGTGGATTCGTCATTCCATTGACCTCCGCAGATAGAACAGCCCTGGCTAAGACGGGCATATATTCATTTCTTATCAGCTTGGATCATCCGGTCTTTTCTAACCTGGCACAGGTATTAGCCGATCAGGTGAGCCTGACGTTTGTGGCAGCGGATGGGTCGGCAATATCGCCGCTCAGGCTAAATCTCGAACATTCCGGGTATCACAAATTCAGGGATATCAACGGAACGATTTTTGAGTTCCTGACACCTCCTCGGACCGTGGTCCAGGATACAGGTGGCCCGATTCAGACCAACGCACAATTCTCAGGGGTTGATACCAGTCTCGATCCGGGGGATCCAGCGGCAGCAGCCTATGTTGGAGTGAGCCCATTCACCCGATGGAAGGTGACGGTCGTGAATGATCCAGGAGTCTATGCGGCTTTGGGGAACGCCAAAGAGCTAAGTCTAGGTATCTCGGGAACCGCTCGCGCTCTTGTCGGAAACTCTTAGCGGCTGCGTTCACCGGCGACGAAGACCGATCGTACCCATGTGCCGGCAAACCGGAAAACCTCGTACGAATGTGCTGTCAACGAGTGCGAAATCTCTAGTGCCGTATCGACAGTGTTCCGCGGGCGGGAATTGAGGGAATGGTTGGCTGCTGGTGCTGAGTACTGTGGATACGGCGATTTGCGCTAAGCGGTTAGCGCGGTGGTATGGGGATTGAATGTGCTCTGCTCAGCGATGTGAATGGTGGCCGGCCAGCAAAAAGGAGGAAGATGGCCTTTTCAATCGTGCGCAACAGCTCGACTATTTTCGGCGCTCCGACCTGCTTGTAGTCCGGCGATAGCAGGCCGAATGTTTCGACCGTGTCGTATTTCCGTCCCTCGCCGTTGGACTGCGTGCCATTCAGCGCCCAGTAGCTCCACGCCAGGTCGTTCTCCTTCAGATAGCGCACAAACAGCCGGAACCAGTCCGAGTTCGCAGCCGATCCGCCACTTTCAGCCGCACTGGCAGCTTGTCGAATCCCGTGAAACAGGTTTGTGACGCGCGCGCGCGATTTCTTCTAAGTGTCTTTGGTTGTCTTTCACGAATGCATTTACTGCCACCATCGAATTGAAGCCACTAGAGAACATCGGAAACGGATAGCAAAAGACGAGGGCTCCCGTTTTTTTTCATCTTCCTGGGCTCTTTATAGAGGCGACTGAGGTGTTGCGCACCGAGACCGCAAACTGCAAAATAAGAAGCGAACGCCTTCTGGGAAATTAGAGCCTGGGCGACCCCTTCGCGTGCTTTCTTTCAATAGAGAGTGCGACATGGTGCTGCTGGTCAATTGATGACGAATCGCCGATGCACCCGTGCGCGCCATGGCTGGAGCAGGATTGGCAACTGCTGTCTAGAGCGGATGGAAGTCGTAGCATAATGCATACACATGTTGGCGGACGGTCCATTGGTGGATCACATTGGTTCCAAGGCAATCGTTCAAGCGTTTGTCGACGCTGTGAACAACCAGGACTGGCAGGCAATCGAAACCCTGGTGGCACCTAGCTTCGCGCGGCATAGTATCGCCGCTGGCGAAATGGGCGTGCATAGTCGGCTGGACTTGATTAAGTTTTTACGCGCAGAATACATCACATTCCCCGACGCCAACGAACAGATTGTGGATATTCTCGGCGAAGGTGACAGGGTTGCAGTTCGCATGCGCTTCCGCGGAACTCAAGCCGGCATCTTGGGGACATACCCACCGACCGGCAAGCCCGTCGATTCCGAGTACCTTGCGATTTACCGCATTGAGGGCGGCCTCATTGTCGAAGCTTGGGCCGAGTGGGACAATCTAGCTAGTTTGAAACAGTTGGGTCTCCTCCCGTAGAGTACATACTCTCGCTTGTTACCGCCTGACGGCAGCCGTGGATCTGAGTCGCGAATGATCGTCCCTACCGCGACGACTGAGCATCAATATCTGTACGTGCCCGCGGACATGTGCGGAGCACTTAAGCTGTTCGTTCCTGTTACTGGGATTCGTTCCGATGCATTCTGATTCTCAGCAGTGCCTTAATGTTGCGAGTTACCCGAATTCTTTCACGGCGTTAACGCGGGTTCGAATCCCGCCGGGGACGCCAAATAAAATCAAGGACTTAACTAAAATTCTCTGTTTTCGCCGCGGAGCATCTGCGGAGCAGTTAATACAATGAGGGTGGACTTCCGGATGGGCTTTCCTTCCCCAGGTCAAACGGTTTCGTTGCTCCGGAGAATCCAATCAGTTCAGCCTGCTACAGCGTGAGCATCTTCCGAGGACCTTGTTGACAAGTCCCGGAACGGATCACTGGATCGACAGGTTTGCGGACTGGTTGCAATTGGAGGTTTTCTAAACAAGTGATGAATTTACAAGCCGACTGCAATTGACCTCGGCTGCAAGCGTCATCAGAACTGGCGCCCGCGGCTCGTTTGCAGCTCCACAACAGGGAGACCGGCGGCGTTAGCAACGGGTACCAATCTTGATCATGCCCAAATCGTCTAATGCACTCATCAAGAGGCTATTTTCTTGCGCTGGGATCAGCACGAGGTTACTAAACAAGCAGGGCCCCTCGTCAAAGATCATAGATCGTGCTTCATCTATGTTGTTCGGTGTAGCTCAAGATTTCAGATTTAGATTTCGAGTTAATCGGTGCAGATGTTTTGGATGGAGGCCAAGCAATCGGGCAGCCTCCGGATAACTACCCCCTGCTTCACGAAGTGAGCTTAAGATGAGCTCTTTCTTAGTGCGGTTGAGCGCAGTATGATATCGCGCTCCGGCAAGTGCTGCGGATTGCTCCTCCAGTATGGTTGTCGGGAGATCTTCTGTAACAATTTCCTCCGTCAAACCCAGCACGATCGCGTGCTCTATGGCATTCTCCAACTCGCGGACGTTCCCGGGCCAACTGTAGTTCATGAGTAACGCACGCGCCTCCCGCGAAATGCCTTTAAATGGTCGGTTGATCTTTGCGGCATACTTCGCAGCAAAGTGTAGAGCGAGCAGCGGAATGTCGTCGCGACGCTCTCGTAAGGGAGGCACAGTGACCGCGGCCACGTTGAGTCGATAATACAAATCCCTGTCGAAACTCGCCAGACTCGATGGCTTGTTCAAGATTTTTGTTGGTTGCAGCAAGGACCCGAGCCTTAAAAGTGAGAGAGCGATGTCCGCCCAGTCGCTCGAATTCTTTTTGCTGGAGTACTCGCAGTAGCTTTGCCTGCAATATTGGAGCTAGCTCGCCAATCTCATCGAAGAACGCCGTTCCGTCCTCGACGACCTCGAGCTTTCCTCTCTTCGTAGCAATTGCGCCTGTGAACGCGCCTTTCTCGTGTCCGAACAGTTCGCTTTCTAACAGAGCTTCCGGAATTGCGGCACAGTTGATGGCCACGAAAGGTCGTTCCGCTCGTGGGCTACTACTATGGATCGCGCGTGCGACTAACTCTTTGCCCGTACCGCTCTCACCGCGGATCAAGACAGTGGAATCACGTTGCGCGACTTGAGCAATGAATTTTTCCAGTTGTCCAATCTGGTAGCTTTCACTCACCATTTTACTCGAGTGGAGTTGCTCCTTCAGTCGCTGATTCTCGGAACTCACGGCATCCATGGAGAGGATTTTCTCGATTGTTACCGCCGCGATTCTGGAAATTGCGCTGAGACAATGTATTTGATCTTCGCGAAATGGCGAAGCTGGTTCGGACGAGGTGAGATAGATAACGCCGATCGTTTTGTCCACGGTTACAAGTGGGAGACAAACTACGTGCTGGATATCGCTCGAGTCCGAAGGCGCATTTGCGAAGATGGCGGACCGTTCCCAAATTGCCCGGTGAACAAGGTCACGTTGAACCTTGATTGGCTGCCCAGCGGTAGCATTTCGGCTCCAGTTGCAGATTGATTCTGGCTCCTCATCGAGGTTCGTGAGCAGCGCAATGGCTCCATTCTCAGCGGGTATTACTTCCAAGATCAGCTTCAGGAGCTCTTTTTGCAGGAGCCCGGGATCACGGATGGAATTAATGATATTGCTGACCTTGAACAAGGCGGCTAAATCGCGAGCCATGCGTCCACCGTCAGCTTCAAACGGCGCGAGCAATGCCGGCTCGTCCAGCCGAATCGTCTTCAGTTCAAAGATGGAAGGTTCGTCGCTTAGGTTTGGAATGAAGCCATTAGCCTCCTCGCTTTCCCGCACTAGAAAGACAAACTCAGTGGTACCAACACGAATCGTGTCAGCATGGTCGAGTGCAATCTGGTTTACAGGGATCCCATTTACGAAAGTACCGTTATGGCTGGCGAGATCGGCTAGTTCATAGTGGTCGTCCACCTGCTGGATTGTGCAATGCTTCCGCGAGACGGCGGGATCGATCAGACAAAGGCTATTAGAGTCCTCCCTTCCGATGGACGTCTGACCATCGACTAACGGATGAACTGTTCCTCTCAAGGTGCCCGCAATAGCCATGAGCCTCGGCTTCATCGGAGCCTCCTTCGCGTCTCAGTGTAGCGGAGCGGCCTCCGAAGGGTCGATTTTGTCCAGCGGGTGGAGCAGAAGCGCTACTCGCGGGCAGCAATTGTGCTACCCAACGCCCGAGAACACAGCGCGGATTTAGGCGATTCGCAAATCAAACCTCACTTCTATCCGCTTGAAAATAAAAGAAGGAGATCGGCTGACAGGTATCGAGGCGCCTTGGGCCGCATTGGCACGACGGTTGCCATATCTCGTGACAACAAGGAGATTCTTCAACGACCATCCTGCTGGCTAAGTTAGCCGTCAGCTTGCTTCGTTGAAGATCAGTTTGGCTGCGGGCTCGTACCTGAGCTCCAGGCTGTGCCATCGGTGGCGTGGCGTCAGTTTGAAAGAGTGCCAAACCAGGCACATTCAGAAGACGCACCCGATGAATTCCGGGCCTCTCAACTCCTCTACCGACAGACCAATCTGCCCGATGTCAGCATCGTGCTGACCTCCCGGACGGTTGCCATTTCAGTTGGCCCTCGCTCCGCCTGCTGACATTGGGTTCGCGGAAAGCTGTGCATTATAAAAACCCGATTTAGGAGATCGAAATGAAAAACATGTGTTCGATGACGCACGACTTGCAAATCTCGATCGTGCAGATAACTTCTTGGGCTTCAGTTAGCAAGGTCAGACTTCTCACGCCTGTTTGGCTGATCGCTGTTATATTCGGAATCGATGGCTTTGGGATTGGCGCCGCCTTTGGCGCTACCCCTGCTAAGTCGAATCCCAATACTGTCATCCTCGACCACTTTGATGGAACTACCCAAGGGACGGCATTTGGTAACCCCGCCTATGTCAGTAGCCTGCCTGGGTTGACCAAGGCTGTTAACCTTACAGCAGGAACCTTTGTTCAATACCAGATTCCAGCGTCGCTTCAACAGGCCGGCACGATCGAGGCTTGGGTCAATCTTAAAGCCTACGGTGTCGGTATCATCAACTTCAATTGGAATAACACCACAACCTATCCTCCCGCGGGCCATGTCCTTCACTTTCAGGTTGGGGCTGATGGGAAGTTGACTACAGGAGGTTGGGCATACAACTCGCAAGATATGTACGGCCTGACCTCTTCATCCACCGTGCCCCTCGGGCAGTGGTCCCACATAGCGTTCTCATGGTCACAGGCCGGATCGAAACTCTATATCAACGGGGCGGTAACCGCCTCGTCCACACAACCCTATCAACCCGCCAGTCCGGAATTTGCATATCTGAATTACTGGGGCGCTTCTTCCTTGGGGTACGTCGATGAGCTACAGATCTCGGATATCCAACGTACCGACGCCGAGATTCAAGCTGATGCGGCGGGAGGTTGCGGGTGCACTGGTGCGACTGGGCCTGCTGGGCCTCAAGGGCCAGCCGGACCACAAGGGCCAACTGGGCCAATTGGACCTGCCGGGCCGAAGGGAGCAACCGGCTCTCAAGGCCCAGTAGGCCCCGTCGGGCCCACCGGGCCTCAGGGCCCCCCGTCGGCTGCAACTATGATCACGGTCCAAGCTAACTATTCGGGTTCGACTAATGCCAGCTGTTCAACCGGGTACTATGTAGTCGCCGCGAGTTGCAATGCTGGGGTCAACTTAGTCTTGAATGGCCAAACTCCAGCGCCAGTAACAGGCAGTTGGGCGAATTACTTGACCCCGAATAGTAATGCTGCCACTGGTGTTCACTGCAATCTTGGTGGTGCTGGGCTGCAATCCACAGTCCTGCTCCGCTGCGCTAAATAACCGCAGATTTTGTGGTGTTCTCTTCCGTGTAGTGAGCAGAACGTTACATTAATGCGATGGGGAACGTTAGTGGTAAGGGGAACAGTTTTCAGTCGACTCTTTCATGCTGTTTCTCTTAGAGAACGTTGGTTGTAGCGAAGCGCCGTCCTCGTTAAGTTCTCCATCGCATCTCTGTCTGCGTCCTACCATAGGCCATGTATTACTTTACGGAGCTCGCGATGACAGTTTTTTCTTCCCTTTCCGTGAAATGGTGTAGGGCGGGCAATGATCTTGCACAGATATCTAAGAATTCGTGGCTATCGAGGAGTATTACAATCGGCAGCGATTGCATTCGGCCTTGGGCTATCGATCTCCCGGGGAATTTGATCGGCAAAGCGCGGGATACCCGGCAAACTCTTGAGGTGCAGGCATACAGTGAATTGTGAACGATGGGAGCAGTAAGAACGAGGAGTGGGCTCCTGCTAGGTTAAATGGGAAGGGAACTCAAACGC
>Ga0206998_1156_pt1 | contig 16049 bp, 10 predicted proteins | sample Alteio_BWMinCont_FD_153309 | JGI IMG/M metagenome (GOLD analysis project Ga0206998, IMG submission 153309) | Enriched cells from forest soil in Barre Woods Harvard Forest LTER site, Petersham, Massachusetts, United States -... | ecosystem: Environmental > Terrestrial > Soil > Temperate forest >... | reverse complement strand
AACCCGTCTTTACCGGGTAAAAAGTTAACAAATGCTCCAAATTCAGTAATTCTAACAACCTTCCCGTCGTACACCCTCCCTACTTCAACATCAGCTATGATAAGTTCAATCCTTCTCTTTACTTCTTCCCCTGCTGACCTATCCACTGCCGCAATCTGCACAGTACCATCGTCCTGAATATCTACCGTCGCCCCTGTATCCTCTGTTAATGAACGAATCGTTGCTCCCCCTTTTCCAATCACATCTCGAATTTTTTCTGGATTAATTTTAAAGGCAATAATTTGAGGTGCAAATTCAGACATTTGACTGCGAGGGTTCGAAATAACCTTATTCATTATTCCTAGCACATGCATTCGAGCATCGCGAGCTTGCTCGAGCGATATTTCCATTATTTCTTCTGTAATCCCATCAATTTTTATGTCCATTTGTAACGCAGTCACCCCTTTGTCGGTTCCTGCGACTTTGAAGTCCATGTCGCCTAGGTGGTCTTCATCCCCTAAAATATCCGTTAAAATCTGGAATCGTGAGCCTTCTTTAATTAAACCCATTGCGACACCCGCAACAGCCGTTTTGATAGGAACCCCCGCATCCATCAATGAAAGACTGGTCCCACAAACCGTTGCCATGGAACTTGAACCATTGGATTCTGTAATCTCTGAAACGACACGTAAGACATAAGGAAACTCTGTGTCAGAAGGTAATACGGCTTTAAGGGCCCGTTTTGCTAACATACCATGTCCAATTTCACGACGTTTTGGGCTACCTACCATTCCAATTTCCCCTACCGAATAGGGCGGAAAATTATAGTGTAGCATGAATGAATCTTTATATTCACCTAAAGGACTATCAATTAATTGCGCATCTCTACCCGTTCCTAAGGTAACAACCACAATGGCCTGGGTTTCACCCCGCGTAAACAGAGAAGAACCATGAACCCTGGGTAATAAGCCTGTCCGCACTTCAATAGGACGAACGGTTTTCGTATCTCTACCATCAATGCGCAGTTCACCCGATAGAATACGCTTTCGGACAATGGTGCTTTCCAATTCCGAAACGGTTCTACTGATTTCTTTTGGTAAATCTTTAACCACGGCAAATTGCGGCAGGGTTGACAATTTTTCTATTAACGATTCCTTAATTTCTTTCAATTTTAAGTGACGATGTTGTTTTTCTTTAATCTGATACGCTTTAGTGATCTCTTCTGTCGCGTACTTATTAACGAGTTCAGCAATTTCAGCATGCCCGGTATAAGGAACCCAAGACCAAGGCGCTTTCCCCACTTTACGGGCTAAGGATTGAATGGCTTCAATGACCGGTTGAAATTGTTGATGACCAAACATCACAGCACCCAACATGACAGACTCGGGCAGTTCTTTGGCCTCGGATTCTACCATTAAAACAGAAGAGGCTGTTCCCGCAACCACTAAATCCAGTTCTGAGTTTTGTAACTGTTTTTGACTGGGATTTAATATATAGTTACCGTGCTGATAGCCTACTCTGGCCGCTGCCATCGGTCCGTTAAAAGGAATCCCGGAAATCGCTAGAGCCGCAGAAGCGCCAATCATCGCCAGGATATCGGAATCTATTTCTGGGTTAAGGGATAATACAGTCGCCACAATTTGCACTTCATTCCCAAACCCTTCCGGAAATAAGGGACGAATAGGCCTATCAATCAATCTGGAAATTAAAATTTCGCGTTCACTGGGTCGCCCTTCACGCTTAAAAAACCCCCCTGGAATTCTACCCCCCGCGTAAGCGCGCTCAAAAAAATCCACTCGAAGCGGATTATAACCTTGCACAGCAGCCGGGTTATTATCCCCAACGACAGTCACTAGGATAGTCGTATCCGCACCTAAGCTAACCATCACAGCGCCAGTGGCTTGCCTTGCAATTAATCCTGTTTCTATAGTGAGAGTATGATCCCCAAACGGCAGGACTTCTTTAATAACGGTCACGCATTAGTTCCTTACAATTGTGTATATATAGTATAAATAGGTAAAAAGTCCATTTAACCGCGAAGACCTAAATCTTGTATAACGCGAGTATAGATAGCTGGTTCGCTTATTTTTAAGTAACTTAACAACTTCCTACGGCGATTTACCATAGCAATCAACCCACGACGTGAATGAAAATCTTTTTTATGGATTTTTAAATGCTCTGTTAACTGCGTGATACGCGATGTTAATAAAGCTACTTGGATTTCAGGAGAACCCGTATCCCCCGTAGCACGCCGAAATCTTTCAACTATACTGGCTTTGATTTCAAGGCCTGGCTTCATGAAAAAAACTCCTTTATAAAAGTTATCTAACTGTTAAAAAAATATCAAACACCCCTTCGTTTCACCAGTGTACCAGCATACACATCAAAATGAAACTGCCAATGACGTTAATCGACGAGGCGCAACGCGACCATCGTCTAAAATTTCCCCTACGCCTAGGAATTGATCATCCTGCCCTCGTAATTTAACCCATCCTTCTGTGGGGGCATAAGGAACAATAACCGCTTGTCCCTGCATTAAATAATAGGCCGCGGCCTCTGAAAGTTTAAGATCTGGCCAATGGGTGATACTACTATCAATGGGTAATAACAGTCTATCTAGACCCTCTAAGCCTGTTTCTTCTAAGGTTTTTTCTAAACATTCGAAAGTAATACTCTGATTTTCTTGATAATTAGCAACCCCGGTTCTTCTGAGCGCAATAACATGGGCACCGCATCCTAATGCTAAACCAATATCTTCTGCCAATGTCCTAATATAAGTGCCCTTACTCGCATGGATCTCAAGTTCTAAAAACTCTTTCTCGTACCTTATCATTTTTAAGTCATAAATCGTAATAGATCTTGCTTTTCGTTCAATTTCAATTCCCTGACGCGCCAATTTATATAAAGGTTGCCCTTGATATTTAATAGCTGAAAACATAGGGGGCACTTGTAATAAATCACCCCGAAACTGGGATAATACTTTTTCAAGAAAAGGCAGAGAAAAATCTATGGGTGAAGAGAACGTTTCTATCACAGCTCCCTCGCTGTCCCCGGAAGCCGTTCTAACCCCTAGTTTGATCGTTGTTTGATAAAGTTTTGGTGCCTCTAGCAAAAATTGAGAAAATTTTGTAGCAAACCCAAAACAAATGGGTAACAATCCCGAAGCAATGGGATCTAAACTGCCGGTATGGCCTGCTTTTTTGGCTTGATAAAGTCTTTTTGCAAAACCCAAAGCCCGATTAGAGGTAATACCTTCTGGTTTATCTAATAATAAGATGCCGTTCACTGTTCGTTTTGGGGGCCGATTTTCGGGCCGGGGGTTATTTTCCAATAGCATCTAAAATATTCGCCATACGTCTGCCTCGAACTTCCGATTCATCATAGATAAAATGTAACCTTGGAACGATTCGCATTGTTAATAATTTCGCCAAATGGCTTCTGAAAAACCCACTCGCTTCATTTAAAACCTTTAAGGTTTCTTGAATTTTTGAATCCGGTAGGATGGTGATAAATACTTTAGCATGCCTTAAATCGGGGCTCACACTCACTTCAGATAAGGTAACCATACCCACCCTGGGATCTTTTAGCTCTTCTACAATCAGACGTGCAATGATCCGATGCATGAGATCGCCTACTCTAGATGTACGACTATAATTTTTAGGCATTTCTAACCTCTTTCATTATTAGGGCTCATCAAAAAATAACTTCCCCTTTTTTCGCTCGCTAAACTCGCTACACTCAAACAACTCTCGCTCAAAAGGGAAAGTTATTTTTTGACGGGCCATTATTTTCGAGACACTTCAACAATCTCGAATACCTCTATTTGATCACCGGGTTTAACATCATTATAATTTTTAACCCCAATTCCACATTCCATCCCGTGACGCACTTCAGAAGTATCCTCTTTAAACCGACGTAATGATTCAAGCTCGCCTTGATAAATGACAACATTATTTCGTAATACACGGATGGGGTTTCCTCTCTTTATACTGCCTTCAATGACCATACATCCTGCAATGGCACCAAATTTAGCGGAACGGAACACATCTCGAACTTCGGCTAACCCTAAAATATTTTCCTTAAATTGAGGACCTAATAAGCCCCCTATCGCCCGTTTCACTTCATCGACAACATCATAAATAATACTGTGATAACGAAGGGGTAAAGTTTCTTTCTCCGAAAGTCGTCTGGCAGTGGCATCTGCGCGGACATTAAAGCCGATCAAAACCGCATTGGAGGCCATTGCAAGGGAAACATCCGATTCATTAATGCCACCCACACCCTTACCGACTATTTTAACCTTCACTTCAGGGGTTGATAACCCTTCTAAAGCGTCTGAAAGCGCCTCAAGGGAACCTTGTACATCCGCTTTTAATACGATACCCAAGGTTTTGGTTTCACCTTGCTGTAAACGATCGAAAAAGCCTTCTAATTTATTACTGGTGCCTTGTTGACGTAACATACGCACATCTCGTTCTTTACCAAGACGTAATAACGCGACTTCTCTTGCCTTTCTTTCATCTTTAACAACAACAAAAGTATCCCCTGCTTGTGGAGTACCCGATAACCCAATAACTTCAACAGGCATGCTGGGACCGACTTCACTGACTTGCTGCGCTAATTCGTTGATCATGGTGCGTACACGACCATACTCGGAACCTGCCAGTAAAATATCACCCCGATTTAGCGTTCCTTTCTGAACTAAAACCGACGCAACGGGACCACGCCCTTTATCTAAACGCGCTTCTAAAATCACGCCCGAGGCTGGCCCTGTGAAAGGCGCTTTTAACTCTAACATTTCCGCTTGAAGGATAATGGTTTCTAATAACTTATCAATACCTGTCCCTACTTTGGCAGAAACGGGAACAAACATCACCTCTCCACCCCACGCTTCAGGCACCAACCCTTCTCTGGCGAGTTCATTTTGAATTCGATCCAAATCGGCATCTTTTTTATCAATTTTGTTAATAGCAACAATCACTAATACATTCGCCGCTTTTGCATGCTGAATCGCTTCAATGGTTTGAGGCATAACCCCATCATCTGCCGCAACCACTAATATAACAATATCCGTACACTGAACCCCTCGAGCTCTCATAGAACTGAATGCGGCATGACCCGGTGTATCTAAGAAAGTAATTTCACCTCTATCGGTCTTAACATGGTAAGCCCCAATATGCTGCGTGATTCCTCCGGCTTCTTTGGCCGCCACACGAGTTCTTCGGATATAGTCTAAAAGGGACGTCTTACCATGATCAACATGTCCCATGACAGTGACAACCGGTGCTCGCGTCTTTAATTCGCCACTTTCTTCAATTTGTAACCGATCTTCAATCGCAACGTCTTTGGCCATTTTTGGTGTATGACCCATTTCTTCCACCACTAAAGCCGCTACATCTTGTTCTAAGGGTTGGTTAATCGTTGCCATAATGCCTAACTTCATTAACGCTTTAATGACTTCAGCCGCTTTAACAGACATTTTTTGGGCTAAATCTGCAACCACAATTGTTTCTGGGATAGAGACCTCTCTTATAACTGGGTTAACCGGTTTTTCAAACCCATGCTTCTTTTGTATGTCTTCAACGGAAACTTGGCCCCTTAGCCCTTTTCTGCGTACCGGCATTTCCTTAGAACTTTTTATTTTTGTTTTAGAGGATCTAAAGGGTACCCTTCTTACTTCATTTTCTTCTTCAGGTTCTTCATCGATCGTACCCGTTGCTAAATCAAGCGTTTTAACAACTTTAACTCGTCTCCACTCACGATCGTCAGTGCGACCTTTTGGTTTTGCTCTTGCGCGCGCGCGATCTTCTTCCTCGTCACCCGCTCTCGTCGATCTCGGTTTTGGTTTAGTCGTCGCTCGATCCTCTTTAACCTCAACCGCCTCCAAAGAAGGTGCCGGGGGTACCAGAACAGCATTTAACTGTTCTTCTTGCGTGGCTTCTTCTAATAACGTGGGAGGTAAGGCATCGCTTTCTGCGACTGCTAAACTGGGTTCAAGTGCACCTTGTTCTTCAACTAACGGTAACTGTTCTTCAAATAATTTTTCGTCTGTTTCTGGTGTCAGCGCATCCCGTTTTACATAAATATGACGTTTTTTCCTAACAACACTCACTGTACCCTTTCTACCTGAAGCCCGTTGAACCTTAATTTCACTAATACTTTTTCGTTTCAAGGTAATTTTTTTGGGTTCTAATGTAGAAAGTTCTTCCCCATGATCTCGCTTTAAAAATTTAAGTAAATCTAGTTTCTGAGTTTCTGACACCAAAAATTCAGGTCCTGTCGCAGGAACCCCTGCTTTATTAAGCTGTTCAATAAAACGATCCAGGCGATCCAACGCAATGCCGACATCTTCAGCCAATTGTAATACGGTTACCCCTGTCATGGCGGAACCCTCCTAGACAAACCAATGAGCACGGGCAGCCATAATTAGCTCAGCTGCTTTAGATTCATTCAAACCGGGGATATCTTTGAGATCATCAACGGCAAGTTCTGCCAGATCGTCCCGTGTTTGAATACCCTGATTTGCTAATAAAAATGCGAGATGTCGATCCATGCCTTCTAGTGTTAAGAGATCCTCTGCAGGTTCCTTTTCGTTCAACCTTTCTTCAGAAGCAATCGCTTGCGTTAAAAGTGCATCTTTTGCTCGACCTCGTAATTCATTCACTATCTCCTCATCAAAACCCTCAATTTCTAATAGTTCTTGAATGGGAACATAGGCAACTTCTTCCAAACTTGTAAATCCTTCCTCTATTAATATCGTTGCGACATCAACATCCATATGCAATTGTTTCATAAAGACATCTAATAACCGCTGATGCTCTGCTTCTGTACGCGCTTTCGCTTCTTTATCGGTAATGACATTCAATTCCCAACCGGTTAATTGACTTGCCAACCGTACATTTTGGCCATTTCTCCCAATGGCTTGAGAAAGGTGATCTTCAGAAACGGCAACATCCATTGTATGCGCATCTTCATCGACGACAATGGATAATACTTCAGCAGGGGCCATACCATTCATTACAAACTGGGCTGGATTATCATCCCATAAGACGATATCAACTCGCTCACCCCCCAACTCATTAGAAACGGCCTGAACGCGAGCACCCCGCATCCCCACACAAGCCCCCACGGGGTCAATTCGTCCATCATTGGTTTTAACAGCAATTTTTGCACGAATACCGGGTTCGCGTGCAGCACTTTTTATTTCAATGATCCCTTCCCCTACTTCAGGCACTTCAAGCTTAAATAATTCAATTAACATCTCATTACAGGTACGACTTAAAACAAGCTGAGGACCTCGGCTTTCCATAATAACATCGCAAAGATAAGCTTTTAATCTATCCCCAGGACGTACCGCTTCTCTGGGTAACATATCTTCTTTACGCAAAATCGCTTCAGCATATCCGCCTAAATCTAAAATAACCGCTTCTCGACTGGTCTTTTTTACAACACCTGTTAATAATTGACCTTTCTTTTTACGAAATTCTTCTGCGATATTTTCGAATTCCGCTTCACGCACTTTCTTTAAAATAACTTGTTTTGCCGTTTGTACCGCAATTCGACCAAAATCGACCGATTCCATGGGCTCTTCTATTGTATCGCCTACTTTTAAGCTGGGGTTTGTCTTGTGGACTTCACTTTCCGCCTTTTGCTTCAACGGAAATTCGATTGGTAGGGAATCCAGAGGATCGGGGACTACGCTCCATAAACGAAACGTTTCGTAACTACCCGATTTTCGATCAATGATAACGCGAATATCAAGATCTGCCCCATGCTTTTTCTTGGTTGCAGTAATTAACGCAGCCTCAATCGCCTGAAAAACGACCTCCTCGGAAACGCCCTTTTCATTCGAAACAGCGCCGACTATCAATTTTAGTGGAATTTCTTTGCTCATGTCTTCAGCCTACCACTCCGGCACAATACGTGCCTCCTCAATATCTGAGAATGAAAGTAATACTTTCTCCCCCTCCACTGTTAGACAGAGTTTCTCATCTGAAACAGCCTCTAACCTTCCTTTAAAATTTCGCTTCCCTTCTCTAGGTGCAATTAACCGGACAGAAATTAACTTTCCTACCTGTGCTTCACATTGCAACACCGTAAATAATATCCTGTCTAATCCCGGTGAAGAGACTTCCAGAAGATAATCGCCCAGGATCGAGTTTTCTACATCTAAAACGGCATTCACCTGCCGACTCACTCGTTCACAATCCCCAGCAGTTACACCGCCGGGCTTATCTATATAAAGCCGAATCAACGCACGTTTACCATAGGTGCCATACTGGAGACCTACCCATAGGTAGCCTAACCCAGTGACTACTGGCATCACCACTTCCTCTAATGCCGCATGTCGCCGCATAACCTCATGCCCCAAACAAAAAATGGGCCTTTCGCCCACTTTCCAACATCCACTTCGAGCTCAATAAAAAACCCCATTAAGGGGTTTTTTAAGCGTTATTCTGGTAGCGGGGGCAGGATTTGAACCTACGACCTTCGGGTTATGAGCCCGACGAGCTGCCAGACTGCTCCACCCCGCGTTAAGTGATATATCTTAACCTTATTAACTTGTGATTGCAAGCATTTATCGAAAAAGCTTTATTTAATAGAAACGTAACCTTCGGGCATCTATTTTAAGTCGAATAACTAACAATATCTCGAACCTTAATTCTATAAATTTCATCCCTGTTTCATCTTCAAGCCCATCAAATTTTCATAGATTTTGAAGATTACCCAAAGAAAATCACCGTCGCGAGCACCTTTCATCCTTTCATTTCATGCTCCATTTTAAATCGCTTTCCACAAAATGCTAATCCTATTTGTAATATTTGCCCAATATTTCGTTGCTCTAGTTCCGCACTATATTGGCGTTCTTTTATCTGGTTTAATCCCTTTTTAGCCTCGATTTGTAGCAGCAAATCAATATCCTGTTTCCCAGTGGGTTTTTCAATATTTTTAACTTCTAAAAGTATACCGAGTCGAGTGGATTCTTTAGGAATAACCATAATATCATATCGACCAAATCCCGTTTCTCTATTAGATTTAATTTCATAATGTCTTGGATTCAAACTGGCTAACAATCCTAACATTAAACCGTGATAAAACGCCTCGGGTTCCTTTGCCATATCATAAGTGCTTGCTGTTTGCAGCATAATTTTATTTAAATGTTTGATGAACTCTGCAATATTTCCTTGTATCAAAGATTTTAAAAACTGATCATATTGAAGATAATCTGAAGATAACCAATACTTGATAATAATGTTTCGGTATAAATCTCTTACCTCTTGATTTGGGATCCCTAATTTATACACTATTCCCCAATCCGTCATTTGATGATCAACAATCTTAAGATAGCCTGACATTAACAACAAGCTCCAAATAACTTCTTCATTGGCTTGTAAATCACTAAAAACAATATTTTCATCAATGCTTTTCTCAACGGTTTTTTCCTGCAACAATAATTCAAATTGAGATTTAAAATCTTCACTTGTTTTAGCCAATAAATCTCTGATCAAAGCATTATCACTGGTATTAACCCAATAGGGTTTTAATACCCCTTTGTCCACTAGACAATTTACAATCGACCAGGGATTATAAATGACTGTATCACCCATTAAATAGCCGTTATACCAGTTTTTAATATCTTCTGAGAGGTCTTCTCTTCCTTGTCTTACTAATAATTGCTGTACTTCTTCCTCGGTAAAACCAAAATATTCACTATATTGAGGTGCTAATATAGAATACACTTTTATATTGTTTAAACCCGTAAAAAGACTTTCTTTAGATACCCGCATAATTCCAGTTAAAACGGCTTTATGAATATAAGGATTATCTTTAAGTGCAGGGCTTAATACACTTCTCATACATTCCACTATTTCCTTATAGTATTTTTGTGCATAACCTGAATGAATGGGGGTATCATATTCATCAATCAAAACAATCGGTTCTTTCCCATAATATCGATACAAATATTCTGTTAGTTCTCGAAGCGCACGCCATACGACCTCTTTTGAGGCTGTTTGCGACAAAATAGATCTAAAAACATTCTTTTCTTCTTCAATTAATGAATCACTGTCTAATACTTCATAATGTCTTCTGTAAAGTTTTGACATGACATTGACCAACTCTTTTTGAGTAGACTCAAAACTCAATCCTCGAACATCTTTGAATGTTAGAAAAATAACAGGATATTTACCTTGGTGTTGCAGGTAGGTTTCTGTTTGAGTAATTTTAAGGTTATCAAATAATCCTTTTGTTGATTTCCCATCAACCTCGGCAGCAAAAAAATGCTGCAACATAGACATGTTAAGCGTTTTACCAAAACGTCTAGGACGAGCAATTAAAATGACTTCATCGCCACTTTCAATGATCATTTTGACTAATAGCGACTTATCTACAAAATCCAGTTTATTTTCAATTATTCGTCTAAAATCGTTTATTCCGACAGGAAGTGTTGGGGGACTAAAAATTCGTTTGTCATTACTCATGTTAATCAATTAATCTCTCTAACTCTAAATAAACAATTGACTTATCAGTATATAACTTCCAAGAGGATAATTTTACTGTATATAAAAACAGAATAGGTGACTATCAATACAATTATCTATATGACTATACTTAATAGAAACCAAATATTTCGGTCATTCCCGTGTAAATGGAAATCCACGAATATACACCTTAAAGGAAAGTTTAACCTATGTCAGTTTCTTCATCAAAACTGAAGGAGTCCCAAAAAAGGCAGTTTGAACTTTTATCTGCGATAGAAAGTGCCACTCTGACGAGTACAGACATTGATAGTCTCATTCAGATGATTAAAGATAAAACAAAAGCGGATCGAGAATTTAAATTTAATCTACTCCACCTCCAGACCACCATTGAAATTAAAAAGAAAAGACTTAATAGTCTTAAAATAGTAGGCACACCCAGTGAGAAAAAAAAGATATTAGTTAAAAAACTTAAACTTGTTACAGAGCTTCAAATCATCAAAAATCGTATCCTTACTTTACAATCTCAAAGACTTTTTTTAAATAGATTAGTGAAAGATTTTGTTGATACCGTTGAAAATGCTTCTTCTCCACAAGAAGTCGACCTCTATATAGCAGCGATCGAAGAGGCCCAAACAAGATTAATGGGTAATCCTAAACCCGCTGCTAATCCGGTTATGCTTAGAAAATTTATAAAGCATCTAGCGTTGAAGCTTGAAGAAATAAAACAACATGAGGCCGAATCAAAAACATGGTTCGGCAAAGTAGCTGAATCTATTGAACAAATTAAAAAAAGTCGGTCTTCACTCGCCAAATTAATTTCAGACTTTATTCCTGATCTAAAAGGATCAAAAGAGGAGGCGGATGTCTCTCTATTGGAACAAGCTATTAAATTAGCCAAACAGCGACTTAATGATGCTGAAAAAAATATCACTCAAAAACATACTAAGGAGAAAATAAAAACAGATTTATTTTTTCAAAAAAAAGCACTCTTGGAAGAAATGAGCTCTTATGCAGAAACTTCAAAAAATCATTTTAATTGGAGATTGCAATTTTCAAGTATCACTCATGTGATTGCTTCCGTTTTTTCTTTGCTTTCAACCGCAGCCACAGCAGCTGCCATTATTCCCCCTGCCAATTTAATTGCCAGCGCCATCGGTCGAGCCTCAGAATTTGTTTTTTACTCTTCTTTAACAGCCGCCAATGCCGCCGATCCAAACACCCCTATCACCTCGAGAGAAGCAGCCATTAATCATTTTGAAGCAATGAAACGATATAATTTAGCCGAAACTACCACCGCAGGGGTTGGAACGCTCGGTTTAGTAACTGGGTTTAGTCTTCTGCTTGCAGGGACGGCACCCGCTTCTGTTCCCATTTTACTTTTAGCCGGTACGGCGACCATGATGGTGAGTAATATCCTTTCAACAGTAAGAAGTTATAAAGAATATGAACGGGCTAATGCTCTATTGATAGAACACCCCCTTATAAAAAAATTGACCGAAGAACAACGTGTAAAATTTATCACGGATCTTAAACAACAGTCCACCAATCCAAATATAATATTAACGAAAGAACAAATGAAAGAACAAAACGAATTCTTAAGAGCCGTCCATACCAAAGAAATGCTTGAACAGCAATATAAATCAAAAGCTGCAGGCTCTGTCGGTGCCACAATCTTGACTGTGCTTGCTGCAATAACTTTTGTCGCAGCAATTGGGTTCCCGCCCGTGGGTTTTGCAGTTATTACGGCCCTTACCATCGCGGCCGTTGCAACCGCCGCCTATTCCGCCTATAAGAAATATCAAGAGAAAAAAAAGGCAACCCTACTACAAAACGTAAACCAAAACATTGAAAGAGAGGACATTGAAACAACCATTAAAACCATTAAATTAATAAGCCAAGTGCCACAATCTTCCCCAGAATTAACCTCCAAAGTAAAGAGCGAGTCTCCAAAATTAAGCGCCGACATAAAGAGCCCCCCCCCCCTCACCGGCTCCTATTCTCCCTTCCCAATCTCATCCCCACACAACAGTTGTCGATAACCCTCGTCCCTCGCAATCCCCATCCAATACGCCCAGCTCTAGACCTAAGTAGCCCGACTAGGTTCGCCGTAGACACTTGTATCTAATTGAAAATCACCCTAAGATACTCTTATGAAATTCAAACACCTCTTTTTTATTTTATTATTGCTGAGTGCGTCACCGAGCTTTGGAAAAGAAAAATTCACCTATGAAGCCTACACCTTAGAAAATGGCCTTCAAGTCATTTTGATTCCCAATAATAGAGCGCCTGTCGCTTATCATGCTCTCTGGTATAAGGTAGGCTCTGCGGATTCCCCCATGGATAAAACCGGACTCGCGCATTTTCTGGAACATCTCATGTTCAAAGGCTCTTTAAAATTTCCTGGCGACAAATTTAAGCGAACCATTAATGATCTGGGTGGGGATCAAAATGCCAATACTACTTGGGATCGAACAGGTTATTTTATTACGATTGCAAAAGAACATTTACCACTTGTAATGGAAATGGAAGCCGATAGAATGCAAAATTTACTGATTAACCCGGCTGATGTGGAAAAAGAAAAAGAAGTGGTTTTACAAGAGCGGCGATCGGTCATCGATTCTAAACCGGAGGCTTGTTTGGGAGAAGCGGCGAATGCTTCTTTCTTTTGGCAGCATCCTTATGGTAAACCCGTCATTGGCTTTGAAGAACATATCCGAAATTATACTCGAGAAGATGCCATCCATTTCTATAAAACTTGGTATAACCCCAATAATGCTATTTTAGTAATTGCAGGCGATATCGATATCCCCTCTCTCAAATCTTCGATTCAAAAACAGTATGGTTCCATTAATCCTCCCCCTGTAAAAGAACGGAACCGAACCCAAGAGCCTACTCATCGACAAACCAAAGCAAAAGTGGAACTCCGCGATCCCCAAATTGGCTCTATTTTAGTGCAACGACTTTACCGAGCGCCTAATTATCGAACCGGCGGCATCAAAAAAGAAGCAGCCTTAAGCTTACTTAAAGATATTTTAGGAGATCAAACAGATGGTAGACTGAATGCAACGCTTGTTGAAAAACAAAAATTGGCGCACTTTGCGGTTACCAATTATATCGGTTATTTTTATGATCCATACAGTTTTACCATTACTGCCTCCCCTATTAACCCATCCGAATTGGATCTCTTAGACGCCAGTATTGAAGCACAAATCCGACATCTTTTGAGCGAAGGGATTACGGAACAAGAACTCCAAATAGCAAAAAACCTATGGTTGATTGATGCCCGATTTCGTCACGATTCCCTACATGGAATTGCAGATTATTTTGGGGAAAATTTAAGCTTGGGGTATTCTTTAAACGATATTACGGCTTGGCCCCAAGTGATGGCGGAGATCACAACCAAAGATATTACCGAAGCCGCAAAAGAGATTTTGGAATCGGGACCGGAAGTCACAATGATTGCTTATCCTTTAGCAAATAAGTAGGAGCCGGTCCCCGTGCCGGCCCAAAACCCAGTCCCCTTAAGGAACCTTCTGGCGTGTCATCCCGAGCATCTCAATTTTACTCAGAATAGGAAACATTATGAAACACTTTCGACAAATTATCTTAATCCCTCTCTTTTTTTTAATAGGTTCCCATACCCTGTATGCCGATATCACCATCCAAGAATTCAATACAAAGAAAAATATCCATATCCTCTTTGTTGAAGATCAAACAACCGATCTGGTTTCTGTTTTTTTTGCCTTCAAAGGGACTGGTGCTAAAACAGATCCAACCGGAAAACAAGGTTTGGTAAACCTTATGACCCAACTCTTAATGGAACGAAGCACAGAAGGAAGTGACCGTACTATTTTACAAAAAAAATTAAAAGCACTGGGTGTATTGGGAGGATTTCAATATGCGGTCGATCGCGATAATATCTCCTTTCAATTTAAATGCCCCGTTGAAAATTTAAAACTCGTCTTTGATACGATTAAAGTTTATTTTAGCAACCCTACCTTCGATTCCAAAGAGCTTGCAAAAATGAAAGCTTTTGATCCTGCGAGTTCTCGTTTAGCAACCTCCAGTGAACAGGAATTTGCCAGTAAAATTTTAGTCCAAAAGCTGTTTAATGGGCATCCCTACGCACATCCCGCCTCTGGCACCTTAGACGGAAGACAATCTGTCACCGTAGAAGATATCAAAGATGCGTTTAAAAATCGATTTGCCCAAGAGGTTTTAGTGTTCTCGGTTGTTGGAGAACTCTCCCCCAAACTGCTTGTTAATTATATTGAAGATACTTTTGGGGTTTTACCTGAAAAAGCAAAATTACCTAAAATCTCGACCGCTTTCCTTGAACCCGATGGTCAAACCACAATTATTCCTAAAGATTCCGCCCAAAGTGGCGTCGTTTTTGGTCAAAAAGCCTTACCCATTCAAAATAAAGATTATTATGCTTTTATTATCTTAAATAATATCCTAGGGGGAAAACCTTTTACGTGTCGTTTATGGGCTGAAGCACGCGAAAAAGAAGGGTTAGTTTATTCTATTTATACAGAACTTTTGCAATGGAAACATGCCGAATTATTAGTAGGCGCTTTTGAATCTGATAATACTGCCGTTCAAAAAGTCATTGCCTTAATTCGAAAACAATGGGAAGAATTGAAAGACTATGGCGTCAGCGAAGAAGAATTCCAAGCCTCTAAAACGGGGCTATTAGGGGGATATGTCTTAAATTTTACCTCTCCCGATGGAATTGCCCAAGCTGTTTTGAATACGTATCTTACCGATCTACCCACCAATTACATCAATGAACATCAAAAACGTTTAAGCGACGTAAAATTGAAAGATGTCAATCGCATCGCTAAAAAGTACTTAGATCCCGACCATCTCACTTTTGTTGTTGTCGGAAATCCCCCCTGAAATACTGTTATTAATAGCAGATTGCAGAATTACTTATTCTTATAATATCATAACCAGTGTCATACTTTTAATGTAAGTGCAACAATTATTGAGGATATACTAATGTTATTTAAAGATTTATCTGAAGACTTACGAACCAGTCTAACAGGGATGATGAAAAGTCTTAACCCTAGGCATCAAATTGATCCTAATCAAGATATTAGCCTGCCATTTCAAATGCAGGGTGATCTCGAAAACCATTTCTATACATCAACCCTTGGAAACTATGTCTATATATCAACGACTTTTCTTTCTTTAGCAGTAAAACATCAGTATCAGCAAGTAGAAATTGCATTACTCGCACAGGGTGTGACAGTTGATCCAGATTTACAAAAATTAATAACTGAACGTAAGGCTAGAAAAGAGGATCAAGAGGCTCAACTTCAAGCACAATGGGAACATGCTAGAAATCCTTTTGATTTTGATCCAAAGGTAAGGGAAGCTATGGCAATAGGGACAGTCACTGCAATTATAGAACGAGTACAACGGAATCCTGAACGTGCAAGTCCTTTTGATCTTAATTTTCAGGCTTTATGTGACGGTAAAAAGATAAACGAAGCTACGATAAACGAAGCTACGGGAATAGCGCTAGCCGCTGATGAAGCAGCAAGACAGGCGAGTGAGCGTGCTAGAGATCCTATTGCTTTT
>Ga0206998_1154_pt1 | contig 16122 bp, 14 predicted proteins | sample Alteio_BWMinCont_FD_153309 | JGI IMG/M metagenome (GOLD analysis project Ga0206998, IMG submission 153309) | Enriched cells from forest soil in Barre Woods Harvard Forest LTER site, Petersham, Massachusetts, United States -... | ecosystem: Environmental > Terrestrial > Soil > Temperate forest >... | reverse complement strand
CACACGTCGGAACGTTCGTAGGCGGCGGTGATGGGCTGCTTGGTGACCATATCCACGGTCGAGAGCGGACTGCGCAGCGTGGAAATCGGCTTCAGGTAGCCGCGCACCACGACGTCTTCGCCGTTGGTGATGCCGCCCTCCAGGCCACCGGCGCGGTTGGAGGGGCGCGTAAAGCGCTTCGCCGCCGCGTCGTATCCGATTTCGTCCATCACTTCCGAACCGTACGATGTGGCCGCGGCGATTCCCGCGCCGATTTCCACACCCTTCACGGCCTGGATGGACATGACGGCTTGCGCGAGGCGCGCGTCCAGTTTTTCATCCCACTGCGCATGCGATCCGAGCCCCGCGACCACATGGTGCGCGACCACTTCAAAAATTCCACCCACGGTATTGCCCGCGCGATGCACCACGTCCACTTCGCTCTTCATTTTTTCTTCTGTCGCTTGGTCCACGCAGCGCAACGGGGAATCGAGGTTGGAGCAAATGGTTTGAATCTCACTCCACGATGCGGCGCGGCCCAAAGATGCTTTGCCAACAGAAATGACGTGGCTCAGAACCTGGCAATCGAACTGCTTCAAATATGATTTCGCGATGGCGCCCGCCGCGACGCGCGCGGCAGTTTCCCGCGCCGAAGCGCGCTCCAGAATGTTTCGTGCGTCATGGAAATTAAATTTCATGGCTCCGTCGAGGTCGGCATGGCCCGGGCGGGGAGCGGTGAGCGGGCGCCGGGCGGCTTCCGTGCCGGGAACGTTTTCCACGGCCATGGCCGTTTCCCAATTGGCCCAGTCGCGGTTTTCAATGCGCAACGCGATGGGGGCGCCGATGGTTAGTCCGTGACGAATTCCGGAGAGCGCTTCGACGCGGTCCTTCTCAATCTTCTGGCGGCCGCCGCGCCCATAACCCAGTTGCCGGCGATGCATCTCGCCTTGCACGAAATCGAAATCAATAGGCACACCCGCAGGGACGCCGCTGACCCATGCGATCAGCGCCTGTCCGTGCGACTCTCCCGCAGTGACAAAGCGAAACATAAGAGCACCAGATTCTAGCGGACCGGGCACGGCGCGTAAAGGAATGAAAGCATCATCCGTCGAGAGTCTGCCAACTATTCGGTAGTGGTGCAGTTCGAATCCTCTCAATTTACATTCGCAAGGGAGGCGTGGAAACCTGCTTCGCTGAAAGCCATGCCGCCGCAGCCAAACATATTGTAATCACGATTGAGAAAGCGATGGGTAGGATAAAGAGGTATCTCCAGCTCACAGCCGTGATGGCTGCAAAGCAAAGAGCGAACGCCCACGCAGTGCCGCGCATGAGCGCCAAAGTCGCTGCGGGAAGGCCACCTAGCTGCCATGCCAATATCGCCGCGAATAGATAAAACACGCCGACAGAGAATCCGGCCGCCACAAAGAGGTCCCAATACGTGCGGTTGGACCCCTGCACGTCAAAGTGAATTGACCGCATTGAGCCAAGAAGGGCATCCACTCCCCATTGGGGATCGGATTGGCGAAAGCCGAGTGTATGTCCTACTGCGAAAAGCAGCAGAAGAACAGCAGCGATCCGATAAAATATAGATGCTTTCATTTTTTGCCTCCAGAGATCACGGCAGCGAGCACCTCAATCTTGCCGCGTAGGTTCAAACGGTACCACTGCCAATAATTCACGATGCTTGACGTCGTTGGAAACGACCAGTAGGCTGTCCGGGAACCACTGCGTGTAAGGGGCACCCTCCGGCGAACGATGGCGAACACCGAACCCAAGCTTCCAGACTCCGTTTCATTTTCCGTGACCGACGCCATAGTGGGCGGCATGCAGCGACGTTTGCTGCATGTCCAGGAATATACTCTGCTATCCGGCCGGGCCATTGCGTGCATGTTTAGCGCGCCTCATTACATGTCCGACGTACTGGAACAGATGGACATTATTGGCGTCGGGTCTCTGCCAATTGTTTTGCTTACGGGATTTTTCATTGGAGCGGTGATGGTGCTGCAGACGGCGGCGCAATTCGAGCGCTTCGGGCAAACCGCGCTGACCGCCGACGTGGTTTCGCTGGCGCTGGTGCGGGAGTTGGGACCTTCGATTACAGGACTGCTGGTGGCGGGGAGAAATTCTTCCGGGATCGCGTCCGAACTGGGTTCGATGTTGGTCACCGAGCAAGTGGATGCGATGCGCGCGATGGGAACCGATCCGGTGCGCAAGCTGGTTACCCCGCGTGTGATTGCCACGATTTTGATGCTGCCGCTGCTTACGGCGCTGGCCGATTTCATGGGATTGATCGGCGGCTATCTGGTGGCGGCGCTTACGTTGCGGCTTGGCGCGGTCACGTTCTGGACCAGGGCCCTAGATATTTTGGAATTTTCCGATTTGATGCAGGGGCTCAGCAAACCCATTGTTTTTGGATTAATTCTTTCCACGGTGGGATGCTATCAGGGCCTGAACGTGAGAGGGGGAACGCAAGGAGTGGGCCGCGCGACGACGCAGGCGGTCGTTACTTCTTCCGTGTTCATTTTGGTTACTAATTTCTTTCTCACCAAGCTGATGCTCTTTTTTTCTGGGCATTTGTTCTGAGAAATGCGGTTTCACGCCGAACCCAGCTGAAGCGTGCGCTTAAGAAATCGGTTTCCGAAGAGAGGCCCTTTCCATCTATAATCCATCCGTGAGTGTGCTGCCGCCCCTGAATGGCTGGAGCGCACAATTCCAAAATGAGTTCGGAAACCTCCAGCGAACCTGTCCTCTCCTTTAAAGACATATGTATCGGCTTCGACCAAGGCGACGTATTAAGCGGGCTATCGTTTTCGGTGGCTCCTCAGGAAACGAAAGTATTGATCGGCGAAAGCGGAACGGGGAAGACGCTGCTCCTGAAGCTTGCCGCCGGATTGCTGCGCCCGGACTCGGGAACGGTACGCTTGCTGGGGCGCGATCTGGGCAGCATGTCCGAGGAAGAATTGCTTGCCTTTCGCCGGAAGATTGGATTTGTGTTTCAGGAAGGTGCGCTGTTTGATTCGCTCACGGTTGCCGATAATGTGGCGTATAGCCTGCGGGAAGAACATGTGAGCGAAGAGGAAGTGGAACCACGCGTGCGAGAGTCTTTACGCTTCGTGGAGATGGAGGATACGATGGAAAAATTACCGTCCGAACTTTCTGGCGGAATGCGGCGGCGCGTTTCCATCGCCAGGGCATTGATCAGCCGTCCGCAGGTGGTGCTTTATGATTCTCCCACGGCGGGGCTTGACCCGGTCACTTCGCAAACGATCATCACGCTCATCCTTCGCCTGCGGGACACGCAGGGAGTTACGTCGGTGATGGCCACGCATCGCTTACAGGATGCATTCGGATTGGCAAACTATCGGTTTAACGGGGAAGCCGGGCACGTCGAACACATCGTACCTGTTGCAAGCGGGCTCCAGGTAGAGCCCGGACTCCGCTCTGGCGGGTTCCAAGTAGAGCCCGGACTCCGCTCTGACGGGCTCCAAGTAGAGCCCGGACTCCGCTCTGACGGGCTCCAAGTAGAGCCCGCACCCGTCTCGCAAAACGGGAATGGGCCTGTCGCCGGCGCTGCCACGAATTTCGTGGTGCTGCGTTGGGGGAAAGTTTATTTCGAGGGAAGTCCGCAGGCGATTGAGGATTCACAGGATGAATATCTCAGGCGCTTTCTGCTCTAATGGGTTTAACATGACTCCGAATTCGTGAGGAGACGCACCGATGGCACAGCATAAGCAGTTGTCGTGGACTGAATTGCGCGTGGGACTTTTTGTTCTGGCCGCTACGGTTCTGGTGGTTCTGGTTATTTTTTATGTTACTGGAGCGGGCTCGCTCGGCCCGAAATACCGCCTGCGCACATTTTTGCCGGAGGTGGATGGCCTGACGGTCGGTGCGCCGGTGCGCGTGGACGGCGTCGAAGTCGGGAACGTGGAAAAAATCGGCATCGCCGTCCTGAAACCCGGCGATCGGCCGGAGAAGAGCCGGAGCATCGAAGTGGATCTGCGCATTCAGAAATCGTTTCAGGCCTATATCCGCACGGATTCCTCGGCCGGACTCATTACCGAGGGACTGCTGGGCAATCAGTTCGTGGAAATTGATCGCGGATTTGTGGGGCGCGAGTTGCAAAACGAGGAAGAAATTTCCGGGCGCGAGGAGAAGGCGCTCAAGGCGGTGGTGGAGCGCAGCGCGGACCTGATGACAAATCTAAGCGCGATCACCAAACAGGCCAGCGATCTGCTGGATAATATTAAGAAAGGCCACGGTTCACTGGGAAAATTCCTGGTGGATGAAGACGCGTATAAGCACTTGGACAACTCGCTCGGAAATCTCGATCGAGTCATGGCCAGCGTGGAAAGCGGCAAGGGAACTTTGGGGCAGCTGGTGACCAACGATGAAATGTTCAATCGCGTGAATTCGGTGGCGGGCCGCCTGGATACGGTGCTGCAGGCGGTGCAAGAGCAGAAGGGCACGCTGGGCAAGCTGGTCTACAACTCGGAGTTTCACGATCGAAGCGCGCCGCAATTTCGACGGCTACCAAAAACAACTGAGAGATTTCTAAGTCCACAGATGAACACAGATACTTCAACAACCCGGTTGTTTTTTCCGTTTTTATCAGTGTTCATCTGTGTGCATCTGTGGAATCGATTTTTTGGAGTGAGTGGGTGAGATGATTTATCCAATTACAAAATATGGCGTTCCGGTGCTGGAATCGCCGACCAAGCCTGTTGAGAAATTCGACGACGAACTCGCGAAACTTTGCGAGGACATGTTTGAATCCATGTATGTCGCGCAGGGCGTCGGACTGGCCGCCACGCAAATCGGACTATCGAAAAATCTTGCCGTGATTGATGTGAGTTTGGGAAAAAATCCCGAAGCCAGGCTCGTGCTCGCCAATCCGGAAATTATCAGCGTCGAGGGCGACCAGCGCGAAGAGGAAGGCTGCCTTTCGCTGCCCGGATTCCGCGGCTCGGTGATGCGTCCCGCGTACGTCACGGTGCGCGCGCAAAACGTGAAGGGCGAAAAATACGAATTGCGCGGCGAAGGATTGCTGGCCCGCGCGTTCTGCCACGAGATTGACCACTTGAACGGAATCCTGTTCATTCAGCATCTCAGCATGCTCAAGCGCGATTTGATCAAACGCCGCATCCGAAAATTGAAAAAGACCGGCGAATGGTGATCCTCTTCGCGCGTGTGATTTTCACGGGGATGTGCGGCAACTTCCGAATCTTTGTGGGTCGTGGCTTTAGCCACAACATAAAAGCAAAACTTTCGGTGCGGCTTTAGCCGCTGAAGTCTTGGAACGATAGTGGTCACATCGCCTCTCATGCGCATTGTCTTCTGTGGCACGCCCGAATTCGCCGTCCCATCGCTCCGGAGGCTCGCCGCGCATCCCGATTTTTCCGTGGAAGCCGTCATCACGCAGCCCGACCGACCGCGCGGGCGCGGCCAGCATCTCAGCAATTGTCCCGTAAAAGAAGCGGCGCTGGAACTCGGCCTGAGCGTCTACCAACCGGTAACCATCAAATCGGATTCGTCACAAGAATTCCTAAGACAGATTGCCCCGGACGCCGTCGTAATAATTGCCTACGGGCAAATCATTCCCGCGCCTCTGTTGCCAATTCCCCGCCTCGGCTGGATCAACGTGCACGGCTCCCTGCTGCCAAAATATCGCGGCGCCGCACCCATTCATTGGGCCATCGCCAATGGCGAAACGCGCACGGGCATCACCACCATGCAGATTGACGCCGGCATGGATACGGGCCCAATTCTTCAGCAGCAAGAACTCGAAATCGGTCCCGACGAAACGTCGCCCGAACTCTACGCGCGCATGAGCGAAGCCGGAGCAAGCCTGGTGGTGAATTCGCTTCTGAAATTGGAGCGCGGAGAGATCGCTCCCACGCCTCAGGACTCGGCGAATGCGTCCAATGCCCCTATCCTGAAAAAAGAAGATGGCCGAATTGATTGGGCGCGCACCGCGCCACAAATTTACAATCGCCTGCGCGGCTTCTCTCCATGGCCCGGAGCATTTACCACGTTCCGGGGACAAACTTGCCATGTCTGGGGACGCCCGGAGCAAAGCGGTGTGCCCGCTGAAAACGTCACGCCGGGCGAAATCGTTTTTGCGGGCAAGGAAATGATTGTCGCGTGCGGCCAACATACCTGCCTGCATGTGGAGTTCGTGCAGCTGGAAGGGCGGAAACGAATCTCCGCGCTGGAATTCGCGAATGGCGCACGCGTCACACCCGGAGAACGGTTTGGCGAAATAGCCTGACTGATCTCCTGTTGCGAGCCGGGACCAGCTAATCTCGCGCTAGCATTGGGTAGGCGATGGCAAGCGTCACAATAGACAAAATCACGGCGCCAGATGAAACAGTCAGTAGTGCCATATTTAGCACAGAAGAAGTGGCGATCCAGGAGTGCAACCACGTGTCCGCAATGAACGACGTGAGCGACGATTGGATTGCATTCCAATGCCAAACGATCCAGCCCGCCAAACCGGCAGAGAAAATAGTCGCAGAAATCAGCTCCACCCATTCGAGCAATTCCTGCGCCCTTTCGGCTTTGGCCTGTTCTTCGGAAACCTGAGCCCTCCACCACACTCGGCCGGCGTCTGGCAGCGTCTCAGCGTTTTCGCAGTCTTGGGCGAGAGCTTGCATCCATCGCGAGGCTTGAACGATTTCCTCACAAGCGGCGCATCCAGCCAGGTGAGTGGAAACAGCTTCTTCCCACGTCCCTGTGCGAATCGCCTTGAGGATGCTGACTTCCTGAGAGCAACTCGCCTGCCTCATATTGCCTCCCCGAGACCCATGCCTTGCCTTCCGAGCATTTCGGCCAACTTCTTCCGAGCGCGAAACAGCAGTACGCGAACACTCTTTTCTTTCAGTCGCAATGCGATGGCAATTTCCCGATGTTCAAAACCCTCTACATAGGCCATCCATAGAAGCGTCTGCTCCTGAATCTTGAGTTGTTCAAATACGCGCATCGCATCTCCGCCCCGGTCTGTGCTTGCGCTAGGTTCACTCCGAAAACTTCCTTCGAGGCTCCATCGGCGTTCCCGGTTCAATCGCCGCCAATTGTCGGAAATCAATGAACTCGCAATCCGATAGAGATAGGCCTTCCTCTGAAATTCCTCCATCTCCGGCAAATCAGCTCGAAGGAAACGATAGAAAGTTTCCTGCAGGATATCGTCCGCGAGAACCGCATCGCCCGTAGTCCTCCGAATATAGGACCGGAGAGTCGGTCCCGTCTCATTGTAAAAGGCCGAAAAGGCGCCTTCATCCATCCGCTGAGGCAATTTGGCCCTCTCAAGGACCGCAGAGCCGGTTTCCGCGAGCGCGGGGGACATTGTGATACTTGAACGCATTGTGTTAGTCCATCAAAATATGTTGCCTAGGCCTAGGAAACCTCCGCGTTACCTGAGCCAACCTCTTTCGTCAGAGTCCATTTTTTGGAGAGACGATAGGAGACGAAAGACGAGATCAAATATCCGGATCCGAGTGCCAGAATTAGAACGCCGGGTATAAGCAAATCCTTCTTCATCCAGGACAAACCAAGCAGCGCCAAACCCAGCATCGTCAGCACAATGCCAAATCGCAACGGGCGCTCTTTGGAGTCTGTACCTTGGGACCGCAACTCTTCAAGAAACCGCTGGCTCCCCTTGCTTTCCAGGAACTCGGCAAACTCCCGTCCCGAGTTGAATTTGTCCAGGAGCTGCTTATGAAATTCTGCTCGTATTCGCAGACGCGTTTGTTTTTGGCGCATCCCCAGCCATACGATGGCCACGATCATGGCAAACACGGAAATAGGAACAAGAATGCCAAATGGACTGTTCGCCGGATTGTGCCTAATCGCTTCCAGCGCAATCTGTTGGCTCAGCTGGTCAGACGTCATCGTGCCAGTATTTGGTTCAGCAGCCTGCAAGTAATGCATGGCGCTTGTCCCCACAAAAGACAGACTCGCTATCATTTTTCCTCCTAAACCTAGCCCCCCGAAGCAGCGCGGAGCCGGCGACGCGTATTCAAGTACTACTCCTATAACGCTATCGAGCGCCCAAAGGTTAACAACGATAAAGTTGAAATTTTGGTTCCGAGTTCCCTTCCTCGACGGAGTGTGGTTCCATGTTCAGCGATGAACATTTCCATCGCGCGAAGAATCGCATTCGATGTTTTGCTGCGTGTCGCGGAGCACGGTGCGTATGCCGACGAAGCCCTGCGCGCCGCGCTTGCGGAAGCCGCAGGCTGCGCGGTGAAGAGCACGGTAAAGACCGAAGATGCTGGACTTGCCACGGAACTCACCTTCGGCGTCCTGCGCTGGCAGCGATTGCTCGATTTCCGCATTGACAGTTTACTGACCAAGGCCAGCAAATCGCTCGATTCCGAAGTTCGCATTGCCCTGCGTCTGGGCGCTTACCAGTTATTTTTTCTGGAACGAATTCCCGCACATGCCGCCGTCCACGAATCGGTGGAACTTGTGAAGATGGCAAGAAAACGTTCAGCGGCGCCCTTCGTGAACGCGGTGCTTCGCAAGGCAGCCAAGGAATCGGCTCAATCCTTGCCTTCGCGAACTGACCCAGACGCGCTTCTCCCATCTGGAATTACTCCCGCCGACCGCCTGGGCATCCTATATTCCCATCCCACTTGGATGGTCGAGCGATGGTTTTCTGCGTTTGAAAAAGACCGCATCGAATCACTTCTCGCCGCCAACAATCGTGTCCCCTCTCTTGCGGGATACATTGCCGACCCCCAGCATCGCGAAGAAATATTGTCTTCGCTGCAAAAAGCGGGATGCGCGGTACGCCCCGGACATCTTTTGCGCGATGCTTTCATTTTGGAGGGAGGCAATCCCACCGATGGCGAACTCGTGCGCCGCGGCCAACTGGTAATTCAGGACGAAGCGTCTCAGGCGGTCACGCATCTCCTCGCTGTGCAACCGGGAAATACCGTTCTCGATTTGTGCGCCGCCCCCGGCGGAAAAACGCTGCGGCTGGCGCTCGATGCCGGACCCACGGGGCGCGTGATCGCCGCCGACTTGCATGCCCATCGCGTGCGGGCGATGGCCGAGCGTTTTCAGCAGGCGGGAATTCAAAACGTCGAGACGATTGCCCTTGATGCTGCTACACCTTTGCCATTCGCTCAAAAATTCGATCGCATTCTGGTGGACGTTCCCTGCTCGGGGACGGGAACTCTTTCCCGGCATCCCGAAATCCGCTGGCGCCTGCGCCCGGAAGATCTCGCGGATTTGCACGCGCGCCAATCGCTGCTGCTGCGAAACGCGCTGCCGCATCTGGCGCCGGGCGGGCGGCTGGTGTATTCAACGTGCTCGCTTGAGCCCGAGGAAAATGAGCATGTTGTCAGCGAAGTGCTGGGCGATTTCGGAAATTCTTTTTGCGTTGTCAGCGCCAGGAGCGCGGTCGAAAAATTCCTGCAAAAATCAGTGCCTGCGGAAAGTATGGTGGGGGCGGATGGATTTTTTCGGACATTTCCGGCGGAACATGTGACAGACGGATTTTTTGGGGCGGTCATCGTAAGGTCCGAAGAAAAGACTTAACACAGAGGACACGGAGAAAAACAATAGAATATGAAATAAGGGAAAAACAAACCCACGCCTTGATTTTTGAAAGCTTTAAGGTTTTCTCCTTGCCCTCTGTGTTCTTTCCGTGTCCTCTGTGTTAAATGGTTTTTCCGAATCCGTCTTGGAGCGCTGGCCGCGCGCGTGCTAGATTGACCCGAGAGGCAAGATGACTTTTCGCGAACGCATCGAGTGGATGTTCCGCATGGGCCTGCTGGTGTTTGTGTTGGCCGCGGCGGCATTTTTGAGCGCGGTGATTGCCATGCGCTTCGCGATACAAGGTCGCGAAGTGGACATGCCCAACCTGGTTGGAAAATCCTCGGCCGAGGCGCAAGCGATTCTTCAGGGCCGGGGCCTGCAAATCAAAGTGGTGGACCGCACGTATAGCGATCTGCCGGCAAATTCCGTCGCCCGGCAGAGCCCGCCGGCGGGCGAACACATGAAAGTTTCGCAGGACGCGCATGTAGTTTTAAGTCTGGGCCCTCAAAACGTAACCATCCCGGCGCTGATCGGGGAATCCATCCGCGTCGCGCGCATTCAATTGCTGCAAGCGGGCCTACAATTGGGTGAAGTCACGTCGTATACCGCTCCTGCCGGGTTGTCCGATGCCGTATTGCAGCAAAGCCCGTCATCGGGCGCACGCGCCACCAGCCCTCGTGTGGACTTGCTGGTAGCCGCAGCAGCACCGCCTCCTGCCTACGTCATGCCCTGGCTAGTGGGAATGTCTTTGCCGGACGCGGATAGGTTGCTTTCCACGGGCGGTCTGAAACTTTCAAAAACAACGTATGCGGCTTCTCCTCAGTGGCCCAAGGGCGCAATCATTGAACAAATACCGGATCTCGGATCCAAAATTACTAGCGACTCGACAATCGAATTGGTAGTAGCGCAATAGTTCTGTCGAGCTGCCCGCAGATCACATTTACCTACGCAATCTGTACGGGCACGGCACTGCCGTGCCCTTTGTCAGTAACGAGATTACTGATAATCAAATTTTTCTGGCGGGAAATCCGCCTTTGGCATGTTGCAGCAAGACCGGGCACGGCAGTGCCGTGCCCCTACAACATGAACACCACCGAAATGCTGGAATGGCACAACCTATCGGTGCCTATGCACTGGGACGCGCGATTCTGGTAAGATACCCGCGGAGAAAACGTGATTCATCCCGTGGAAATAGCTCCTTCGATCCTTGCCGCAAACTTCGCCGCTCTTGGAGAAGGAATCCTGGCCGTGGAACGCGGCGGCGCGGCCATGCTGCATGTGGATGTGATGGACGGCCACTTTGTGCCCAACATTTCCATCGGCGTGCCCGTGGTGGCCTCATTGCGCAAGGCAACCCGGTTGCCCCTGGATGTGCATCTGATGATCGAGAGTCCCGAAGTTTATATTCCGGCATTTGCCCAGGCGGGAGCGGACATGATTTCCGTTCATCAGGAAGCCACGCCGCATCTGGATCGCGCATTGTCCATGATTCGCGAACTTGGACGCAAGGCGGGAGCGGTCATCAATCCCGCTACGCCTGTCGCGGCGCTTTCGGAAGTTCTAGGCAAGGTGGATCACGTTCTGGTGATGTCCGTGAACCCGGGATTTGGCGGACAGAAATTCATCCCCGGAGCCCTGGCGAAGATTCGCGAGCTAAAACGAATTCGAGAGAGTTATAATCTCACGTTCCGGATCGAAGTGGACGGGGGAGTTGGCCCGGACAACGTTTTGGATTTGGTCCGGGCAGGCGCCGAAATTCTGGTTGCCGGTACATCCGTTTTTCAAACTCCCGATGCTGCCGAAGCAGTACGGTCACTGCTGCAACTGGCCGGAGGGGCGTTGGCGCAAAAGGCATGAGGCAAACTTGTTGAAACCAAGTCGTGCGGTATTTTCCCTGATTTTGGCGACATCGTTGTTGGGCGGCTGCCTGGGCAAGAAAAAGGCAGCGCCGATTGCGGGCACCTCCGCCGAACCGGATAAAGTTTTATACAATAAGGCCACCGAGGACATGAAGCACGGCCGCTACTCGGTCGGCCGCTTGAATCTGCAGACCCTCATTAACACGTATCCGGACAGCGAATACCTCGCCAAAGCCAAGCTTGGCATCGCGGATTCCTATTACAAAGAGGGCGGCACTGCGGGCCTGAAACAATCCGTCATCGAGTACAAGGATTTCATTACCTTCTTCCCTTTCCTGGACGAATCCGCTTACGCCCAATTGCAAGTAGCCATGGCGCATTATCATCAGATGGAAAAGCCGGACCGTGACCGCACCGAAGCCGTGCAAGCCGAAGCGGAACTCCAAACATTTCTGGAAAAATATCCCAATAGCCCGCTTCTTGCGCAGGCCCAGCAGCACCTTCGCGAAACCCAGGAAGTTTTAGCCGAGGGGAATTTCCGCGTGGCCAGTTTTTATTACATTCGCAATGGTTACAAGGCCGCCGGCGCCCGGCTCATGGAATTGACCACGCGTTACCCGCTTTACAGCCAGGCCGACCAGGCCAACTGGATGCTCGGCCAGATTTATGAAAAGACGGAACACAACGAAATCGCCGCCCGCTATTACAGCCGCATCGTCAAGGACTACCCGCTGTCCAGGCTGGCTGGGGACGCCAAAGCCCGGCTGACAAAATTCGGTGTGCCCATTCCTCCCCCGGACCCCGCGGCGCTGGCTCGCATGAAGAAAGATCAGGAAGAAGCGGCAAGTTCCCGCCTCGGATTGATCGCCAGATCCACAATTTTCCTGAAGAGCCGCCCCGATATTTCCGCGACGGCGCACGCCGGTGATCCAACGATGACGCCAGCCAGCGAATCCGGCGACGAGATTCTCAGCTTCGGGCCGCAAGTCGGGCCAACCGTGGGCGGGGACTCGGGAGTTGGGAATACGGCCACCGTTGAAACCGTTACACCGGGAAGCGCTGGCTCGCTACCCGCCGAAACTCCCGCAGCAACCCCCGATGGCTCCCAGCCCGCTGCCAACAGCACAACGGGAGATTCGAGCGTTACACCGCCAGCCGCCGCAGCTGCCTCCACGCCATCTGCTGATAAAACCCAGGAATCCACGAGCAAGAAAAAGAAAGGCATCCACAAGATTCTCCCCTTCTAATTGCCACGCGCCTCCGGGCCTGTCCGAAAGGGCAACCTAGTTCATTCCGACACACGCCAGCCCAGTCTTTATTGACTCACCCACTTCAAGATGTTACGAATAGCAAAGGGCATTTTTGTCCATGGTAGGACGTTTTGCGTTGGACTCTGGTTCTGCTCAGAATCCAATGGACAGAAGAGCCCGGTGAATTCGGAGGACGCCACGTGGCCAAGATTTTAGTAGCCGACGATAACAGTAACGTCCAAAAGACCGTGGCGCTTGCATTGGCTGAACTGGGTGTGGAAGTCGTGTCTGTAAATAACGGTGAGGCAGCGGTACGCAAGCTGGCGGATTTTTCGCCCGACCTGGTTCTTGCCGATATTTTCATGCCAGTTCGCAATGGGTACGAAGTATGTGAGTACGTCAAGAAGGATCCCCGTTTCGCGCAAGTCCCCGTCGTACTGCTGGTAGGAGCGTTTGACCCTCTGGACGAACGCGAGGCGCAACGAGTCCGCGCCGATGGGATTCTAAAGAAACCTTTTGTCCCGCCCGACCCCCTCATCACCATGGTGAAGACTTTGCTGGAACGAACCCTGGGTGAGCGCCTCGTCGCCGTGACGGCCGCTAAGCCGGCCGCTCCCGTGCAGGCCAAGACCGAAACTGTGGCAGCAGTCGTTGTGGCCCCTCGGACTGAGTTGCCATCGTTCGAAGAGCCACCTGAAAATGAGCCCCCGGCTCAGCTTCACAGTGCTGCCTTTGATGAGGGCGAGCGCCCCGTCGCGTTTGGGCAATTGCTCGAGACTTCCCCGCGCGACTCTGCTGCTTCCACTATGGAAGTGGTCGAGCCCATTGATAATGAGCAGGTCTTAACCAGCACTCGGGATGCAAACCTTGGCGATCCGATTTTTTGGCGCAATGAAGAACCAGAACAAGAAGTCGAGCCCCTGACTGACATTGAAGAAGCAAGCGGACCCGCCGGTTTGGAAACGGAATCCTGGAAGCAAGGTGATGATTCCCCGATGCTTCACGCTGAATCCGAGGAATTGCCTGCTGTCGAGCACCTCGAACTGATTCGTGAAGGCGAAGACGAGCCATCGCACAGCGTCGTAGATTCAGGATCCATTCTGCTGGACGCGGCCGCCCAAGCCCCGCTTACAGTTGAATCCCGCAAAGCAGAAGACCTGGCTGCTAATCCGATTGAATGGATGGCAACTGCCCCGCCTGTGCCGGCTCCTGAGCCGATCATGAAACCGGTGGAAGCGTCTGAATCCAAGCAGAACGACCCGATTCCGGAAGAGCCTCAGGCGACGGATGAAATTGCAAATTTGGAATCTGCACCCGTCCAGCCCGTCCCAGTCGCTGCATTCGCGCACGTCCCCGAGCAAGTGGTAACACCGGTTCCTGCACCGGTTTTTGCTCCAGTGCTGGCTGCTGAAAAAATTGCCGGCAAGACTCCTGATCCGGCCAAGACTCAGCCTTCGATTCCTGCTATTACGCAAAGCGCCGAGGACACGGCCCACTCCATTCCAAAGCATGACTGGGCGGAATTGTCCGACGCATTGAAACCCATTATTGCAAGTCTGCCATCCTCATTGCCAGCCCATGATTCCTCTTCGTTGGAACTTGGCGCTGGGCCCAATTCCGTTCCGCCGTCCGCGCCGGCATCGGCGATGACCACTCCGGAGCAAACCTCTGGCGCGAACGCTGAAATGGTCGAGACCGTGGTTCAAAGAGTATTAGACAAGATGCGGCCGCAAGTCGTGGAAATTATTACCAAGGAATTCCTGCGGCCCATCGTTCAGGCGCTCGTCCAAAGAGAAATGGACAAACCGTAATTCTGGTATTACCTGCGCCAGGCGTTGCTTTCCGGCTTGGCCCTCGTTCGACAGTTCACTCAACTCACCGCGTATTCTTCACAGACCACGGAAAAAGTCCGAAATGTTTGTGGGTTGCGGCTTCAGCGGCGGCATTACGCCTCATGTTTCTTCAGGGGTTTTAACCCCTGATGGGTTCGGAGTTGTTTCTTCCGCAGCCTGTTCAGCCTGCTGCGCCCCCACAAACAAATTTCCCCGGCATTTGACCGTCCGCGTGAGCGTCCGTATAGTCTTTCTTTAAACTTAAATAAATCCGGGCTGCCTTTCGCGCCCGCCGGAGCCAGGTCCACAGAACATGCCAAGAGAAATTCCCAAGGGTTACGAGCCGCAACAGATCGAGCAGAAATGGGCCAAGCTCTGGGCGGAAGAAAAACTTTTCCGCGCCGATGTGAACGCGCCCGGCCCGGTGTTTTCGATCGTCATCCCGCCGCCCAACGTCACGGGTTCGTTGCACATCGGCCACATGCTGGACCACACGGAAATTGATATCCTCACGCGTTGGCGCCGCATGCAGGGCTATAACACGTTGTATCTGCCGGGAACCGATCACGCGGGAATTTCCACGCAGCGCGTCGTGGTGCGGCAACTCGCAGCCAAGGGCATCAGTTACCGCGCTCTGGGCCGCGAAGCGTTCGAGAGGAAAGTGTGGGAGTGGAAGGAAGAATCCGGCGGCACGATTACGCGGCAGATGTTGCAGTTGGGAGAAAGTTGCGACTGGACGCGCGAGCGCTTCACTCTTTCCCCCGAGTTGTCGCGCGCCGTCACCGAAGTATTTGTCCGCCTGTATGAAGACGGACTGATTTATCGCGGCCATTACATCGTCAACTGGTGCCCGCAATGCCGCACCGCGATCAGCGACCTCGAAACCGTGCACGAAGAGCGCCAGGGGCATCTCTGGCACATTCGCTATCCGGTTGTTGGCACAAGCGAATCGGTGGTGGTGGCCACCACGCGGCCGGAAACCATGCTGGGCGATACCGGAGTGGCCGTCCATCCTAGCGACGAGCGGTACCAGCATTTGATCGGCAAGATGCTTTTGCTGCCCTTGATGAACCGCGAAATTCCCGTGGTGGACGATTTCGTGGTAGATCGCGAATTCGGCACCGGCGCCGTAAAAGTCACGCCCGCACACGATCCCAATGATTTTGAAATCGGCCGGCGTCACAATTTGCCGGAAATTGATGTGATGACCGACGACGCGAAAATGAGCGCCGCCGCTGGGCCCTACGCGGGTCTGGACCGTTTTGAGGCGCGAAAGCAAATCGTCGCCGACCTGGAAACCGGCGGCTATCTAGTAAAGATTCTGGATCACACGCACGCCGTGGGAGCTTGCGACCGCTGCGGCACCATCATCGAGCCGCGCGCCTCGACGCAATGGTTCGTGAAAATGAAGCCGCTGGCTGAGCCGGCCATCGCCGCCGTCGAACGCGGCGACGTGGAAATTGTTCCGGAAAATCGCCGCACCGAATATTTTGAATGGATGCGCAACATCCGCGACTGGTGCATCTCGCGCCAGTTGTGGTGGGGACACCGCATTCCCGCGTGGTACTGCGCCGGATGCAAGGAAATTATCGTGGCCCGGCAAACACCAACAAAATGCGCAAAATGCGGCTCGCAACAATTGACGCAGGATCCGGACGT
>Ga0206998_1152_pt1 | contig 16384 bp, 16 predicted proteins | sample Alteio_BWMinCont_FD_153309 | JGI IMG/M metagenome (GOLD analysis project Ga0206998, IMG submission 153309) | Enriched cells from forest soil in Barre Woods Harvard Forest LTER site, Petersham, Massachusetts, United States -... | ecosystem: Environmental > Terrestrial > Soil > Temperate forest >... | reverse complement strand
ACACTCTATGAACCGGATGCCTCGGCGACGGGTCATGCCGCCATCGGTCAGGCGGTGAACGCGCTATTGTCGAACTTGCCGCCGAACTTTGCCTTCACTGCGATTGGCCCGGCCGTCGGCCACCACGGTTTCGGAAGGCTGCGTTGGCAAGCCGGACCACCGAATGGCCCTGTTGCCGTCACCGGCACGGATGTCGCCCATTTCGAGGAAGGCCGCATCCGCTCATTGTACGTGTTTCTCGATCCCACCGGCGCCTAAGCGCCATTACTAAAGGAGTCTTTATGTCCAAATCAAACGAAGGAGTTTTCATGCCCAAGACCGGCCTCGATGCCCTGCTACGCCCTGAAAACAGCATTCTCGTGCTGATCGACCACCAGCCTTACCAGTTCACTAACCTGAACAGTCACGAACCGACGATGATTATCAACAACGTCGTCGGCCTGGCCAAGACAGCAAAGGTATTCAATGTCCCGACGATCCTCACCACGGTGATTGAAGAACGCGGCGGCTATCTGATCAAGAGTCTTCAGGATGTCTTTTCTGAACAGAAGCCAATCAACCGTACTTTTATCAATGCCTGGGAAGACGCAAATGTTACTGACGCTGTGAAAAAGCATGGCCGTAAACAGCTGATACTTGCCGGACTTTTTACCGAAATCTGTGTAGCTATGCCTGCAATTCAGGCGGTGGGCGAAGGCTATGACGTATTTGTTGTTACTGATGCGTGTGGTGGCGTATCCGAAGAATCCCACGATATGGCAGTGCGCCGCATGGTTCAGGCCGGTGTAGTACCAATCAACTGGCTTGCCGTACTGGGCGAATGGCAGCGCGATTGGGCACGTGCGAAATCCGCCGCCGGCCTCGCGAGCGTCGTTCTGGAGCATGGCGGTGCCAGCGGTGTTGCTTCGGCATGGGAATTTCAGCTTCTTGCTAGTCAAGGCAAATAGGGTGCCTAACATGCCCACCCCATCGTCGCCAATTCGCATTGGGTATTGCCTGTCGCTGACCGGTCCGGTCGCGGACAACAGCCGGTCGGCGCAGCTTGCCCATGAGATCTGGCGGGAGGACGTCAATCGCCAGGGCGGGCTGCTTGCCCGGCCGGTCGAATTCGTCCGCTACGACGATCATGCGGATGCTTCGGAGGTTCCCAGCATCTACAAAAAACTGATGGATGAAGACAAGGTTGATCTTGTCATCGGCGGTTATGGCACCAATGCCGTATTGCCGGCGATGCCGTTGATCATGGAGCGACAGCGTTTTTTCGTCGGGTTGATGGGCCTCGGCGCGAACAACACGCTCGCGTATCAGAACTACTTCGCTATGATCCCGACCGGGCCTGATCCAAACGCCGCTCTGACCGAAGGGTTCTTTGCACTCGCCGCACAGCAGGAGCCCCGGCCCGCAACGGTGGCACTCGTATCTGCAGACGCCGAGTTTTCGCGCAATCCCATTATCGGCGCGAAGGCCAATGCAAAGAAATACGGTTTTAAGATCGTCCACGAGGCCACCTATCCGCTGACGACCAAGGATTTCACGCCGGTCATCGACGCTGTTGCCGATAGCAATTGCGACCTACTGTTTCTCTGCTCCTATCTCGCTGACTCGATCGGTCTGGTGCGAACCATCCATGCACATCCCTTCCGCCCGAAGATGGTCGGCGGCGGCATGATCGGCCCTCAGAACACAGCGGTAAAAACAACACTCGGCCCCTTGCTCAACGGCTTCGTTAACTACGAATACTGGCAGCCAGTCCCTAAGATGAGGTTCCCCGGTGTTGAGCAATTGCTGAATACCTACCAGGCGCGCGCCAGTAACGCAGGCGTCGATCTCCTCGGCCATTACATGGCACCGCTCGCCTATGCCCAACTTCAGGTCGTCGCTCAGGCTGTCCAAGCGACCGGCGGATTCGACGACTCCCGCCTTGCAGCATACGCACGAAACATGACCTTTGACACCGTCATGGGTTCGGTCACTTTCGGCGTAAACGGCGAATGGGCGGAGCCACGCGTGTTGCAGGTTCAATTCCAGGGCATATCCGGCCATGAAGTCGACCAATTCCAAAGTGGATCGAGGCAAATCGTGGTGACACCATCAAACTTTGCCTCTGGAGAAGTTAGCTTTCCTTATGCCGTAGCTCTCTTGTCTGAATAAAGGATTGCCGTATGCACCTTTTGAAATATGAGGCTCCTTGCTTCTAACTCATTTGTACCGAATGGATTGTGAATGGCCTGCTCCTTGCATCTTGCACCAACGGATTTGGCGGCCAGCAATGACATTGAAAATAAGCCGGATTTGCGAGAAAAACGTGACCCGAATTTGTTTGTCGGGAGAACTTCGATGTTCGCACCTATCCGATCTGCGCGCAGAAATAGAGCAGGCTAGGCGACCGATAACTTTGGACCTGGATGAAGTTGACGTTGTCGACAGCGACGGGATTCGCTTACTGAATGAGTGCCAGACCCAGGACATTCAAGTAGTCAATTGTTCACCGTACATTCGCGAATGGATGCTTCAAGAAAAACAAACCCGTGATGACGAGGAATAGCGATTCGGTTCCTGTGGTGATCCCGATTAGTGGCATCACACGAGCCCTGTAGAAGCAGGCGTGACTGAAAGGCAAGCATCTTTTACTTCTGAGGGGAGAACGCACGATGAGTCAAACAGTCGACGACTTGGCATTGGGCACACTTTTTCGTGAAGCGCGCACGTATGTGACGTGGCAGCCGCAGCCGGTGGCCGACCAGATGCTGCGGGATCTCTACGACCTGCTCAAGTGGGCGCCAACCAGCGCGAACGGCGCCCCAGCGCGGTTTTCGTTTATTCGATCGAAGGAGGCCAAGGAACGGCTCCGTCCCGCGCTGGCCCCGGACGACGTCGAGAAAACGATGGCGGCTCCAGTCACTGTGATCATCGCGTACGACATGAAGTTCTATAACCAACTGCCCAAGCTGTTCCCTCATGCCCCGGGTATGAAGCAGCTGTTCGTGAGTAATCCCCAGCTGGTCGAGCTAACTGCTCAGCGAAATTCCAGCTTGCAGGGTGCCTACCTGATCCTTGCCGCGCGAGCCCTCGGCCTCGATCGCGGGCCACTGTCCGGCTTCGATAACGTCAAGGTGGACGAGGAGTTCTTTTCCGCCGGTAAGCCGTGTTTCGGCTGCGAGCAGGAGTTCTTCCCCGAAGGTCACGTTAAGTCGAATTTCCTCTGCAATCTCGGGTACGGTGATCCAAATTCGCTGTTGCCCCGACTGCCGCGTTTGCCGTTCAAGGAGGCGTGTTCGCTCTTATAGTAGCGCTGGGCGAACGGCTCCCGACGCGACTTTGGCGCGGATTCAACGACGGCGACACTTTCTTGCAGCAGTGAGGCGGGCCGCAGACAAAACACGCGTGGCGGCAATCTTGCAGCAGCCCCAGGACTGACGCACGTTTGACGGGTGGGGATTCGAGATGATTCGCATTTTTTGTTCAGGATTGTGGATTCTTCTGACTGTTTGCGGCACTGTGTTTGCTCAGGCAGAATGCCCCAAGACTCCACAAGCATACGGACTGCTCCGGCAAGACGAAAACTACCGGTATCTTAGTAATCCAGCCTGCAGGCACGACTATTGGGATCGCCTCAAGTATGTGCAACTCGGATCAAACAAAGATAACTTTCTCACAATTGGCGGTGAGATAAGGGAGTGGTACGAAGGCTTTCGCAATGCGAGTTGGGGTTCCGGTCCCCAGGATAGAAATGGTTATCTCCTTCAGCGCATTTCAATCTATGGCGATATTCACGTGACGCGTCGTATTCGCTTGTTCGTACAACTCACGAGCGACATAGAAGCAGGACGAAATGGCGGCCCAAGGCCGGTGACTGACGGGTCAGACCTGTTTTTTGAGGAGGCATTCGCGGACATTACGTTATCGAGAGCCCACAGCGACACGTTAGTGCTGCGTCTTGGACGACAGGAATTCGAACTTGGAGCCGGACGGTTAGTAGACGTAAGAGAGGGACCCAATGTACGCCAGGCGTTCGACGGCGCGAGCCTGGAATGGAAGAGCTTATCGTGGAACATCCATGGATTCGCTTTAACGCCAGTGTTGAACGGAACTGGCGTTTTTGACGCGCCACCTGATCCCGGTTCTACTTTTTGGGGAGTGTATGCAGTTCATCCGATACCGAAGGCAAACGGGGGAAACATCGACCTTTATTACCTTGGCATCGATCGACAGAATGCAACCTTCGATATTGGTTCGGGTCACGAGTTGCGCCATACAGTGGGAGGAAGGTTCTGGGGAAGCCGGGGCGGTTGGAATTATGACAGCGAAGCTGTGTTCCAATGGGGCGATTTTGGCCCAAGGAACATTCGTGCCTGGGGCACCGGCCACGATACGTCGTACACATTTCGATCCATCCACCTTCGTCCGAAGATTGGCACTACGGCATCTCTCGGCAGCGGTACGCGAGACAATTCAAGCTCAGAACTGGGAACGTTGAATCCGCTGTTTCCTACGGGCTTTTACTTCGGCCAGGGTGGGATCGATCTACTCGGACCCTCGAATCTTATGGTGATCGGTCCACACATGGGTTTGCAACTCACAAAATCGCTTGCTGTTGTCGCAGACAATAATGTCTTCTGGCGAACCAGTCTTCAGGACGGCATCTATGGCCTTGGCGGCACGTTATTAGTTTCCGGGAAAGATAATTCTGAACGTTACGTTGGCAGTCAGCCGACGGTGGGAGTCTACTGGAACGCAAGCCGTCATCTTTCAGTGTCCGCCGCGTATGGCCATTATTTCGTAGGCTCATTTTTGGCGAAAGCATTACCGCCAGGCCGAAACATGGATTACGCCGCGCTATGGACGACCTATAAGTTTTAGCGTCTCATTCGCGCCCACGCAATCACACACGATTTTTGTCCCGTATATGCCGAAAACAACCCGTTCGTGCACAGTTCGTCTACAGTTGACTTCCGACAAAAAACCTACAGACTGAACCCCTCGTTGCGACAAAGATGTGCATCACACCCTTGCTCTACGTGGACTGTATCAGCCGCTCCTCGAAGCCGTTCCCGATGGGCGTTTGCCGCTATGCCTCTCTAAGGAGTTGAGTGCGGTATTTGGGTGCGAGCGCCTTCACTTTCTCGATGAATACGGCCTGTTCTTTCTCATCTAGCTTCGGTGAGGGCATCGTGCGCGTGGCGACCGGTACCCCAACCTCCAGGAAGAATTTTTCTTGTCCCGCAGGAGAACAGATGCAGAGCATGCGTACCGGCTTGCTAGAGACGTTGTGAAACTGATGTGGGGCGTTGGAAGGAATGTTCAGCGTTTCGCCAGCGCGCACGACCGACTTCTTGCCACGAAATGTTGCTTCCATCTCACCTTCGAGCAGGATAAAGGTCTCCTCGAAGTCATGCCGATGCGGTGGAGGGCCGCCACCTGGCGGTATGTGCATATCAATTAGACAAAAACGCCCGTTCGTCTCTTCTCCCGTGACGGTAACGGTGTAGGTATCACCGACCAGACCGATATGCGGGAGGTTGTCGGGTTGCGCCAGCGTGAGATTGCGCTTGGGGTCGTCCGCTGGAATTGCTGGTGGAGCAGTCGACATTTCGTTCTCCTTTCGCCGTGTTGTGTCTCGTTGCGGCCTCATTGCAAGCAATGGCGGTCTAGCCGTGGCGCGCTGTAAGACCGGGCGACCTTCGAGACCACATTTGGACGAGCTATAAGCACCGAGAAGCGGGATAGCAATTTCTGCGCCGCCAGAGCTGACGTTCACGATTGTGGTTGGACTTGGTACACACCCTTTTGCGACTTTACCTGTCGCGGCAGACCCATCATCCGGAAGGTGACCGCATCCATCCAACGGTCGGGAAGGTTGTGCTTGAGGAAAGCTGAGAGCTTCGCGTCCATCCCGATCAGGTAACGGGTTCGGGGACGGGATGCCGTCACCGCCCGGAGGATCGTCAGAGATGCCTTCTCCGGGGAGGTTGAAAATCTGCCGGCCGTGACCGTGGTCTTCGCGAACGCCCGGAGGGCATCCGCATAGAAGGGCTGAAGGCTTTTCGGCAAGGCATCTGCGATCCTAATGAGCTGCTCGGAGGACCGCTTGAGCATCGGCGTGGAGATGGACCCGGGAGCTATGGCGGAGACGTGAACGCCGAATGGGGCGAGCTCAATCCGCATCGAGTCGGTCACCGCCTCCAACGCGGCCTTCGCCGCCTGGTAGGCCGCAATCATCGGACCCGGCATTATCCCGCCGATTGAGGTCACGTTGATCACTCGTCCGCGCGAGGCGCGAAGTTGCGGAAGGAGCCGCTGGGTAAGAGCAATCGGGCCGAAGAAAAGCACCTCGAACTGCAGCCGCCAGTCAGTCAGCGGTAGTGTCTCGATTGGCCCGGCCCATTGTGAACCCGCATTGTTAACGATTGCGTGGAGTCTGCCTCCGGCCGCGATTTTGGCCCTGACAATTTCCACTGCCGCCGCGATCTGGCCCGCATCCGTCACATCCAGAATGATCGGCTCGACGGCTCCCGCAACCTGGCGCGTCCCCGCCTCGGCCAGGAGCGATTCGACATCTTCTGGCTTTCGCACGGCGGCCAGGACGCGGTAACCGTTTTCCGCCACGGTAAAGGTTGCCGCGCGGCCGATTCCACTCGAAGTGCCGGTGACCAGTATCCAGTCGGCGGAGATTGTTGACTTCATAAAGGGAGACCTCCTTTGATTGCCTTTGCGAGTCCGAGCAGCTTTGCGAGTTGGGCGTCGAGCATCCTCACAGGAAGAAGCCTGGGCAGAGTCCAGTTTTTGAAACGTTGCTGAACGACCGCCTAGGCGAGCCCGATCTGCTCCGCCCGTAGAGCGGGGTCCACGAAGACGAACTCTTCGAGGAGCAGGTCGCCATCCCACTTTGCGGTCGTGGCGAAATCGAGGTCGAACGATTTTCCTGTTGGGGCGACCACTTTGCCGTCGGGCAAGATCATCTCCCCGGTGAATGTCCCTGTAGCGCGGGTGATTACGGTGATCCAATCGCCGCTTCCGAACTGGGTTGGATATGGGTCGTTGTGGACGTGGATGTCGGGGAACATGCGAATCATCTGCTGAATCATGGCGGCGTGCGCTACCCGTCCAAGGATCGGATCAGGGATCCCCATGACGTGAGCGATTATGTCTGGGTGGTGTGCCGCGTTCATCGCTGCGACGTCGCGGGAGTTGAAGGCGTCGTCCCCCTTCTTCATGAGCTCGAGGAGGTGTGCGGTTCGGCTGGTGTTGATTGAATTCATATATTTTCTCCTTGTTGTTCGTGTTTATTGCCCGTAGTGTGATGACAAAAGTGGTCTGGCATTCATTCAGTTCCTCTTGTCACGAGATGTGAGAGCCCTCTGTTAGAGGCTGGCTTCGGCTTTTTGAGTCCCATTTGCTTTGCGATAAAGTTGTCGAACATCCTCACAGGAAGGAGTCTGAGCAGAGTCCAGTTCTTGAAACGTTGCGGAATGACCGCGTAGCGCGCCTTAGGTTTTGCCGTGCTGAGTGCCAGATGGACGGCTTCGCCCAGACGCTCAGGGGGTAGGCCATTAGTACGTGCTTCGTTGACGATCCACTTCTGGAAGTTCTGCACCGCCTCCCAATACTCGGTCTGCTTGAACTCACTCAGATCCTCTTTTTCGCCTTTGTCGTACATTGACGTGTTCACAGTGCCCGGTTCAATCATCACGACGTCGATGCCAAATAACATCAGTTCTATCCGCAGCGCGTCGGACATTCCTTCGAGACCACACTTGGACGAACTATAAGCACCGATAAGTGGGATAGGAATTTTTGCGCCGCTAGAGCTGATGTTCACGATGCGCCCGGCGGGACCCTGCCTCTTCTTATCCGTTCCCAAAAGAGGAGCGAAGGCTTGGATTACGACAAGTGGGGAGATCATGTTGACATCCAACTGCCGCTTGTACTCGCTGAGCCTCAGATAAAGCAGTGGTCCACTCACCACAATTCCTGCATTGTTCACCAAGCCAACCAGATTCCTGTCGCCTATCATGGAGCCGACCTTCTGGGCTGCTTCATGTACAGCGTCGGCGTCCGTAATGTCCATTATGAGAGGAACGAAGCTGTCACCGAACTCTGTTTGCAAACGATCGGCGTCAGCCTGCTTGCGAACAGAACCGAACACGCGAAATCCCTTTGAAACAAGCACCTTTGTGGTTCCCCAACCAATTCCGGTGGAGACCCCGGTGACCACGACATCTTTGCTGTTCGCCATCGCATTTCTCCTAAGACGATCACTGTTCGTCTTCAATGTGTTCCCGTATCGATCGTGAATAATCCGAGGTAGCAAGTGCGATAGAACGCTCCAGCAACCGCTCACGTTTTCTTCTTTTCGCTTTTCTTATTGTGTTCCTTTAGCGACCTTCTTGCTGTGCGATAGAGCACATCTTATCCGGCGCAAAAAGATCGAGCAGACGAGGCCGCTCTCCGAGACTCGCTCACGAAACATGAGCGTGGCCGTCGTTCACGCGCTGGCGGCGCGCATTTCGGCGTGCGGGCACTTCAGACACGATGCTGTGCATGGTCAAACTGTCTCACCGTAGGGGTTCACTCCACAGGGGGTCACTCCAGGACGCTGCGACTGCCTGCAGCATTCGGTCAACAGCCGTGAATTTAACTTAATCGCAAGGTGCCGGAGCCGAGCTTAACCAGGGAAAATCAGCAAGTTCTGATCAAATCGGATCAGTCAGATTTTCCCTTCTTTTTTTATTTCATTCCCTTTTCCCGTGATTTAGCAGCGTTCGCATGCGTCGGTCGTCTTTCTGATCCTGTGCCAAATAGAACAGATGACAGAACGTATTTGACGCACACTGTGCAAGCCCATTCAGCGATTTCGAGGAGTTCCGAATGACGCAATCCAAAGCAACCAGAAGCATTATCGACACACACCGGCACATTTTCGGCCCGAAACTGCTGAAGAAATTCATCGAGAATATTGGTTTTGACGACAAAAAACCGTTGCCGCAGGCCAATGCGGGCGAAATGTTTTTCTATCGCGAGTCGGTGGACGTGGATTATTCGATGCAGATTCAGCAACAGAGTGGAGTCACGCTCTGCGTGAATAGTTATGGCGGCGAGGTGGAGACCTTCGCCAAGCAGATTATTAAAGCCAGCACCATCGACACGATCAAATTCCTGCACGACGAATCCTTCGAGCTTCGGGACCGGTTCCCGAACGACATCGCTGTCATGGCCAACGCACATGCCCTGGAAGAAAATACGCGCGATGTGATCGATCCGCTGATCTCCGGCAAACAAGCGTGCGCCATCAGCATTTGCACTAGCTATGGGGCCGGTGCCGATCAGGTGTTTCTCGATTCGCCCAAGGCCGAATGGCTCTGGGAGTACGCGCAGGATCGGGACATCATTGTTCACATTCATCCGCCCCTGGTAGCGATCGGCGCTGTTGCCATGCAGCAGTACCGGCTGAACGAAGCCCTCGGCCGGCCATTTGATACCGCGCTGTCGGCGGCTCGCATGATCTTCAGCGGCGTCTTCGATAGATATCCGAAGCTGAAAGTTCTCTTCGTTCACATGGGCGGAGCGCTCGCGCCGGTGATTTGCAGGCTCGATTGGAACTGGGAGTTGAACTACAACGGCATCGCAAACCCGCCGATTCAGAAAGTGGATAAGAATGCTCGCAAGCCTTCGGAATATTTCAAGTCGAACATCTATGTGGATTGCATGGGACCCAGCGCGATCGCACTAAAAGCCATGATCGAAACGTGCGGCATCGACCGCGTACTGTTTGGCAGCGACTTTGGCCCCGTGCCGATGAGCCCCAAACTGCACGTCGACCTTATAAACGACACGATCGCCGACGCTGGGGATCGTGAAAAGATTTTCTCCGCCAATGCGATTGCGTTGCTGCGTTTGCCTGCAAGCGCACCTCGCGTCGCACACCAAGTTGCTTAATCTTCACGGGCGAGCTCCTGGGAACTATGTGGAGCTTCCCAGGAAGAGAAGCTGGCGCCACACCACTTCATCCGCGTGCGGAAATCGGCCATCGTGAACAGTGCCCGCATTAGCGAGATTCGTCCGATGTTCGATGGGGTATACGACATCCTACTGGCAAAAGGAATGGTGGTCACGTAGAGTCGCAGATATGCTCACAAGTTACGGGCTCTGCTGGAATCCTAGAAGAGGGCATCGTGTGCCCGCTGTGTAGTCAGCCGTTCATCCTCACGTACACGGACACCGAATGGAACAAACTCAACGAGTGGCGTCGCCTCGCGAGCGTGGCGCTACGAGACAGCCACAAGCTGCGGCATGAAGGATTTCCATTAGAACTTGTGTGGAAGATGAAGCACAAGGGCTAGGAGCTGACATGGACAATCTATTTCGGCTTGCCGTATCGCCCAAGGACTGTCACCCGACCTTTGCGGGACTCTGGCACCAACGCAATCCTTGGAATGAATGCGTCATCGCCGACTGGGCGATGGGGTTTCAGGATCGCGACAACAAATTTGTCAAAGAGTTTCAAACCACATTCAACTCTTCATTTTGGGAGCTGTATCTTTTCGCCTGTCTGAAACACGTCGGCTTCACTGTGGATTTCGATCACCAGTCACCGGACTTCGTAGCGTCCAAAGGTGATGACACGGTCTGTATCGAAGCCGTAATTGCCAGCCACGCTGAGAGCACGACGCCCGAATGGGACAGCGAGTCGAAGAAGAAAGCAGAAGACACGGACCGCCAGAAAATAATTGAAACTGCGGTCCCCAGGTTAGCTAACGCACTCGCGAGCAAGGTCAAACTCTACCGCGATAAATATTCGAAGCTAGAACACGTTAAGAAGCGGCCATTCATCATCGCGATCGCGCCGTTTGAGCAGCCTCTGTCCTTCCTGCAAACAAATCAGCCCATGAGAAACATCTTGTACCAATATGATGTCCCAATTTCAAAGCCCGTCCCAGAGGAGAACCGACGCATTATCTTTGGGCACGAGTACGTGGAATTCTTCACCAAGCCGAACGGCACGAAAATCGAGCTAGGATTTTTTCTAGATGACCGCATGAAGGAGGTCAGTGCCGTCATATTCAGCAACATGGGGAACTGGGGAAAGGTCCGCGTCATGAGCGCCGACCCTAACCCGAATATTCTCTTTCAGAGCAAGCGTTTCAATGAAAACTGGCTCAAACCGCACCAGAAGTGGGAGTGGAAGCGGGACTACCGCGAGTGTCTTCTGGACGGCATTCACATCTTCCTGAACCCTCATGCCGAAACCCCGCTTCCGCCTTCAATGTTCAACTGGCCAGACGTCGAGTACCACGATATAGGCGAAGATGGCATGCTGATCGAGACCGCAAGAGACGGCAATATTTACTGGCGCAGGACAAGGACTCTCTCCCCGGAGACGCCTGAGGCACAAGTGCAACAATGGCTAGACGAAACAAACAAGTACATCGAGGAAGAACAGGCGAAGGACTTGGCGCAAGAAGCTGAATAAGACTGACACGAAAGCCTCCGGCTTTTACACCGGCGGCTTCGGGCGGGGCCACAAGGGTTACTGCTTGCCGAGATACCACTGCACGTTGTTGATTTGGTCTGTCGGAGTAACGGTGGTCGTGATTATGACCTCGTCTTGGTCCAGCACGGGACCGTACTCCCGAGCCCCTGCTCACCAGGCAGGCGTCCGTGAACGGCACGCTCGTGCAGACTTCGCTTGTGGGCAGACTTTGGCGGATTTCTGCAAGTGTGCAATATCAAAGTGTCTCACTCTGGGGGTTCACTCCATGAGGTCCGTCAGAAATCCTACAGAGTGGACCCCTCTTCGAGACAAAGGGTGTGCATCACACTCTCCTTTGAAGGGGCATTGCTCTGCTAGATGCCCGCACTAGCCTTCGAAGAACGTCATCATCGCCGCCGCCGTCCTGCGCCACCATGTACACTCCTTACTCAAGCCGCAGCTTGCTCCAATATCCTTTCTATTTTTCTGTCCAGCTCGCGGGCGACCTCTAGCGCGTCGCGATTCCCATAAGGCGCTAACAGGCTCTCCATCTTGTCATACGACAGATGGACGCCATCGGCGCGCTCATCGACGAGCACTGTTACCGGTGCGTAAGAGCCTGCGTCCGGGACGTGCTTCGCCATTTCGTTCATGATGAGTGGATTGCCAATGACGAAGCGGACGATCCTGGGCGTGTCGCGGCCAGTTTCTTTCCGCAGAACCGCGCCGTGATCAAGCTCCATGAACAGCATCAGGCCCACTTCGCTCAAGCCTTTCTCGACTACGCTTTTCAGTTCGGCAAAAGAGTGCGCTTCGTGAGTTGATCTCCCAAATCCAACCATATCCGGATGACCGATCCCGGCGTTCACGCTACTTATTACTTCATCAAACCGCCTGGAAGTGGTCAGACTGAACCGCTCCACCTCGATTTTTCTTATCATCTCGGACCTCTTTACACGCAACCGCGCCTTGATCCAGGCTGCATGAACAACATCAGTCCTGCTTTATTCAAGCCTTTCTCGGCTGCGCTTTCAGCTCGGCAGAAACGCCGCCCTGTCCGATCGCGAAGGCGTTGCTCATGTCGCGCGAAACGGCTGGAGCGACCGAAGGTCACCGCAGCTGTTGATGCAAAAATTCGCTTGTCCGCCCGTTGGCGAGCGTCGCCGCGGCGGCATTGTAGTGTATCCCGTTATGCCGAGAGAAGGCATGATTCTGACCCGGATAGCTGTAGACTGTCGTGTTTGGTTTCTTAGCAAGTGCTGCTTTAATTTCAGCTTGCGCTGGCTTAGAAATGAACTCATCCTCCTCGGCCAGATGCATTAGAAGGGGCGCATTAAGCCCGTCGACTTCTCCCAGATATTTTTCAGTATCGCCGCCGTGATAGGCGATTGCGGCGTCGACGCCGTGGCAGCGCACGGCTGCCAGGAAGACCATCAGAGCGCCAAGGCAATAGCCGAGGAGGGCGACCTTGCCGTTGCACTCCGGGAGGTTGCGGACGGCATTGACGGTGTCCTTGACGTCCTTTGCGCCCGCGTCTCTGTCATAAGCCCCGTACAGACGAAGACCGTGTTGCCAGTCGGCCTCGGAGGTAACACTAAGGTCGACACCCGGTTCCTGCCGCCAGAATAGGTCTGGCGCGACCGCAAGGAAGCCTTGCTCCGCCAGTTCGTCGCAATGCTTGCGGATGTCGGCGTTCACCCCGAACAACTCCTGCAGAACAATGACCGCGGCAGCCCGCACGGTTTTCGGTCTTGCTATATAGGCCGCGAACGCGCCGTCATGTCCTGCTATCGTGATGTGATCCTTCATTGTGTTCTCCTCAGACTACGACGTTCATCAAGGCCTCCGCCGATATCGTCGTCTGGATCGGCGGAGGCCCACTATCCTGCGAGGCAGGTTCAGCCGGCGGCATGCATGGCAGCCGCAGAAGCGGCAGCCTCTTCGATCAGCTTGGCTGTTTCCTTCGGATGAGACATGTAGGCCACATGGCTGGAATTCACTTCGATGGTCTTGGCCTTCGCGCGCTTCGCCATCATGCGCTCTTGGTCCGGATTGATCGATCGGTCTTGGGTGGCCACCATGTACCAGGTGGGCTTGGTCTTCCAAGCGGGCGACTTAACCTGGTGGGTGAACGCATCGGTGGAGATCGGCACCTGCGATATAGCCATAAACCACGCCTTCTCCGGCGGAATGTCCGCTGCGAAGTCGGCCGCGAAATGCTCCTGTTCTATCCACCAGTTGTTGTTGCTGTCCGGTTTAAATGCCTTGGAGGCTTGCGGCAGAGCCTGTTCAATCGACGCACAGCTCTCACCTTCATCGAGAGCAAATGCGGCAATATAGACAAGCGCCGCAACGTTTGGATGATTTCCGGCCTCGGTGATGACGGACCCGCCATAACTGTGGCCCACCAGAACCACCGGCCCGCCCATGGCGTCGATGGCCGCCTTCGTGTACTTTTGGTCCTCCGCGTAGGAGGTCTCGGGGTGTTGCACCACCGATACCTTGTATCCGTCATTCTTGAGGATGTTAGCGACGGGTTCCCAGCCGGAGCCATCGGCGAATGCACCGTGCACAAGAACCACGTTCTTAATATTCTGTGTCATGATCGTTCTCCTCTCTAGTTTGGGCTTCAGCGAATCTTGGATTAAGCCTCGAACACGCATTGGAAATTACCGGGAGCGAGGACGACAGTATTGAAAACACGGACCACTTTTGTAGATTCCTGCTTCAAACATGGAGAGTGAAGGTGGGCGAAAAGGCTACTTCCGGCTTGAGGTTCAACACGAGGCTTCTAGCCGAAAATCAAATCGGCGACGATATTGGATCTACAGGAAGACTCAGCGCACCACCGTTACCGGAACGGTGGACTTGAGGATGGGATCTATTCGTGTGGCTGAAGGGATTGGCGGTTGGATATGTCGACAAAAATACCGCGTCGTGAGTGTTCACGCCTCCATTTTCCCGGAGTCGCACCAACGACGTTTGCAAACGTCCGGGTAAGGGCGGCTTGATCAGAAAATCCAGTCTGCGCGGCAATTTCCACCAACGAGCTATTCGTATCCGACAAGAGGGCCTTCGCGATCTCAACGCGGTGCAGAATCAGGTAACGATGTGCGGAGGTCCCAAACGATCTCCTGAATGACCGCGCAAAATGGCTGACTGAAAGCCTACATTCCTCGGCAAGCGTTGCCAATTTTAACCCGCCATCTAAGTGCTCTTGCAACAATTCCACAACGCGGCGTCTTTGCCACGGTGACAGACCGCCCTTGATTTGCGGAATAGCTTCACCAATCTGAGCATATCGCTCGACGAGGTGCGAACAAATCATCAAGGTGAAAGAATCCATGAACAACTGAGAGAACATCTCCGGCCTATCTAGGCACGGCAGGATCAGTTGCGTTAGGTGATAGAGGATCGGGTCGGAACTTCCATAAACACAGTAGAGACGCTTAACTCTAGGCATTGTGGCATCGTCCGTGAGGGAATCCAAGGTTGCACGCGGAACATGGTAGTGGATCCAGTCGATGGGGCCCGGGTTTCGAATACTCGAATTTGACTCCAAGTCGCACATCGCGACTCCGCCCACTGGCCACGCCCCCGTCTTTGTGTACTTGCCATCGGTCCAAAGCTCCCATTCCCTGGAATTCGCATAATTGAGATGGACCGAAACAACGTAGGCCTTTTCAGATGGGATGGATGCAGTTCGCTCCGGGATGCCGCTCCGTGCAATCAGCCGGGTAACCGCCAGTTGCGGTCGGACGACGGAAACCGCGGAATCGATTGCAACATTGGGCGGTTGGTTCATGGTGAAATACTTCGCCATCTGCGTGCCATAGGCGCTTGCTTGGGCTTCGGGCGAGTGCGCGGAATCCCGATTCTGTTCGCCGGTGTAAGTTTTTTTCACGGCAACCTCCAACGAGAAGACGACCGGTCACCTTTTTGAGGATCGAAGGATACCACCCTTTTCTGCACATTTTTCGAAGAGAGATCTAGACTTTCGGCAGGAATCGACAATTTCAGTCTTTTTCGACAAGCGGCGGACAGGTAATTGCTTGCCAGCGACATCTGGAGGTTGAGCGCAACCCTCCACCGATTCGTATGGGATTAGGCAGGGTTCTTAGGTTCGATAGCTTTAGCAGCGATGTAGCGGCGCCATTGTCCCGGGCTGATTCCCATTACTTGGCGGAAGGTGCGCGTGAAGGCGGTCTGATCGCCGAAGCCAGACTGAATTGCTATGTCCGCAATCGGCGTGGTCGTCTGCCGAAGTAATTCTTTGGCGCGCTCGATGCGACGCCCAATCAACCACCTGTGAGGTGCCATACCGAAGGTCGCTTTGAATGAACGGGCAAAGTGACTCACGGAGAGCGAGCACTCACGCGCAACGTCCGTTAGCCGTATGCGCCCATCCAAATGTTCCCGGAGTAGTTCCGCCGCGCGGCGCTTTTGCCAAGGAGCAAGGCCACCTTTGGAAACCTTTCCCATTTTTTGCAGTACACCGTACCGTTGAAGTAGATGCGCTCCCAAAATAAGGCTGAACTGATCGAGCGCAAGTAGCGAGGGACGATCGCGGCGCCCAATGAAAGGGAGAATGCTCCTTGTGATCTGGGCTAAAACCAAATCGTCTTCAACAACCGATAACCTGTAACTGCGTACACGGCCAAAGCCAATATCAGCCGCGATGTCGTCAAGCTCGACACGGGGCACAGTATAGTGAACGTAGTCGAAGGCCTTACCGGCCCAGCAGCTTGGTTCGGAATCGAAATCGATGACATTACTCCGAAACGGCGGAATGATCGGTGTGGGTATGACTTTGTCTGCTACCCACACTTGGTAGCTATGTAGTGGCAAAGCTTTGAGGGAGATCGACACGAGGAGAGCTGGGACACTTGATGTCTTCGTGATGCGGTCAGGCAG
>Ga0206998_1150_pt1 | contig 16675 bp, 17 predicted proteins | sample Alteio_BWMinCont_FD_153309 | JGI IMG/M metagenome (GOLD analysis project Ga0206998, IMG submission 153309) | Enriched cells from forest soil in Barre Woods Harvard Forest LTER site, Petersham, Massachusetts, United States -... | ecosystem: Environmental > Terrestrial > Soil > Temperate forest >... | reverse complement strand
TCCCCAAATAATTTCTTATGTTCAAAATAATATTTTTTTGCTCCTCTATCATCTCCAGTAGAAATGCTTGCTGTTACAAGCTTCTCATATAAGCAGCTGATATCATCTGTGTTATAACTGGAGTATGCTTTTTCATAAACATTCTTTGCAAATTCATATTCTTTTAAGGCTAAAGTATAATTTTTTTCCCTAAAATAAATATCTCCTAGTATAGTATGAGCTAATGCCTGTTCTTTATGAATTATTTCGCCTTGGAACCACCTATTTAATATATCTAAACTTTCTTGAACATTTATAAAAGCTTTGTCAGGGTTTCCATTTAAGCTTAAGCTATCGGCTAGCAACATTAACACCATGGCATATAAGCGATGTTCTTTAGTTTTAAATGCTTTAATGGCTTTTTGCTGTAAGGATAATAAGGTATCAAGTTGATCTTTTGATTGACCCATAACCCACAAAATTTCTTGCCTATGCGTGTCATATTGAAAAAATCTAGACATAAAATTTTCCGGGTTTTCTTGCTTTTTCGCAGCTTTGTTCAGCTCTTCAAAAGAAATTGCAAGATTGTTATAAGCAATCTTAGGTTGACCTTCTAGTAAATCCATAGTGGCTTTTATCTGATAATATAATGCTTTATTATAATTTGCAAAGAGGGAATCTTTCTCGTATGAAAATCCATTCTTATTAATGTATTCGCTAAGTTCGGTAAATTGTTCTTTTGACAAAGCTAAATTTCCAAGAAAATTATTGTTGCTAATCTTATACAAAAAAACCCGAATGTAATCATCATACTTACGAGGTTCTTTCTTATATATAGAAAGAGCTTTCTCGATATAAGGCATTCCTTCTTTTGTTTTTCCAATCCATTTGTATATACCGCTTAGATTTGCATAGTATCTAGCTTGTAAAATTGGATCTACTTTATTCTTCTGTGAAGAAAAATTATCATGTATTTTCATGCTATAATTTAAGGCGGCTTTAAAGTCACGTTGAACTAATTGATAGAATTCTTGTAATTCTAAAGATATTGCAAGAAAATCTTCGTTAATTATTTTCAACTTTTCTGCACAATCGGCTACAGAGAGAGCATGGCTAATTAAGCTAGAGAAGTTGGGGTCTAAAACATTTTTACCTTGTTTTCCAAAATTTTTTCTTAAAGCCTGAAGTGCTTTTTTAGTGATTAGAACCTGGTTCTCATTGATTACAATGCTCCTAAGATGTTGATGAAGAACCTCATGAATATTAAAAAATCTTTTATTTGATCCTACCGTATCGGCCACGCTTGGGGATTCAGTAAGTAATGAAAATTGCAACATGTGATTTAGAACATTTTCAAACTTATCTTTTTTATCTGGAAAAAATTCTTCATACCAAGACTGCAATATATTCGTAGAAATATTTTCATAATGAAGCTGAGATATAAACAGCATCATCTCGTAAGCCTCACGATTGTTGTTCTTTAGTTGCATAAACGGCATGTTTAATAAATCTTGAGCAAGGTTGCCAATGATTTGTTCATTTTTGTCTAGTTCTTTCAAAAAAGATACAGTACTATTAAATCCTGAATTCTTAATAAAATATGAAATATGAGACACTAAAATTGGGTAATCACCAAGAATTCGCGCCAGCTTTTCAGATTCATTACTATCATTGATTTTAACAATTTTATTTATTAATTCAACAGATTCTTTTCTATTAAAATTAGACAAGGCTAAATTTTTATGCCAGCCGACACTATTTTGTGATGTTATAAGAATATGCGCTCTTTTATTTGATTGAGAGACTGGGATAATATTTTCTATATCCTTAATACTTCTAACGTTATCAAAGATAAAAAGCCAGTCTAAATCAGAAGTTCTTAAAAAATCTTTAACGGCATCAATGGCTGAACTATAATTAATGTCAGTTATGTTAATTTTTTTGGTTGTTTCGTTTTGTTTTCTATTCCACTCGGTAGCAAATCTCAGGAATTGATTTTTCAAATCTTCTGAACTATTAAACCACCATACAATGTCATAATTACTTTTAAATTTTTTAGCATATTCTCTTGCTAGTACAGTTTTTCCAGTACCACTCATCCCAGTTATTGCTAAATAAGTAGTTTCATTTTTATTGCTTTCCAAAAAATTACTAATATTCCTTATTTCATTTTGCCTTTCTATAAAGTAACCATCTGAATAATAAATGTTCCACATAAACGGATTTTTCAATTTTGAGGGGTTTTCCTTGGTATACCCAATTGAAGTTAAGAAAACTAAAATAACAGTCAATGTTTTTTTAACGAATGAAATAGACATTTGATCCTAACCCCTTCTTGCCCTGATAATGAGTCTTGAGATTTTTTAATAAAATACTAACGATTCTACCTTGTTTTCCTAAAAATTCACAAGTTATGGTGCCACACATATTTTGAATCATTTTTTCTATGGTGGACATGTTAATGGTTTTAATGTCAAAAATGGATAAGGGTTTTTGATTATCTTGGTATTGCTTATAAGAACTGTCCCTCATCTCGATTAAAAGTGTTTCACTTTTTTCTATCCTCTTGGCACTCAAGCTAATTTTACTGCCAGGAGGACTGCTATGAATTGTTAAATAAATTAAGCCAAATAAGGACAATTTTAATTGTTTTTGATCAGTATTAAATAACATTTCTGGATCAATTTGTCCTATCTCCAAGGATACCTCATTTAATAATGCATAGTATCTTGAAGCCATAATTACCTCATTGATGAGATGCTTCACGGAAATAGTAACTTCTTTAAATGGTCTAATATCGAATTCATAAATTCTAGTTATGTACTTTGAAAGTTTAACACTCATGAGTTTTAGAGAATCCATTTTCGCTGGAGAAAAAGAAGGATCTTCAATTTTTTCTTTTAACGTTAAAGCTAAACTTGTCAGTTGGTGAAAAACATAACTTAGCTCTTCCATTATTTCTTGTTCAAACTCTTTATATTGCTGAAAATGTTCTGCTTTACAGACATTCAGAAGTTCTATTTCTGTTATTTTTTGATCTTTTTCTTTATCCGTTTTTATCAGTTTATCAAAATTTTCTTGAATAAGTATATTTTGCTTTGTTATTTTTTCATTATAAGCCTTACTTTTTTTAATTTTTTCTAGTATTTCATTTGTTATTCTAAATAAAAAAATGCTTTTCAATTTAAAAACATTCCTAACAATATAATTACTTTTTGAAGGTCCACTCAAAGCTTCATTTATTTTGATTAATCTATTTGCCAGTGTTAATCTAGTGAACAAGAGAAATAAAGAAAAAATAAAAGAATAAATAATATAGTTTGTAACCCAATGATTTACTCTAATGTATTCTAAGTAACTGATGGTTTCTACTGATATGTTTGACGTGTCATCTCGATGCCGCTTATTGAAATTTATCATCAAGTTATTATTTTTTATAAGTTCGATAACTTTTTTATCGTCAACTTTATTCTCTGGTTCTTCACGTAATGTTACTGTTTCTGGATTGTTAAACTTAATTTTCTTTAGGAGAGAATTCTCCAATAGTAATTCTTCTAAATCTTGCGTCTCTATAGTTAAAAAAATTGTTCCAATATTACTTATAGCTGATTTAACAACTGGTCTGCAAAAAACTAACAGCGCATCTTTATAATAGTTTTTTTCAAATAGAAAAAATTGATCTTTTTTACAGTTTTTGATTTTATTGAATTCTGACAGATCAAATTTAATATTTTTTAAATTTATAATCCCAAAAGAATTTAAAATTTCAGCATTATCGGTTATCCAATATACGCCCATTTTCTTGAAAACATCTTGGCCAACAAATATAGATGCATTGTGGAAATTTTTAATAATATTTTGTATGGATTGAGGTTGACAATTTTCACCGTTGAACAATATATTTTTTTCAAAGTAGCTCAGGGTGTTAATAAATGTTACTTTGACAACATTATTGTATTTGTCAAAAAATTTCTTAGTCGCTAAATTTGTTTTATGACTGTAAACAATATAATTTATTAGATGAAATAACGCTAAGGAGGCTAATCCAAAAGTAACAGCTTGAAACAGTTTTGAAATCCAAAATTTTGAGTTCACGTTCTGCATGCTAATTTTAACGCCTGGTGATTTTCGCATACATATTTCCACCTCAATTTAGTCAAGCATGTATAATGGATTTGGAAGTTTAATCGTAAATTCAGATAGGCCACCAATCAAATCTCCCTCTTGATCTCCTATATTAAGAAAAATGTGATACCCATTATTTATAATCTTCTTTCTTGTGTCTATCTTATGGAATTTTGACAATTGAAACTCAGTGTCTTCTGGGGCGAAGTAGATGTTATGCCAATTATAAAAACCGGCATTTTCTAAATTTAATATTGTTGCTTCCACTACTTGCTTTTTGCATGGTCGACCAGTTAAAAAGAAAATATAAAAACCTTTTTCCATTGCATAATTATAAAAATCGACACAAGGTTGTATTGGAGTAGCTTGTGATAATATATGTATTTTCACAACTTCATCCATAGTTGAATGTCTATGTAATAAACCTTTTTTATGAAAGTGTAGGTTTGATAATGCAGTTTCATCGATGTCGAAGATAATTGAATAATTGTTTTCTTTGGGTTTTGTTATTTTATTTAGGATTTTTGTTGCTTCAGAAAAATGATTATTTAATTGGTTAAAGTATTTTTCTTCATCTACTTGTTCTAAATATTTAGAGATAATTTGTAATGACATAACCCATCCTTAAAATTCTTTGTTAGAAAACCTATTGTTTACAATCCATTCAGCAAATTTTTTGTCAAGTACATTCTTATCATTATCGAAACAATATGAGTATATTTCCCGAATGCAGTCTAAAACTTTATTGATGGGAGGGGTAATCTTTTTTTCAGTAATAAATTGATTTACAAATTCAAAAGTGTTGTTGAAGAGAATCGGGTTCCAAGGGAAATGATTAGGTGGCTCTGGTTTTTTTTCTGATTTTTTAATATCGAGCGTTTGTTCACTAATTAATTCTTCTATGCTACATCCTAGATTTTTGGCAAGTTGGCTTATAATGTCGATGCCAGGGTTTGTAGATCGCCCCATCAAAATATTTTGTATTGCGCGTTGTTTTAATCCAGCGCGTCTTTCAAGTTCGCTAACTGATAAATTATTTTTACTTAAAATATCTCTTAGATTTTTCTGTAACACTTGGTGCATTTGTGGATCTCAAATTAAAACCTCTTACCCATGATACGGACATCTGAGTTTTAATGCAATAAGAAAGAAATTATTTAGAGGTAAATTGTATTATAATAGAGCATTTGTGTCATTAATTTCTAATTAAAAAGCTAATATTAGGGTATATGTATTAATTTAATAGCTATAGGTCTATAGGAAAGTTTTAAAAATTTGGGAAAATGCCTTGACATTGATGCGTATGTTGAGTATTAATGCTAAAAATTGGTTGGGGTATGAACTCAATTTAATGTTGTGAAATGCTTACGGAGAGTTTAAATAAGAGGGGAAAGTTTTGAACCATTATGAAAGTAGTAATACTTTATGAATCTTGCCTGTCAAGTAAAGTTATGGTAAGAACTTTTATCAAGGACAGTATATTTAAATTTAATATTGTCCTTTTACATTTATTAGCAAAACGAAGCTTAAGTAAAAATCCCTTGTGTAAATCTGGCAATAAAATTCATTCTTTCATATTGTTCATTTTACCTAATATGTTTTCTGAAACATTCAAAGGTGAATCCTAGATAATCCGCTGAAAATGGCTAACAGAATATTGGGGGAATTCATGTGAAAAAATATTGAATTAACCAGTACTGTCACTAGCTATCGCGCAATCCACAATTAAAATCCTCGCGCCATACAATAGTAATTTAGATGTGCCTTACTGGCAACAGATTTAATATTCGTAACGTTCCTCTTACCTCAATTTTTCGATGAAAATGAAAAACGACAACTCGTTGTCGCTTGTTCTCATTAACATGCTTTAAGACTTCGGTGTAAACGATCGAAATCCCTTGATGTTCATGCTATAGGAACTGCTAGATGTCTTTTAATAAAGGCAACAAATACGAGATTCGCCATCGAGCATTGTTCGAAGCAATCCGTTTTTGCGGTGGTGTAACCGCCTATAGCAAACGACTTAACATAAGCCGTTCGAGGGCCAGCAATTGGTGCAATCAACCAGAGATCGAAATTCCGTATGAACATGTAGTTCTAACAGAAGATATAACACAAGTAAGTATTGAGCGGTTATCCCCCTTTACTGAAGCTGCAAATAAAATTATTAGACGTTTACGTACTCAGAATACACCGCCGCCGATTACTATGGAAATAGAGGCCATTCTTATCGGAGATTACCCCTATCTTAAATGGCTAAAACAAGATCGGCCGATACTTGTTGGAACTGATGGGATATTAATTTCAGGCTTAATGCAAATAGAAATACACAAAGTGTCAGGGATAAAAAAAGCGAGGGTAACCGTATTAGATTTGGAAGCAATACTTTTAGAAAAACGATCTATTGGTGATCTAAATATCAATTTATTAATAAGTGAGCAAATAGCCATTGGTTTGCGTTTAGAACAATTGTTGGGAAATCACCCAGGGCAAAGGAACGATTTACATAAGCACGAGAATTTTATTAATAGTAATAACCCTCAACCTCGTCGCATTTGCGACGAGGTTGTAAATGATAAGGGTAGCAAAATTGCTAAGCTTGTTGGATTACCTAGTAGAGATGCTTATTACCGAGCTAGACAAGTTTATCTTCATGGTAATTCAGAATTGATTAATATGTTAGATGAAAAACAAATTTCTATAGCATTGGCCGCAAAGAAAATAAATTCCAAAAAGTTTTTGTTCAAACAATCTAAGGAGACAATTGATTATGATGCCGAGAATTAGAACGGTAAAACCTGAGTTATTTAATCATGAAGGTTTATTTAAGGCTGAGGTCGCTCATCAGTTACCACTGCGGTTAGCATTTATTGCGCTATTTACCTGTTGTGATCGAGAGGGACGTTTTCGATGGAAACCAGGGCGCTTAAAGTTAGCTATTTTACCTTATGATGAGGTTGATATTTCATCCGTTCTTGATGCATTAGTCACAAATGGTTTTGTGAAAAAATATGAATATCAGGATGAAATGTATGGATGTATCCCTTCATGGTTACGTCATCAACATATTAATCACCGTGAAGCTGAAAGCGAGCTTCCTTCTTTGGAAGATCTTTTGCAATTAGAAATAACGAAATCTAATGAAAACAAAGAGATAATGACTGAACCCAATGTCGTGATTGACGCGTGCTCCATGCGTGAGGCACGCGTGCCTAAACCTGCCCGGGCATGCCCGGGTAGAAGGGAAAGGAAGGGAAGGGAAAGGAAAGGAAGGGAAGGGAAGGGATCTATTGTCGCGTCGGTGACGCGACCGTCCGTTGAGTTGCAATCCATCCAGAAAATTTTTGAGTATTGGAAAGCGGTGATGAATCATCCCAATGCCAACCTAGATCACAAACGCAAAAAGCTCATCAGCAAAGCCCTCAACTTTGGATATGACGTTGAACAACTCTGTCATGCCATCGCTGGTTGTAGTAATACGCCACACAACGTGGGTGATAACGATCGGGGTCAGCGTTACGATGGCTTACATATCATCCTGCGGGATGCCGATCAAATCGATCGTTTTATTCATAACTACGAGTACCCGCCACATCCGCTGACAGAGGCAGATCGTCGCACTAAGGCTAATGTGCAAACGCTGCAAGGCTGGATGAATAAAACCATTGCGGAGGAAGAAACTTATGCAAACCACTGACATTTCTAAGTTTACCGCCATGATGGCAGGCATTGGTGAGCTTTACGGTAAAATTATATCTGCGCAGATAACCGAAATTTATTGGCGAGCATTGAAGCATTATGAACTGCAAGATGTGCAGAAAGCATTGCAAGCGCATGTTAATAATCCCGATTGCGGTCAGTATTTTCCGAAGCCTGCGGACGTCGTGCGGTTTATCGACGGTAGCGGAGAAACTAAGGCCCTACAAGCCTGGACGATGGTCGAACAAGCGATTATTCAGGTGGGGGGGTATCAGAGTGTGGCTTTTGACGATCCCTTAATTCATGCCGTGCTTGAAGATATGGGGGGTTGGATCAAATTGTGCTCTAAGACTCATGATTCAATGCCATTTTCTGCCAATGAATTCCAAAAGCGCTACATGGGTTTTATTAATAAAAAACCAAACCGTCACCCAAAATATTTGCTTGGCACTTCTGAATGTGAGAACGCCAAAAATGGTTACCCAATTAATCCGCCAGTGTTATTAGGGGATGTCAAAAAAGCCGAACAGGTGATGCTAACGGGTGGGGGGATGCCATTGTTGATTCATCATTCAAGTCAGTCTGTGCATGATTTGGCACAAAAAGTATTAGAAATCTCAGGCAAGAAAAATTAAGTGTGGAGGAAATTTTGTGTGGCAGATTAAGTGGGAGGCAATATGGAAACTTTAAACGCTGAGTTACTTAGTTCAGAAACCAGTAGTTTGGCAGCAGTGATGTCAAATGCGATGGAGGAACCTATTTTCGACTATACCTCCGTGGTTCAAAATTTACATAGTCGAACAGCCTTTTTGGTCTATTTAGTGTTGGTAGACCTAGTGGAGAAATCCGAGAGCAGCGATGCAACGGTTATTATTTCTCATGCCAAGATAGCTGAGTTTATTAGATCGAGTGTTAGAACCTCCGTTCGAGCTATTCGGTATCTAAAACGAAAAGGTTATATTGAAATCGTTGATAAACGATATAACGCCAATAGAATCAAAGTGAAACTCATCTCTCAAGCAGGAGAAATTTTTAATGTTGAAAAGTAAACACTGGACTACAAAAAATCGTTTGGAATGGCTTTGCTTTTGGTTTATGGCTTGTTCTCTCTTATTTGCAGCTCCTACGGAACTGATGGCATTTGCAGCGCCTATTGTAACCAAAGCCAACACCATCAAGGACAATTTGATTTTAATTGCTAAGGCCTGTGTTGGGATTGGGATTGTCATCTTCGTATTTTCACTTATCATCAATCGCCCCCTGTGGAAACTCTGTGTTTGTTTACTAGCCGTAGGGGTTATTGTGGGTGCCTTTAGTTCTTTCTATGGATTTATCGTTACCTAATGCTTAATCCTACTGTTTTGAGAAGAGTATCTGAGCCTGGGAAGATCATTATGGCCTGCCCGAAGGCCAGTGGTTTATCGGTAGCGGTGAGTACTTCTGTTTTCGTATTTTCAGGTAACGTCATGTTGGGTTTATGGGTGTTTATGATGGTCCATGTCGCTATGATTTATATGACGTATAAAGATCCGTATTTTATTAATGCCCGATTGGTTTTTTTAAGATGTAAAAAAACGAAAAACTATCAAACCATTAAGGGGAATCGTTATGATCCTTGATCCGATGATGGTAGTAGGGTTAACGCTATCGAGTGCAACAGGATCTTTTCTCCTGGGGTTCTTCTTGGTTCCAAAATTAAAGAATTTTCTAGTGCCAGCCCCCCGGACAAGTTTTTTATCTGATTTGTTGCAATTTTCTAGGGTCTTAGGGGACAACATCACTATTTTAGGTAAAGACGGCACGTTAACCCAAACGCTTTATGTGAAAGGGGTTGATCTTAGTATTAAAACAGCAGAAGAACTTGAAAGCCTGCTGGTTAGAAGACAAGCTTGGCTAGATTTAATGAGTGAGATGGGTGCAAGCTTTAAAGTCATTACCTTGAGAGAGGAACATGAAATCAAATTTCCCAGTGGCGAAGTACATCCGGTTTTGGACAATATTCATCAAGCCTGGATGGGTAATTTCAGTAGAAATTATGAGAATAGACATTACATTGTGATTACCCATTATCCTAAAAAAGAAACCGGATGGAAAGGTTTATTGGGGTTGGTTAAAGAAGGGGCCAATCTTGCGGTCCTAAAAGAATTGGTTTCCATTACCTGTGAAAGCTTGCACGAATATGAGATCCAAATTTTAGATAATGGAAGCGATTGTTATAGCCCTTTATTGTCTTTCTGGTCCGAACTCATTAATGGTGAACAGACGCCTATAGGTTCCTATAGAGATCACCTCTCAGAACGATTGGTTTCCAATGTGGTGCATTTTGACCCTATCCAGGGTCGTATTACCTATCAAAGCGGTAGCCAGAAACACTATGCGGCTATTGTTTCTCTAAAAAATTGGGGAGAAGTGAGCAGTGCAGATTTGTTGAGGGAGATCCAATCCATTCCTGGCAACTTACGCATTTTACAATTGTGCCAGGGATACAGTAAATTTGAAGGCAATGCTTATTTAAAATATCAACGAGGTCAATCTCAACTTTTATTCAAAAATGCCAATACCGATGCAGAATTTGTTCAAGCCATTGATTTGGTTAACGCTAAGGAGTCCAACCTCTATACCTACCAATTATCGATTTTCTTTCAATGCAAAACGGAAGCTGATTTAGAACAAAAATTAAGTGAAGTTAAAAAATCTTTTCGCCATTTTGGGTTTACCCCCATTGTAGAAACCATGGCGACTGAATGGTTATGGCGTAACCAATTCCCAGGACTCGATCATAGGGTTCGCCCCAGTCATCCGATGTCCCACAATCTGGCTTATATGATGTCTTTCGATCGAGAACCTACGGGGTTATCTCGCTGTGACTGGGGTGATGGTCCTTTAAGGCTTTTTAAAACCCCAACGGGGGGTGCTTATGCGCTGCAATTACATATTAGTGAAGCCCATGAAGCCTTAGCTCATAGTTTAGTGGTTGCTCCTGCGGGCAGTGGTAAAACAACTTTGTTTCAACATCTGATTGGGGGTGCATTACGACATCCCAACCTTCGGGCTTATATTTTCGATCGTTTAAATGGCACGCGTATTTTTACCCAAGCCATTGGCGGGACTTATGTCGATTTATCTAACGAATGTGGGGTTCCTTTAAACCCTTTGGTGTGTGAGGACACACAAGAAAATCGAGCCTTTCTACAAACCTTTTTATTGATGCTCTCGGGGGTCAATGATTCAGAAAGTGTTGATGTAGTGGCAAGGGCCATCGATATTCTGTTTAGAGTCCCTAAAGAACACCGTGTGTTAAATCATTTATTTGCTTCTATTGTCGATGTGAATAGCCCCGTCCGTTTGGGACTTCAAAAATGGGTAGGCAACAATCCCTTATCTAAATGGTTTAACGGAACCCTAGTCAAGAGCGATAACGCTATTGCTTTTGATGCACTGAATTTGGATTCTGATCGATTGGTTGCGTTTGAAATGACGGAAGTACAATCTTCCCCAATTGTAGCAGCAGTGGTAACGCACTATATTATGCATCGTATTCGAAGTGTGGTGAGAGCCACTGCCGCACCGCATATGATTTTCATTGATGAAGCAAGACCGATGTTAATGGATCCGATCTTTGCTCAGCATGTTGCCGTTTTATTCTTAGAACACCGTAAGTTAAGAGGATCTATTAATATCTGTTTTCAAGACCCGGGCTCAATATTTTCATCAGGGTTGGGCTCCATCATTCTAGAACAATGCCCTACTAGATTTTTATTCCCCAACCCTTCGGCTGATAAGAAAGACTACGATATGTTTAATTTAAGCGACTCTGAGTGGGAATATATTAAAGGATCTAGCAAAGTATCTCGCGCTCTCAAGCATTCAGTATTAGTCAAAAAACAGCATGAATCGGTGATCTTAAATATTGATTTGGGTTCGATGGGACCGCTTTTGCAATTATACCGTTCGGGATCTGAACCACTTCTTTTAGTACGAGAGCTGCAACAACAATGGGGGATGACACAATGGGTCGAAAAATATCTCAATTTATCTCAATAGTCCTGTTAACGACGAGCTCCCTTAACGCTTGGGGTTCAGGAACCATCGTCTTTGATGCGACCAATGCCCCCCGCCTTGCCAGTTTAGTCGCGGAAACAAAGAGACAGCTCCAAGAACTACGAGGGATGTCAGAAAAAATGGAATCTCTGAACAGCCGAATGGGAGGTGGGGTAATCAATGCCAATAATTCCGAACGGCTTTCACGACTAAACAACAGTGCCCGTGAGTGGGGAGTCTATCTAGATAGCTTTAGCTCGCCTAATGCCGATCAGTTATCTATTTTAGGCTTATTAGAATATCGGAACTTCGGCTCAAGCAATACCAATAAATTGATGGAAATTAATCAATTTCTAGCCGATAAGCTTTACCCTTCTTCTCAAACGGAAGTGTCTACTGAAAAGTTAGAGGAAATTAAAAAATTTAGAAATGATGCCTTGGAAAGAACTTCTCTGAATGGCGTAGCCCTAGCTGGTGAGAAAAAACACTCATTAAATACCACACAACGAAAAATCGCAGAACTGGGGAGCAACGCGATTCGGTCACCCACCATCCATGATGATTTAGTGGTAACCAATCAATTACTCACGGTGATTGCAACCGAACTTACTCAACAAAGAGAGCTCTTATCCCAGCAATTAGAGCTGATGTCCGCAGTCGTAGCGCACGGTACACCCCTGGTTGCTAAACGACCACAAGGTCCTAGGAGATAATATGCCCTGTTTATCTTGTGTCATTCTTCAACCCATTAATGCCACCGCAGAGCAATACGCTGTACGGCTCTTTAATGTACTGGCACCCAGTTCATTATTGATTTTCCAGTCATTTGTAGGATGCTGGTTTGTCTGGAAAATCATTATGCATGGCATATTGAAACCAGGCATTACCTTAGAAGAATTTTTAAAACCCCTATTGATTTTTTCCGTGATCACCCTTGCTTTGCAAGGGCATGGGTTATTTTGGGAATATCTGTATCGTCCCATTCATGATTCTACGATGTTGTTATTAACCACCATTATTCGAGCCAGTAATCAAGTGGCCATCGGCACCGATTTAAACAGTATGTTACAAGCAGTAGAAGAGTGCATTATGAAAATCATTCAGTTTTGTGAGCGAGTGTATTCCAATGCTGGATGGAATATTGTCCCTGTGATCGTTGGCATTATTCTTTTAATTCCTTTTGTTTTTCTGTGGGCCATCTTTATGATCTATACCGTCGAATATATTTTTGCCTTATTGGTGGTAAGCGCACTATCCCCTTTATTGATAGTCTTAGTTGCTTTCCCTAACCTCCGGCATCATGCCGGATCTGCCTTGAAAGTGGTGTTACAAGAGGTTTTAACCGTTTGTATTTCAGTCATCGCCATGAGTTTAACCTTATCTGCCATCGATACAGCAACCCTTTCTTTGCAGTTAACCGCAGGGACTTCCAGTACCGCCAATGAGTTTTCGGTGTTTTCAGGTAAATTCTGTAGCTTATTTACCTTGAGTTTAGTCGCTATTTTGTTTCAATTAAAGGCCCCCGGGATTGCTGCAAATATCGTGGGTTCTCAAGCCGGGATTAGTTTGGTATCAACCATCATGAACCCCTCTATTCGATTTGCGAAGAAGTTATTTTCTAGAAAGGAGAAAGTCAATGCTGCGTAAAACTTTAGTTATTTTTTCGATCCTTGTATTGACGGGATGTTGTTTCAAAAATGATAAGGGCTTATTTAAAAAGGAAAGCGACACCTTAACCAAAAGTCCCTGTGCCACTCGGTGTACTAGACCCTTTTATGTCGATGGACGTTGGATTTAATGTCTCCAAAAATTGTTGATACCGGACAAAGCTATCAAGCCTTATGGTGGGTGGCGCGTACCACCACCATCGCTTGTATTGTTTTATTTTTAACCAATTTAAGCACCGGGGCCATCATTTTTGCTTTAATGCCCTTGAAAGAAATAAAACCTATGCTGTTTACCACGCAATCTAAGTCAGAGCAAGTGGTTAGGATAGAACCTTTGGAAAAGGACACCAAAGGCTTAGCGATTTTAATGGAAGCCTTGGCAAGAGAATATGTCGCCCTAAGAGAAACGTTTGATTTTCAAACCGAGAAACTTCGCTGGCAAAGGTTGTATGCCTTTTCAAGCACAGAGCTTGGGGATTCGTTTAACCAGCAAATGGGTAAACAAGGTACGAACTCTCCCTACGAACAATTTAAACAACGTGGGATGACGCGTTCAGTTCAAATTATCAGTAGTGCAAGTCTTGCCCCTTCCGCGCCCAATATTTGGCAAGTCGACTGGGAATCAATAGATAGAGATAACAAAAGTGGCCATGAAACTCGAGGCTATTGGGTGTCTACCTTGACTGCCGATTGTGAAGAGCGTGCTGTGACGTTAGAAGATCAATATGTTAACCCCATTGGTTTTACCGTCAAGCATTATACCGTCGCTAATAAACAACCCCCCACTAGGAGTGCCTCATGAAAAAAATGCTTGTTTTATTATCCTTATCTTTAATTTCTGTTGTCGCAGCAGATGAACCCATTGATTCGCCAATGATGATGCAAGAATCAGTTTCTCCTCAATCCGTCATCCCCACCGCAGAAAATCCCGATGTTGAAGCGCAAGTGTCTGGAAAGTACCCGGAAATCCAACGGCAAGAATCTTTACCCTTGGGGGCGATCCAACATGCTTGGGATAATGCCAGTCCAGGAGCCGGGGTCTATCAGGTTAACTTTAACCCGCGGGAAATCATTCGTTTAGTCACTCGTGAATATATGACGACCTCGGTTGTTTTTCCGCCTTGGGAAAAAATAGAAGCCATTTTTATAGGGGATGAATCGTCCTACCAAGTTACCAAAGTCAAACCCAATATCTTATTAATTCGTCCTAATGAATTTGTGGGGATAGACTCGAACATTACTGCTTTTGGCGAAAGCGGTCACGCCTATAGCTTCTATGTGAGATCAGAAGGTTACAATTCTGAGAACGTAAGCGATCTCACCGTTTATGTCCGAGTTGCAGCCCCAAAGTATGTTAAAGATAAAGGGCAATCCCTAGATTTGGATGCAACCGTTGCTGAAAAAACCGATTATTTAGATGCGATTATTTTTGATCCGGCTAATCTTGATTTTTCTTTTTCAATGTCAGGCAATAAATCCATTGCACCGGAACGCGTCTTTACGGATGGAACGCGGACTTGGTTTGATTATGGTAAGAAAATGGGTTCCAAAACGCTTCCTTCTATTTATCTGGTTGTCGATGGCACCGATACCCCCGTGAATGTCACACGAGAAGGCACGAAATTAGTTGCACAAGGCGTAGGCTCATTTACGCTAAAGAGTGGTAAAAAAGTAACCTGCGTTTACCCCACCGATAGGAAAAAATATTGATGGGTAAATATAAACTCTTACTTTTAGGCTTAATTATTCTACTAACAGGGTGCGAAGAGGAGCGTGCAGAAGAACGTTCGAAAAGTTTAAGTAAAAAACCCTTACCTGTTCAGGAATTAGCAGAAGACTTATATCATTTGCCGCCTGAACCAGAGATTGAGGCACCATTACCGCCTAAACCCCTGGAACAAACCATGATCACCCCCGTGGAATTTCCTTCTCCCCAACCCTTATTTCGAGAAGAACAGGCACGACGTTTGAGAGGGAAACGTGAAGCTTTAGCCTATAGAGCTAAAGAAAGAATGACTCTTCAAAATCCCCGTTTTCGACTAACGGACCCCGATTATCGGCAATGGGAACCTTTTTTAGGAGAAGATAAATCCACTTATCCTGTCGATCGCGATCGCATTTTAACCGCCGATATGCGGATCGGGGCGGTTTTAGAGGACAGTATTAATTCACAAGTACCGGGAAGAGTGATTGCCATTGTCGATCGAGATGTTTTAAGCCCCAACGGGAAATTTATTCTTGTCCCCGCCTATACCAAGATCATTTGTGGGTATGAGGGGCTGGATCAAACCGGTGAAACACGTTTACCCGTCACTTGTACCCGCGCAATACGTCCTGATGGCGCGAGTATTTTACTCACAAAAGCCATTTCAGCAGATCAAATGGGCAGAACAGGCCTCATCGGAGAAGTCGATAATCGAACCTTTGAGCGATATAGTGGGGCTTTTATCATTTCAGCCATGTCCGCTTTGGCACAAGCAGGGGTTAACCCTAAACAGACACCGGGGGTTCAAAATGCCGCTACCACCCTCTCTAATAATCTAGGACAAGTGACCGCTGAAGTGATTAAACAAAATATTGATTTAAGGCCGATCATTACCATTGCAGCGGGTTCGCGGATCCAAATTATCCCCCAAACCGACATTGTCTTAAGAAAACCCATTGAGGAGCGTCAATGAAAAACCTAACTCTTTTCTCGTTATTGTGTTTTTTACTATTTCCTTCTTTTTTATGGGCCTTTACTAAGGACGAAACCGTTATTTTATTAAATAACGGTAATAATGCCATTTTAGAAGGTTCTTTAGAAAAATTATTACCTGAGTCTGAAAAAGCATTTGCACAAAAAGCGGTTTTAGTAGGACAAACTAGAACCGTTAACCCAAAAAATGGAACATCAAAACTGGTTCAAGTCATTTGGACGGGAGTGAGATCCTCACAGGATAATACTCAACAGGTTGCCTTTGAAAAACCGATGAACTCAAGTTTTAAAACCAAAAAAACACTGAAACGGGGTCAGCAATTACCTATCGAGGGAGAATTGGAGGTTTTACTGAAAGCCTTATTTTTATTGGAAGCGGGCACAATCGACGGTGAGGCGATCCAAAAGAAAAAAATTGGCAAGAATCCCAGCAAAGAGGGACGCCGTGTTTCGGTGGAAGAATCTG
>Ga0206998_1084_pt1 | contig 16759 bp, 14 predicted proteins | sample Alteio_BWMinCont_FD_153309 | JGI IMG/M metagenome (GOLD analysis project Ga0206998, IMG submission 153309) | Enriched cells from forest soil in Barre Woods Harvard Forest LTER site, Petersham, Massachusetts, United States -... | ecosystem: Environmental > Terrestrial > Soil > Temperate forest >... | reverse complement strand
GGGAGCGTGCGGCCGGCGCTGGAGATACTGATGGGCGCGGTTGGCCTTCTCCTGCTGATCGAGTCGCTGCGTTCACGGATTCTTCCCGATGGGTCGTTGGCCGACGATGCTTCGCCGGAGTTGCGGCGGATTCGGCGGGAAATGGAGCGTCAACAAAGAGCAATAGAGGAGAGCCTGCGCTCGGCGCTGCGACGCTTCTCCGAAGGCGGGAGCACGCAGGACGACCTGATCACGATTCGCGGCGAGCGCTTTGTGATTCCGGTGAAGGCGGAGTGGAAGCGCCGGGTCCAGGGCGTGGTGCACGGCGCAAGCTCGAGCGGGCAAACGGTGTACGTGGAGCCGCTGGAGACAATCGAGCTGAACAACGATCTGGTGCGGCTGCTGGAAGACGAGCAGGCGGAGATTCATCGCATCTTTGCGGCCATGACGCGGCAGATTGCGCAGTATGCTCCCGTGATTCTGAAGGGTGCGGAGGTGCTTGCCGAGGTCGACACGCTGCAGGCGCGGGCGCGCTTTGCGCTGGAGTTCGATTGCATCGAGCCGCGATTTGCGGAGACCGAAAATCCCGAGCTGGTACTGAAAGACGCGCGCCATCCGCTGCTCGAGAAAAGGCTGCGAGGCACGGGCGGCAGCGCGGTTCCGATGAGCCTGTCGTTGAGCTCGGATGCACGGCAGCTGATCATCAGCGGGCCGAACACCGGCGGCAAGACGGTGGCGCTGAAGACGGCGGGATTGCTGGCGATCATGGCGCAGAGCGGGGTTCCAGTTCCGGCAGAAGAGACGGTGCTGCCTGTATTCGACGCCATGCTGGCGGATATCGGCGATGCGCAGTCGATCGAGCAGAACCTGTCGACGTTTTCGGCGCACATCGTCAATCTGAATCGCATCGCGGCGGCCGCCGATGGGTCCTCTCTGGTCCTGCTCGACGAGCTGGGGTCGGCGACCGATCCGGAAGAGGGCGCGGCGCTCGCGGTGGCGATTGCCGGGCATTTTTTGCGGGCACGGGCATGGTTGATCATCTCGACGCACCACACTTCGCTGAAGGTTTATGCAGCGAACACGCGGGGAGTGATCAACGCGGCTGTCGGCTTCGACGAGCAGACACTGGCTCCGACGTACGAGGTGCGGCAGGGCGTCCCGGGTGCGTCGGCGGGCATCAACATCGCGGCGCGGCTGGGTCTGGATCGCAGCATGATCGATGCGGCGCGCGCGCGGTTGAGCACGCAGACGCAGGACATCGGGCGCTTTATCGACAGCCTGCACGAGCAGCTTCGCGCAGCCACGGCGGAGCGGACGCGTCTGGCGCAGCTGGAGAGCGAAGTGAAGCGGGAGCGCGCGCGGTTGGAAGCGGAGGGCATGAAGGAACAGCGGGCGAAGATTCGCGAGATGGAGCAGAAGCTCGAGTCGCTGCTGAAGGATTTCGAATACCAGGCGCGAGAGACGGTGCGCGCCATCGACGACAGAGCCGCGCAGCAGAAGTTGTCCAAAGAGGCCGAGCGCAGGATTTCGCGGCTGCGGCGGGAGTTTGCCGAAGGATTCAATGCCTCAGTCGTCGCGCATCATACCGGCGCGGACAAGGGAGATGCGCACGCCCAGCCGCATGTTGTTCGCCATATCGCTATGGGAGACATGGTCAAGCTGAAGACGCTGGGCAAGACGGCACGCGTGGAGCGGCAGATCGACGAAAAGACGTTCGAGGTCGCGGTCGGGCTAATGAAGATGCGCGTGGCGCGCGATGAGATTGCCGAGGTGGTGCGGACGGCTGCGGCAGAGACTCCGCTGCAGGCAGCACGCAGCCGGCGCGGTGTATCGATATCGATGGCCGAGCCGGACGAGAGCGTAGGCTGGGAGATCAACGTGATCGGACGCACGGCGGATGAGGCCCAAGGTGAAGTCGAGAAGTTTCTCGATCGCGCATTTCTCGCCGGACTGCCGCAGGTGCGGATCATTCACGGCACAGGGATGGGCGTGTTGCGGCGGACGCTGCGCGAATACCTGCGGAAGCATCCGCAGGTGGCGGGCGTGACCGAGCCGGGGCAGAACGAGGGCGGCGCAGGGGCGACGGTGGTGGAGTTCAAGCAGTAACAGAGCGCAGGGCACAGGGCTTAGGGGCAGTTATTCACGGCAGAGACGCGAACGGCGCGAAGGCTCACCTCTAAAATAAGTTCATGCCCACGCGATCTGCGAAGAAGTTAGTTTCTGCAAAGAAGTCCGCTCCTGCGAAAAAGTCCGTTCCTGCAAGGAAGTCTGCTTCTGCAAAGAAGTCCGCTCCTGCGAAATCAGTTCAGCCAGCAGTTCCCTATTTCAGCAAGCAGGCATTCGATTTTCTCCGCCGGCTCAAGCGTAACAACCGGCGTGAGTGGTTTGAAGCGCGGCGCGAGATCTACGAGCGCGAATTGAAAGCTCCGATGCTGGCACTGATCGAGAAGATTACCGAGGGCATGGCGGACTACGCTCCGGCGCATGTGCGTCCAGCGCAGAAGTCGATGCTGCGCATCTATCGCGACACGCGCTTTTCTGCAGACAAGACGCCGTATAAAACGCATCTCGCCGCATGGTGGGCGCGCAGTGGAGCAGAAAAGACCTCGGGCAGCGGGTATTACTTTCACGTCAGCCCGACGGAGCTGGTGATTGCGGCGGGAGTGTTCATGCCGCCGAAGGAACAGCTGATGGCCATACGGCAGCACCTGCTGGCGCATCATGAAGAATTCAAGCGGCTGATCGGGCCCAAGAAGCTGCGCGCAAAGATGACGCTTCACGATCCGGCGGCGCTCAGCCGGCCCCCCAAGGGATTTCCTGCCGAGCATCCGGCGATTGAGTGGATCAAGGGGCGGCAATGGGGAGTGATCGCCACCCTGCCTGCGGACCCGGCGCTGCAGCCCAGGCTGGCAGAGGCGATCGGCGGGTATTTCCGGCTGGCGCAGCCACTGGTGGATTTCCTCAACGAGCCGCTGCTGAAAGGCATGCAAAAGCGGAAAAAGCCGCTGTTTGGTCTTTACTAGTCTGCGGCAGCGCGCCTATAGTCGGCGGTATCTCTTCTCTTCAGATATGGCGCAACAACCGCTCTGGACAAGGGTTTCTCTGAGTAACGAAGGACTGGCGGACTCCAGAAATCGCATGAATTCCACTAAAAACAGGGAAAACCCTAAGAAAACCGTAAAAAACCTGTGGAAACTCGGCTTTTGCAGTTGACAAAGGCTGCGAAAAGCCGCAAGGTTAACGGCGGTGGGTTCTCTCGGACCCGCATGAATACAGGCTTTTCAGCGGTAGTCGAGAAGCGAGTGACGTAGACGGGAGAACCGGCAGCAGACAACCGGAGGCGCGCGGCAGGCGCATCCGTTGACTGAAACAGAAATCAGGAGGAATACACATGGCAACAGCACTCACCAAGACAGCTCTTGTCCGGCTCATGGCCGAGAAGCTTGAGTTGACCAACAAGCAGGCCGCGGCATTTCTGGACCTGCTCGCAGAAACCGCCGTCAAGGAAACAAAGAAGAACGGCGTATTCATCATTCCCGGCCTCGGTCGCCTGGTGAAGGCAGAGCGGAAGGCGCGGATGGGCCGCAATCCCCAGACCGGCGAGCAGATCAAGATCAAGGCGAAGACCGTGGTGAAGTTCCGCGTGGCCAAGGCCGCGAAGGACTCGATCGCACCGCCGAAGAAATAAACCAGATTCTCGGCAGCCGCCGCCATACATAAAACAGCGGCTAACTCTAATAGGGAGAGGGAGACGGCTTGAGGCTCGTCTCCCCTTTTTCTTTGCGCTGTCGTTTGGGCTTCGTCAGGGATCAGGTAGTCTCGAGTGTCAGGTAGTCTGGGGCCTCTTGATGGCGAAAGCACGCACGACGAGCGAGAGTCCGAAACAGATGATGACTGCCTGGGTGAGCAACAGGGCGTTGTAACGCCAGGCGAGCACGACGAAGCAGAGCGTCATACCGACTGGGTAAGTCTCGGCGAGGATAGCCTCGAGCCATCGCGGCTGCGCCGTGGATGCCGGGACGCGGGGGACAGGACTGGGAAAAAGCCGCGGCACGCGTGCTTTGTAAGCCAGATAAGGCTCTCCCTGCTGCGCAGCAAGGTAAGCTTCTTCTCCGAGAATGAGACGCAGCATCTGCAGGAAAATTGCGGCGACGAAAAAGATTGCTCCGGTGGGCGGCATGAGAATCGATATCGCCAGAGAGAAGACGAAGCTCCCGAGGTAGAGTGGGTTCCTCACATGCCGGTAGGGTCCGGCGGCGACGACACTCTGTGCGTGCATGGCGCCCGAGGTTACGATTCCTGCGCCGAGATATGCCGTACCCGATACGCGAAACGCTGCGCCTACAGCGGCAAAGAGAATCGCCAGTAATGTAACTATAATGGTTGCATATTGTAACGACAGCACATGTGTGCTCGCCAGTAATCCGCAGAGCTCGAGCCAGGTGGAGCTGCTCCGCCCGGCGAACGGGCCGTAATGAATCCACGGTGCCCAGAAGCCAAGCAGGTAAATGAAGAAGCCGATGGTCAGGCGATAGCGAAACTCGAAGCGGGTAGCCTTCACTGCTGCGTGCTCTCGTTCTTATAGACAACGCCGGATTTCATGACGAAGGTTACGTGCTGCAGAATGCGCACGTCTTTGAGCGGATCTCCGGAGACGGCGATGATGTCGGCCCACTTGCCGGCTTCGAGCGAACCGGTCTTGTCGGTCCAGCCCATCAGGTCGGCGGCGTTGAGCGTTCCGGTCTGTAATGCGGCGAGCGGGCTCATGCCGAACTGGTTCACGTAGACATCCAGTTCATGGGCGTTCAATCCGTGCGGGTACACGGCGGCGTCAGTGCCGAGCGCAACCTTGACGCCTGCGGCGATTGCCTTTTTGGCATTGACCTTTTCGACCACGCTCACATCCTTCATCTTCTGCGCGTAGAAGGCGGGCAGGTGACCGTTCTGCTGCATCCAGTCGACAAGGTACGCGGTGGGAACGAAGTAGTTGCCGTGCTGTTTCATGGCGGCGATGTCCTCGTCGTTCATATAAGAGCCGTGCTCGATGGAGTCGACGCCGGCTTCGGTTGCCCACAGGATTCCCTGCGAGCCGTGGGCGTGGGCGGCGACCTTGCGGCCCAGGCGGTGCGCGTCGGCAACGATGGCCTTCATCTCTTCGAGGGTGTATTGGGCCGCCTGCGGGTCGTCTCCCCTGGAGAGCACGCCGCCGGTTGCGCAGATCTTGATAAGGTCGGCGCCGTACTTGATGGTCTCGCGGACTTTATGCTGTACGGCTTCAACACCGTCGGCGACTCCCTCGGCAGTCTGGTGGTAAGAGAACGGCAGTAGATCGTCGTCGCAGTGTCCGCCGGTGATGCCGAGCGGCGGCCCGCTGACCTGCATGTGCGGACCTTCGACGAGCCCGGCGCTAATGGCGTCGCGGAGATCGACATCTGCGTAGCCCGCGGCTCCGACGTTGCGGACGGTGGTGAATCCGGCTTCGAGAGTGACCTTGGCGTTGCGCGCTCCGATGAGTGCGCTCATGGCGACGCTCGTCGAGAGCTCATGGTAGGGATCGAAGTTGTTGTCGTCAGTCAGGTGGGTGTGCACGTCGATGAGGCCGGGCAGGACGGTGAGCGAACGCAGATCGATCTCGGTGTCTCCCGGCTGCTTTGGTGTCGACGAAGTCGGCGCAATGGAGGTGATGCGGTCCCCGGTGACGACGATGGTCTGGTCCGCCGGCTCGTTGCCGGTGTGAACATCAACGATGTGTCCGGCGCGAATCAGTGTTCGGGATAGGGCTGGCGATGGCGTGGCGTTTTGCGCTGCAGCCGGGAGCACGGCAATAAGTAACAGTGATAGTGACGTAATGAGAGTACGGTGAGAGACGTGCATCGTTGGCCTCGTTCAAGATCGTTGGAATCCAGCTAGTGGGGAAGAGTGAATTGCGGCAAGTGTAGCAGTTTTGCGTCAGCGTATTGGCGGGGACTCAAGGGCAGCGCGAAGACGTCCGCGCGCGGACTGAAGCCGCTGCTCTGCTTCATTTTTGTCGAGATTCAGTTTGTGCATGACGACCGCGGTCTTCACCGATCCGGCACGTTCGAGCAGGGCGGCGGCCTCGGAATGGCTCAGTCTGGTGATGGCGGCGATGATGCGCGCCGCGCGGTCGCGCAGCTTTACGTTGGTTGGCTGCACATTGACCATCAGGTTTCCGTAGACATAACCGAGGCGAACCATCGCGCCGGTCGAGAGCATGTTGAGGACGAGCTTGGTCGCGGTGCCGGCCTTCATACGCGTCGAGCCGGTTACGACTTCAGGTCCCGTGGCGGGTGTGATGGCCAGTTCGGCGGCCTGGGCAACTGCGGATTCCGGTACGCAACTGAGACCGATAGTGAGAGCGCCCAGTTCCCGTGCGTAGCGGATGCCGCCAAGGACGTAAGGCGTGCGGCCGCTCGCAGCGATTCCTACCAGAACGTCTTTGCCGGAGAAGCCATGCTGCTCAAGATCGCGGCGGCCCTGAGATTCGTCGTCCTCAGCACGCTCGACAGATCGGCGCAGAGCGACGTCTCCGCCGGCAATCAGGCCCTGCACCATTTCGGGCGGCGTGCTATAGGTTGGGGGGCACTCGGATGCATCGAGGACGCCGAGGCGGCCGGAGGTGCCGGCTCCCAGGTAAAAGAGGCGGCCGCCGTGCTCGAGGCGTGTAGCAATGGATTCAATAGCCTCGGCGATCCGGGGCAACTCGCGCTCGACGGCTGCGACGGCTTCCGCGTCGGCCCGATGTATCGCCCGGCCGAACTCGAGCGGCGTGAGGGTATCGAGGTTCTCGGTGGCTGCGTTGCGGGCTTCTGTCGGGAGCTGGGAGAGATCGTCCATGAGGATTCGAAAGGCGATATAACCTAGCCCAGTTATTCGCCCAGGCGCTCCATCAGGGCGTCGAAGTCTTCCAGCTTGGAGTACTCAATGATGACGCGGCCACGGCCATTCTTGTCCTCGATAGTGACTTTGAGACCGAGCGCGCGCTGCAGGAGGTCCCGGGCCTCGCGGACATTCGGATCGAGCGGTTCTTTCACCTTTTCTTCGCTATGATTCTTTTCAGGATGGAGAATGCCCTGGACGTAGCTCTCTGTCTGCCGGACAGACATCGAGAGCGCGGTGACTTTCTGGGCGGCCTTGAGGATCGTGTCCGGGTTTTCGAGAGCCAGCAGCGCGCGGGCGTGCCCAAAGGTCAGCTCTCCGGCCTCGACCTTGCCCTGTACTTCAACAGGGAGACGGAGGAGGCGCAGAAAATTGGCTACCGAAGCGCGGTCTTTACCCGTGCGCTGGGCCATCTGTTCCTGCGTGAGCTTGAATTCCCGACTCAGGCGGTCAAATGCGCGGGCCTGCTCCATGGGATTGAGATCGGTGCGCTGGAGATTTTCGACGATTGTCATCTCCATCGCCTGCTCGTCGGAGACATGGCGAAGGATGGAGGGGATGGTCTCCTTGCCGGCCATCTGCGAAGCCAACCAGCGGCGTTCGCCGGCGATTAGCTGGAAGCGCCCGTTCGGCAGCGGCCGGACGAGGACGGGCTGCACGACTCCTGTGGCTCTGATTGAGGCCGCCAGTTCGGAGAGGAGGGATTCGTCGAAGCGCGTGCGTGTCTGGTACGGGTTGCGGTCGATCTCAGAGACGGGAATCTCGCGGGGTGTTCCGTCGGCGGGACGGGGCGGGGCGGTGTCGACGCTGGCCTTGACGCTCGGCAGCAAAGACTCCAGTCCTTTGCCCAATGCTTTCCTTCTTGGAAGCTCTACGGTGTTCATTTTTCGAATCCTTTAGGTGTTAAGTCCTGGGGGAATCGGATCGGTTAGGCGTACGGCCAGAAGCGCACGGTGGGTTTGCTGTGAACGGCGGCAGCAGCTTTCCTCTCCCGGGCGCGCGGGCTCTCGATCTCGTTCCGGCTTAATAATTCTGCTGCAAGGTCGCGATAGCTCTCGGCACCACGCGAACGGGGATCGTAAAGCTGCACCGGCTTGCCGTAACTGGGGGCTTCGGCCAGCCGCACGTTTCTGGGGATGACTGTGGTGAGCAGCTTTTCTTTGAAGAAATCACGCAGGTTCTCGCGGACCTGCTGGGCGAGATTGGTGCGGTCGTCATACATGGTCAGAAGCACGCCTTCGATCTCCAGCGTGGGATTGAAGGCTCCGCGGACCCTCTCGAGGGTGTGAATCAGCTCGCTGATGCCTTCGAGAGCGAAATATTCGGCCTGCATGGGGACCAGGAGCCGGTCGGCAGCGACCAGAGCGTTGAGGGTCAGCAGATCGAGGGAGGGCGGGCAGTCGAGGATGATGTAGTCGTACTTCTCGCGCTCGGGCTCGAGGGCTTCGCGGAGCTTGTAGGCGCGGCGCTCGTGCTGGATCAGTTCGACATTGGCTCCGATGAGGTTTTTGCTCGAGGGGACAATCGAGAGTGCGTCGATTTCGGTAGGCAGAATTGCCTCGGCGAGGGTGTTTTCGCCGATCAGGATGTTATAGGTCGATTTCCGGTCCTCGTCCCGGGAGAGCCCATAGCCGCCGGTGGAATTTGCCTGGGGATCGCAGTCGATCAGGAGGGTCTTCAGGCCTTCAAGGGCCAGGGCTGCTGACAGGTTGATTGCGGTGGTCGATTTCCCGACCCCGCCTTTCTGATTGACTACCGCTAACACCCTGCCCATGAAGAAAAAGACTATCGGGCTGCAGGCATCCGGTGCAACGGAGATCGGCTGTGCAGAACGAGTCAGTATCTGTGGAAGACTTTTGTGCGACCGCGCGGAAGTGGGGTGCAACCCAAAGGATCAAATAGGGATAGGCGCATCCGCGAATTGTTAGAGAGATGTTGCTGGTTTTGAGGCTGGAGTGGAAATCTTTAGTGTTCCACGTGGAACAGGCCGTGATTTGTGCGGAACAAATTATGGCCAGTACTACGCCGATGTTCCACGTGAAACGTCCTGCTTTTGACCGAACAGCAGCAGGCCGTCCTCAAGACCGGAAATTGGCAGGCGCTGGCTCCAGGCGATTTTCGGCAGTGGCTGCAAGATCGGTTCCGTCGTCGATGTAGCAAACACTACGAGCCAGCCGCCCGGGGCCACTCTCTGGATGGCGGTCCGGCAGGCCTCGGCCATCTTGTCTACAGCGCGTAGCGTCACTACGTCGAAAGCACGATCGAGGGGCATGTTCTGTATCCGGCCGTCATAGACTTCCGAGGGCAAAGACAATACGCGGACCGCTTCCCGGAGGAAGGCGGCCTTCTTTCCTTGAGATTCGCCCAACGTTACGCGAAGGTCGGGTCGCACGATGGCGATGGGTATTCCGGGCAGACCTGCACCGGAGCCGAAATCCAGCAGCGTTGCTGCCGGGGGAAGCGACTGCGCACACTGAATACATTCAACAAGATGCCGGTGAATGATCCCTGAGGGTTCCCTGACAGCCGTCAGGTTGAGGCGGGAGTTCCAGCGAAGGAGCAGATGAAGGTAGGCGAGCAGCTGCTCGCTGGCCTCCGCGGACAGGGCCCTCAGCCCGGCAGCCGTAATTGCCGAGTCGATATCCCGGGCAGCAGTTATTTGGCTACCGATTCTCGGATCTCGCGAGGGTGCCATTTGGCTGCAGCGTCCACAAATGCGGTGAAAAGCGCTCGGGAAGCGGGGCTTGAGTCGAAGGTTCTCTCCGGGTGCCACTGCACGCCGACCACGAACTGATCGCCGGTTCCCTCGACTGCCTCGATCACGTTGTCCTCGACACTCCGGGCAACGACGGACAATTCGTCGCCGGGCTGATCGAGCGCTTGATGATGGCTGCTGTTGACGGCCAGCTCAGTCTGGCCGGTGATCTTGGCAATACGCGAGCCGCGGGCGACAGATACTCGATGCGCCTCCCGGACTTGCCGCCCGGGTTTGTGATCGACTGGAGTCTTCAGATCCTGGATCAAGGTGCCTCCGCGCCAGACGTTCCAGGATTGAGTTCCGTAGCAGATACCCAGGAGCGGTTTGTGAAGATTGGCCGCATCCTGCATCAGGAGCTCGTCCACTGCTTCTCTCGCAGGATCCGCCGGAGCACATTCCGGTATCCGAACGTGGCCGTATTTCTCCGGGTTCACATCGGCGCCGCTGCCCGGGAGAAGCACACCCTCGCATGAGCTTGCCAGGTTCGCAACTTCGGCGGGAGAAGCCGCGACCGGAATCTTCACGGCTTCGCCGCCGACTGCCTGAACAGCCTCGGCGTATTGGGGCCAGGAACGCTGGTTGTATTCAAGGTCGTTCGATGTCGGCTCTGGTATGGCGATCCGTGGCCTCTTCACTTGAGGTCCTCCTTCGCAGCAGCCACCGTGATCGCTTCAAGTTCGGGCTTCTCAGGTTGCTGGAGATAAGAATGACGGTAATACAGGCGGCAAATTTCGTCGCTTATCCGCGCCGTCAGTTCCCCGATCTGCTTCATTCCATATCCGGTGGTCTCGATGGGCTCGCCGACGGCAAGTGTCACCGGAACCGGGTGAAACTCGAGGGAATGCATGGGCAGAAGCTCATACGTGCCGATGAGAGCCATAGGAACGATCGGCAATCCTGCCCGGATGGCCATAAAGGCCGGCCCGTTCATGAAGTTTTCCAGGTGACCGGTCGCGGACCGTCCGCCCTCCGGAAAGATGAACAGCGGCATACCCGCCCGCAGCGTTTTCACGGCACCTCCGAGGCTCGAGATCGAGGCGCGCGGATTGGTTACGTTAACCGGCACCTGTCCTGATCGCTGGAGATGCCACCCGACGAAGGGGAGCTTGAAGAGGTCATGGCGGGCCACAATCCGGAATTGAAAACTGAGCGCCGAAAAGATGACGGGCGTATCCATATAGGAAAGGTGGTTCGCTACATATACCGCGACGCGACCGTCAAGCCTGTCGCCACCGAGCAGGGTCACGCGTGCACCGCTGATGCGAGCTATGTTCCGGCCCCAGGCCCGGGCAATGGCGTGCTGGGTCTTGCCGTCCTTGTCCCACAAGGATGCGATCAACGACAGGCTACCAAACAGTCCGGTACAGAGAAAGAAGAGCGGCGCGCGGAAACAAAAGCTTACCAGCCGTTCTGTCCACGGCAAGGGCTCTGGCCGGGGTCCCGGCGTGCGACTCGTCACGTTTCCGCCTCCATCAGATGCGACCGCGCCGCACCTACCAGGTAGACCGATCCGGTGACTACGACAAGGCCATCCGCCGGGGTTGAGGACCAGGCTTGTTGCAGGGCGTCCTGCACGCTCTCGGCGGTCCAGGCCGTAACCCCGGTCGGTTTTGCTGCCTCTGTCATCTGCGCCAGCGTTGCCCGGCGCGGAGAGTCGACTTCCATCAAAATGACGGATTCGAAAAGCGGAAACAGGATCTGCGCTATCTCAGCGATCGGCTTGTCGGCCAGGCAGCCGAATACGGCCGTGATGCCGCGCGGTTCGGGGTCCAGATGCGACAAGGCGGACCGGAGAGCCCAGGCGCCCGCAGGGTTGTGAGCCACGTCGAGCACCACATCCGCACGTTTGGGGGCACGGCCGGGCACTGAGATCCGCTCCAGCCTTCCCGGCCATCTCGTCCGGCGAATTCCTTCGGCAATCTGGCGCGCCGAAATATTGTAACTGTGATTGTTACGTAATTCAACGGCGGCCGCAATCGCCAGAGCGATATTTCTTTGCTGATGCGCGCCCATCAGAGGCGAGTTCACTTCGATTTGTTCGCCGAGTACGGCCAGCGAGTAGCCACTTCCCTTTTCTGCTTCATCACGCGTCGGAACATATGCGGCCGCATTGACGCCGCGTGCGTTCAGCTCTGTCGCTACTTCGCCGATTGTCTGGTTGGCTTCGGGATGCTGCGGCAGCGTGACCAGGACGCCATCGCGGCGCAGAATCCCGGATTTTTCCCGGGCGATTGCGGAGATAGTTGTACCTAGCCACTCTGTATGGTCGAGCGAAATGTCGGTGATGACGGAGATGAGCGGCTCGACGATATTCGTTGCATCCAGGCGGCCGCCCATGCCCACCTCGAGGATGGCGATGTCCACCTGCTGCTCGGCAAAGGCCAGGAAGGCAAGGGCGGTCATCGTCTCAAAAAAGCTGGGGTGCGAGCGCAGGGCTCCGGTGCCTACAAGACGGCGCGCACAATCGTCGACGCGGAAGTAGTAGCTCGCGAAATCGTCGTCGGAGATCTCTAGGCCTCCAATACGTACCCGCTCATTCACTCGCGAGAGGTGCGGTGATGTGTAGAGCCCGGTACGGTAGCCCGCGGTGTTGAGGATCGATGCCAGAGTGGCCGAGGTCGAGCCCTTGCCATTTGTGCCGGCCACAAGCACAGAAGGAAATTTGAGCTGCGGATTGCCCAGCGCTTCGGCCAGCACCCGCATCTCGCTCAGCTCGAACTTGCGTCTCGGCAGCCCGGGTGCTGTATGCAGCTCACCGGCGAGCAAAAACAAGCCATCAATGGCCGAGGCGTAGGACATAGATCAATTTTAGAGGAGGCGCAACGAATCAGATGCGCGAGAGCCGGCTCAGGCTTCTACTGTACCTGCATGAAGTCGAGGGCGCGGCTCAGATAGCTCTTCAGATCCTTACGATCGACGACCGCGTCGAGGAAGCCGTGCTGCAGGAGAAACTCCGACCGCTGGAAGCCTTCCGGCAGCTTCTGGCGGATGGTCTGCTCGATCACCCGGGGGCCGGCGAAACCGATCAACGCGTCAGGTTCGGCGATGTTGAGGTCGCCCAGCATGGCAAAGCTGGCGGTGACGCCACCGGTGGTGGGATCGGTGAGCACGGAGACGAACGGCACCCTGGCGTCATCAAGGCGAGCCAGGGCAGCCGAAATTTTGGCCAGCTGCATCAGGCTCACGATGCCTTCCATCATGCGCGCACCGCCTGAGGCGGCCACGATGATCAGCGGCTGCCGGGTGTCGTGCGCGCGATCGACCGCCCGGGCGATGGTTTCGCCGACAACCGCGCCCATGCTGCCGCCGATGAAGCTGTACTCCATCACGCTCAGCACCACGGGACGTGTGCCAAGAAGGCCAAGCGCATTGATGATGGCGTCGTTCAGACCGGTCTCGGCCCGCGCTTTGGAGAGCCGGCTGCGATAAGGTCTCAGGTCGGTAAAGTCCAGCGGATCAGTGGATTTCAGGTTCAGGTCGACCAGTTCGTAGCCCGGTTCCAGCAGCATATCGATGCGGGCGCGGGCGCCGATGCGAAAGTGGTGGCCGCATTTGGGACAGACCATGAGGTTCGCTTCGAGGTCGGCGCGGAAGATCACCGCCTCGCAAGCATCACACTTGATCCAGAGTCCTTCGGTGCGCACCGTCTTTGCTCCGGTGTCCTCAATCTTATTGTCTTCCCGCCGAAACCACGACATCTGTTATGCCTGCCTTCCGTCCTGCTCTGTTCCGCTGATGCCCGATCTCGCGCTGGGCAGACAGAATTCCCTTTCCTGTCTTCGCCGATCCTGAAATCTGCCGTTTTGGGATCTGCCGGTCCTAAGACCAAGATCTGTCACTCTTGGCCCGCTACTGCTCAGTGCCCCGTGTGGTACGGATGCCCAGCAAGGATTGTAAATGCCCGGTAGACCTGTTCGCTCAAGACCACCCGGGCCAGTTCGTGCGGAAGGGTCATGGGGCCAAGGGACAGGAGAAGAGCCGCCTGCGCGCGCTCCTCGTCCGACCAGCCGTCGGCGGGACCGATCGCAAAGACAATTCGCTGACGGCCTTCGTAGCGTTGGCGGCCGAGCCAGTTGGCCAGTTCTTCGGATGAGAATTTTTTGCCGCGCGAGTCGAGGAGGACAAGAGCCGAGGTAGTGCGCGAGCGCTGTTTCTGCAGTGATTCGAAGAAGGCCTGACTTGTCCGAAAGATTGCGGTCTCAGTCGGAGTGTAAGCAGAGGTGCGACTGACATACTCGGCAACCAGCGCGTCGAAGTGCTCGCTGCGCGCCCGGCTGGCGATCGAGGCCAAAGTGAGCTTCATTCCAGCCAGACTAAACGGTCGAAGAAGACCTCCGAAATCCGCTTTTCATAGGTTTTGTTCGAATCGCCTACAAAAAATTGTAGAGTCGGAATTCCCAGCCGCGCCACAAGCCTGGGTTTTTCAGCAGCCTTCTAACCCAGGAGGCGATTGCGATCCTGGAGGTCGCACCGCCCGTCAGCCCGATAATTCAGCCTTTCCGGGGTTTCTTGGCAATCGTGGTTGCCGCCTTTGGCAGAAAGATGACATCAGCAATGTACCGTTCATCACAGTTATAAGCACTTGGTCACCGAATTGCATAGATTCATCACAATTTTCCTCTTCTTCCCGGCAGCATTGAGCCGCTTTTTCAAGGGAAGACCCGAACCGGGCGTTTGAAGTCCTTTTTGGCAGGTTGTGTTTTGTTCCGCACGTTCCTGGACCGAATGTGGCTGTCGCTTTGGATTCCAGGAGAGCAGTGATCGCTCGACCCTTATGGGCAGAGCGCTACTTTCAACGATCTTCTGTGGAGGGATTATGAAGCTGCTTAAGCTGAGCTTTCCAGCGTTGCTGCTGATTCCGATGCTCCTGGGCGGGCCGCAGGTGGCAGTCGGGCAGAACGTCTATGCGACCGTGCACGGCACGGTTACCGATGCATCTGGCGCGCTGGTTCCCGGCGCGACGGTTACGGCGCTGAATACGAGCACTGGAATCACTTCACAGGCGGTCACCGATACCAAGGGCTATTACGTGTTCGCGCAGCTGCAGACCGGCGGCCCCTATACGATCTCGATCGAAAAGTCCGGATTTCAGACATTCAAAACGACGGATCTCAGCCTGGCTTCGAATGACAACCGCGAAATCAGCGCGAAACTTGCGGTCGGCGCCGGCACACAGACAATTCAGGTAGAGGCTTCGAGCGTGCAGGTCGAGACCTCTGACACACAGCTGAAGACAGACATAAATTCATCCGAGATAGTCTCGCTTCCATTATTGGCCCGCAATGCGGTCGCCTTGCAAAAGACCGCTCCGGGCGTGGTCGAAGCCTCCGACCGCTTTGGCACCTTTTCTACGAATGGCAGCCAGACTCCACAGAACGGCTTCCTGGTGGATGGCGTCGACGTCAATGACGGCCCGCTTCAAACGGCCGGCGTCACTCCCAATCCGGATGCTATTGGCGAGCTCAATATCATTACCAGTACGCTAAATCCCGAATACAACCGCAACTCGGGAGCCATCGTCTCCGAAGAATTGAAGACCGGCACAAATCGCTTTCACGGCAGCGGCTTTTGGTTTTACCGCGATACTTTCCTCGACAATCCCTACTATTTCTCGGGAGGCAAGCGGCCACCCTATCACCAGAACCTGTATGGCGGCACGTTAGGCGGCCCGGTCATCAAGGATAAGCTCTTTTTCTTCCTTGCTTATCAGGGATACAGGAATGCCGTATCCAGCGTTGACAACACCAAGGTGCCGGATGCGGACCAGTTGGCAGGCAATTTCTCCGACGACATCGCCAACGGCGTAGTTTCCGGCAAGACACTGCCATTCGCCGTCGGATCCTGCACGGCTGGAGAAACCTGGGCTAATTGCTTCGCCTCCAACGGCGGCATGTTCTCACCCGCCAACTACAATCCCATTGCGGCCAAGATGCTTCAGCAGTTCGTGCCCGCGTCCAATGCGACAATTGGCGGCGCTCCCTACTATAGATTCTTTGCGGCCACTACCAACGGAGACGATCAGGGCATCATCCGCGCCGACTGGCATCCGACAGCGAATGACGCTATCTGGGGTTCCTCAATCTTTGAGTCGCACCCCGATAACGAGACGATTCCCTTCACCGGCGCCACCCTTCCCGGCTTCCCGCAGAACGACGCGCGGCATATCAAGATCTTCAACGGGTCTTTTACTCACACCTTCAGCCCCACGATGGTGAACGAGCTACGCGCGGGCTACTTCCGCTTCTATTACGCCGCCGTCGAGCCGGCGGATGTTGTGAGTCCGGCGTCCTACGGCTTCGACATTACGCCACAGAGTCCCTCCGCCGGCCTGCCCTACATTGGCATCAACGGCTACTTCCATCTTGGTTTCAGCACCAACGGACCTCAGCCCCGCAACGATCAGAATTACGACTACCAGGACAACTTCACCTGGATCAAGGGCGCGCACAACATGAAGTTTGGGGCCCACATCGAGAGATTTGTGGTGAGCAATCCGTTCTACGGAAACAACAACGGCTCCTTTGGTTACGGCGGGAGCGGCTCCTATACATCCGGCGATCAGCTGCTGGACTTCTTCCTTGGAATTCCTGACACCTATTCGCAGGGTTCCGGTGGATGGATCAATGCCGCAGCCTGGGAATACTATTTCTACGCCCAGGACAACTGGAAGATCAGCCCAACTCTCACCCTCAATTACGGGCTGTCGTGGGACACGGAAACGCCCAACAGAATGATCCAGTATGGCAAGCTGGGCGTGACCTGCTTCAACGTGGGCGGCAACAACACTTCGCAGGTGTTCAAAAACGGACCTCCGGGAATGACCTGGCCCGGTGATGCCGGTTGCAACGACTCCGGTGGTCCGACAACGAAATGGGGTCACCTGGGCCCGCGCGTTGGCCTGGCATGGTCGCCGAGTTCCGGACCTAGCATGCTCGTCGGTTCCAATGGCACGCACGATTTTGCAGTACGCGCTGGATTCGGCATCTACTACAACCGCGACCAGGAAGAAGGCCAATTGCAGAACCTCAGCGCGCCTCCGTTTGGTTTGACATCGAGCGGCGCGGCGGATGCAGGACTTAGTCCGGGGTTTGCCAGCCCGTACACCGACGTTGCGGCCAGGGGAAG
>Ga0206998_1148_pt1 | contig 16878 bp, 16 predicted proteins | sample Alteio_BWMinCont_FD_153309 | JGI IMG/M metagenome (GOLD analysis project Ga0206998, IMG submission 153309) | Enriched cells from forest soil in Barre Woods Harvard Forest LTER site, Petersham, Massachusetts, United States -... | ecosystem: Environmental > Terrestrial > Soil > Temperate forest >... | reverse complement strand
CAAAGGCAGATATAGGGTTAGCGTTTGATGGGGATGGCGATCGATTAGGCGTCATTGATAATGAAGGCAACATTATTTGGCCAGATAGACAATTAATTTTATTTGCAAAGGATATTTTAACGCGTCATAAAGGCGCTGAAATTATCTTTGATGTAAAGTGCACGCGTCATGTGCATGATGCCATTCAACAATTGGGTGGTAAGCCCTTGATGTGGAAAACGGGTCATTCTTTAATTAAAGCCAAAATGAAAGAAACCGGTGCTTTGCTTGCCGGGGAGATGAGTGGTCATCTTTTCTTTAAAGAACGCTGGTATGGTTTTGATGATGCACTTTATGCTGGGGCACGATTATTGGAAATACTGGCGAAAGAAAATCAGCAAACGGCGGCGCATTTATTTGCGAGCTTACCGGATAGCATTAATACCCCTGAAATCGTAGTTAATATTTCCGATGAAACTAAATTCGGTTGTGTAGAAAAGTTAATTGAATTAGCGGAATTAGCTCAATTTGAAAAAGCGCGAACGAGTACCATAGATGGGTTGCGAGTCGATTTCGAAGATGGATTTGGGCTGGTGAGAGCATCGAATACGAATCCAGCTTTAATTCTAAGGTTTGAAGGGGATACGTTAACTATTTTAGATCGAATAAAAGAAGATTTTCGAAAGTTGATGTTATCAGTGCAACCAGGATGGGTGTTACCTTTTTAAAATATCGCTCTTTACGTTATTCTCGCGAATTACGTTTACGTCATTCCCGCGAACGCGGGAATCCACCCTAATCAGTTTTATTGGAGAAATAAAATGTTACGACCCAGCAATCGAGCCCATGATGAGTTGCGAGAAATAAAAATAACTCGAAAATACACCAAATATGCTGAAGGATCAGTATTAATAGAATATGGTGATACAGCCGTTATTTGTACAACCAGTGTTGTGCCCGGTGTCCCTAAATTTTTGAAAGGAACCAATAAAGGTTGGTTAACCGCAGAATATGGCATGTTACCGCGTTCAACCGGCGAGAGAATGCAGCGAGAAAATCGCGGGGGGCCTTCGGGTCGAACGCAAGAAATTCAACGATTAATTGGACGATCCTTACGAACCGCCGTTGATATGTCTGTACTAGGTGAAAATACCATTATGATTGATTGTGATGTCATTCAAGCAGATGGCGGAACTCGAACAGCGAGTATTACCGGCAGTTGTATCAGTTTAGTTGATGCTTTTAATTCAATGCTGAAACAAGGCACAATTAAGAAAAATCCTTTAAAATTCTTGATAGCCTCTATTTCAGTGGGCGTCTATAAAGGTGTACCCGTATTAGATTTAGATTATGCAGAAGATTCAACAGCAGAAACCGATATGAATGTCGTCATGACAGAACAAGGCGAATTTATTGAAGTGCAAGGCACCGCTGAGAAAAAACCCTTTCAAATAAAAGATCTCCAAGGTATGCTGGATTTAGCTAAATCAGGGATCGAAAAACTAATCCAAAAACAACAAGATGTGTTGTTTAAAGAAAAATAGTTATCAGTATGCGACAAGGTAACTCCTATTGCTTTTGCTTTCTTCTTCAACTTTTTGAAGCAACATTGTAGCCAGACTCTTGTTTCTATACGCTTTGTCTACGAATAAAAGTTCAATTTTATTGAATCCATAATCCAAAAGTCCTAAGATAATAATATAAGTTTAATCCTCTTTCCCAGGCAAAAGTTCCTCATCCTTTATAGAGTTATTCAATTCAAATTCAATTTCCTGAATTGTTGGCAAACTAATTTTAAGATTTTCCGGTATTGCTTTCGTAAGCCAATATTCAGATACTCCAATAGGTTTTTCTATATTTCTTAAGGCGTATTCCGCGATAACTTTATCTCTAGACTTACAAAGTAATAAGCCAATGCTGGGGTTATCTTCTGGCGATCGTAACTTATCATCGACTGCACTTAAATAAAAATTTAATTGACCGGCGTGTTCAGGTTTGAAGGAAACAGCTTTAATTTCTATCACAACATAACAATGTAATTTTACATGATAAAAAAGCATGTCAATAAAATATTCATTTTCACTAACTTCGATAGGAACTTGTCGGCCGATGAAAGAGAACCCTTTTCCGAGCTCTAAAAGGAATTTAGTGATATGTTGAACGGATGCATTTTCAATTTCTCTTTCATGAGCTTCATCATGCAATCCTAAACAATCAAAATTATACGGATCCTTTAATAATTCTTGAGCCAAGTTCGATTGGGCTTGTGGTAATCGAGCAGAATAATTTGATACTTTATTTTCAGGCAATGCTTGTCTTTTATATAAATTTGACTGGATTTGTTTTTCCAACATCGGTCTAGACCACCCATGTTCTCTAACTTGAGCTAAGTACCAATGTCTTTCTTCAACACTTTTAATCCGTGTTAACAGCATTATATGTCCCCAAGGTGTTTGGTCAACAGCGTACTGACCAATTCCATTCGGGTATAAAGTAGCTAAAACTCTCATATACTTAAGGTTTGTTTTTGAAAATCCTCTCATTTCAGGGAACTCTATTCGCAAGTCATGAGATACCTGTTCAAGTAATTTATCTCCCCAATTGGTTACTTTACCTTTTTCAACGAGTTCCTCTCCTATTTTCCAGTACATTTGAATGACTTCTTTATTAAGTACTATTGCAGCTTTAACCCGGCTCGTACTTATGAAAGATTTTAAATTTTTAAAAAAATCTCGGTACGATGCGTCTAGATGCAAAACGATTTCATTAGATTTCGACATTTAACTCTCCATTTGCGATATAAACCAATACTTCAATTTAACTAAATACTGATTTAAGTTTATTGACTTACAATTGGTCAGCAGCGTGCTGACCAATTACTGATTAAATTAACAGCTATTTTTAGCTTAAAAATAAATAGCTTAAAAAAATCCCATTTCTTATAATCTGTTGGCTATGTACCGTTACCCAGTAAGAGATTTTAAGAAATTTAGTTTAAGCTTTTGACTTTGATTTCCGCAAATATAGTTTCAAACCTTTATAAAAAATTAAACAAGATAGGGAACTAGATTGTACCTCCCGTGTTCCTGGTTCTCCGCTTACGCGGGATGACAGTTATTTGAGATGACAATATTAAAGATCATAATCTATCGTGAGTGGCGCATGATCAGAAAATTTTTCTCCGCGATAAATACTCGCAGTTAGAATGGACTTTTTTAGATTTGGACTCACCACATGGTAATCAATTCTCCACCCTACATTATTATCCCAAGCCCCCGCTCGATTGGACCACCAGGTATATTGATCCGGTTCTTGATTCACCACTCGAAAAGCGTCAATATAGCCCAAAGGGCCAAAGACTTTATCCAGCCAAGCTCGTTCTTCAGGTAAAAACCCTGTATTTTTTTGATTAGCCTTCCAGTTCTTAAGATCAATTTCTTTATGTGCAATATTCCAATCCCCACAGAGAATATATTGACGAGTATCCTTGCTTTGTTGTTTTAGTATTTTTTCATAGTGATCCATAAAAGCATATTTAATGTTTTGTCGCAGAGGTCCCATGGTGCCTGAAGGAAAATAAATGGACGCAATACTTAATTTACCAAAATCGACTTGAATATAGCGACCTTCCGTATCCGCTTCTTTCCATCCTAAACCTTTATGAACTTCATCCGGTTTTTCACGCGTTAATAGGGCAACGCCACTGTAGCCTTTTTTTTCAGCATCAAAATAATATCCGTGGAAACCCAGGGAAGAAAAAACAGGGTCATTTAATTGGTGTTCTTGGGATTTGGTTTCCTGTAAACAAACCACATCTGCTTTTTGCTTTGCCAGCCAACTAAAAAGTCCTTTTTTTGCAGCAGATCTGACCCCATTGACGTTAATCGTAATCACTCTAAGCATGACCTTACTCCTGAAATGCCCCCTTTGAAGGGGTTTGATGCTGTTTATGGATTTACCTTTTATTGGCGCTGGAGCAAGCGCGGGTCGATAACAGGCAATTTTACTAGTGGCCTCTCCCCGACTTTGTTTCATTTTTCTTAAGAGGTTTTCTTCCAGTTTTTCGAGTGGCTCCCTTCATTAAACCTCTTTTACCTAAAGAGGCTTTCTTGGATGAAGTGACAAGAGACTTTTTGAAAATTTCAGGTAGTTCTAATGGCGTAGTAGGAATTTTATAAAATTGATTGTTTAAACCATCTGAAATCATTGAAACGACTAGAGTATTTAAGCTTACACCCTCACGCTTCGCTCGACCGATAAGACGTGTGTGAACTGATTTGGGTACACGTTGAACCCATTTCCCACTCTGAGCTTCATTAGGACTCGGAATTTCTCGACCACTCTCTTTTGCCGCAGCAAGCCAGCACTTAGCAGCATCGTAACCATTATTAATGGCTTCTTCAATACTTTCACCGTCTGACATGCATCCAGGTAAATCAGGAAATTCTATTAAATATCCCCCCCCCTCTTCTTTGCTCAAGTGACGAATCTGAAATACATAATCTTTAATATTAATTTCACTCATTTAAATTCTCCAATGTGCTGATTAACGCAACAAAATTTTTTACATAAACTGGCTTAACGGGTCGATGTGCAGGCACAGACAATGATTCAATCCAATTTGGATGATGAAAAATAACATGACTACTACCACTGCCTGGCCTTCTGATCCTAACATTATAATGGCGTGCAACTGTTTCCAATTGCTCAATCCGCCAGTTTAGGTAGGTATTACACATTTTCTGAAAAAGTTTGCGTGCGTTCGACATATATTGGATAGTACTATATTTGATACTATAGTGCAATACTCACTCAAGTATCCATTGAGATCCTGTACATTACCCAATCTCTCAAGTGAAGAACGAACCTTGTTGCCATCTTGTTGTCGCGACAGAGACTTATGACAGAGACTTATGGTTGACATCTTATGATAGTTAACCTACAATAAAACTGAATGTTTTTTAAAAAAAGAATGAGATGTTGTATGTTAAATAGCTCAAAACAAAATCATTATTTATTTTTAACCGTCATGATTATGATGAGTGCGAGCGGTCTTTTTGCGACCGATATTTATTTACCCGCGCTTCCTCAAATGCTCATTGACTTTAACTGTACCCAACAGGAAATTCAGGTCAGCTTTACCGTTTTTTTGCTCGGGTTAGCTGCTTGCCAGATGATAACAGGAATATTGGCAGATAATTTTGGACGTAAAAAAGTCGCTATTATCGCTCTGACGTTATTTATTTTTGCTTCCTTCTTATGTGCTTTTTCTAAGACTTTAGAACAATTTTTGTTGTGTCGACTGTTTCAAGCCTTGGGGTGTGGGGCGGGGTCGGTGATTAGCAGAGTTATTATTTCTTCTCGGTTTAACCGAAAAGATGCCATTAAAATTTTCTCGACCATTTTCCCCATCATTGGTCTTTCTTCTGCCGTTGCCCCTTTTATAGGGGGATTCATTACTTATTTTTGGGCATGGCGGGTTACTTTTATTTTTATGGCATTCTTCGGTTTAACGGTATTATCCTTCGTTATTTTCTTTTTAAAAGAAGAAACACCGGGTGAAACCTCGGAGGGCGACCAAAAAGAAAATCGAGCTTGGGGTTATTTTGGCATTTTCAAAAACTTGGAATATTTAGGGTATATTTTATTAGTTTGCTCAGGTTTTTGTGTTTTTAGAAGTTATACAGTCGAATCGCCTTTTGTGTTCGATAATCAAGGCTATGCGGTAGAAGAGATTGGACAATTTTATATTGCGCTTTCCATTGCCTATATCGTTGGGAATTTAATGGCGAAGCAACTTGTGAAACACAGAAAAGTAGAAGATGTATTCAAAGTCGGATTGTTGTGGTTTGCATTGGGGGGCATTATGATGATTCTCTCTGCTTTCTTAATCCAAGATAATGCCTATGCTGTTATTATTCCTATGTCAATTATAACCATTGGAAATGGCTGTCTATTTCCAACCGGTTCAGCGAGTGCTTTAGCCTCCGTACCGAGGCAATATGTCGGGACTGCCTCTGGATTTATGGGGATGCTTCAACTTATACTGGCTTCACTCTGTATTAATTCCATAGGGTCAATCTGTCAGGGACAATTTTTAAAAATGTCTTTTTTTATTGGTGCCATTATATTTTTCGCTATTTTAAGTTATTTCTTGTTGATCACCTTTCGATCAAAAATTCGAGCTGAAACAGTTTAGGAAATCCTATGATTTTAAGTATGACGGCGTATGCCAATTTGGAGGTTGAAACTTCTTTTTGTGCACTAAAATGGGAAATTCGAGGCGTTAACCATCGTTACTTGGAACTTTCCTTAAAAATACCTGACGCCATTAGAGAAATTGAGTGGGATTTACGAGACATCGCACGTCAGCATTTAAGCAGAGGTAAAATAGATTGTGTCTTAAAATTAGATAAAATAGAAGAAACCATGGGCGAGCTCATTATGGATCTCTCATTAGTGGATAGATTAATTGCGGCTACTGGACAAATCACAGAGCGGTTACCACAATCGATGGTTTCTTCGTTCTCCCCTTTTGAAATTTTGCATTGGCCAGGGGTCATACAGGGCATCAATATCAATCTCCCGGAATTAAAACCCAAAATAACAGAAAGCTTTGAGTTATTGTTGGAGAACTTCATAGTAGCCAGAGCACGGGAAGGACGAGCCTTGAAGTCCTTTATTCAGGAACGAATTGAAAGGATGAAAAAAGAAATTGCCGCTATAAGTAGGCATACTTCAAGTGTTTTAGAGGACTATCGTGCTAAACTTAAAGGAAGATTACAGGAATTCAATGTCACCGTGGATTCCGACCGTCTAGAACAAGAGATTGTCTATATCGCCCAAAAAATGGATATCTCTGAAGAATTAGATCGGTTAAATATGCATTTAGAAGAAGTATTGGATACAATCAGACAAGGAAAAGTGGTGGGAAGAAGGTTAGATTTTTTAATGCAAGAGCTTAATCGAGAAGCCAATACCCTAGGGTCTAAATCTCAAAGTGGTATCATCACAAAGAAAATTGTAGAATTGAAAGTCTTAATTGAAGAAATGCGTGAACAGATTCAAAATATTGAGTAAAAGAGGGGTTCCTGTGTCAGAGAGTGGGTCTTTATTTATTATTTCTGCACCCTCGGGTGCAGGTAAAACGAGTTTAGTAACTGCGTTAATGAAAGAAATATCGGGGGTTTCGGCGTCTGTTTCCTATACCACCCGGCCGCCTCGGGTGGGTGAGCAAGATGGCCAACATTATCATTTCGTGGATCATAATGAGTTCAAAGAAATGCTCAATAAACATATTTTTTTAGAGCATGCGGAAGTGTTTGGTCATTTTTATGGAACATCAAGACAGCATGTCGCGGAAAAGCGCGCCCAAGGGTTGGATGTGATTTTAGAAATTGACTGGCAAGGGGCAAGACAAATCAGAGCACATTTCGTTGATGCAATCAGTATTTTTATTTTACCCCCCAGTCGAGAAGTTTTATTGGAGCGTCTTCACAAAAGACATCAAGATAATGAAAAGGTCATTCAAATACGAATGAAAGAAGCCAGCGAAGAGATATTACGCTGGGCTGAATACGATTACCTTATTTATAATGATAAGTTTGATGAAGCTCTGAGGGATTTAAAAGCGATTGTTCGAAGCACCCGTTTGACTTTACGTAGTCAGCGTGAGAGTAGAGGGGCTCTCATTCAAAAGTTATTGAGTTGAATTACCCGCATTGCGACTGATCCCGTCATTGCGAGCGTAGGGAAGCAATCTAGCTGGATTGCTTCGTCGCTACCGCTCCTCGCAATGACGGGACCCTTGTTTTATTGTGCTAAGTAAGGTATTTTAAATTTAGTTTGTGTTCTGCTTTAATAGAGGATGATATATGGCTCGTATTACGGTCGAAGATTGTTTAGATCATGTCGAAAATCGGTTCCATTTGGTGTTAAAAGCGGCGAAAAGAGCCAGACTTTTGGCCATGGGGGGTGCTGAAGCGACTGTCCCTTGGGAAAATGATAAACCCACTGTGGTCGCTTTAAGAGAAATAGCTGCTGGTAATTTGGCGTCGAATGAACCAGTTCAACAGGAAACCCTTGAGGCCTAAAACATTTGTTTCAATTTGCGGGTTTATGTGAAGAACTTAGCTGCTATTTAACGCAAACGCAAGTTAAAGAGATTACCAAAGCCTTTGAGATGGCCGAGAAGGCCCATTTTGGGCAACAGCGTGCGGATGGTAAGCCCTACATTTCCCACCCATTAGAAGTGGCGCATATTCTAGCCAGTATGCATATGGATCATCAAAGTATTATTGCTGCGATTCTCCATGATGTGATTGAAGATACGCATTTAGATAAAGAAACGATTAAAGAACAATTTGGTGAAGACGTTGCCGAATTAGTCGATGGGGTGAGTAAGCTAGACCAAATAAAATTTGAAAGTCGAGCAGAAGCACAAGCGGAAAATCTTAGAAAAATGATCCTTGCCATGGCCCGAGATATTCGGGTTATTCTAATTAAACTGGCCGATCGTTTACATAATATGCGCACCCTCGATGCGCTTCCTTTTGAAAAACAAAAAAGAATTGCACGTGAAACATTAGAAATTTATGCTCCAATTGCCAGTCGTTTAGGTATGAATACCTTTCGTATTGAATTTGAAGATACGGGATTTGCGTATTTATATCCTGTTCGGTATCGTGTTCTTAAAGAGGCCGTTAAAAAAGCGCGGGGGAACCGCAAAGAAATTATTAATGTATTAGAATCCAATTTAAAAAATCGCCTTGAACAAGAAAATGTTCATTCTTTCGTTATCATGGGTCGCGAAAAACATCTCTATAGCCTTTATAAAAAAATGCGAAAAAAGGATTTATCTTTATCAGAAATCATGGATGTTTATGCCGTTAGAATATTAGTTGATAAGGTGGACGCTTGCTATCGAGTATTGGGGGTTGTCCATAATTTATATAAGCCTGTCCATGGGCGGTTTAAAGATTATATTGCGGTACCGAAGTCCAATGGGTATCAGTCATTACATACTACTGTTTTAGGTCCCTACGGCATTCCTATAGAAGTGCAAATTCGTACAGAGGAAATGGATAGAGTGGCCGAAAATGGCATTGCTGCGCATTGGTTATATAAATCCGACTCAAACACGAATACAGGTCCAATTGCTGAAAAGCGAGCAAGAGAATGGTTGAAGGGTATGCTCGAAATACAAAAAAATACAGGAAATTCTTTAGAATTTATCGAGCATGTTAAAATTGATCTTTACCCAGATGAAGTCTATGTTTTTACGCCAACAGGGGATATTCTCTCTCTTCCCAGTGGAGCCACCGCCGTTGATTTTGCCTATGCCGTCCATACCGATGTGGGTAACAATTGTATTGCTGCAAAAATAGATAGACGACTGGTTCCCTTAAGTACCCGTTTAATCAGTGGCCAGACAGTAGAAATCATTACGGCTGTCGGTGCGCATCCCAATCCGGCTTGGCTGAATTTTGTTTCAACCGGTAAAGCAAGAAGTAATATTCGTCATTGGCTAAAAAGCCAGCAAGTCAATGAAGCAAGACTTTTAGGAAAGCGTTTAATCGAACGTGCCTTAACGGCATTATCTCTTACAATCACGGATATTACCGATGATCGTTTAAATCAAGTATTGGGGGAACTCAAGCTTACTCATTTTGATGAATTGTGCTTCGATGTAGGATTAGGAAATCAAGCAGCGCCCTTGATTGCGAAACGCTTAAGCGTGGATTTACCGATTGGTGAGCTCGATACGCAACATTATCCCTTAGCCATACAAGGTACGGAAGGGATGGTGGTTACCTATGCTAAGTGTTGTCGGCCTATACCGGGGGATCCGATAGTGGGGTTTTTAAGTGCAGGCCGAGGGATTGTTGTGCACCGCGAAAATTGTCACAATGTGTCTGAAATGCATAAATCCCCAGAAAAATACATCTATATACAATGGGCCGAAAAAGTAGAGGGTGAATTTCAAGTCGAGTTAAAAATAGATGTCATTAATAAGAGAGGGGTGTTAGCTTTATTAGCAAACGTATTATCGGAGCATGATGCCAATATCGAAAATGTGCATATCGATGAAGGCGATCCCAGACATAATACGATTACGTTTTTATTAAATATTCGTAATCGAAATCATTTAGCAAAAGCCTTACGGCATTTGCGATCGCTTGAAACGGTAACGCGTGTTATTCGAGCTCGGTAAATCCCCCCGCCGCGCTGCGCGCGTCGACCCCCTTTTTCAAAGTGGGTTTTTCCAAGACATGAACGTCTGGTAAAAATTCAACGGTAAAAATAAGGAATTAGGAATGATGAATAAAACAGAAACCATGGCCGAAAAAATAATTCAATGGTCAAATATCAATACCGGTACCTTTAATATTTTAGGTCTAGAACGGTTGGCCAAAGTTTTGGTGGAAGAATTTTCCATACTGGGCGGCGAGGGGGACATTTTGTCATTACCGCCCATTGAACAGATTGATAGCTTAGGAGAAATCGAGAAAAAAGATATAGGACCGCTTTTAAGATTTTGGAAACGTCCCAATGCTCCCCTGCAAGTTCTGCTGGTGGCACATATGGATACGGTCTATGGATTGGAACATGCCTTTCAAAAAGCGACTAAAAAGAATGCAGAACGCGTTTGTGGTCCTGGTGTCACAGATATGAAAGGCGGTATTTGTGTGATGCTAGAAGCCCTAAAAGCTTTTGAAAAAACACCGAATGCCAATAAACTCGGTTGGGAAGTATTAATTACCCCAGATGAAGAAATTGGTTCCTTGGCTTCAGGTCCGTATTTAGCAGAAAGAGCAAAGTTTCACCAGGTAGGCTTAGTATTTGAACCTGCCATGGATGAACAAGGCACGTTAGCAAGCGAAAGAAAAGGCAGTGGACATTTTACCATTGTGCTTCATGGACGGGCAGCGCATGCAGGAAGGGCATTTCATGAAGGCAAAAATGCCATCGTTGCCTTATCAGACGTGATTAAAGAAATAGCGGCATTAAATGGCCAGCATGAAGGCGTGACGCTTAATGTCGGTTTTGTTCATGGTGGAGGGCCGGTGAATGTCGTGCCTGATTTCGCCCTGTGTCGATTAGATGTGCGACTTCAAAAAATAGAAGACGAGCAATGGGTGCAAGAACAATTAGAATCCATTATCGGACAATATCAACAACGCGAAGGTTATCGGGTTACCTTAAAAGGCGGCATCCATCGTAAACCTAAATTTTTAACAGGAAAAACCAAAGAATTATATGAATTAGTTAAAAAGATTGGCGAAGAATTGGGCCAAACCATTACCTGGACCCCAAGTGGCGGTTGTTGTGATGGCAATAATCTAGCAGCCCTAGGATTACCCAATGTCGATTCTTTAGGTGTGTGTGGTGGAAAAATCCATAGTGAAGAAGAATATATGCTGGTAAATAGCCTTGTCCCTCGAGTAGAACTCACTACTGCAATACTCACTCGATTAAGTGAAAATGCAAGTACAGGTATTACCTAGTGTGTTAGGGTCGACTCATGGCTTGCAATATATCTGGTCTGACTTTCAATATATCTGCCGCAGTTAAAGTAGTATTATCTTGAGCTTTGAGTATTCTAAGGGCAGCGTTTATAATGGCAGCACTATCGCGATTAATAGGATGTCTTTCCTCCAAATACAAAGCTAATTTTGGGTATGAACAGCAATGTTCGAAGTATTGCAAATTTTTTACTTGTTCTTCAGAGTAACCTGCATAATTATGATCGTTTATTTTAAAGGGCGTGTTATCGTTGACTACAGAAGCCACTATAGCCACCGGCGCAGGTGTTGCTGCGGATGCTTTATGCAGCATTACTGCAGAAACTGTTGTCGTTGCAGGCAACTCTTTTATTAGAGAAGAAAAAACTTTTAGTGCGGTATCACGTGCCGCAGAACTTATCCAATGTCTTCTTGATCCTTCAGTAACTACCTTTACCAATAGATCTAAACGATTAACTAAGGTCTTTTGAATAGCCAGTAATTCCTTAGGGCCTATATCACTATGATCACTATAATCTTTTAATGCATCATTCAATGCATGTTTGATCGCCGCTAAATATTTTATATCCGCACCTAATTGTAACTCTAATGAGCTATTTAACTCTTTTATTAAATCAATTTTTCTCATGATTTTCTCCTCAGAGTATGTGTAAGTAATAAAAGAACTAAATAACGAGTCGTTCTTTAAAGATAGCCCAATTTTGAAAGGTTTTCAATTTGCTTTCTGTTTAGACCATTTCTCAAATTCTGATGGTTTTAATCGAAATCTTGCAAAATTTCCAGCATGAAGATTAAGTAATTCTGTTTCTGTGACTTCTCTGAAACGAGCGCGATCGGGTTCTTGAATATGGTTTTCAATCCAGGTTTGAATATAGCGAATACTCTCTCTAATTGTTAGACAACGACGCACAACATCTCCCACAAGTTCAATAAGCTGCTGTCTATATTTAAGACGAAAAGGATCGGGTTCTCCCAGAACTTGACGAGCCGTTGAATATCGAGCAGCCGATCGTTCGTAAGCCCAAACAAAAACATCTCTTAATAATTCGATTCGATTTAATTCATATATACCCAGCACGCCATCGACATAGGCTTTTTCTGGGACATCGATAAAAGAAAGTGGGGAAAAATTATTTCGGATTAAAGGAATATTAGAGGAAAGACGTGACACGCGTTTGTTAACATCTTCAAAGGGCTGTAAATAGGGTAAATGGACCATCACAAAAAAAGCTTGTTCAAAAGGATCTTGAATCTGACAAGCCGTATCAAGTATTTTTTGAAAACATTCTTCAATTAGCTGGGGGATACTTAAAGGAGAATAAGTGGTTTTGGAAATAGCAACTGGTATATTCCGCAATCGACCACAAGCTGCTGGATTACTTAATAAGTTATCAGATAATAAAGCATGTAAATTAAGGATAGTGGATCGATTAAAGGTAGTTTCTTCCGCGGATTCTACCAAAAATTCTATTGCTGCTTTATGATTCAAAATCATTTGGGTATCCATGGTACTTTTATTTTCAGATTTTTCTCCAAATTCAAATAATTGTTCAGTCTCTAATAAAGAGTAGGTATTACCCTCCAACCGACTTGAATTCCAAGAAAGATCGATTAATATCAGATTTAAAATTTTGCGTGCATAGGTTCCCGCTATCCTTTCAGACGTGAGGTGATCACCAATTGTTTTAAGATGAGTCCGTAGGGTGGGAGAAAGATAAAAAGTTTCATTGGGATGATAAGCATCTAAAAATTGACGTTTATAATTTACTGCCTTTCTATTTTCTAAAGGTTGATTAACATAATCTCGTATGAACTGACTTTCATTAGAAAGTGGAATTTGAAATTCTCCATAAGGGGGAACATGAGTAAGAATAATTTGGTATCGGATACCAGCACCTTTCCCCGAACTAGTCAGCCTTCCTTGCTCTATAAGATTATTCAACCGTCGTTGTAATGTGCGGCGCGGTATCTTAATTTCATCCACCTTTAAAAGTTCATCAAGCTGAACCCCTGTTGGATAACGGCTCACAATCTTTTCAATAAGATCTAATTCATTCTGAGGGACTATTTTTGGCATAGATACACCTATAAAAACATTTTTTGTGGCACAATTAAGTTTATTGTGCCACTTTATTTGGCACAATCCAATAATCGCGCCAAATAAAACCCACTTTTTAATGCTTAAATAGAAATTCTGATACCTCGCTTTCAATTTTCTTAGAAAATTGTGGACGCACCATCAGATTTCTAATAAATTTAAAAAATTAAACGGCTCAAAAATTAGGGTAGAAAATTGACTTATATTCCGCGTCTTCTCGAAAAAGAGCTTATACACGTTTTAGCTCGAGGAAAAAGTGTTTTATTGTTAGGTCCTCGTCAAACAGGCAAAACCACGTTATTAAAAAAAATTCCTACTCATAAACAATTTACCCTTGCAAACCCCAAAGATAGACTTCGATATGAAAAAGAACCGTTTGTTCTGACCGCAGAAATTGAAAAATTGGCAGAAGAAATGGAAAATGAAACGCCACTTATTGTAATTGATGAAATTCAAAAAGTACCTATTTTAATGGACGCTGCTCAAGATTTAATCGATCGAAAGATTGCAAAATTTGTATTAACGAGTTCATCTGCCAGAAAATTACGAAGAGGAGGCAATGTCAATCTTTTGCCGGGTCGTGTCATTCCCTTACGTTTAGATCCATTAACCCAAAAAGAATTAGAAGGGCAATACAATTACACTTTAAATACAGTCTTATTAGACGGTGCTCTGCCAGAAATTTTACTTCAAGAAAATATTGAAGAACGTGAAAGTTTATTAGATGCTTATGTCAGTATTTACTTAGAAGAAGAAATTCGTGCGGAAGCCATTGTACGAGATTTAGGCCATTTTGCACGATTTTTAGAATTAGCAGCTTCAGAATCTGGCAAGATTGTTAATTTTACCAAACTTTCCCAAGAAGTGGGTATTAATCACACAACCATCGCAAACTACTATCAGATTTTAGAGGATTGTTTAATTTCAGAACGTGTTGAGCCTATTGTTGAAACTAAAACACGAAGAAAACTATCGAAGTCGCAAAAATATATGTTTTATGATTTGGGTGTAAGGCGGGTTGCGGCTAGAGAAGGGAGACAACTTTCGAGAGAACAGATGGGTCATTTGTTTGAACAGTATGTAGGGCTTGAGCTCATACGGATAATACGATTATCTCAAAAGCGATATTCCCTAAAATATTGGCGTGATCCTGCAGGTCCAGAAGTAGATTGGGTCATTGATACAAATGATGCTTTAATCCCTATTGAAGTAAAATGGACAAATTCTCCAACCCGTAATGATGGAAAGTATCTTCATGTTTTTCTAGAAGAATATAAAGAAGCTAAAAAAGGTTTTATTATTTGCCAAACACCCCATGCCATGAAAATAAGCCAAAACATCTATGCTCTGCCATGGAATCGAATTGATGAAGTTTTTGATTTCGAGATGAAATAAGCACTTTTATTTAATTGAAAACGCTTTCTATACTATTAACTTTATAGATTTTTCCACTCCATCTCTGAATGGCTTCAGCATCGGCAGTCTGGACTCGATTACGATATGCTTCAGGAACCATTCCGAATCTCTCTTCCAATAGGTATAAGCAGAGCCTACCTTCACCTCTAAGTTCACCTATAAGGATACCTCTCTCTAATCCAATTCTCTCAGCAGTAGTTATGTAACTAACATCATTCTCCTTCTCAAATAATTCAACCTCTTGATGATATTTTAACTCAAATGCCCTAGGCATGCGCAAGATCCCGTCAATGAATTTATACAAAGCTAGGATATCTTTTTTTTGCCAGTTTTTTGTATAAAGCAAGCGTGTTAAAATAAGCTTATTAATTAATCTCGTTTCTTTTTCCTGATATTGTAGGTCTTATTTTACAAACAAATTAAAAATAAATTTTAGAATTTAAATCGCGACCTGTAGATTATAATTATTTTGATTGCACACTACGTTTTTATTTTAAAACAAATAAACCATGAATAATTCTTTAAAAATTGTTTCATATATAAAAACAAACGTTTTTTGCATATAACTAAATTAGTTGTGAAGCAAATAGTGTTAAAGGATCCCTAAAATAGTTATCCGTTATTTTTTTTAGCCTTTATTTTTTTTTAAATAAGAGATATTCTTTCAGAGTCATTGTTGGGAACAAAAGGAAAGGAGCATTTATAACAGATAGAATTTTAGTTAATACTCTAATTGGGGACTTAATAAGAGCGGGTACATTTATTGGTGGTAAAATTGTTGTTAATGCATCAAGATTGGGGAACCGTGTTCTTTCAACTATGGACTCCAATTTTGATCTTAATGCTGCAAGTAGATTAAGAACGGCAATCTATGAAAAAACGAACTGTTAAATATACCGATGCACCAATGGGTGAGGTTAAGATCATCCCTGATTTTTTTCCGAAACCAAAGAATTTGGTGCTTAAGGAAAGGTGCTTCGGGAATATAAATATGCTAAAAAAAATGGAAGGTAACCCACTTTGAAAAAGGGGGTCAGTGCTGCAGAATAAACATAAGGAGAATGTTAAATGATCGAAATTCAGCACTGGGGGGATTTTGGAATTTACGAAAGGAACTTACATCAATTTTGACGCAACATAAAACTAGATATTCGTCCTTCAATAATCTAAGACAAATATCCTATATCTTTACGGATGATAATTATGACAATGATCAAAAAATAGATTATCGTTGCAACTTTAGGGAAAAGGGGGTTGGAAAGGAAATGGGACTCTTAAGAAACATAGGAAGGGCATTACAAAAAGCAGCAAAACCACTCACAAGTGCTATGACTCGTAGCGCAAGACACCAGATTGAGGATCAATATCATCAAGCGATGAATGAATGTGCTCGACTGGAACATGACGCACTTTCTAAACTCTATGCTCAATATGCAGCGGAACTCCAAAAAGTTGCAGCTCAAAAAAAAACAACTAGAAGATTCCCTAAATTAGATTCTGGGGGTTTTAAATGAAAAAAGGATCCGAAGTGGGAACTTGTACTCGAACTTCTCCTGGCATCGTTGTATGCAGCTTGCCCTCCCGTCCTATTTATGGTGAGATAGGGAACCATAAAGTTACCAATAACTCATCTAACAATAGATACACTTTTCAGCCTGCAATACAACAACATGCTCTATCTAGCTTTCAATTTCCAATCTCTGCTGCCGCAAGTAATCATTCACTCATAGAAAATCCAATATCAGTGGCCGGTATATCTGCATTAATGAGTCAATTCCAAGCGAGGAATCAGCAACGCGCTGCGGAATTAGCAGCAAACACAAGTTCAGAAACGAATGCAAATAATCACCCAGGGAACGA
>Ga0206998_1146_pt1 | contig 16942 bp, 17 predicted proteins | sample Alteio_BWMinCont_FD_153309 | JGI IMG/M metagenome (GOLD analysis project Ga0206998, IMG submission 153309) | Enriched cells from forest soil in Barre Woods Harvard Forest LTER site, Petersham, Massachusetts, United States -... | ecosystem: Environmental > Terrestrial > Soil > Temperate forest >... | reverse complement strand
TCGCGAGCAGCAATCCAGCAGCGGCGAGTTGCCGCCAGGCGATGATTTGCCCGGCAAGAAAAAGCATTCCGAAGCCGGTGGTCACCCACCACCAGGATCGGAATGCTTGGCGCTCGCCGCCCTCCAGCTTCTTTCGCGCCACCACAATAGTGACGCTACTTGTGAGCAGAACACCGGTATTGAACCAAACCACAAGCGGCATCGGGGTACGCTGCCAATCGTTGCCAAGACCTTTGCGCACGATATAAGAACTGGCCAGCGCCATGAAAAACATGACGATGGCGGCCAAACCCAGTTGCAGCGCCGTAAAATAAGCGCGGCGCGGAACGGGATGCAACGGGCCCGATGAGCCACTGTCATCATCGCCGCCGGCGGGCGTGCCGGTTCCGCCGCCGTGTCCGGCGTCAATGATCTCGAAATCCTCGGCGATTGTTCCTGGGGTCATTTTGTTTTTGAAAAATTAAGCCTTGCGCACCAGATTTGGCGCGAGTGTTTGCGGAATGTAATCGTCGGCCGCCCCCGGCACGCTGAATTCATAGGGTCCGTGGTACACGATGGGTTCGACGCCCGCGAAATTATCGAACGGCGGCGGCGTGGGAATGGACCATTCCAGGGTCGTCGCTCTCCATGGATTTTCTTCCTTGCATTCTTTCCCGGCGAACAGGCTCCAGAAGAAATTAAAGAGGAAAATAAATTGCGCGCCAATGGTGATGAACGCCGCGATGCTGATAAACACGTGGACCGGTTGCAGCTTCTGCAGAAACTCGACGGCCGTGGTATCGAAATACCGTCGCGGATGTCCCGCCAGCCCCAGGAAGTGCATGGGCATGAAGATGGCGTACACGCCGATAAAAGTGATCCAGAAGTGAAGTTTGCCAATGCCTTCGTTCAGGAATCGTCCGAACATTTTCGGGAACCAGAAATATAAACCCGCAAACATTCCGAAAATCGCGGCGACGCCCATGATCAGATGGAAGTGAGCGACGACGAAGTATCCGTCATGCAAATACAAATCCAGCGCGGGCTGCGCCAGGAAAAGACCGGACAATCCGCCGGTGACAAACAGCGAAACAAATCCGAGCGCAAACAGCATGGCGCAGTTGAATTGGATCTTGCCGCCCCAGAGCGTCCCCAGCCAATTGAATGTCTTGATCGCCGAGGGCACGCCAATGGTCATGGTCAGAATCGAAAATGCAAAAGCCGAATACGGGCTCATCCCGCTGATAAACATGTGATGGCCCCAAACGCAGAAACCCAGGAAGCCGATGCCGCAGATGGCGCCCACCATGGCGCGGTAACCGAACACCGGTTTGCGCGAAAAAGTGGAAAGCAGGTGCGACGCCACGCCCATGCCGGGCAGAATCGCAATGTACACCTCGGGATGACCGAAGAACCAGAACAGGTGTTGCCACAGCAGCGGCGATCCACCCTTGTGCCAGGTGACCACCTGATCGGTGATGACCAGCCCGCCCGGCACGAAGAAACTCGTTCCCGCAACGCGATCCAGCAGCAGCAGGATGCAGGCCGCTAGGAGAACTCCGAACGCGAGCAGGCCGAGGATGGCGGTCACGAACCACGTCCAGCAAGTGAGCGGCAACCGTCCCAGCGTCATGCCTTTCGCGCGCAGGTCAATCAGCGTCGTAATGAAATTGAGCGCGCCCATCAGCGAAGCGCCGCAAAAAATTGCCAGGCCGACAATCCACAGCGTTTCCCCGGCGCCTTGCCCGGGGCCCGCCATTTCACCCAGCGCGCTCAGCGGAGGATATGAAGTCCAGCCGCCGATCGGCGCGCCGCCCGAGACGAAAAACGCGGCGATCATCACCAGCAGCGAAACCAGCGTGGTCCAGAACGACAACATGTTGAGGACCGGAAACGCCATGTCCGCCGCGCCGATTTGAATAGGCAGAAAATAATTGCCGAAGCCGGACTGCGGCGCGGTGGTGAGCACCATGAACACCATGATCGTGCCGTGCATGGTCATGAGCGCCAGGTATTGCTCCGGAGTCATCAGGCCACCCTTGAAAATGGCCCAATGCGCGGTCGGCCATCCCAGATGCAGGCGCATCAACAGGGAGAGGGCCATGCCCACGAACACTGAAAACAAGGCCAGGCACAGATATTGAATGCCGATTACCTTATGATCAATACTGAACACATACTTCCAAAGGAAACCGGTCGGAGCTTGATGATGCCCGTGTCCGCCGCCGCCGTTTTCGTGTGTCACCATCGGGGCCTCTCCTGGAACCAAGGGTCTCGCCGGCTGCACAGCCCGGCCTGTCTTTAAATAGGCGGGCTCCAAGTAGAGCCCACACCCGTCAAATAGGCGGGCTCCAAGTAGTGGCCGCACCCGTCAAAACGTATTACTGGTTGGCCGCTTCCTGATCTTTCATCCACTTCTCAAAATCCGGTTCCGACATCACCGTCAGCATACTGTGCATACGGTAATGGCCCAGGCCGCACAATTCCGCGCAGGCAATTTCGTAATTGCCTGGCTCGGTGGCATTAAAATGCATGTGGATTTCCATGCCCGGCACGGCGTCCTGCTTCAATCGCAATTCGCGCACGTAAAAGCTGTGCGTGACGTCCTGCGAACGGATGATCAATTCAATTTCGCGATTGGCGGGAACGGCGATCACCGGCGAAACAATATCGTCCTTCGACGCAGGATCCGTGGAATCGAGTCCTACTGGATTGCCCGTCGAGGCGCTTACCAGCTCAGGCTTCTCGCGGCCAAATTTTCCATCCGGCCCGGCATAGCGGAAATTCCAGGCGAATTGCTGCGCGGTAATTTCAATGGGCAGCGCGCCCGGCGCCGCGCCCATAAAGTGAACTTCCGCCCAGGCGTTGCGGGCATACAATCCCAGACCCACGAAGAGCACGACCGTCGCCAGGGTCCACACGATTTCCATCGTGTTGTGGCCTTCAAAATAAGTCGCTTTTTGCCCGCGGTCCCGAAACTTGAAAATTGCCAGGGCCAGTCCGAATTGCGCCGCCACGAAAACAATTCCGGTAATGACGAAGGTGCGCGTGAATTGGTCGTCAATCTCGTGGCCGAAATTGGTGATCGCCGGAGGAAACCACCACACTTTGGCCCAGAAGATGTAGACGGTGACCACTGTCATGAAAACAAGAAATAATGCGAAGGAAAGAGCTACTGTGGTTGATCCGAGTTCCGGCCGTCTTCTCAGCATTGACTCCGCTCCTCTATCACGGTGGGCTGTCCGCCGCGGCGGACCCGCTCCCGTTTCCCGGCGGGTTCCAAATTCAGCGCGCTCCCGTCTTCCGGCGGACTGCAAGTCGCCGGAACGCCAAAGCCGGCGTTACAGCGACGCTGCGTACAGATCGCACCAGATATTTTGGGGGGCCCGTTTGCTTCCGCTGGAAATTGCTCTCCAAGCGTTTCGTACCACATGCAACAGCTAACGCTGTCTTGATCGGCACATCTTATACATCCGAAACAAAATTGCAACAATCTTTCTTTTGAACATCAATAATCTTGATGCAAGATGGGTCCAGGCTGTTTTGGGCAGGAACGAACCTTCCACCTTCAAGGAGCTCATTGGCAAATGAAATACAGACCAAGAATTGCTATCTATTGCACTCTAGCTGTGTTGGTTCACCTAGCCCTGACCACGCCAGCCCGGAGCCAGATTCTGAGCCCTCCGGCTAAAACGGCGTGCAAGTTTTCCGACGGCAGGACGATAAAAGTGGACTACGCCAGCCCGCGGATGCGGGGACGAAAAATTTTTGGCGATCTGGTGCCCTACGGCGAGGAATGGCGCGTGGGCGCTGACGAAGCGACTATGTTCGTCAGCGATACCAATCTGCTGGTGGGCGGCAAGGATGTGCCAGCAGGAAGATACAGCTTGTTTGCGTTGCCCACGCCAACCAAATGGACGCTGATCATCAGCAGGAAAATCGGTGAATGGGGAATTCCCTATCCCGGCGCGCAATTTGATTTTGCGCGCATGGAAATGAAAGTCTCCAAGCTTGCGGTTCCGCTGGAAAATTTCACGATATCGTTTGATCAGTCGGGCGAAAGTTGCACCATGAAGCTGGATTGGGAATTGACGCGGGCTTCGATTGTAATTGCGGAGAAAAAATAGCGGCGCATGTAGCGCCCACCTTCCCGGTGGGCATGTGCTTGGGTCGAAGATGCCCACCTGAAGGTGGGCGCTACATGCGCCGCATAATCCGACAATCGTGGATGGAGCTAATCGTTGCCGTGAACGGCCGCGGCAGTTGGCACGGTTCCGCTCTCGGCTTCTTCCTGAATATCGCTTTCCCATTCCACGGTGATTCCGCGGCGCACGCTTTCGGAGGCGGCACAGAGTCCCTCATGATGTTCGAGGGCGCGCTCCACGCTGGCGCGCTTATCCTTGGGAACTTTCAAGTGATAGCGCACCTTGATGCCGGTAAGGATCATCTTGCCGTCCACGTCTTCGATGCGGCCTTCGGCTTCCACCTGAAGTTTATCGGGGTTCGTGTTCACGCCGCGAGCTTCCAGAACTCCGGCCACGGTTCCCGTCAGGCAACCTCCAACCGCCGCGACAATATAGTCCAGCGTTGAAACCATCGGTTCGTCGGGAGAAAGTTTGAAGTGTTGCGCGATCCCGCCGTGAACTCCCATGCGCACCGCGCCGGGAAATCCTTCAATCTCCGCGCGTTTGATTTTATTTTTTCCCGGTTCCTTATGGATTTTCACTTTCGAGGTATGCAGTAGTTTGCCCATGTACTCTCCTTCACAGTGAAATAACGATTGCGATTTAGCCGATCGCTTCCAGCACTTGCTCAACCGAGAAAGGGCGCGAGGACTTAAGCGTTACTCCAAATAGTCTACGCCGGTCAGCTTCCTGCGTCATGGAATATTCAGAGCCGCGAAACAACTTGTCTGCGAAGGCGCGGAAATCGGGATCGGCCGCCACGCGCGTCGCGTCTGAATTCGGAGCCAACAGGCGGTCATTTATGAAAATTTCAACTTCCTGGCCGTGGAAACGAAGTTTCCCGCCGAGACGCGAGTCCGTTTCCAGGCGACGGCAGGCCGTGAGCGCCGCTCGTGCCGCTTGCTTAAGACGATCTTGATTGCTGCCCTCGAACGCCGCTTTCCGGTTGTAGCGAACGCCGAGGCGATTGTCGGTATTATCCACGCCGTAATCGCCCTCGTGGCCGATCAGAACCACTCCCGGGCCTGCGGGCACATGGCGGTAGTCGGCGATATCGAGCAGCAATTCGCCTGGGAACGGGTCTTGAATCCAGTCGAGAAATATGGGGATCAGCGGATCGAGTGCGACTTCCGATGGGTGTTGCAACAACAGCTTCACGTTGACGTGCTGCAGTTGCAGGGAATGTTGCGTGGGCGATGGCACGTTAGATTTTTCCATCGCTCAGGCGCTCGCCGGCGTGCTGATTCGATTGTAGCAACTGTGCGCGGCATCAATAAAAAGCTGCGCTTCATCAATCAGGTAGCGGGCCGAGTCCGCAGTAGCGGGCTGGCTGGATTTTTCCTGCGCGGCAAAAAGGTATTGCGCAAATTTTCCGCCGGCAAACGGATCAAAAAATTTCTGCGTGTCGTAAAAACGCAGACGGAATTCGCCGACGATCTGCGCGGGATCGTCCGTGATGTTCTGCGTTTCGATTTTAACCAGTGCCTTGGCGGCGCGCAGCATGGATTGATAGGCCGTGGCGCCGGCCTGCGCGACTTGGCCACTCTCCCAGGCCACCTGAGCCTCGAATAATTCCCTTTCGGCCGCCGCCAGATCAAAATCGACAGCGGAAACAACCTCTCCCGCGCATTCGCCGATTCCCATATCCGACAAACTATATTCGCGAGGATCGCCCCAATCGCTGAAGAAGGAGCGATCTGTGGGATCGGCGGGAGGACGCGCGAGATCCTCCAGGATCTTTTTTAGCTCCACTTTGCCCATGCGCTTGATGAAATCCTTGAAGCTTTCGGCGTGCTGCCGCCCGGCCGCATAACGATCGGTCAGGCGCGTGACGACTTCCGGGATATTTTTCGAGGGAATGGCAATCACCGGAAGGCCGTAGGTGCCGCCGTTGTGATCCCACTCTCCGCCCAGAACCACCTGAAAATGAGGGACGGCGTAACCCGACATTTTTCGGCTGACACCGTAAAATCCCAGGTCCGCCACGTGATGCTGGCCGCAACTATTGAAGCATCCGCTGATCTTGATATGCAAATTCTGGACGGACTCATCCAGTTGAAAACTTTTCTCGGCCAGGCGATTGCGCAGTTCGCCGGCCAGCCCGCGCGAGGAAGAAATTCCCAACTTGCAAGTGTCCGTGCCCGGGCAGGTCGCCACGTCCACAATGGTTCCCGCACCGGGGTCGGCGAGGCCTGCGGCGTGCAGCGCTTTATGTAGCTCCGGCAAATCGCTTTGGCTCACCCAGCGTAGAACAATATTTTGCTCGACCGTGGTGCGAATCGTTTCCCTGGTGAAGCGGCGCGCCGTGTCAGCAAGTGATCGCAACTGGTTCGCGGTGATGTCCCCCAGGGGGAGCGCGATGGTCACGACCACGTAGCCATCCTGTTTTTGCAAACGCGTGTTGGTCCTGACCCATCGCTGGAAGTCTGCGGTGCCCAACAGCGGGGCTTTGCCGCCGGGCCGCAAAGGCGTCTCTTGAAATGTTTCGGCCTCGGTCATGAATTCCGTCCAGCGCGGATCGTGGGGCAGATTTTTGCGTTCTTCCTGAACCAATTCCTTGAATTTTTCGATTCCCAAATCCTGGATCAGGAATTTGATGCGCGCGCGGCTACGATTTTTCTTTTCGCCACGGGCGGCAAACACGCGGGCGATGGCCTGCGTCAATGGAAGTAATTCTTCCGGAGAAACAAAGGAATCGTAAAGTTTCGCCTGGTACGGAACGGCGCCCAGCCCGCCACCCACGTAGGTTTCAAATCCGCGCGTTTCCTTTCCGTTTTCGTTGCGCGTCACGGCGATCAAGCCAATGTCGTGCATGCTGGTAAGGCCGCAAGCATGTTGCGAGCAGCCACTGAAGGCCGGCTTAAATTTCCTGCCGAAATTCTGACAGTCGGGATGCCCCAGGAGAAATTTGGACATCGCGCGGGAATACGGAGTGACGTCGAACGCTTCATCAGGGCACACCCCGGCGTATGGGCAGGCCGTGACGTTGCGCACCGAATTACCGCAAGCCTCACGCGTGGTGATCCCGGCCGCTGCCAGGCGGCGCATCAGGCTGGGAGTATCTTCGATGTGAACGTAGTGCAGCTGAAAATCCTGGCGCGTGGTGACGTGCGCGATTCCATCGGAATATTCCTCGGCCAGATCCGCCATCGTTTCCAGTTGCGCGGCGTCGAGTCCGCCGCCGGGAATTTTGATCCGCTGCATTCCCGGAGCGTCCCACATGGTGCTCGGCCCCTTCGTCAACGCGCCCGAAGGGTAGGCGATTTGTTGAACCGTCTTGCCGTTGTGCCTTTGGCCATTGTCGTACCGCTGGCCGTAGACGCCTCTGCGCAGCCGCGTTTCGGCAAACAGGCGCTCGTCAAACTTGCCTTGTTTCCGCAGGGCTACTTCCGTTTCAAAGATATCAATTTCACGGTCCAAGCCCTCCGGCAATTGTCCGGCAAGCTTTTCCGCCCACATTGCGTTCGAGACCTTCATTTCCAGTTCGCCTCCATCAACAGCAACCGCTGCGTGCAGCGGAATGGCCAGGACGTCCGAGCCATCGTTCGGGCTGAGCGCAAATAAAAAGCCCACCGCCGGGTGAGTCACCGAGGGTGGGTTGGGTACGTTGGATCCGAATTCTTCCCCGCTACAAGATCTCCCCACACACCGGCGCGCCGCCGCAACAACAGCAGATACAGGAGCCGCGATCGCATAGGAGAATCATTTGAGAATCAATATTATAATGCCGGGCCCCGGAAATTCAAAGCGCCGAATTCCCGGGCCCGGAAGATAACTTGTTTGGGAAATTGGACCCGGAAAGGAAACGCCAGCCGAAGCCGAAAGATCCGGAGGGAACTCCAACGCGGGGTTACCCGACCTGCAAAACTCGCGCGGCCTTTACCACGGGCGACTTGCGTTGCCGTTCGGCGAACCGTGCGGCCTTGGCGCGATCCGTATACACGCGGGCAAACCGCTCGCCGTCCTTGTAAAATACGGTTACTTGCCAATGCTTGTGTTTGCGGCGCTTATCCTTGCCGAGCTTGGTGCGTTTTCGTGCGATTTTTGTTTTGGGCATGGGTTTGACTATCTCAATGACAAGTTGCGAGCGCAAGTACCGATTCAGGTAATATGTTTTTAAAAATTAGTTCATCCCATATTACTACCAAGATTGGACCCTACAAGCCACGGAACTGAATGTCCCTCCTCCAGCCAAGTGAGCAAGGCGTTCCATTTTACATGGCGCGCCGGTGACGGTGGAACTTTAGGACAGGTCAAGCACAGGTACTCCAGGCCAGGTCAGGATCCCCCTAGTTTGCAGTAGAGTCCGCGGGTGCGAACAGGAATGGAGAGTAATTGAAATTCAAATGACACACATCAGGTATTTGCGGTGTTCACCCCAGTTACGGAAGCATCTAATAATCCGTAGAGAAAAGTGGGCTTCGAAATGCTTAAGGAAGAGTGAAATGTGGAAGCAGAAGGAGGACTAGTGATCGGGCTTGCGCCTCTGGAAACATTAGATAATTTTTAATCCAATTCTAACCGGTAATATAAGCAGCGCAATTATCATCTTGACGGATGGACGGCTGCTGTTCCGGGTCGAGGTCCAGTAGCAGAAGAAAGGAATTTTGGCATGGAACTGCGAATAACAGAGCTATCAAGTATAGAAAATCCTCGGGAGTATGCTGTTCACGAAGTGGACGATCTGCGTCACCTGCTTTTGTCAGGGGGCCAGGCGGAGTGCGACCCGCGCCGTCAACATTTTTATAATCTTACCAGCGAAAAGAACGCCTACTACATCCATATTTCACCGATCTCCGGTAACGTCATCCTACTGGCAAAGTGGCTGCGCCAGCCCTCAGAGTGTTACGCCGAAGCCGAGACCGTGCTGGCTTAACTCGCCCTTCTGGCGGGCGAACATACTCCTGGACAAAGTAAAAGACCGATAGTGGACTGGATGCAAGTCCGGATCTGTTTAATATTCTTCCGTTGCTTTTTTCTTGTAGGGACTGTGGGAGGGTTTCGGGGAGTGCCGACCGCGGTAATCGTCTAGCTCTTCGTCCGTGATATTAAATTGCGTATTCGCCGGGTGATTCGGATCGGCAGCCAGTTCCTTACGAAGCCTTAGCGAGCAGATATCCGGTGCGTCCTGAAACCGGGCGCGCCGGCCATCGAACGCGGCGCTCGCAATGGTGACAGTAAACTCACGCGGTTCGGCCTTATCCTCGCGCACTGTAAACACGTATTCGCGAGCCTGGGGACGGACTTCATACCCCACGAACTGCACAATAAGAGCGTCACTCATTGAGCGACGGGAATCGGAGACGCAGCAGCCGCGAGGGCAACAACGGGAACCACGGCGACCACAACCTTCTTCTTACGCTTGGCGCGGGATCGCTTGGGGGGGGTGCCTTCGGCAGCTTCGACAACCATGATGCTGGTTACGAATTTTTTCAAGCCGTGCAGGTCAAAATCAATCGAAGTTCGTTCAGAGTCTGAATCGGTTACCACGCCCAATCCGTATTGAAAATGTTTGATGTAGAGACCTTCAGCGAGGGCTTTCAATATATTACCTCCTTCGGCTAGCGAAACAAAAAAATGGGGCGACACGGCGGTCGCCGTATCGCCCCGATTTGTTACAGGCTGGTGACGTTCGCTGCCTGCAGGCCTTTGGGGCCGGAGGTAACTTCGAACTCAACCGCTTGCCCTTCGTTCAGGGACTTATATCCGTCCGCTTGAATTGCGGAGAAGTGGACGAAGATGTCCTCGCCGGACTGGCGCTGGATGAATCCGAATCCCTTGCTGGCATTGAACCACTTTACTGTTCCTTGTTCTTTCACGGTATTTCCTTCTTTACTGTTTTGAGCTATTTGGTGCTTCTCGACCGCCTCCAGCCGTACTACAAAAAAAGGGCAGCAAGTGTTACTTGCAGCCCCTTTAATCGAATCTAAAGGTGTTACAAGAGCAACAAACGCACCTGCAGGGTATCACGTATTTGAATAGGAACCTAATGAATTCCAAAGGAGGACGCGGGCTGACGGCCAGCACTCAACTTTATAGGGGGTTCCCCCCTGGGAACGCAAATCGAGAGATTGGCGTTCCCGGGCACAGGCATCAAAGCCGGCTTTGCAGCGCAGATTCCAATTCATGCTGGCGGTCCAGGGGGAGCTTGTCCCCTTTTTGCGTGACGTAGAACACGTCAGTGGCCGTGCCGCCCTCGGTGTCAATCAGGCCTACATCAATATTGAAACCCAATTCGGCAAATGTGGAACTGATGTCGTACAGCAGCCCGGGACGGTCCAGGGCAACCATTTCCACAACCGTGCTGTGCGAGGAGCACTCATTATCCAGATGAATCCGCGTTTCCACCCGAACTTTCGGTGGGCGCTTCTCGGGTTGGAATTTCTTCTTCATTAAGCCGGCCACGTCAAGTTCCCCGGAAATCGCCGCCACCAATTGCTGTTTCAAGCGCGTCACTTCGGTCGGATTGTGATCGAGCGTCTTGAAGCGGTCGGAGAAGCGCAGAATATCCAGGACGATTCCGCTCTTGTTGGCGCAAGCGTCCGCCTTCAGGATATTCATGCCCCAGGAAGAAATCGTTCCAGCGATCTTGGCGAACAGGAAGGGGCGATCGGTGGTGACCAGGACCAGCTCATAATATTCGTCTCGCTTGGTAATGCTGATTTCCGCGGGCGAGTGACCCAACCGGCGGTACATCCGGTAATGCGCGGCAATTTCCGCGGACGAGTGAGTCAGCAAGTACCGTTTCGGAAATCCATCCAGGAAGCTCCCGAAGCGCTCGGATTCCACGGCGTTTTCGGCGGTAGGAATTAGCCGCTCCAGCTGCCCGGCATCCTCCCCGGCCACATACAGACGCTGGTCATCCACGGAACGGTTGAGATAATTTTCCGTGGCGGCGTAAAGCTGCCAGAGCATTTCGGCTTTCCACGGAGTCAGCGCCTCCGGATTCACGGCTTTGATATCCGCGTAGGTAAATAGCGCAAGCATCTTCAAATGTTCGATGGTGCCCACGACCGTGGCAAAATCATGCACGGCTTCCGGATCAAAAATATCCCGGCGCATCAGGGTCGCTGACATTCGCAGGTGGTTGGCAATTAAAAAATTGACCGTTTCCCGGCCAAACGATTCCAAGTGCAGACGTTCAAAAACGCCCTGAATGGCTTCCAGGCTGCCTTCCACATGCCTCTCGATGGGCATGCCCTTTCCTACATCGTGAAACAGCAGCGAGAGATACAGCAGATCGGGATGCTCCAGCGTGGAAAGAATGTTGCGAAATCGCCGGTTCAGATCGCTGTCGGTATCGGAAAGGTTGTGCAAGGTCTCAATCGTCACCAGAGAATGCTCATCCACGGTGTAGCGATGGTAATAATCGCGAACCACCAGCGAATCAATTAACTGGAATTCCTTGAACAGCAGGGTAAGGAATCCGAGCCTATGCATGGCACGCAGCGATGCCGCGGCGTGCCGCAAAACGAGAATCTTGCGGAAGGGGTCCCACAGGTCAACTTTCGTGGAAGTCCATTTCTGAATTTTCGGCAGGGCTGCTTCCACGGCGTTTTCTGTTTCCGCCGACAGTTTCAGTCCGTGACACGCGATCAGCTCAAACAGGCGAAACATCACTTTGGAATCTTCGACGGACGAAGCTTTACTCAGATAAACGCGTCCATCGGAGACTGTAAATTCCGCGGTCGAAAGCGGAGAACGGCGCAGGCCCAGTAAACGATTCAGAAATGTTTTGGACTGCGGAACTTCGTCGGTCATGACCGCCAATCGGTCAATCGCCCGCGCCTGCCGGAAATAAGCGCGCATCCAATCATTCGGCGAAGCCGCTTCCCCGCCATGTAAACCAATGCCCTCGGCTGCCGCCTCGGTTTGCAACTCGTATGTCAATACGTTCAGGTCGCGTCCTTGCCGGTAATGAAGGAAGCAACGGACGGCATCGAGGAAATCTATAGCGTTCACGGCTTCCGCGCGCAGCGCCACCGGCAGCAATTCAGATGGATCTTTCCATTCGCGCGATGCTTTCATTTCCGCTATCTGCGCGAGCCAGCACGCCACCTGATAATCACGCAATCCCCCCGGACCATCCTTAATGTTGGGTTCGAGGTGAAAAATTGTCCGGCCGTATTTTTCGTGGCGGGAGCGGGCCAGTCCGGTTAGCTCCTGCATGAGGTTTTGCGATTCCCGCAACACCATCCCAGGCAACACGCGGCTACGGAGGCGGTCATACAGTTGCTTGTCACCGCAGACATAGCGGCAATCCAGCAGCGAGATGTTGAATTCAATATTGTTGCGATGAAGTTTCCCGCATTCCGACAAGGTGCGCGTGGTAGGGCTGACGCGCAGATGCAGATCCCAAAGCGACTGACTCAATGGCGCAATGACTTTGGTGCTTAGCTGCTCTTCGTGGCCCTCCTTTTCGTACAGGAAAAGGAGGTCAATATCCGAGTACGGAAACAAAGCGCGCCGTCCATACCCGCCCATGGCCGCAATGCAAAATCCCGCAACCGCCCCGCCGGAAACATGGACTTCATTCCACAGCTCGTTGATCACGGAATCGATCAGCGCCGTCCGTTCACGGATGGCCGCTTTTCCATCGCCCGATTCTGCAAAGTGTTTCTGAATCCTTGCGGATTCATCGGCGTAAAAATCCTGCAATGTGGAAGTACGACTCTCAAGTTTCATGTCTGCCTGGCCAAATTCTCCGCCATTTATTACGCCTTTGCCGGTCTCAGAGCGTCCGAGCCCGCCAAATGCCTTCCCGCGGCAGGCTGGCCGAGTTACCACGCCTGCATGCTCGGGAAATTACAGCGCGGAAACGCCCCGCTCCTGGTTCCGAATGCGAATTGCCTGATCCACTTTGGAGAGGAAAATCTTCCCGTCTCCAATTTTCCCTGTGGACGCGCTTTGCAGAATCGCATCCACCGCGGCATCCACCAAATTATCCGGAATAACGACTTCAATTTTAATCTTCGGGAGCAAATCCACCGTGTACTCGCGTCCCCGGTACACTTCCGTATGGCCTTTTTGCCGGCCGTGCCCGCGCACGTCGGTGATGGTCATTCCACCGATACCCAATTCCGTGAGCACCTCTTTTACGGCTTCAAACCTGGATGGCTGAACAATCGCTTCGAGCTTCGTCATCATGTGTGTTTCCTCAGGCAGTAACCCCGGATTCAATTCCTTGCTGCGTCGCGGCAGCGCTCTACACTATAGGGCTATTCTACCCGGCAATTCCACTGCGTAACGAGCGGACTTGCGGTGTTCTCCCAGCCGAAATTAGCTCGAACCGCATCTTTAAACAAAATGCCTCGCGGGGGAAAATTGAATCCCTTCTCCCGAGAAATGGTTTTCGTGATCTAACCTTGATTTGTGGCAGGTAATTAAACTGCCGCGCGGTAGCGGCGTCAAGTTCACGCTTCACCGCGCGGCAGTCTCTTGGCAGTGTCTGCCAAAGCGATGATCACTGGCAGACGTTAAACGAGTATTTCCGATGCCCTCCAGAATTAAGTTCGTTTTTTCTGGTGGAACCTCAGAACATGAAGCCGGCCTCGAGCACGCCGCGCGGCTGGTTAGGGGTCATCCCGATGGAGCCAAAAGCGAAGCCAGGCGCAAAGCTCATCGCGTTAACGATTGAGAAGTCTCCGCGAACGAAGAAGCCGTCCTTGGAGTACGTCGGGGTAACGGTGAATGAGACCGCGCTGCTACCCGGGCCGTACAGCAAGTTGGCATCGCCATTTGTGAGGCTGCCGCTTGACTTAATGTATTCCACGCGTCCGGCAAGCGATATTCCATGCTTGAAATTGTAGTTGGCTAGCAAAGCGCCGCTGTTGGTGTGCGCGCCCTGGCCTGTGATGCTGTTCGACGGCACATTGGTGTATTGATAGTAGGGGGTGACCATCCAATTTCCTTTGGCATACGTGTAGATCACGTTGTAGACCTGCGAGTTGTTTTGATAGAGAGGAGTGGGCGAAGGGCCCGTGACCTTTCTAATATAAGCGGTTCCGGCGTTCCCGCTGCCAACAAACGAAAGTGTGTTCGCGGCATTGAAAGCGTAAGCCAGGGATCCCGACAACGATGTGTAGCGATTCGAGAAGTATCCATCGTTCCAGCTGAACGCGAGGGTAAGCTTCTTATAGGTTTCATTGAGCTGGATCCCGCGGCTGATGGCGGGTTCCTGACCCCACAAAAGGCCACGTTCGATGTTCATGTTCTCGAAGCTGAATGTGTACTCGGCGCCAATCAGCGTGGGCAGCTCGCCGACCTCGACGTTGAAGTTGCCCTTCACCAGCTTCAGATAGCCGGTCGCGAACGGGCCATAGAGGTTCATCGTGTCTATGGTCCTAAGGAATCCCGTTCCTATTGCCGGCAAGTTATAGGCGCCACCTTGCAGGTAGAATTGCCACCAGCCTGACGTCTTTTGGATGAACACCTGCGCGTTGCTGATGTCATAATGCGTCGGCGTATCTACTCCCGGAGTGTAATCCCCTTCCGTCCAACCCATGCCGCTCAGAATGCCTGTGACCTCAAGTTTGCCAAACGGACCCGCTGAAATTTCATGCGGAATAGCCGTTGAGAGAGGCGCAGTAATAGACGGGCTGGACAATGGCGCTGGTGCTGCAGCTGCTGGCGCTCCAGCTGCGGGGGTTGCGGGCGGCGCGCCGCCCTGGTCCTGGTTGTCCGACGCAACGTCCGCCAACGCAGTATTCAGCCCAGCCAACTCCGCCTTGAGCGCCTCAATGCGCTCGCGCAAATCCGCGGCGCTTGGCGCTGCTGTGGAACTCGTCGAACTCGCAGGGATCGAAGCGCTGGTTTCCGCTGCGCTTCCGGGTTCCCCTGCCGCTCTGCTGACTGGCGCCCCAAGCACCGCCAGCCCCATTGCTAACATTCCTACACACACCCCGTAAGTCTTCTTCATATAATAAACAACTCCTTTTCCGCCGGTAGATCGTTGACCTGCAGACCCCAACCAGCGCCGGAAGTTTATGTTTTGTTTATCTCTCGGTCCAATTCATACTTTCTCTTCCAGCAATCACAAAAGTGGCCTTGACATTCCAAATGCGTTCCATTTAGAAAAGGAATCCGTATTTCCTGTAAGGTAATTCTTGCGCATGGGAAGAAAATGGAAAACGCTAGAGGCCGCGGGATGCACAGTGTAAGATTTGGTGCTGGTTTTGCGGTCTGGTGGGGCATGCTGGATGTTTGCCCTTAGCCGAGCCATTGGAAGGCCAGGCCGGAACCCTCTGGGAGAAATGATTCCATGAACAGTGGACGGGCAAAACAGGTTTTGTTTGGGGTAATTGCGCTTCTGGTTGTCATTCAGGTGATTCAACCAAGCCGGACGAATCCTTCCGTAACCGATTCACGCAGCTTGGAATCGCATGTGCAAGTTCCACAACCGGTCCAGCAGGTTCTGCAACGCTCCTGCTACGACTGCCATTCCAACGCGACCGTTTGGCCGTGGTATAGCCACGTGGCTCCCGTTTCCTGGTATGTGGCGCGCGATGTAAACGTAGCCAGGGGCCATGTCAATTTTCAGGATTGGGAAGCGCAGGTGAATCCGCAAGAAGGCAAGGAACATCTCGGCTTGATCTGCAAGCTGGTGCGGAATGGAAACATGCCGCCGGCCGACTACCGATTCATCCACAAAGGGACGGGGCTTTCTCCGGAAGAAGTGAACACAGTCTGCGCGTGGTCGCAGCAGTTTGGTTCGGGGGAAGATTCGGATAAGAAACCAGACTAGTCGGCTTATCGAACATGGAATTGGCACACATCTTGAGAGGAAACTGTAAGGCGATGGATATCCTGTAGGGGCACGGCACTGCCGTGCCCTTCCAATTTCGTCGGCGTCACCTATTCATACAGCATGACCGCAACCCGGTACGGGGTAAAGCCGATCTTGGCCTTGCCGGGACAGGCGCCAACCACCGCGGAGTGATATTTACCGGTCTGGATTCTCTGGTCGAGCATGTTTGGCAGGTTTTGCAAGTCGGGCGTCGCGTAGTGAACCACAAAAGACGGTGCAGGATTTCCCGCGTATCCATTATCAAGAGCGCAGGACTGGCGCGCCTCTTTCGTTTGGTCCAATAATTTTAATCCGCGTTTCTTAAGTTGCATGGCCACGATTCCTTCTTGCTCCGGCAATGACAACTCTCCCGTCGCCTTGGAAAAATCCTCGACGGCAAACAGAGTTCCGTTGCGATCTTCTACCGCGATGCCCACGGAATCCAGTTTGGGATCAAGCAGGTTCGCGCGATGCGGCGGCGAATTCATCCACTGCTCGTGAATATTTTCGGCATTCGGACCTTCGGCTACATTCTCGGCGATGGCGCTGAACAACGCTCCGAATCGTGAAACGCGTTCCGTCAGGCTCGGCTCGTCGGGCAGCTGATGCGAGAGTTTATTTTGTCGCGCGAGCAACACTGCGTGTTCATGCGCGGCGCCGGCAAGGGCTGCGCTCCACCTCAACGGGGCAAGCCCGTGAGCCGCGCGTTCGCCGTTCGCCAGTTGCCGCAAGGATTGCTCGATAAGAAGAATTGCGACCTGCGGAAGAACCATCTGCGCGGCCAAAAGACCCGCTCCAAACACCAGCACAGCCAACCGGAGAGCCTTTTTCATGCCATTTCCCACCCATTTTATTAGACACCCCTCGTCATATGGACTGGCGTTTTGTTGCGCCAGGTGTGCCGGAAAAGGTAAGCCAACATGTTGCACGTTGAGCCGTCTAGTGATTCCTCAACATGAAAAAGGCCGCGGCATATTATGATGACTATCGAGGA
>Ga0206998_1145_pt1 | contig 17362 bp, 12 predicted proteins | sample Alteio_BWMinCont_FD_153309 | JGI IMG/M metagenome (GOLD analysis project Ga0206998, IMG submission 153309) | Enriched cells from forest soil in Barre Woods Harvard Forest LTER site, Petersham, Massachusetts, United States -... | ecosystem: Environmental > Terrestrial > Soil > Temperate forest >... | reverse complement strand
GCTGTCAACGGGGCTACCATTTGTGGCGCCCTTAAGACTTCCTCTGACTCGCGCCCGGTTCATTCGCGAGTCGATAACTTTCTGGCTGATGAGGGAACAATACTACCCTGCACTGGCGGAACCGTGCTCTAAACCGAGTGAATGACTGAAGTAGGTGTCGATGAACCTTAACCAAGCCGTTTTCATATCCCTCCTTGTCGACGATCCCATAAGTTGGGGTGCCGACTGGGTGTGGGGTATGCCGCTGATCGTATTGACAGTCGTCATCCATGTCATTGGGCTCGGGCTCATAAACCAGAGAGTAGATAGCGCTACCACCGGTGCCATCGTGCGCCGTCATCCCACCATCGCGTTCGCATTGGTTATGGGAATCACTACCTTGCTGGCCACCGTGATGCACGGGATGGAGGCCGGGATTTGGGCAGCTGCTTATCGGCTGCTCCACGCTATGCATGACAATAAATCCGCGATGCTCTATTCGCTGAATGCAATGACCAGTTACGGGCACGAGAATCTGGCTCTGGAAGGGCACTGGAAGCTGATGGGAGCGATAGAAGCCCTGAACGGGTGGCTGCTCTTTGGGCTGACAACCGCTTTCCTGTTCGGCATGATCGAGAGAGTCAGATCGTCACTCGGCAGCGGGAGACACCGGTAGGGTCCTAGATCTGCACGGGTCCGATCTGCTCGCCCTCGGTTCCCGAGTGATCGGCAAACCGCAATTTATGCCGACGGACAATCCAACCGGCGAGTCGAATACCCGGTAGCTAGCCGCTCACCCCCGACGCTATACTCAGTCATTACCCACGGAGCCTGATTCGTTTGTTTCACACCCGCCGCGGCTTTCTTCGCTCCCTCTCAGCAACAGCATTAGTCCTCTCGCTCGAAGACGTCCTCGCCCTCGCCATCCCGCCGCAGCAACAAACGCAAACCGGCACCATGGGCCAGAATTCCCGCCCCGAATACAACGCCCCCGCTCGTCCTGCTCCCAAAGCCCTGCCGTCGCCCGTCGCCGGAACACCGCTCGGCGTCAGCTTCATCGACGTCGCAAAGCAGTCCGGCCTCAATGCCCGCACCATCTACGGAGGCGAGTACAAGAACAAATACCTGCTCGAAACCACCGGCTGCGGCGTCGCCTTCTACGACTACGACCACGACGACTGGATCGACATCGTCCTCGTGAACGGCACCCGCCTCGAAGGCTTCCCCAAGGGCCAGACGCCCACCTGCCATCTCTTCAAAAACAACCGGGACGGCACCTTCACCGACGTCACCCTCAAGGCGGGCCTCGCCCGCACCGGGTGGGGACAGGGCGTCTGCGTCGGCGACTACAACAACGACGGCTGGGACGACCTCTTCATCGCCTACTACGGTCAGAACGCGCTATATCGTAACAACGGTAATGGCACATTTACCGACGTCACCGCCAAAGCCGGCCTGACCCAGCCCACCACCCGCTGGAACTCCGGCTGCGCCTTCCTCGACTACGATCGCGACGGCCACCTCGATCTCTTCGTCTCCAACTACATCGACTTCGACGTCAAGACTGCGCCCGATCCCGCCGCGGCCGGCTGTGCTTACAAAGGCATCCAGGTTGCCTGCGGACCTCCCGGCCTCCAGGGGGGCAAGAACATCCTCTATCACAACAACGGAGACGGCACCTTCACCGACGTCTCTGAAAAGGCCGGCATCCTCGACACCGTCGGCACCTATGGACTCAGCGTCTGCGTCGCCGACCTCGACGACGACGGCTGGCCCGACATCTACGTCGCCAACGACTCCACCGCCGCGACCCTCTACCAGAACCAGAAGAACGGCACCTTCAAAGACGTCGCCATCGAATCCGGTGTCGCCTATTCGCCCGACGGCAAGCCCCAGGCCGGCATGGGCGTGTCCATCGGAGACTTCAACCGTGACGGCCTCCTCGACATCGTCAAGACCAACTTCGCCGGAGACACCGCCTCCCTATACCAGAACCTCGGCGGCCTCAACTTCGACGACCGCACCTACCTCTCCGGCATCGGCATCAACACCCGCTACCTCGGCTGGGGCGTCGGTTTCTTCGACATGGACAATGACGGCTGGCTCGACATCATGATCTCGAACGGCCATGTCTATCCCGAAGTCGACGGCTCGCACACCGACGCGCCCTACGCCGAGCGCAAATACCTCTATCGCAACCTGCGCAACGGCCAGTTCGAAGAAGTCACCGACCAGGCCGGACCCGGCATGACCGCTCCCGTCCCCGGCCGCGGCTGCGCCTTCGGAGACTACGACAACAACGGCACCCTCGACGTCGTCGTCAACTGCATCAACGCCATGCCGCAGCTCCTCCGCTGCGACTCCACGCTCAACCGCAACTGGATCAAGATCCGCACCGTCGGCACGAAATCCAACCGCACCGGAATCGGCGCGCGCATCAAAGTCACCGCCCAGACCGGAACCGCGGCCACGCCCAACACACCCTTAGTCCAGATCGACGAAGTCCGCTCCGGCGGCAGCTACTTTTCGCAGAACGATCTCCGCATCCACTTCGGCCTCGACCAGGCCAAAGCCGCCGACATCGAAATCCGCTGGCCGTCCGGCCAGGTTGATTCACTGAAAAATCTCGACGCCAACCGCCTCTACGTCATTCAGGAAGGCGGCAAAATCCTCAAGACCGACGCCTTCCACACCGTCGGCGGAAGAGCAGCAGGGAAGAAGTAGGGCGCTGATGTTGTTTTCCAGAGCGGCAATCCAGAGGTGGACCGCATGACGGCTAACGCTGCTGGCAATATCTTTGCCAAACTGCCCCAGTCACTATCGGAAGAAGTCTTCCAGGAAATAATCCACGGGGAAAAATTTAGATTGGAGCGAATCATCTCCTTTGGTCAGGCAACGCCGGCTGGGCAATGGTACGACCAGGAGCAGCATGAGTGGGTTGTATTGTTATCCGGTGCAGCCGGCTTGCGTTTCGAGGGAGAAGAAGGTCTCCGCGTCTTATCTCCCGGAGATTTTGTGAACATACCTGCGCATACACGGCATAGGGTTGAATGGACAGACGAGAAGCAAAGCACTGTGTGGTTAGCTTTGCATTACTCAAAATCTGAAATGCCAGAAATAAGGTAGCCTTGACTCACCTATGAGCGATTGGTTTGCCCGCCCCGTCCTCTTCGTTACCGACATCGGTTGTTCCGTCGATTTCTACGTCAACCAATTGGGATTTGTGCAGAGCTGGCGTTACGAGGAAGAAGGGAAGGCGTTTGTGGCGCAGGTCGAGCGCCAGAGCTGCGCGCTCATCCTGTCGTCACAATGGCCAGACAAAGTTGGCCACGGACTCATGTTCATCTCGCTCGATGTCGATGTGCTCCACGCTCTCCGCTCCGAGCTTGAGCACAAGGGAGTGAACGTGAAAGACGGATGGTGGGGATACAAGCTCATGGTCATTCACGACCTCGACGGCAACGAGCTCTATTTCAACTACCCCAACGCTCCGGATGCCGAAACACCGGCGACAGATATCGCCAATTAGCTCATGCAGAAGGAGTCAAATCAGAAGTAGCCCGTGCGCATCCTCTTGCTTATCCTCGCCCTGCTCGTTGCCCTGACCTCGCCTGCCCAAACGCCAAAAGCCGTCCCAATCCCCAAACCCATCTACCCTCCCACAACCGACCACGCCCCGCCTGCCTGGTTCATCGACGTCGCCTCTCAGGCCGGCATCTCCGTCCGCAACGTCAACGGCAGCGTCGACCACAAGCGTTACATCATCGAAGCTACCGGCAGCGGAGTCGCCATCATCGACTACGACCGCGACGGCTGGCCCGACATCTTCCTCGTCAACGGGCAAGAAATGGACGACAAGACCACGCCCGGAGCCACCCCGCCCACCAGCCACTTATTTCGTAACAATCACGATGGCACATTCACCGACGTCACCGCGAAAGCGGGCCTCACCGCCACCGCCTGGGGACAAGGCGCCTGCGTCGGCGACTACGACAACGACGGATACGACGACCTCTACGTCACCGGATACGGTTTCAACCGCCTCTATCACAATGAGGGCAACGGCACGTTTAAGGAAGTGGCGCAAACCGCAGGAGTCGCCGGCACCGGCAAGGAGTGGGGCACCGGCTGCGCCTTCGTCGACTACGACCGCGACGGCAAGCTCGACATCGCCGTCGCCAACTACGTCCATTTCGATCTCGCCAAGGTCCCGCCGCCTGGAGAAGCCGCCAGCTGCAACTGGAAAGGCGTGCCCGTCATGTGCGGTCCGCGCGGCCTCGACTACACTACCAACATCCTCTACCACAATCTCGGCAACGGAAAATTCGAGGACGTCAGCAAATCCAGCGGCTTTGAAAAAACCACCGGACACTACTGCTTCTCTGTCACTACCCTCGACTACGACAACGACGGCTGGCCCGACATCTACGTCGCCTGCGACTCCACGCCCTCCATCCTCTACCACAACAACCGCAACGGAACCTTCACCGACACCGCCGCCGACGTCGGCGTCGCCTTCAACGAAGACGGCCGCGAGCAGGCCGGGATGGGCGCTACCGCCGCCGACTACGAGGGAGACGGTCGCCTCGACCTCTTCAAGACCAACTTCTCCGACGACACCTCCACCCTCTACCACAACAATTCCGACGGCACCTACTCCGACGTGACTTTCCCTGCAGGCCTCGGCATCAACACCGACGCCCTCGGCTGGGGAGCCATGTTCGCCGACGTCGACAACGACGGCTGGCCCGACCTCCTCCTCGCCAACGGACACGTCTATCCCGAAGTCGACAGCGCCCGTCTCGGCGCGGCCTTCCGCGAGCGCCGCTTCCTCTACTACAACCTGGGCAACGGAAAATTCCGAGACCTCTCCAAAGACTCCGGCCCCGGCCTGCAGACACCCATGTCCGGCCGCGGACTCGCCATCGCCGACCTCTGGAACGACGGCCGGCTGGAAGAAGTAGTAAATAACCTGAGTGACTTGCCTTTGTTATTAGTAAATGTGGCTAAGAACAATAACCACTGGCTTGGACTTAAACTAACTGGAACCCGCTCCAACCGCGACGCCATCGGAGCACGAGTTACTCTCCACGGAGAAAAGCGCATCTGGGTCGACGAAGTCCGCAGCGGCTCAAGCTATAACTCCAGCAGCGACCTCCGCCTCCACTTCGGCCTCGGATCCGAAACGAAGCTTAACTCCATCGAGGTCCGCTGGCCAAACGGCCAGACTGAATCCTTTGCCGCGGTCGGAGTCGACCAATACCTCGACCTCACCGAAGGAAAAGGCAAGATAGCGCCTGCTCTTCCCTAGACGTACGACTCACATATTGGTCGGCAATCTCCGCAAGGGCCAACTTATCGTTGGACCAACTACCAGTTCGCCGCGGCACATCATTTTTAGCCACCCACACCCAATCAGTGCCAATCTTCATCACAGGTTGCGAGCGTCGTACTATCTCTCAGGATGTCCCGAAGGTGACCCCTCGCCCTGCTAATACCATCTACTTTCTAGGTGCTTTGCACTTATGGGTCGATGAGTGGTGTGCAAATCCTGTAGCTGTTCCTGGATATATGCTTCCGCGATGGTCAACCTTCGTTGACCTGGCATCGGTGCCTTCGCCACCCAGCCGTCGATCTTACGCTTATCGCCTCGCCAATTGGACATGAGCAGTTGCCATCCGCCCGCTCGCATGTCCCCAAAATATGTGTTGGATTGCTTGGCGACCTCTTGCTCTACAATCAAGGCGAACCAGTCTTCTCCCAGCAATCTGACTATCTTTTCTATCAATTTGACTGTCGCTTTACGCCACTGTGCCACGGGTTCTCTCTTCTTCGCCTGATTCAATCCAAACGCTCCTGATAATTTGTGTAACAACGATCGTGTGCGGAAGCAATAACACCTAAGCGGCAACCATTTGTTGCGAACGTTGCATTGGTAACAGATCGAGCGGACGGATGGCCCACTCAAGCCCGGGTTTGGCTTGAGTGGGGTGGTTCTGCGGAACTACTGCCCGGACTTACTTGGTCTTTAGATAGCTGCAAACTGCAGGTTCACCCGCGGCCCCGATAGCCGCTTGCGCCTGGCCGCTATGACACTGGGTGATCAGCGAGAGACGCATTGCATAGCTGCAATTGTTAGCTTTTTGCCGAATCAATTGCTCGAGCCATAAGGCAAGCCCTGCCGCCACCGGTAATGCACGCTGGCTCTGTCGCCACGTATTGTTCAACACAGTTGGTTTCTCCCGGGTCGGTTGTGTTGTTACCGATGCTCCAGTCGAGGTGCTTCTGCCAATCAGGCTGGTCTTGCCCTGAGGCAGCATTGAGTGATGGTGCTAGTAATAGCAACGTACATGCCAGAATGTGATTAACGACGCGCTTGGTCGTCATCGTCGAATTCCTCCGTTTCATGCTCTGAGATCAATGCCTGAAATGCTTCAACCTGGCGCGTACATCAGTCATTGCGCTCACCATCTGATTGCGTGAACCGCGTGCAAATCGTGCCACGCGAAATTCGGACCGGTAAGCCGCCGCTTTAGGCCTTGGAGCACCCCTAAATACTTGGCAGAGAATTCCGCTTCCACTGGCTACAATAGAAATAGAGAGACAAATTGGCGCATTTTAGGGAAAGTCCGCGAGTCCGGCAAAATCAATGACTGGCTCAATAACTCCTTTGCCTTCTGCGATGTGGACTATCTCGTTTATTTTTTATGAAGCGCGCGTAAGTCATTTATTACGAATGAACTAAAGCCAGACGTCCTCTTAACTCCAGTCCGATGTATGAGTTACAAGTTAGAGGGGGAGGGGGGCAGGCACCGCCTATCGCCCCAATGACGCACACATTGGCGAAAAGAACCCCACGTGAACCGATCATCTCCGTAGTGACCGACGCCAGCCAACGGCCTACTGGATATGCAGCGTCTTCCAGTTGAAGTCGTAGCGGAAACCGATGGCTCCTGCGTTGAGACCTCCGTTCCCCTGGGCGTCGGTGCTGTCTCCCAGCCTTGATTCGACAAACACGTAGCCAGCTGGCGAAAAGTGCCATTCAGCACCGAGGACTGCGTATCTTGTTTTGAAGTTCGGGTTGATGAAGGGACTCAGGTCGAAGGGGATATAGTCGTCAAAGCCGGCTACAGCTCTGAACTTGCCGAACTTGAACCTGGAGTACAACTCGACTCCGTTCGCGGAAAATCCGACCGCTACATTCTCTGGTCCGCCTGTGGGCTCGGGAATGAATGCCAGGTCGCCGTTGTTCTGGTGGACGTAGTCGGCGCCCCATTCAATGTTGCGCCAGGTGCCCTGGCCGCCAAACGCCCAGTAATCCGTGCCTCCATGGAGTACCGTACTGGTAAGAAAATGGTCGAAATAGGTCTTGTTGTAAGCGCCGCCAAGCTTCAATCCCGGAAGAGCTTGTGCCTGGAAAGAGAAGCCAAATCCGTTGAAGGCCTGTGGGGTGTCTGAGGTCCGCAACTGCCCCTGCGCTCCAAAGTCGAAGATCTTGGCGAATTTGAGATGATAGAGCATCGTCTGGTCGGCGCGGCCGGTACCCGATTGACCGCCGTCGGTGTTGGCCACATAGGTGGCGGTCGATTGGCCGCCGAAAACGTTGAAGCGATCCGTCGTGTAACTCGTTATGTCGTAGTGCGTGGAAAGCTGCTTGCCGAAAGAGAAGCGTCCATATTTACCGAAATCGACACCAACAAAACCAAGGCGGGCGCCAAAGACAGGTTGAGTTGTTGTCTGGATAACGCCGAAGCCAGAGTTCGTGGTTGCGCCGGCGTTATACGTGGTTTCGCTCTGCACCAGGTCTACACCCCATTCCGTGGTAGCGATTACCTTGAGTGGTCCAAACGTTGTGAAATTGATGCCGACGCGGCTGGCGTCGTCCTGTACTTCCGCTCCGCCGATCGGAAAGCCGATGATGGTGCGAAGACTCCCATAAGGTTGGAAGGCCCCCATGTAGTTCACTGCAGGGTTCGTCCCGGTCGTGGTGGTTTCAATCTGGGCTTTTTCATCTTCCGATTCAACCGGCTCTGCCGGACTGGTTGCCGTTGCCGTTACAGTTACGCGAGAAGTACTTCCAGTTGCGAACTCGCCTCCGCAACCTTCCGACACCCAGACCCCCTGGTCGTCGTAGCCCCAGTTCCTGCCCAGCAGGCAGGCAGCTTCACCCGTCGGTCGCAACATCACTATGCCCGCTCGAGTGTCGGCTGCGCATTGTTGTCGTTGTTTGCCTGTGGAGACGCAGCTTACGACGGACGAAACCGACGTCTGCACAAGGTTCTGTTGAGCATTTAGACCTGCAGCCCAGCTCAGGACCATGCCCGCAAACACAAAGTAGCTTCCTCGCTTCATACTCCTCCTTTTGCGGGCTTGTGCCGCCATTTCCTGACCGGACCTGCGGCTTTCAAGGAAGAATGGAATCGCCTCACACGCGTGGGTCTATATCTGGGGAAATAACCTCACATCTTCCCCATAAGCGAAATCCAAGGAGTATCTAAATGTTCTTGTGCGCAATTTATGCTTTCCGCCCAGGCCGTGTAGGCTGAAGGTCTTCCTTGAAGGAACTAAGGTTCGGAGCCCGTAGCACGGCATGGTATTCGGAAAGTACATGGTTGTCCCCTCGCAAAACTGACAGTGTCCCAGTCGCATCGAAGAACCGGCAGGGCGGTCCTCAATAAGTAAGGGAGGGCCCGCGGAATCGGCCGTCAGCCCCCGCAGGTGTCTGCAGAGCAACGAACAGACGGCGAGACGGTCTTTCATTTCATGGCGTAGCTCGCGCTCATGACATAGCTCGCTGCGATCGGGGCTGTAAGTTGAGCATTCCCATAAACTAGGTGTTTTCCTAGTTGCCCATCCAGAAACGGATATCCACAATTGTGTCGAAGATTGCAAGCGAGTGTGTCCAAAAGGGGTGACTCGGTTGCCAAAGAGAATCGCACTGCGCTCCCTCAACCGGCTCGAGCGTCTGCTGATGTGGTGTGGCCTGTTCCTGGTTCTTATGTACGTTGGCAATCGGGCGTACAGCGCAATTTACTCCCATGCCATTCTGCAAAGCTTTTGGGCTGCGCAGGCATCTGCCCAAACGCCAGGCGCAGGACAGGCTCAGTCGCAGGCCGGCCAACCGGACTTTAGCCTCTGGTCAGAAAAGCGCATCAAGGGGTACCGGGCCAGCCTGCTTGTCGACGTCCCGCCGCCGTTGGGAGTGCTCGACATTCCCTCGCTTCAATTGGAGGTGCCCGTGTTGGAGGGAACAGATGACCTTACGTTGGATAGGGCAGTCGGGCACATTCGCGGTACTGCGCCCGTTGGCGAATCCGGAAACATCGGCATCGCCGGACATCGAGACGGTTTCTTTCGCGGGCTGAAGGACATTCACCTCGGAGATGCGATCGATCTGCATTCGCAGAGTGGCGCCTCACATTATCTGGTTGATGAGATACAGATAGTTCCACCCACCGACGTCTCCGTTCTGGAGGCGCGTGCTAAACCTTCGCTTACGTTGGTGACTTGCTATCCGTTTTACTTCGTAGGTAGTGCTCCATTGCGATACATCGTACATGCAACGGCTGCCGAGATGAACGGGCTGAAAAGTGCTGAGCAGCCAGGAATCGATACCAAGACCCCGGATGGCGCGCGACCCGACTAGGGTCCGCTAAATCCGACTAGAACGGCGACAGGAGCCGGTCGTTCTGGATTCTACAGTCGCGGCTTCCGTTCAAAACTAGTCAGCTATCAAAACTGGAGAACAACCATGAATTCAAGAAGCGTGACGAAGAAAAGTTTGATACTCGTGGCCGGGACAGGATGTTTCATAGTCGCGGTCCTGACTTTCGCACAGGTGCAAACCCAAACAAGTACCACTTCCGGCGCCACGACAAGGCAGGTAACGATCGAGAGTGGTGAGGTTGTAGCAGTCGAAGGGAACAATCTTTTCGTCAAAATGTCGGACGGCACCCTGCGTGATTTTCCCAACATTCCCGCGAGCGCCAGAGTCGATGTGGACGGCAAGCAACTGGGCGTCAGCGAACTCCAGCCCGGCATGAAGCTGCAACGCGCGACCGTAACAGCAACCACGCCCCAGGTGGTCACAACCGTGGAGACGGTAAGCGGCAAGGTCTGGCACGTGCAACCCCCGTCCATGGTCATCCTCACCTTGGAGAATAACGAGAATCAACAGTTCAAAATTCCGAAAGGACAGAAGTTCACGGTGAACGGCAAGGAAACGGATGCCTGGGGTCTGAAGAAGGGCATGGTTGTAAGCGCAACCAGGGTCACGGAGACGCCTTTGACTTCTGTGTCGCAGAATCAGCATGTAACTGGAACCTTGCCGGCCGGTGAGCCTGTGCTGATCGCCAAGGGAGGCCCCACTCCTGCGCCAGGCGCAGAGGGATCCGTTGCTACTTCGCATGAAGCAGGCACGACTGCTTCGGCAGAACTGCCGAAGACGGCGTCAGGTTGGCCTCTCATAGGAATCCTTGGGCTTTTATTGATTTCCGCGTCGCTTGGGATGGCGTTACTCCGCAGGAGGCTGATAACTCGAAGTTAGAGTTCCAGAAGCCGGCCGGCCGCTTTGTAGAAGGCGTGCACCTCGTAAGGCGGAGCTCTGTTCGCGAGGCAGGACAACTAACGACACGGGTGGGATCGGAACAGTCGTAATCGAGTCAAGATGGATCGCTCGACGGCGAGAGAAACAAACGGGTCGATCGCCCTGTAGATAGATTTTGCCCCCCGCCCCCTCGCTGCCCGAAAGGACGGGGTGCACTCATTCACGGCGAATTCGGAAAGCGCCCTGACAACCTGTTGAGGCCCAAAGAAATCGGAAGGACGATGATGAGCACATAAGTGGGGCAGTTCCGCAGCCAAACTGACCCGCCCGGCCGCCGCTCGCAGCTGGGCCCTCTACTTTTCGGTACCCGTGCTAGCATTTCGTCGGTGAAGCGAGCCTTCTTGCCGCTGTTCCGATGCTCGCACGAGGTAAGTAGAAATGAAGAAGAGGACTGTCTTTCGATCCGCCCGCATCTTCGATGGCGAATCCGAAACGCTGCGAGCGAACGCAAACGTTTTTGTCGAAAACGGCCTGATCAGTGAGATCTCCGACCGTCCCGCGGGAGCCGATGACGAGGTTATCGAATGCGGCGGACGTGTCTTGATGCCGGGCCTGATCGATGCCCATATCCACGTTTATGCGTCCGGCTTGAACATCGGTCGGGTCGTGCAGTCGCCCATGTCCTACCTGGCGCACTTCGCTGCACAGTTTCTCCACGCGAGCCTCGATCGCGGATTCACAACCCTTCGCGACGTCGGCGGCGCCGACATCGGCCTGGCATTAGCGATCAAGGACGGCCTGCTCGATCGAGTGCCGAGGCTGTTTTACGGCGGTCGTGTTATCTCGCAGACCGGCGGTCACGGCGACTTCCGCCCGGGAGATCATTCGCTCGAAGCGGGACACTACTGCGGATGTTCCTATCACGCCGACCCGTTAGCCGTGGTTGCCGACGGCGCTGACGCGGTGCGCAAAGCCGTGCGCGAGGAACTCCGGCGCGGCGCTTCCCACATCAAGATCATGGGGTCAGGAGGAGTCGCATCACCGACCGATCCGATTGACCGCTGCCAGTACTCCGACGACGAAATCCGCGCTGCTGTCGATGAAGCTGTCCGGGCGGGCTCATACGTTGCTGCTCATTGCCACCCCACGGAGGCGGTCCACCGCGCCGCAACTCTCGGAGTGAGATCGATCGAGCATGCCACCATGATTGATCATCCGACCGCCGTGTATGTCGCCGAGAAGGGTTCATTCACCGTGCCCACGATGGCGGTCCTCTTTGGCCTGCTTGAAGAGGGAGAGCAACTCGGACTTCCTCCGGTTAGCATGGAAAAGCTGAAGTGGGTCAGCGATTCAGGGCTATCCGGCCTCGAGATCATGAAACGCGCCGGAGTGAAAATGGGATTTGGCACGGATCTCCTGGGTAGCCTTCACGTACGGCAATGCACCGAGTTCACATTGCGTGCAAAGGTGCTGCCGGCTATCGATGTGCTCCGCTCGGCCTGTGTCGTAAATGCGGAATTACTGGGAAAAACTGGGGAACTCGGCTGCATTCGCAAAGGGGCAGTGGCGGACATCCTGGTAGTAGATGGAAACCCGCTCGAGGACATCTCGATCCTCGCTGCAGGTGGCGAACGCCTTTCGATAATCATGCAGGAGGGCCGCTTTCACAAACGTGCGACCTAAGTTAATTGAGCGGCGGGCGTTGCTTGCCTCACACCCTTCGCTCAGGATGGAACCCTCGTTCATGGCGAATTTGGGCGGGCAGCCCACTCAAGCCAGGTGTTCGCTTGAGTGGGGCAGTGCCGCGCGCTTGGGGCGAAGCAGTGCAGCTTTACTGCGCCCAAGCTTTCGTCAATCTCCCGTCCCGCAACGGCACGTTCCCTGTCCACTCCCCAATATCTGCACAAACGCGCACTGCGCCTGCAAGTTTGATAACTCGGTCGCCCCCAGCGTCGAATCCGATGACTCGGTCTCCGAAACTGGATATGCCGTTCCAACCGCGTTACCAATATGCGTCACCCACGCGCGCAGATTCGCCGTCGGGGAAACATTCCCCGTTGGGTCGCAACCGGTCGAACCCGGTACTGACGAAACGACCTTGATTATCCCATTCCTCGAGACCACCCCGGTCAGCGGATTGCTCGTCAGGTCAGAGCGAATTGAGAGCGTTCGCAACCCATTGTGCGTCTCATTGCATCCGCAGCACTCGCTGAGCTGCTGATCGGCATCGAAGACATAAATGAGAGCGCAAACATTCCCGTATGTTAGTCCTGGATTGTCGATCCTTACCGTCCCATCCGGTGCGCCAGCCACATTGTTGGAAAAGTAATTGACCTTGTAAACATCCGGCGCCGGCCCGGCAAGTTCCACCGTCACGTTTAATACACCGCTCTGTCCCGGCGCGCTATACACAACTTGGAAGGAGTCGGAGGTTGCTCCTGACGTTCCGCCCGTCCAGGTGTAGTACACGACTAGGTCAGGCAATGCTGGGCTTCCAGGTGGGCATCCCGGGAAGACACCGGTTGAGGTTGCGAAGGAGAGCACACCATGACTAGGTGGAACTGTAATCGTGTAACTGGGTATCCCCAGGCTGGTGGTGCAAGCGGGCCCCGGAAAGGTCTGGACGTACCAGGCTTCGCCAGCGACAGTTTTCACGCCGGGCGTAACTGTGATCGTTTTGGTTTGAGCCCGCGCCGCGTTCACCGTCACACTTAGAGCTGCTGCGACAACCACACACCAGGCTCTCTTTGAACACAGCCTCAGGGCTAACTGTCCTTCGAAGCCACACAACTGCCGCAGATACATCGCACTCGCTGCGAATTTCATGGATTCACCTCAATGTGAATTGCAGACCTGTCAGGGCCGAATCACCGTCTATTTCTGGGTGAACAAGAGTACTGTTGGGCTATACGGGCGTGCTCAAACGACTTGGAAATTGCTCCCGTCGAGCGTGTCGGGAAGATCGCAGGTTATCCGTGTCTGGCGAGCGATAGTAGCTGGCGATTCCGCATACCGCAATTCCCCAGACTGCTTAACCCAAACAGCCACGCCCACCCAACTTGAATGACATTCTCGCCAATCAGCTACCGGGGCGATCAGTAACTTAATTCCGGCGATGGTAAGCGCAGATGTTGAATGCAGTTGGACGAGTGCCCGCTTCGGGCATGGTGCTGCCTTGAGTGGGGCAGTCTGCAGCCGAACTAAACCACCCCGCCCGGGACGCGAAGCGTACCCAAATAGTTGGCCGAGAATTCCCCGCCACTCGATACAATAGAAATAGAGGGACAAGTTGGCCCGGCGGCCGCTCGCAGCCGGGGCCGTCGTATTTTAGAAAAAGTCCACGAGTCCAGCAAAATCAATGACGGCTCGATAAACCCTTTGCCTTCTGCGATGCCGTCTATCTCTTTTGTTTTCTATGAAGTGCGTGTAAGTCATTTATTATGAATGAACTAGAGGCAATCATCCTCCTAACTCCAGTCCGATGAATGAGTTACAAGTACAAGGGGGAAGGGGGGTACCCTCCTGGCCATCCCAATTCGGGAATCACCGCCTCGCCAGCCTGTTCAGGCTGAACGAAATCGGCAAGCCGATGATGAGCATGTGCACCAGAATCCCCTGAATGAGGCCTCGGAGTTGGTACGGCCCCATGGCGTGCAACGCACAAAGCGGCAGCACAATGAGATTCATCACTAGAAACACCGCAATCCCGTAGAAAAGCCCGCAGACCAGCCAGTGACTCTTCAGAAATTCGAGTCTGCGGCTGGACAAGCAGTAAATGGCTGCCGCCGAGAGCGCGATGAAGTACTGCAGCGCCACACCGAGACTCCATGTGCCCGCTCCGCCGTGAAACGCTGCTCTGCCGAGCAACCCTCCCGCAATCGCGCGAGGGACAGGCGGCCCAAACGTGATGAACGCCGCGATGAGGTCGAACGTGCCCGCCAGCGCGCCGCCGACAAGAATGGGACGTAGCAGGTTTGCCCTTGCAACCGGCACGGATGACGCAGCAGTACCCATCAGTGAACTCCTTACGAAGCCTGTCAATAATGGCGAGTGAACTATCCCTCACCTTTCACAGTAGAACGCCGAGTGCCCGATTCTCACGCAGTATTACACCATCGCCAGGGAAGCTGGGACGAACGGCTTCTGACCCGTGACGTCCATCTAGGCGCAAAATCCCGGAACTTCCCGTTTCCGCTCGCGTATCCATCTCCGTGACGGCGCAAATGCAGCAAGCGTCGCCGCGCACCAAAGGCCGCCTCGCCGGAGCGCTCTATCTCCTCAGCGTTCTAACTGCTGTGCTCGCCGAAGCCTTCGTCCACGGCAGGATGCTCTACGCCGCGGGACTCGTTCCCGTCCTCTGCTTCGCCGCCGTCACCCTGCTCCTCTATCAGATATTCAAGCCGGTGAGCCGCAATCTCGCTCTCCTCGCTGCAGCCTTCAACCTCGTGAGTCTCACCTTTGAAGCACTCGAATGGCACCTCGGAGACATCAACATCGCCCTCGTCTTCCACGGAGTCTATTGTCTTGTCACCGGCTACCTCGTCCTCCGGTCGACCTTCCTCCCTCGGATCTTGGGCATGATGATGGCGCTCGGAGGCTTGGCTTGGCTGACTGCTCTGTCCACGATACTGGCCCAGAATCTGAATCCGGGGAATATCGCCCTCGGCTTCCTCGGAGAAGGATCGCTCATGCTCTGGCTTCTGCTTACGGGCATACGCCCACAAGCAGAAGCCCAACGAACCAACCCACGAATCGCTAATGGCTAGTGGCTAATGGGTGCCTTGTCGTGGCGGACAATTTCCCCGAGCCAGCCGAAATCGAAATAGAGACAGAAAAGGCCCGGCTGCTTTTACACCCCGCAACTTTATAGCCATTAGGTAAGCCGCTCAACGCACGAGGATCTGTCTTGGGCCCGTTGGATAGCTCCCTTTCAATCAAGGATTCCGGCATTTCCCGATAGAGAATTCAGGGATTCCCCGGCTCAATTGGCCTTAACGTTTTTCGGACTTGTTTCCTCCGCGTTTCTGCGTGCCGAGAAACAATCTCTGCCGCGATGCTCAGGGCAATTTCCTCCGGTGTGTCGGCACCTATCGTGAGCCCGGCAGGCGCACGAACGGTAGCTAGCTTCTCCGGCGATGCGCCGCCACGCTCCAGGCTGTGCAGTATCTCCTGGGCTCGCTTCTTGTTGGCTACGAGTCCCACATAGGCACTCTGGACTTGCAACGCCTGTTCGATCGCTTCTTCGTCGAATTTGCCGCGGCTGGCCACAACTACATATCTACCGGGCTTTTCCGGCAAGACCGAGAAGTCGAGGGTCTTTAGCAATCTCACGCCCGGCGGCAACGCGGAGACTTCGAGGAGAGGATCGACGACAGTCACTGTGAATTTCAACAATTGGCCTAACTTAACCAATGCCATTGCGATCTGTTCCCGCCCCACGACGATCAACTCGTCACCGCGGGACGGATCCTCTACCCCCGTATCCTCCAGGACCGGAATTGCTCTTGCTTCACGATTAGCAGCCTCAATGAACGCCCACTCATCTTCCGCGGATTGGGCAAAGCGTCGTAGTCGTTCATAGTCATCCTTGTTGTCGATATCGAGAAGAATTCCTACATCGTCCACTTCCACCTTTACGATTCCCTCTAAGTGAGTCCCGAAGATTGCCCGGCAGCCGACATCTCCGTCGAGTGCCATGACCTCGGGAAAGACAGAACGGTCCAGAAGAACCGGGTTGCCACGAAAGCCTTTGTACAAGGGAATCACTATCTGCGCATTGGAGCCGCGGTGCCGGTCGATGATCCGATCGAGTGTCTCCGGGCGAACGAAGGGCTGGTCCGCAAGGACAATCAGGGCGGCGTCTGTCTGCGGATCAAGTGCGGAAAGTCCCTCTCGCAGTGAACTCGCCATGCCTTGTTCGTAGTCCTGATTGACCACAACCTTCAGTCCACCGATCCCGGAGATTGGAAGCTGTTGCCGGATGGTCTGCGCAGAAGAACCCAGGACGAGGATGACGTCATCCACTCCAGCGGCGCAAACGCTTTCGAGGGTCTTACCCAAGACAGAGCTATCGCCCAGACGAAGCAGCTGTTTTGCTTCACCCATGCGAGTCGATCTGCCCGCAGCCAAAACGATGGCGCCAACTCGATGATTGCTAATTGTGCTCATGAAATTCACTCAAACTTGGTCGATTATTCGCCATACGGTCCGAAAAGTCTCAATCGACCCGATGCACAAATCTCTGCGGATCGCCAGGGAAACGATCAATCGCCGAGGAGGAAGAGACACTCAAGAGCGACGGTGGGTCGCTGGCTATGACGACTGACAGCCATTGATTAGTTAATCGCTAAGGGCGCCACACAATATGCCAATGCTCCAAAGCTGGAAGAGCGCTCGCTGCGCAGAGTCTGGTCCGATGAGGCGAATCCACCGCTGCATCAGATCGCGCACCTTCAAAGGGTGACCGAGGTCTTGAAGCAGAAACTCAAGGGGGGCATTTTCAACGAAAACCAGTGGATAGTCGAGACTGGGATGGGTGATGCCACGAGCTTCCACTATGTAGTCGTCCTTAAGGCACGGCACGTTTGCGATTTGCGCATCGCGCGAGACTTGTATCAGTCCATCAGCTCCAGGAAAAGCGGCCGGTTGCCCGGCCTGTGAAAGCGTGAAACCTTCGCCAAGGCTCCCGGTCGCACGGCGAAGCCAAAACTCAGTTCCATAGAAACTGGCAGCCTGAGCGTAGAAAGATACAGTGCTAGCCGCGTGTAGATTGGTCGCGTCCCGCTGGCGTGAATTGTAGAAATGGAGAGCCAGAAGAGTGTTTTCGGGCCGCTGCGA
>Ga0206998_1144_pt1 | contig 17367 bp, 11 predicted proteins | sample Alteio_BWMinCont_FD_153309 | JGI IMG/M metagenome (GOLD analysis project Ga0206998, IMG submission 153309) | Enriched cells from forest soil in Barre Woods Harvard Forest LTER site, Petersham, Massachusetts, United States -... | ecosystem: Environmental > Terrestrial > Soil > Temperate forest >... | reverse complement strand
GAGTGATCATTTACGTGTGCATTTTCGAGGCCCAGCCAGCATCCCTGCCAGCAAAGAGGATGAGATTCTTAGCTGAATCCGGAAGATAAATTCAGGGTGATGTTCAACCTGATTGCGTCGCGTTGTAGATGGGAGTGAGTCCGATGATAGCTACTTCAGCTTGTTCCCGTCCCGCGTTGTTCCAGTAAAAAAGCGAGCCAGTCGCAGTGACCGGCTCGCTGGGTTTGCCTGAAGGCTTCTTAGAAAATAATCTTCAGGGCGAGTTGGGTGTTGTACGGTTCGCCGGAGCCGATGCCGGGCGCGCCATAGGAGACACCGATGGTTGAGGTGCTCCAGCCAAATGCGGAACCGTAGCCAAGGTTATTCAGCGGCTGCGCAAGGTTGGTGCGGTTGAAGACGTTGAACATCTCTACGCGGAACTGCGCGCGAACGAGTTCCTTGTAGAGGGGCAAGTTCTTAATCAGCGATAGATCGACGTCTCCGAAGCCGGGTCCGATGACCTGATTCCGGCCCAGATTGCCGTAGTCGCCATTCGCCGGCACGGTGAAACTGTTTTGGTTGAGGTACTGCGCAAAGGAGTGCTGCTGTACGGAGCGGTTGCTGTTGAGCGCCGGGCCGGTGATGCTGGCACGGTCCTCGTTCTCGCCGGTTCCGCTGTTGTTCTGCCCGGTGAGGACGTTGACCGGCTCGCCGTTCTGGAACTTGAGAATGCCGTTCAGCTCCCAGCCATGCGTCAGAGCCTTTGGTCCGCGGTCGAGGGCAGGAATCTCGTAGTTGAGATATGCGGCGAAGTGGTTTCGGATGTCAGCGTTCGCGTTGCCCCAGTCCCCGGCCAGATTCATCGAGTTCTGCGGAATAGTGTTAAAAACGCTGGAGTCGTCCAGATTGTGGCTCCAGGCGTAGGCGAACTGGCCGGTGAGTCCATGCCACGAACTGCTGCGCAACGTTATCTGCAATGCGTTGTAGCTGGACGACGCGGCGGAGTTGATCTGGTTGATGATGCCGAAGTTGGGATACTGGCTGAAGTAGGGGCGTGAGCACTGCAGGTTGTTTCCGGGACTACTCGCTGTGGCCCCACTGAACGCCGGCGCGCAGGTCGTTGAGTTATAGGGCACAGCTACGTACTGGCTGCCCAAGGCTGCCTGATTGATGTCCTGCAGGACGAGGTTGTGGCGGCTGACTGAGCCCACGTAGCCGACATTTAACTGCCACGCTTTGCCCAGGCTCTGCTCGACGTTCAGGCCGAAGAGCTGGGCGTAGGGCGTCTTGAAGTTGCGGCTGACCGAGTAGACGGAGACCACATTGCCGCCTGTGGGCAGACCCTCGCTGGGGGTGAAGATCGGTGTTGGCTGGTTATACGTCCAGATTGGTTGCGGAGGGTTGGCCGCATTGAGAACAATGGACTCGTTCGGTTCGCTCCCGACCGGGTTATTGTTGACGCCGCCGGCGCCGCCGTTGGGGATGCCGATATTGCCAAAGAAGGCCTGGCCGGCGGGCTGGTCGAAGTAGATGCCATAGTTGGCGCGGATGACCGTGCCGCTGCGCAGCTGGTAAGCAAGTCCGACGCGGGGCGAGAAGTTGAGGCCGTTGCTGTTGTAGATGTACTTCGGCGTCCCTGAGCCCGAGTCGGCTACCACCAGACCGCCCTTGTTGGGGTCAAAGATGGAGAGGTTCGCGGGGTTGGTGTAGAAGGGCTGCTGGTAGTCATAACGCAGGCCAAGGTTGATGTTCAGTTTGGGCGTGATCTGCCAGGAGTCCTCTGCAAACGCGGTTCCCGTGTGAGCGTAGATGAAGCGCTCCTGGGTGCCGAGGGTAATGGTTGACTGGAACGAGTAGCCGGCCATGAAGTCGGCCAGGTTCAGCACGTTGGAGTCTGTGACCGAGGTGTCGTTTGACCAGGGCCCGAGTACTCCGCCGGTGCCGAAGTTGAAGGCGCCGCGGCCGCCCCAGTTGTAGTAGAGGTCAATGTAGGCGCGACGATACTCAAGACCGAGGCGAATCTGGTGCCTGCCGAAGGTCCAGGAGAGTGTGTCCGAGATATGGCCGGTGATGTCGTTGCGGCCCGAAGTCGGCGTGACCCCGATCGAGTCGAAGCCGTTGATGGCGAGCTGCGGAGAACCGGACAGGCTAGCACCCGTGTTGAGACCGGCTAGTGTCAGGGGATCCTGGCCGTGGTTCGCATCGGCGAAGGATTGCGTGAAGTAGCTGACGCCGGCGGCAACCTGATTCACCATACTGGGGCGGAGGCTGTAGTTCCAGACCGCATCATAGTTCTGGATGTGCGAGGGAACGGTCTGGAAATACTCCGGCAGGTAGGAACAAACAAAGATGCAGGAAGGTGCCTGGGCATAGCCCTGGCCCCAATACCAGCGCCCCGACAGGTGACTTCTATCGCTGAAGTTGTGGTCTATCTTCGCGACGATGTTGTGGCTGTAACCGTTTTGCGGTGCGGTGCTGGAGTAGTTGCCTGGTTGAGCGGGAAGGTTGGCAATCTGGCTCGGATCCCACAGCGTGCTCAGGATGTTCTGCGAGACCTGACTGGGCTGGACGTTGTATTTGCTCAGTTCCGCGAGCGCCAGCGCCTGATAAGCCGGCGATGGCTCAGTGACGGTATTGGGCTCTCCGATGACGAACTTCTGTTCCTCGTAGGTGAGAAAGAAGAAGGTATGGTCACGCCAGATGGGGCCGCCGAGTGAACCGCCCCAGTTCTGGTTGCTCAGCGGCTGTTCCTGAGTGCCGGGAGTCACAAAGGGCGAGGTTACAGCCAGCGCCTGATTCCGATTGAAGTAATAAGCGGAGCCGTGGAAGTGATTGGTGCCGGACTTGGTGGTGATGTTCAGATTGCCGCCCGGGCTGCGGCCGGTTTCGCTGTTGCCCGTCGTCTGCAGCGAATACTCGTCGAGCGCGTCAATGGGATAGATGACTCCGGCGATGCCGCTGATGCCGCCCTGATTTACGGCGTCCACGTTCAGGTAGAGATCGTTGTTATCCGTGCCGTCGATGGTGTAGTTAATCTGGTTGCCACGGGTACCGTTGACCGAACCAGAGTTGTTGTAGCCAGCGAAGGACGCCGAGGTGCCGAGAAGCTGTGTGAAGTCGCGGCCGTTTAGCGGCACATCCTGCAAAGCCTTCGAATCGAGGGTAGTGGTCTGTGTGACGGTGGTGGTGTCGAGCGAAACAGCTTCGGCAGAAACTTCGACCGTTGAGGCTTGTTGCGCAACCGTCAGCTTGACCGGCAGCGTGTAAATCTTGCCTGCGAGCACCTGCACGCCAGTGACCTCGGTGCTCTGGAAACCAAGGGCTTGAAACTTGACCGTGTAGGTATCAAGGGGAAGGTCGCTAAACGAGAATTCGCCGGCGCCGGACGAAACGGTCTCGCGGGCGACCGCGGTCGCCACGTCGATAGCCGTCACTTTTGCGCCGGCAACGACTGCACCCGAGGGGTCGGTGATTGTGCCGTTGATACTGCCGCGGAAGGTCTGCGCCAGCGTCGGAATGGACATCAAAAACAGGAGGGCGAGCATAGCCGGCAATACCGGCAGCAGTCGTCTATTCAATTTCATTTGAAGCCTCGTCACGAATAAAATCAGCGCCCGGCGCCTGCGTGCATTCAGCTGCAGCAGCCGTCGGATGTTGTAGTTTGCAGATACATAGCCCGGAAGTTAACCGAACACAGCGCTTACGAGCACTGCTTTACTACATTTTTTTTTATTTCTCATCGATGGTCAGGTGAGATGCGAAACATTTGAGGTAGAAATTGGCCACCGAAAGAACTGGCGGCAGGGGCTCACGCGAGCCGACATTGATAGGAACAACAATAGTGCGGGTTTGCGGACTTGACAAACATAAAATTGAATCGATGCTAACACGATTGCAATACCATGTGTGCTACGGCTGGATGGTACGTACATCCGGCTCCCGTTGGTGCAGGCTGCCGACCCTGCCCGCTCGTCAAAGTTGCCTGATGCGACGCGCACTATGAATCCAGAGAACCCAGACGGCTCTGCCGTGCGCGAGAGCGCGAAATGATGGATAAGCGGTGGCAGGCGCCACTAGCTCGAGCCCACTTCCACCAATTCAGTCACATTCATTTTTGCAAACGCAGGATGGCCACCTTGGGGTGGGAACACCAAGCGGTTCTGCTTTGACGACAAAGATGTCTGCGCTGAGAATCTGAAACAGAAGTGTGGGGGCGGGATACCGGCCCCACCGACAACTATCAATTAGCCGGTTTAGGATTTGCGGTTACCGGCGGGCTCCAGTCGCCGCCGAGCCGTTGTTGCTGTCGCTGCAGTGGAACCTCAGGTTGATAGGATCCGCAGTGTCGGTGGATATGATGCCCGGTCCTGAGGAGTCACCCACCTGAGCCGTCCGGAGTTCATGCGGCTAGCCGGCCAAGTTTCAGAGGCGTGCTACGTTGCCAATTCACTTCGAGGATTGCTTCTGGATTTCTTACCATCGGTCTCCTCGGTGGGCATTCGTGAAGATCGAAACACATCCGGGTAGAGTTCCGCAGAGCGGATTTGGATTTTCGATCGGCACAAATATCTGGTTATTGACGGGGTTGACCGTCACCGAATGGGCGTCCGTTCCCGTCGGATAGTTTTCGATCCATTGATTCGTATCGGCATCAATGACGCCCAGCACCGGAGACGCAGTGGTTACGGTTGGGCTAGTGAAAAAGTCGCGTGCTCCCAGGTAATAGTGATGATCGACGGGGTTATATGCGCCGTAGTCTACACCGCCGACTTGTGTGAGGTTGGCCAGAATTGCCCCCGTCCTTCCGTTGATGACATAAGTGCGCGGCGCGAACTGAACCGGATCAGGCGCCGGGAATCCCGGGTCGCAGGTGACCAGAACATTCTCGCCAGGCCCCTGCGCCATTCCGGACGGCATGCAGTTGTCCAGTCCAGAAAACACCTGCGTCACCTTCCCGGTTACCGGATCCATCACGGCGACTGCGCCCGCGGTCAAGTCCGATCCAACCACCGGAATGCTGATGAAAAACTTGTTGGTGCGGAAGTTGTACAGAACACTGGCGATGCCGCCCTGCGAGGTGTCGGGCGTGCCGTTCGTCCCATCGAAGACCACTTTCTTCAGGATCTTAAATGTCTTGCTATCGATCAGAGTGACGAAGGCGGGAGTTGAATCGCCGTTAGAGACAATAACGACATGATCAACCGGATCGTAGTCCATCTCGTCGGCTCGAAACTCGCCACCTGTTTGGACCTCGGCAACTTCGGGCGGCGAAGAAAGACTCGCGCTAAGGTCAAATACCCTTACCGTACTTGGGTAATCTCCGGCAAAAAGGTAATGACCGGCAACTACGTTTCCGTCCGGACCCGAGTGGGGACTGTCGATGCCTACGCCGGCGAAAATGGCCGGCGTCTCGCCCACTTTCCTGTCTGTGAATGCGTCAATGATGGCGACAGCTTTCGACGAGCGGCTTGAGACGAACAGCAATTGTAATTTGGTATCGACGCGAGCCTGGTCGAAATTGACAAAGGGGTTTGCGTCCGAAGTTCCAGGAACACGTATCGCCCCGATGGGGACGACATGTGAGTGGCGGTCATGATTCCGATCCGAGTCTGCCTGAGACGGATGCGAATCATCATTGAGATCCGTTTGACTGAGGGCTGGTTGACACAAAACCCAGCCGGTGGCTGCCGTACACACGAGCCCGACGAGAAGCTTTCTCATGGGTCCTCCTTCAATGCTTACCTGGTTTGGAATAGCCCAATTGCAGACGCTTTGCGAGGCTGGGCGGCAATATACTCACGCCAATTCAACAGTGGGTTAATGCAGACGCGCATTCACATTAATCTTCGTTGTATTTCAAGGTGACTCGGCGTTTCTGCCATTCCCCTGTGCCGACAGAAGATTCGCAACTGTCCGCGGGCCGATCTGGGCTACTGTCTTATCAAGAAGTTTCGTTGTTCGGCCAGCATGGTCGCGCACTAGTGAGCGTCTTTGGCGTTGATTGAAGGCGGGGCGGTCGAGGGCTATAAGTTCGAGCCGAATGCTAACAGGCGCCCATCGCAGTCCTTGACAACAAACTCTCGCGAGTGCCAAGGCATGTCGGCAGGTCCTCGAGTAAATTCCACACCGTCGGCGACGTACTCGGCGTAAAGAGCGTCTGCATCCTCGACACGGAAGTATGCGTCGAGCAGTTCATCCGCATATTTATCTGGATTGGCTTTCGGTGGTTCGGCACATCGAAAGTGAAGCGCGTGCAGGTCACGCGCCACGATGGCATAGACCGGGGGATCCTGCCAGGTTCCCAGACACTCGAAGCCGAGCTTGTCCTTGTAATAAGCGAGCGTGCGAGGAATGTTCATGGTGAAGAACACAGGCGCGATCTGACGGATCATTGACCAAGTGTAGTCCAGCTGTTAGGAGACGACCGGACGAATCGCCGAGCGCATCGGGAAGATTTGGCTCGCAGGAACGGCCTGATGCAGAGATCTCAGGGATGGTTCAGGGCGCGTGTTTTCGCGATGCGGGTGGGGCCGCACCGCAGACGCAATCGCTGTAGCTCGCCGAGGTGAAAGAGGTCTGCGCGCAAGAATAATAGGAAAGGTTCGACGAATGAATCGGCGACGGCGTGGATACGGCGTAGTTCTTCTCAAACGTACTTCGGTTGGTGCCACCGCTACGAATGGCCGCGGCGACGCTCGATAGATTGGCAGCACTGAATGAGCTGACGTTGTATGCGCTGTCAAACTGATATTCCTTTGACCATGCGAGCGTTGGCGATGAAAGTGGGAGGAAGAATGTCGTGATGTCGGAGACCGAGGCGGTCGTCACGTTGTATGTCATCACGGAGACGGCTGGATTGTTCTTGAAGATGGGGCTCACGGCTGGCGTGAGGCGCAGCGGCAGCGAGGGTGGGCTGGCGGATGAGACGCGAAAATCGTCCATATGAATGTGGCCGGCGAAGGCCAGCTGCACTACATCGGAATAAGTGCTCATCAGAGCGCTGTATTCAGTCGAGTACTTCGCCTGCCAGAAAGGCACGGGTTTGTCGCATTGAGCGTGCGACGAGTTATAGGCGTCCATGCCCGGCGGAATGTGCATCACGAGCGTCACACCGCGATGGAGCAGCCTGGCGGTATAGAGCTTCCAGCCGAGCCAGTCGATTTCGCCCTGGCCGGGATCGCCACTGTTTGGGGTGCAGCTCTTGTATGAGGTGGACCAGAATATGGTGTTCAGAACGATGATGTCCTGATTGGCGACGGTCGGATGAGGAACCGAAAAGAATCCGCCTAATTGAAATGTGCTCTTCGCTTCGGGAGAGGCGGCGAGCACGGCTAATTGATCCGCTGTCGCGGCGAGAAATGGGCTGTCGGGAGGGATCTGGTAGTCTCCGCAACTCGAGTCGTTATTTCCGAGCGCTGCCAGGACCGGGACCTTGAACCTGTTTTGCAATTCCTGAACTACAAACGCTTCTGTCTTGGCGGCGAATGCCGGGAACTGATCTGATGTTCCCCCGGCCGCGACAAATGCCTGCGAGAAGTTATGGCGAAGTGCATCCCCGGTGAATATCACATAGTCGAAAGGCGCTTGGGCGGCGGCTGCATCCAGAGTGGAGGCAAAGAGTGGATAGTTCGTGTCCGCGCCGTAAGGCGAGAACGACTTCTGCTGCGAGCCTTGGAGAATCGACTCCCACTGCGAAACCGGCGATACGATCAGTTGCTTGACGATGGCTGGGTCGGACAGTGGATCGAGGTGAATGTCGGAGATCAGCAGGGCGCGGCCCGTGGGCGAGCCCGTCTGTGCGGCCACCGCCGGCCCCATCCAGGCGAACAACAGCCAGACGGCGATGGGTATAGGGAGTTTCATACGCGGCCTCCCCTCCAGTATCAGATCAGCTCATCATGTTTAATGTAATGTGTCAGATACTTCGTATATTTCAAGTAAAAAGTGAAACGGGATCAATCCTTAAAGGTGAGGGTGATCTTGCGTTTGTCGCCTCCCGACGTGTGCATGATGATCTCTCCCTGGCTGCGCTTGACGATGGAGGGAAATTTCTCGCCCCATTCCACCAGGATGACGCTGTCGGGCGTGACCAGCTCGTCGAGGCCGAGGGTATCGAGCTGACGCTCGGAATCGATGCGGTAGAGATCGAGGTGATAGAGCATGACCGGTTTGCCGCTGAGCTTTCCCTCGTACTCGTGGATGAGGGTGAAGGTGGGGCTGGTGACCTCGTCGGGATCGGCAGCATCGAGGGCCTCGGCGATGCCCTTGACGAGCGTGGTCTTGCCTGCGCCGAGATCGCCGTGAAGGATAAGGAGTTTCGGCGGGGTAAGCAGCCGAGCGATCTCATGGCCCGCCTTGATGGTTTCGGCCGCGCTGCTGGTCTCATACTCGTGAACCTTGCGCCCGGCAGTTTCGGTAGCGGTCATCATGCCTCCGTGTGCTGTGTCGATAGAAGTTTGGGCAGGCCCTGAAGCCAGGTATATCCCGCCGGATCCTGGGGACGGAAGCGAAAGGCTTTCCAGAGGTGCGAGATTGTGTCGGTGGCGAGCAGGGTGTGCTCGTCCTGCTCGCGTACGGCGATGTCGGCGGCCAGGCCGTGCAGATATACGGCGGCATTGACGGCGTCGGCTACCTGATCGGGATACTGCGCGATCATGGCGGCTACGATGCCGGTCAGGATGTCTCCGCTGCCGCCTTTGGCCATGCCGGGATTGCCGGTGGTGTTTATCGCCATTGCCCCGTTTGGATGCGCAATCAGAGTACGCCAGCCCTTTAACACGAGTGTTACATGATGCCGAGTGGCGAAGTCGCGAGCGAGCGATTCGCGAGTTGCCTGGACTTCTTTGGTGGAAATTCCGGCGAGGCGGGCCATTTCGCCGGGATGCGGGGTGAGGACCATGGTGCGGGCGTGGCCGTCGATCTTTTCCGGATGATTGGCAAGAATGTTAAGCGCGTCAGCGTCGAGCACGGCGGGGAGACTGGTCCTCTCGAGCAGATCGAGGAGGAATTTTTCGGTGGATGGGTGTTGACCTAGACCGGGGCCGATGGCGAGAACGGTTTTCTTCTCGAGGAGCTGGTCGTAATCCAGATTTTCACCGGTGACCTCGCCGCCGGGGCCTTCGGGCAGGACGGCGGTCATGAGCTCGGGTGTGATGGCGGCAACGCCGGGCAGGATGGCTGCGACAACGGCGGCGGTGACGAGTCCCGCGCCGGTGCGTAGAGCAGCGAGCGAGGCCATGGCGGGTGCTCCGGACTTGCCGCGGGCTCCTCCGATGACAAGCACATGGCCGTACATGCCTTTGTTGCTGTCGGCGGGGCGTGGCGGGTCGACGAGAGCGTGGGAGGCGCCGGACCAGGTGAGGTTCAGGGTGGAGCGGACGGCCTCGGGGGGCGAGCCGATGGTGGCAACGACGATGGGACCGTAGACGCTTCCCGCCAGATTTCCGCAGACATGCGCAAGCTTGGGAGCGGTGAAGGTGACGACAGCATTGGCGCGGAATGCGCCGTCGGCGGAGAACTCATGGGAGTCGGCGTCCCACCCGGAGGGCAGGTCGACTGCGACGACCGGGGCGGCGAGCGGGTTGACGCGATCACGCAGCGCGGCGGCGACTCCGCGAAGTGGCGGCTGGAAGCCGGTGCCGACGACGGCATCAAGGAGCAGATCGGCATTCGAGAGGAGGGCGCGAACCTGGGGCGTGTCGAGCGATCGTTCGTCGGGAACGAAGACCGGCGTGAGATGCATCTCACTGAAAGCGGCTCGGGCGTCTCCCTTCAGTTCGTCGGGATCGCCGAGGAGCAGCACGGTTATTTCCTTGCCGCCCACTTCCCTGTCTCCGGCGGCGAGGGCGCGGGCGGCTACGAAGCCGTCACCACCGTTGTTGCCTTTCCCGCAGAGGACGGCTATGCGGCGGCACTGCGGGTATTGGCGCTCGACAAAGCGAGCGACGGCCTGTCCCGCATGACGCATGAGGACAATGGAGGGGACGCCGAACTGCTCGCTGGTGACGCGGTCGGCGACGCGCATCTCGTCACCCGTAAGAATTGGGACGGCGGGAATGAGGTCCACGCAAGTCATCGTACTTGATTGCTCATGGCCAAGGTTGTGCAAGACGTGACAAAAAAGGCCTCCGGATTTGGAGGCCTTTGAGTTGCAGATCAGATCCTCTACTGGTTGACGCCGGTCGCAGTTGAAGGCGCCGTCTCCCCAGCCTGGACTGCGGGCGGCTGTTCAGCGGGCTGCTTCTGGGCGAAGTAGCTGTGATCCCAGAGATTGCGGTAGAAGTAGCCGGTGAGTTCGGCGGCTTTGGGACCGAAGGTGGGGCGTCCGCCCTCGAGGAAGATGACGGTAACGATGCGGCCGTACTGCGTGTCGGCGTAGGAAGCGAACCAGCCGAAGCGCGTGCCGTTATTGGAGCAGGTGCCGGTCTTGCCCATCACCGGGAATTGATTGAAGTTGGCCTTGAGGGAGCGGGCGGTTCCGTAGTCGACGGCGGCCTGCATGCCGTCCTGGATTTCGGGGATGAGGTTGTGGATGTCGAGTGTGCGCTTGATACGCGGCTGGTAGCTGAGGACCTGGTCGGGCGTCGTGGGATGCTGGAGGTAGTAGAGGGTTCCGCCATTGGAGATGGCCGAGACCAGCGCTCCGAGCTGCAGCGGTGTCATGGAGACGCTCTCGCCAAAGGAGCACATGCGGCCTACGCCGCCACGGTCAGCGGGGAGCGGCTGGTCAGGATATACGCCAAGCTGTTCGCCGGGAATGTTGTAGCCGGCCAGCTCGCCGAGTCCGAACTGGTTAGCGTAGTGGCGGACACGCTCAAAGCCGAGGTTGCGGCCGAGGGTTTCGAAATAGAGGTTGTTGGAGTGGGCTAGGGCTTCGGTCAGGTTCAGGTGATAGGAACCGCCGAGGTTGACCGGTGTGTCCTTGGTGATGATGCCTTCAGAGAGCGCGGCAAGGGCCACCGAGACCTTGATGGTGGAGCAGGGCTCGGCGCCACTGGAAAGCGCGAGCTTCTGGTTGACCATGGCCAGGATGCGGCCATTGCTGGGGTCGATGGCGACGACCGTTCCGTACATGTTGCCGAGCGCGGCGATGGCGGCTTGGCGAACGACCGGATCTTCCCCGGTGGTTACGTCGCCCTGGGTTAAATCAGAGTCGGTGAAAGAGCTGGCGTAGAAGCGCTCGTAGCTGTGGCGATGCACGGTCAGCGAGGCGCGACGCAGATGGGCGGAGCTACCGGAATGGTGGTACGTGCTGGTGGTGGCGACGCGATGACTGTGCTGAAGATGTGTAATGTGCTTCTGCGTGCTGCTCGACTCCTGCACATGCGCTTTGTGATGCGTAGAGTGATGAGTTGTCGTGGTCGTGGTGGATGCAGTACCGGAGGCGTAGGCGGCTACGGTAAGCGGCAGCGCGAGCACGACAGCTGACCATGAATTATGAACAAGGCATCTCATTAAGAACCCTCAACTACTCCTCTACTCTCTCGAACCTGTGTTCACGACCATGAAGCGCAAACTCTGCTCGAATCTTACACACAGAACCGGGCCGGCAGGCCATTAAATTGTTGGCGGTCTGGTGAAAGGGTTCCCGGCTTGGCACGTGGCCAGATCCGGAACCGTTTCCCAGGAATAAAAGCACCCTCAAAAACACGGGAGAACAAGCTTAGTTCTGCGGTCGAGCTGTATCCCGATTCTACGGCATTTCACAGTCCGGATTTGCGCGGACCGTGGTGGTTTTTTGATGAGCTTACAGACCTCCCCGTCGCAGGAAAGCCGGGATATCGAGGTTGTCCCCGTTTTGATCATGATTATCGGCAACGATCGTCTCGGGGTGAGCCGGAGGCTCGGCCACGGCTACGGCGACCTCGTCATGGGACGGGGCGTCGAAGGAGTCGGCGGCCGTGGTGGCGTTGCTGGCGGAGTGGGCCGGCTGATAAATGGGCTCTTCTGCTACCGGCTCGGCCTCGGCAAAAGCAGGCACCTCGACGAAGACGCGGCGGGCGGGTGTCAGCTCCTCGAACTCTTCGCTGGCGAACCGGGGGCGGATGGGCTGAGGTGTGATGTCAACGCGGGGAATCACCGGCTCGCGCAGGGCCGCGGTCAACATCCGCTCGCGACGTTCGGGCATTTCCCTGCGGAAGCCGGTGGCGATGACGGTGATCTTGACCTCGTCGCCCATGTTTTCGTCAAGGACGGCTCCGAAGATGATGTTGGCTTCTTCGTGGGCGGCGTTCTGGATGAGGGTGGAGGCCTCGTTGACTTCATTGAGCTTGAGAGAGCTGGAGCCGCTGATGTTGATGAGGATGCCGCGGGCTCCATCGATGGCTCCGTCTTCGAGGAGCGGGGAGGCCATGGCAGCTTGGGCCGCCTCGACGGCGCGATTGGCTCCGCCCCGGACGGCGGTGCCCATGACCGCATATCCCATGCCGGCCATGGTGGTCTTCACGTCGGCGAAGTCACGGTTGATGATGCCAGGGATGGTGATGATGTCAGAGATGCCCTGTACGCCCTGGCGAAGGACGTCGTCGGCGATGCGGAAGGACTCGAAGAAGCCGGCATCCTTGGCAACGGCGAGCAGCTTCTCGTTGGGGATGACGATCATGGTGTCGACGCTATCGAGCAGCTCCTGCATACCGCGCTCGGCCTGGGCCATGCGGCGCTTGCCTTCGAAGGCGAAGGGGCGGGTCACGACGCCGACGGTGAGGGCTCCCATCTCACTCGCCAACGACGCGATGACGGGTGCGGCTCCGGTGCCGGTGCCGCCGCCGAGGCCGGCGGTGACGAAGACCATGTCGGCGCCTTCGAGGGCCTCGATGATCTTTTCGGAATCTTCGAGAGCGGCCTTACGGCCGACGTCGGGGTTGGCTCCGGCGCCGAGGCCGCTGGTGAGCTTGGTTCCGAGCTGGAGCTTGACGGGTGCCTGCGACAGCTGGAGGGCCTGGCGGTCGGTGTTGGCAACGATGAACTCGACGCCTTCGACACGGGCGCTGATCATGCGATTGACGGCGTTGCCGCCTCCGCCGCCGACGCCGATGACCTTGATCCGCGCTCCGCGCGGGATTTCGTCGTGATATTGAATGCGGATTTCGTCTGGACGGTTCATGGGTTCGGCTCCTATAGGCTTCCGGCAAAGATGGCGCGCAGTTTGGCGCGCAGGCTATGGTCTTCCGCCGCACGCATGACGCTGGTGCGGTGGGTATAGAGCAGGGTTCCGATCAGGGTGGCGCACTCGGGCTGGGCGAGTCCCGAGGGCATACGGGAAAGGGGGACGGGCGATCCGATGCGGGCCGGGACGCGGAGCTGGCTCTCAGCGACGTCGAGCAGGCCGGCGAGGCGAGCGCCGCCTCCGGTGATGACACAGCCGGCGCCGAGGGCTTCGAGGACGCCCCCGTGGCGAAGGTTGTCGCGCAGCATGTGGAAGAGCTCGCGGGCGCGGGGCTCGAGGATTTCGCAGAGCAGGCGCTGGCGGACGACGCGGGGCTCGAAACCTGGCATGCCGGTGAGCTCGATCTCGGCGATCTGTGAGACGGAGGTGACGACGGCGTTGCCGTAGTTGCACTTGATCCACTCGGCCTCGGGCGCCGTGATGTGCAGGCCGACAGCGAGGTCGTTGGTGAAGTGGTCTCCGCCGATGGGGATGACGGAAGTGTGAGCGACCGACCCTTCGAAGTAGACGATGATCTCGGAGGTGCCGGCTCCGATGTCGACTAGGCAAACGCCGAGCTCGCGCTCGTCGGCGGAGAGGGTGGCTTCGGCGGCGGCGATGGATTCGAAGACGGTCTCGGAAACTTCAAGGCCGGCCTTGTTGGCGCAGGTGACGATGCTCTGCTGGGCGCTGGCCGAGCAGGTGGCGATGTGGAGATTGACTTCGAGGCGGTTGCCGACCATGCCGATGGGGTCGTGGATGCCGGGCTGCTCGTCGAGGATGAACTGCTGCGGTAAGAGATGGACGATTTCGCGATCGGGCGGGAGCGAGATGGAACGGGCGCGGTCGACGGCGGCACGTACTTCTTCGCGCGTGATTTCGCGCATGCGCGAACCGAGGCTGATGCCGCCACGGCTGTTCAGGCCGCGGATGTGCGGTCCGCCAATGGAGATGACGCAGCGCTCGATGGTGGCTTCGGCAACGTCTTCGGCGAGGGTGGCGGCCTGGTTGATGGATTCGACTGCCGGGCGGATCTCGGCGATGACTCCTTTGCGGGCGCCCTTGGAGTCGACGATGCCGTGGCCGCGATAGCGAAGGGCTCCATCATTGAGCTCGGCGATGAGGACGCGAGTCTTCGACGAGCCGGTGTCGAGGACCGCGATGAGATTGTCGAGCTTCTGGCTCATCCGGCCACCTTTGCTCCGTGCCGGTGCGAAGGAGCGGGCGCGGGGTGTTTCTTTATGGCGGTTGCGGGCGGAGCCTGCTTCTGGACGGCTGGAGCGGCGACGGGTTGATCGGCAGAGGCGGCGTCGGGAGCGGAGTCCGCTGCGCGGCCGTCGGCCATCTTCAAAACGACCTGGGTGTCGTAGCGCAGGTCGACAGAGGCCAGATGCGGATACTGCTGCTGCCACTCGGCGAGGTGCGACGTGTAAGTACGGTAGCGGGTGAGAAACTTTTCGTCTCCGAAGTGGAGGACCATGTCGGTCGAGCCGGCGGGGATGGTGGCACGGACGTCTTCGGTATCGGAGAGGTCGATTTCGCTCAGGTTGGAAGAGATCTTCTCGCTGCCGGAGTCGAGATCGGAGATGAAACGCTGATAAAGGCGCACACGCGGGGCGCGGGCGGAGAGCGGATCGCGGGGATTGATTCCGGTGACGACCGGGAAGGAGAAGTGGCGAGCCGCCATCATTGCGGGCGGCATGCTCAGGATGACTCCGGCAGCGTCGACCAGCTTGACCTGATCGCCGACGCGGACAAAGGCGATAGGGGTGCGCTCACGCACGGCGACGCGGAGCTGGTTAGGGAGGATGCGCATGACGGTGGCGTGCTCGACCCAGGGAATCTGTTCCAGTTCGGAACGGCGGGTGGCCAGAGGGATGAAAAAGACGTTGCGGCCGATGTCCGAGCCGAAGACGGAGAGGAGGTCTTCCCGCGTGAGCTGGCTGTTGCCGACGGTCTGGATGGAGGCGGCCGTGTCGATGCGGAAGCGGGGGTCGCGATCGAGAAAGTCGCGGATGGCGATGACCGCCCAGACGGCTCCCGCAGCGACGGTGAGCGTGGAGAGAAGGAGGACGACGCGGCCCCAGCGAGTGTTTGTCCAGTCGGGCAGGATGCCTTTGCGGACGGGGATACGGCGGCGGGTGCGCAGGAAGGCGTCGTCGCCGACACTGTCGACGGCTTTGGCGGCGATCCGGTCGGAAGCGCTGTCTCTGTCCTTGTCTCCGCGGGCCGACTGGCGGGCCGAGGCAGGACGCAGAAATGCTTCATCGCGGTCGTCGTCTATGAGCGTGGCCCCACGGCTTGTATTTACTTCAGTTTTCGCCACGGCCGAGCAGGTCGTGAGAGAGTCGCCGTCTCCGACTATAGCCTGCAGGGGGCTGTGGACCGGCGGGCGATTTGGGAGGGGGAATCAAGGGAGAGAACAGGAAGGCAGGGATTAGGGAACAGGGATCAGGGAACAAGCTTAACTGCGAGAGCTTCCCGGCGGGCTGTATCAGGGTACCCCCTCCCCCTGTTTTGACTCCTCACAGATTCCAAAGGACTTACGCGGTAACGTTACGGGGTAACTCATAGATTCGAGAGGTTTTATGAGCTTCTCATTTGTTTTCTATGAGTTCCACGTAGTTCATAGATATTGTTGGACTTAGAAGGTTCATTATCCGTAACGATGATTATGCACTTTACACAGAGAACAACAGGTGTTGTGATAGTAGTGCCGTGACAGGGATTTCAAATCGGTACATCGAGATTCATAGATGCATTTTTTACTTGCAACTTGTACGCCGGGAGTGCATCTTATAAGTAATCCGTGATGAGCGGAGGAGGACGCCTGTGCGTCGCCCGGCTGCCAGTATGAGAGCCGGTTTCGTTTTTTTAGGGGAGAATTTTCGTTCCCCAACCTGCGACCACGCCATCCCACCTCCTTCGATATTTGGATGCATAGAGAATCTCTACTACCTGCCTTCCAAACTCAGCCCGCATTGACTCTCCGGTTAACCTGCAAATCAGGTCCCGACATGCTGGGTTTGCTAACAGATCAACGATCTGCAGGCCAGAAATATTTTCCGATTTAAGCTTAAGCTTTATTTCATTAGAACTTAGATGTCGCTGGAAAATATTAGGCCCAACACTTTCAGTGCCGAACTTGTACAGCCTCTTGTACGCTGCCTCAAGCTTCATATTCTCAGCTTTTCCCCTCGACTCCACTAGAACATCGCCAACCGTATTAGCGTTTTGCAGCCAGCGGACATATCGCTCAAGAATAGCGGTAAGACAATAATGATATGGCTGGGATTGCCATACTCGATACTGCTCGACGTGCGCTTTCTTGTCGATGAGAGTCGTGATCGCGCTGAATTCCGTTTCTCTAATCAACTGCAAAATCAGAGTGTCAAAGCGTGTCCTCACCTGGGGATCGCGAAGCCTATCAAGGGGGGCGGCCGTTTGTCGATGAGTTCTCGACGATGTAAGACGACCTTTGTCGTTCCAAAAATATCAATCTTAATCACATTGAGAGACTGAGTCAGTCCATTGTCTGCGTGATCTTGATTGACGATTATCCCCATCAACCCTAAATAACGCTCATTAGGATCTTCTGCAGATTTCAGGTTGTGATGGCCTACTTCGTCGATGAAGATCCTGTACATGGTGACTACCTTTGGTTATGCTAAGAGAAGAGCGGAGAGGTAGGGACTCGAACCCGTAGCGTGTCAGCGCTACCCGTCGGAGCTTATAAGGCCCCTGCTAGACCATCCAGCGGTATCTCTCCATCAGCAAGAAAAGCTCACCACGGCCTGATTCGTCACTCCACCACGAGACAGCGAATCAGGCCTTACTGTTATCGCTCCACGCCACGGCAAGCAACTGGTAGCGGAAGCTAAAGACCTCTCATCACGTTAAATTCTCTCCATAAAATCTCCAACCCCATGCCTTTAAATACTCTATATAAGGGAGTTACGGTTCATAGCAAGAAATTCTTGAGCTTATACACGCCCTCCCAGACCCTTTCGAATTCATCGCTATTCGCAAGTACACGCGATGCAACGCTGAAAATCTGGCTGGTGCTTTTAAGCACTCCGGGTTTAGATAAGACCTTCCTAAATGCACTCGTTGAGATGTATCCGCCAAAATCTTTGGCGAGTGCCACTGCTATTGCGATCCGCTGCTTGCCCTTAAACTTTTCGGCTGAATACAGTTCGTCGTTCTCTACTGCTCGCTCCTGCCGCTCCACCATTGCCGCGAAC
>Ga0206998_1087_pt2 | contig 17502 bp, 12 predicted proteins | sample Alteio_BWMinCont_FD_153309 | JGI IMG/M metagenome (GOLD analysis project Ga0206998, IMG submission 153309) | Enriched cells from forest soil in Barre Woods Harvard Forest LTER site, Petersham, Massachusetts, United States -... | ecosystem: Environmental > Terrestrial > Soil > Temperate forest >... | reverse complement strand
CTCAACGCTTAAAGACCAGCCTTGGGGTATCAATTGAAATTTTTGAACAGAAGCATTAGCAGTAGTGAAATGGGGTGTGAAATAAAGCGCTCCCTCCTCCAATCGCATAAAAAGAGAAGCATCTTGAAAAAAGATAAAAAGATTACTGAAAATAAAATAAATCCAAGATGAAATATTCAAATTTTCTAATTGTTCGTAATAAATAAGAGGGGTAAACCTTGTAAAAGGGGTGTACATTACAGTAGGTTTTAAAAAAAACACAAAGAAAGAGAAGAGGCATATCAAAACGACAACAGCCCAATACACAGGAAATATTCTCAAAAAACGGTTAGTAATAAATGTTTTATAATCTTTATATTTTCCGTCTGACAAAATCAGGCCCATATAAAAACCAGAAATGATGAAAAATAATTCGACCGCTCGAATTCCACCGATTAAAAAATAACCTCCAGCATGTTGAACTGCAACCGCCATTGCTAATAAGAGCCGTAATATCCCCAAAGTGATCCCCTTTCTATTATATTATTAACACCACCGTTTAACACCGTCATCCCGTTCTATTGGCTTATTTATGCATAATTTGCTTTAAGAGATCGGCTACTAATCCAAAACAAAGGATTAATAAAGAGACGAGTAGTCCTCCAATCCCTAAGAAAAAACCACTGGTTAGACCAAAGATGGCAGACATTAAAAATCCTATCAGGGAACTCAATATACAAAATGAAGCAAATAAAATGAATATTTTAATAGGATTATAATAATTAATCGCTTGAAGGATATATTGCAATGTTCTTAAGGAGTCTCTTAATAATTTCACTTTCGATTTACCCTCTCTTTTCTCATAAGGGATAGGTAGGTATTTTACAAATCGACCGGTCATCATATAAGCTAATGTTAGAGAAGTGGTAAAACTAAAAGTGTCACATAAATGGCTCAAATAATGCGTAACGGTGTTTTTTGAAAAAATTCTTAAACCAGAATTGATGTCAGGTATTTTTCTTCCTGCTGTGAACTCAACCAAAAACTTTAAAATATGGCGCAAAGGGGATTTAATAATGGATTCTCGATAATGTTCCCCAGTTCTTGCACCCACAACCATATCAAACCCTTTTTTATATTCCTCATATAATTTAGGAACTTCTTGAAAAGGGTAAGTTCTATCTGCATCCGTGATAATAAGTGTGTCGAATTTAGCATTTAAGATACCATCTTTGATAGAACGTCCATAACCCACATTGTGGGGATGATTAATCACTGTCGCTTGACAATTTTCTGCTCTTTCCTTGGTTTGATCGGTCGAACCGTCATTAACGACAATAATTTCAAAATCCGCCATTTTCATTTCACTGAAAATCTTTTGAATCTCATGAACAGTTTCTTCAATTGCATTTTCTTCGTTATACGCCGGAATAATAACTGAAATCATAGGTAACCCCTTTATCGATTAAGCCATTTAGATTTATCTTGAAAAACAAGATACAATAATATTAAAATCAACGTGATTTGGATTGTATCTGTATAGTGGGTATAGCGTTTTAAAACAGGTTCAACAAGAGCAACCAACAAATAATTACTTGCGGACAAGCTGAGTATGGTAATTGAAATTAAGGCGAAATTATTTTTTTCTTTTATAAAATAAAACATTGATAATCCAAAAAAAGTGATTAATAATATAGTATAATAAAAACCGCCTATGTTAGAAATGATATTTAGTAAATATAAAGAAATATAAGACGTCAAATTATGTTGAATCAATATTAAAGCCATTTTTATCGTTTCACTGTCGATAGCATAAATATCTTTAATTTCCTGAGTGATGACTGAGGAAAGTGTTTTCCAACAAAGGGTATTATAATTTTCATAAAAATGATTATAAACACTGACATCAAAGTAGGTTTTTTTATTTAACGAATCATAACTTTGATTATTTTGATGCATGAGTGCTCGAGTTTTAAGAAAGATATTTTTTTGGAGATCGGTTTTGAAAAAAGCTACATCACTGTCTTTAGCAACATATAAAGGCGCAATCACCAGCTGCATGCCAGTAAAGGGAATACTTTTAAATTTTCCGGTGTAAATATAGTGATAGGTTTTTTCAAGTAAATGAGTGCCTACAATCATGAGAATGAATGTAAAGATTAAAATACTTGTTTTTTTAACATTTTGAGTAGATAAGGCGAAATAGCATAAAAAAATAGCAAAACCAGGAAATAAAAATAAAAATTGTTTTCGAGTCAATACCAAGAGTGTTGCCATTGCAAAGGTATACAAAATCGATTTCAGGTCTTTTTTTATGACCCCATTTAATAAAAAAGAGACAGTGAGCAAAAATAGAGGATAGCATATCGCTTCAGTTAAAATCGCATTCCCAATTTTGCTTGGGCCATAGTAGGGCACTAATAAAATGAAAAAAAGAATGCCAGCGAATTCTTGTTTAAAGTTAATTATCTTTCTTATATTTTTAACAAAATAGGCTGCCGCATAAAAACCAGCGATTAATTGAAGAAAAACAAGAGGAAAATAAGAGTGGCTGAAGAACCCTCCATATAATTTCAATAATAAAGGATAGAGAGGAGATCTTAGAACATGAAAGCTTTCATAGCTCCCTGTATCGGGCTGTATAATAGGACCCTGAAATAAAAGCACACTAAATAGGGCTAACCCTAAGAAAAAGTAATATTTTGCCCATTTCGACATAGTTTCTTTTTCAACAACAGGGATAGTTGTAAATTCAACGTCGCTAAAGGAAGACATTTTAAAGGTTGCTCAGTTAAAAAGAAAATCATTATAATGGGTTTCTTTTTTGTTGACAAGTAAAGAGTGGGTTGAATGACTAAAAAAATTAATATAGGTGTAATCGGAGCAGGCTATGTTGGCTTAGTTTCCGCCGCTTCTTTTGCTGAATTTGGTTTTAATGTCCTCTGTATGGATAAGGATGAGCAGAAATTATCAGCATTGCAAGCGGGTAAAACACCCATTTATGAGCCAGGGTTAGAAAACCTTATTAATAAAAACAGTGTGGAAAAGCGATTACAGTTTACTTCTAGCTTAAAGGACATTGTTCAAAGAAGTGATGTAATATTTGTTGCAGTGGGGACACCGACCTGCATGATTGAACGTCGTCCCGACTTACGCTATGTCACTGAGGTTGCTAAAGAATTGGCCCCTTTATTATCAGCAGATAGAAAAGTGATTGTTTTAAAATCTACTGTTCCTGTTGGGTCGTGTCGCCATTTCGCAAATTTGATTCGAACATTAAATGAAAGAGTTAATATCGAGGTAGTTTCAAATCCTGAATTCTTAAGAGAGGGCTCAGCGCTCTATGATTTTTTTAATCCCGATAGAATTATTATAGGGGTAGAGCAAGAATGTTCCCAAAAAATAATGGATATCTTATATGAACCGCTTATTCATAAAGAAATTCCTGTACTATATACAGATTTAGAAACTTCAGAAATGATTAAATATGCCTCTAATTCTTTTTTAGCAACGAAAATCGCGTTTATCAACGAACTTTCTGATTTTTGTGAAACTATGGGTGCTGATATTGAAAAAATTGCATTGGGGATGGGATTAGATAAACGTATCGGAGAAAAATATTTGCAAGTGGGTCCAGGGTATGGGGGTTCTTGTTTTCCAAAAGATACTATCGCATTAGCCTACCAAGCAAAAATTGTAGACAATCCTTTAACCATTATTGAAACGGTGATTGCCTCCAATGAAAACCGCAAGCAAAAGATGATCGAAAAAATTATTTTAGCCTGTGGTGGGTCTGTGAGTGGCAAAAAGCTTGCTGTATTAGGGGTGGCCTTTAAAGCAAATACGGATGATATTAGAGATAGTGCCGCTGTTACGATTATTCAAGGATTAATGGAAAATAAAGCTGAAGTTACAGTTTATGATCCTGTCGTAAAAAACAAATCAAAAGAAATATTACCCAAGGTAATATGGGCTGAAGGATGTTATAGTGCGATAGAAGGAGCCGATGCCATTGTGATATTGACAGAATGGCAAGAATTTAAGGATTTAGACTTACAAAAAGTAAAAGAACAATTTAATTCTAAGCCTATCATCATTGATTTACGTAATTTATATGATCCTAAAAGAATGGCATTGATGGGTATCGATTATTATTCGGTAGGAAGAAAACCCAGCTTCGTTTCTTACGTTGAAAGAGAAGTATTAATTTTATGAGTGAAGTAAGTAACAGCACGTTTTCCTCTGTGATGGTTGATTCAATTAATTATAATCAATGGGTGCTTTCAACATTTAATGCTTATATTTCTAAATCAGTTTTAGAATTAGGTATTGGACATGGAGAGTTTTGTACTTTTTTTAAGGACAAAATTGATAAGTATACGGGTGTTGATATTGATATAAATTTACTGGAATACGCTAAACAAAAATATCCTAATCAACATTATTATTATGGAGATATTACCGACGTTTCCTTTGCCAAACAATTGAACGATGAAAAATTTGATTCTTTTTTGTGCTTTAATGTACTTGAGCATATTCAAGATGACAAACTAGCCGTTCAAAACATGCTATCAGTGATTAAACCCAATGGATATTTATTATTATTTGTCCCTGCGTTTGAAACCTTATTTTCTGATTTAGACCGTTTAGCCGGTCATTATCGAAGATATACCAAAAAAACAATCAAAAATTTGATTCTCCCAAATCAAGGAAAAATTATTCGATTAGAATATTTTAACTCTATTGGTGGAATAGGATGGTGGTTAAATAAATTTACATCACATGGTTCTCTTGAAAGTAAAATGGTGCATGCTCAAATTCGTTTTTTTGATAAGTTTGTTTTACCTTTTTCAAAAGTCTTGAATTTTGCGACCCGTAATTTTTTTGGTCAATCTGTGTTGTGTGTTGTGCAAAAAAATGGCTGAAGTTTACAAGAATATAAAAAATAAAGTTTGTGTAACGGGTGCTTCTGGCTTTATTGGAAAAAAGCTATGTCGTCATTTACAAGAAAAAAATGCTATTGTTAAGTCCTTGGTGCGACAATCTCAACCTGGACCCTGGGACGAACAATTTGTTTGTGATGTCAAAGAACTCAATTTGAATGCTACTCATCTTAAACAATTTTTAAAAGGAACCGATACCCTTTTCCATTTAGCAGGTATTGCGCATACCCAATCTGTTTCTAAAGAACATTATTGGGAAACGAATGTGTTGGCTACACAAAACCTTCTTTCTTTGGCCATTTCAGAAGGCGTACAAAGATTTATTTATTTTAGTAGTGTTAAAGCTGAAGAGTCTAACGACGAATATGGTCGTTCTAAAAAAGCGGCGGAAGAAATAGTGTTGAAATTGGGTAAAGAGCATGGCATTCACGTTTGTATTTTAAGACCCGCCTTAGTCTATGGCCCCGGGGTAAAAGGTAATCTTCTTAATATGATGCGTGGCATTGATAAAGGGTGGTTTCCTCCGCCCCCTGAAATCCATAATCGACGTTCTATGGTTTCTATTGATGATGTTATTTTGGCGGCTATTTTAGTTTCAGAACATCCCAATGCGAATGGCAAAATTTATACGATTACCGATAGAAAAATTTATTCCACCCATAGCATTTATAACGCCATGCGAAAAGCTTTAGGGCTACCTAAAATTTCTTGGTCTATTCCCTATTCTGCATTCAGAATTTTAGCAAAATTAGGAGATTGTGTAGAAAGAATTTTAAAATATCACTCTCCTATAAATTCTGCTATTTTGAATAAATTTTTTGGTTCGGCCGAATATAATTCGGAGCTTATTGGCAAAGAATTAGATTGGAACCCCACGACAGATTTTTTTACGGTTTTACCGGAGATAGTAGATGCTTATAAAAAAATTAAATGATTCTTCCTTAAAACATTTGTTTTCAAAATTAGAATTGATTCCTAATGGTATTAAAAATTATGCGATTCTGAAAGAAATATCACGCAGAAGCCATTCCGCTTTGTTGAACTTGTTATCAGTTTCCAAAGGATCCACAGAAATATTAATGAACACTCAATTAATGTTGGAAAAAATTCCAAAAGAGCCTTATGAGCATCTATATTTAAAATATAAGGATGTAGATCCTTACCCCGGGTATAGTAAATATCTAGAAGCAGGGGTGCATATTGCGAGAGCAATTCGAAATGCAAAAAAATTAGATCTTTGTAAAAACGAATCCGGTACGCTTGATATATTGGATATAGGATCAGGTGCTGGATATTTTCCGTTTGTATGTAAACATTATAACCATCAAGCCATGGCAATAGATTTGCCAGATAACCCAATGTATAATGAAATGAAAAATTTGTTAGGCGTGGAGTGCTTACATTATGCCATTTTACCCTTTCAAGTGTTTCCACCATTAGAAAAAAAATTCGATCTTATTACCGGTTTTCAAATTTTATTCGATAGACCACGCGATCAAAGCCCTTGGGGGAGCAAAGAGTGGACTTTTTTTCTTAAAGATATTAGGAAAATATTGAAACCAGAGGCTCGGGTTTTTTTAGAGTTAAATACTTATAAACCAGAAGAAGAGATAATTTTCAAAGAAAACATACAATTTTTAAAATCTATAGGTGCGCATATTGTCGGGCATGAAGTTCTTATTGAAAATAAAACGTTGATGTTTGAATAATATTATGTTCATTTTTAATTTAAGCATTTTCCTTGTTTCAATTACATTATTAATCATTAATATATTAGGTTTAAAATATAAGAACAGGGTTCCAAATATACCAGAAGCAAAGATAAAAGCTTCTATTTTTGGACAGTCTAAAAAAATTGAAAATGAAAGGCTTTTAAATCCGTATCCCTTAAAAGATGAAAAAATAGTTGTTAATAGATTAATGTCTTTGATCTCTGACCATATGATTCATTATCTTCCCCCAGATCATGATCGTATCCCATTAACAATAAATTGGTTATTAACTTTTTTAAGTTTTACAGGCGTGAACTATTTTAAATTTTATGAATTTTATAATGGTTATCGCGCTATCAAAAAAGAATATGGTTTATGTTCACAAATTGCGGTGACGATTTGGTATTTTTTAAGAAAAGCGACTATAAAAAATAAAGTAATTCGCTTTAAAGGTCATGTTTTAAATTTAGTGGAATTTTCAAATGGAGAAATTTGGGTCGTTGATGGGGATTATAGAGTGATTATGCCCTATGATCTACTCACATTATGCAAATATTCAGAGAAATTGGTGAATCAATATTATCATGATTTTTCTGTGGAACAGAAAAATAGGCTAATAGAAATTTATAAAGGAAAAGTTGAAATAATTTCTGGTTTTAACATGAATTCAAGATTATATTTTGAAAACTTTATTTTTTTAGTGAAATGGCTTATTCCAATTGGGTTCATAGCTTACAGCTTAAATAATATTTTATCGTTTATCCATCCATAATCCAAGACAAGTTAATCCAAATAATTTTAAACTATGATCTCTAGAATGGTCGAGATGCTCTTGCCAAAGTTTTTCAATTGCGGGTCTATGAAACCATTCTTGCATTAAAGGGGTATCAAGTGTTACTTCTTGACCGATTTTTTGTAATTTCCCACAAAACCAATGTGAAATAGGCGCATTAAATCCTTTTTTAGAGCGACTTAAAATTGTCTTGGGGAGAATTTCTTTTTGACTTAATTTTAAAATATGTTTTTTTTGAAATCCAGACATTTTCCAATGCACTGGAAGAGAGGCTGCAAATTCAACCAGACGATGGTCCAAAAAAGGCGCTCTGGCTTCTAAGGAATGAGCCATTGTCGTGCGGTCGACTTTCACTAGAATATCATCGACTAACCAAGTTTTCATATCGACATAAGCTGCTTGATCTAAAGGATGGCACCCCTGGACAGCCTGATAAAAGGGTTTGAATGAATCAAAAGGATCAAAAGCTAACACTGCTTGCTGATAATCGGGGTTCAAAATAAGCCTTTTTTCTTGATCATTAAAAATAGTACGCCAGAAATAGTGTGCACGTTGAAAATCAAAAACACAGCCATTTAAAAATTGTTTTAATTTGTAATCAAAGCTTACCTTTTGATGTGTCACAGGCAAATACTGCTCAGCCATTGCGGCTAATCGGGAAAACATTTTTTTTGGTAAAAATCTTAACATTTGATGCAATTTATCTGCCGTATAGGTTTCGTAACCTGCGAATAATTCATCTCCCCCATCACCCGATAAACAAACAGTGACTTTTTCTCTCGCAAATTTTGCTAAATAGTAAGTGGGAATTAATGAACTGTCTGCAAAGGGTTCATCCATACTCCTAAGAATAGTGGGGAGTAATTCGGCTTTATCACCATCGACGATTTGAGTATGATGTTCCACCTCTAAGAAATTGGCAACCTGTTGGCTTTCAGCAAGTTCGCTATAGGTTTTTTCATTAAAACCGATACTGAACGTTTGAGTTAATTTTGCAGAGTCATTTTTTTTCATTGCAGAAACAATACTGGATGAATCGATGCCACCACTCAAAAACGCACCAAGCGGAACATCGCTTAAGCTTTGTTGTTGGACGCTTTCACTTAGAAGCGCGTATAACTCAAGAGAGGCTTCTTCTTTAGAATGCCATGATCTTTTTTGATGAAAATGAGCACTGAGATCCCAATAGGAATGTAAGGTAGGTGCCCTTTCACGTTTCAGCATTAAATAATGAGCAGGGGGTAGTTTTTGAACCGAATTTAGGATCGCGGTATCCGTTAAAATATAGTTAAGGGATAAAAATTGACTAATGGCTTTTGGATTAAGACTTGAATTTGTTGTTGGGTGAAGACGTAAAGCGCTCAGTTCCGAGGCAAAAACAAGATTGTAACTGTTGTCTTCTTGTTGCACAGTATAATAGAGTGGTTTTTCTCCCATGCGATCCCGAGCTAATAATAAACATTCTTCTTTGCTATCCCAAAGGGCAAAAGCAAACATACCCACCATATGTTGTAAAGCATGGACTCCCCAGCGTTTATAGGCTTCTAAAATTACTTCAGTGTCGCTATGCGTTTTAAATTGATGTCCCTGTTGTTTTAATTCCAATCGTAATTTTTTAAAATTATAAATTTCTCCATTGTACACAATCCAAAATCGTTTTGTGTGGTCATGCATGGGTTGGTTAGAAGAGGGATCGATATCAATCACCGCTAAGCGGCGATGGCCAAGTACAATGGGTCCTACTGCCAAAACCTGTTCAGCATCGGGGCCACGATGGGCGAGCCTTCGAGTCATACCTTCTATCAAGGAAATGGGATCTGGCCTTTGCCAGTTTAAGCTACCGGTTATGCCGCACATATTGATCTTTTAAAGCGATAAAAATTAAAATTAGAATAATATTCGCTAGAAGGGTGTCTGTATAAATTGAATATCGCATTAAAATAGGTTCGACTAAAGCGACCAAGGAATAATTAGCCGCTGTTAATGTAATTGTAACAAGCGATAATAAAGCTAAGTTATTTCGTTTGGTAATGTAAAAGAATAAAGAGACAAAAAAGAAAAACATTAAAAGTAGGGAATAATAATAACCGCCTAAGCTTAGGACAACATTCAAAAAATAAAGTGTGAACCAAGATTTAAAGTTCTGTTTAATTAAAATAAACGCCATTTCGGTTGTTAATTGATCGATGTAAAAAAAATCTTCAATGCCGAATTGATGCAAAGTCGGAAATAGTGACTCCCACTGTATGGGATTATAGCTAAATGTAAAATAATGAAAAACACAATAATCTTTTGTGGAATCGAAAAAGGCGTTTTTTTGATGCATTTTTTCTCGGGTTTTAATAAATATGTTTTTTTGAATATCTTTTTTAAATAGCTGTACATCGGATTCATTTGATCGGTATAAAGGTGCTATAATGAGTTGAATTCCAGTGAATGGTGTGGAATTAAAATGTCCAGTATGAATATAATGATAAGTTTTTTCTATTAATGAAGTTGCCCCACATGATAAAATGAAGAGGAAAGTTAATAACTTAATTTTAAAATTTTTCCTTTCAAATAATGCGTAATAAACTAATATTAGACTAATTACCGGATATATAAAAAGAAATTGTCGACGTGTTAAAATCAAGAACATTGTGATTATAAAACTGGTGATAAGATATTTTGTATTTTTTTCTAATAATCCTTTTAGAAGAAAAGAAACAAACAATAAAAATAAAGGGTAACAAAGGGCTTCGGTTAATAGGGTATTACCAATTTTGCATTGCCCGAAATAGGGGAAAAGAAATATAAAAAAAACAATAAAAGTAAACCAACTTTCCAAATTAAAAAATTTCTGGATGACTTTACTTAAATGCCAACTGGAATAAAAACCAAAGAAAATTTGAATTACCACTATGATGTTATAGGTATATGGCTCAAAAATAGAATTTAATTTTAAAAATAAGGGATATAAGGGTGACCGAATAGCATGATAAACCAAATAACTACCTGTATCTGGCGTAATGATGGGTCCTTGAAAGGATAATACTAATCCAATTAATCCGACAAGAGATAAAAATAAATATTGAGAAGATTTTGAAATTTCTTTAGGTACAAAGGAAACCGGTGCCAAAGCATCGATATTTATTGTGGACATGTAGGGTTGCTCATAAAATCATAAAAACTATGGCATAATATTACAAATCAAATTTGATGGCAAATAAGAGTAAGTTAAATGAATTTAAAAATGGAAGGTGATATGCTCATTACTTCAGCTATGATGGAAAAATTATTAGGATCGGCAGCTCGATGATATTTAATTCTTATTCGTTCTTATTGATTTTTTTACCTTTGTTCCTTTTAGGGATTGTTATTCTACAACAGCTCCCCAATAGAAGTCGGATGTTTGCCTTTGTTGTGGGGATGTCATCCCTATTTTATGCTTTAAGCTCAGTCGGCCATTTAATGATTTTTTGGGCCTCCATTATTTTAAATTGGCTTTGGGTGACATATGTTCCGCTCAATAAAAAAAATCTAACTTTAGGTGTAATGGGAAATTTAGCTGTCTTATTTTGTTTTAAATATGCGGCTTTTCTTACGACTGAAATTAATAGAATCGGCATTTTTAGTTCTTTTTCTATTCCTACTTTTTCTTATGGTTTACCTTTAGCCATTTCGTTCTATACCTTTCATCAAATTAGTTTTTTGGTAGATGCTGCAAAGGATAAGCATCCAAAACCTGATCTTTTAAGTTATGCAGCCTATGTTACCTTTTTTCCTCAATTAGTGGCTGGGCCTATTGTCCGTTTTCGAGAAATTGCCGATCAATTAAATCGGCCTGTTCCCTTTAAAATAACCTTCCCTAAACTTAGAATTGGGCTTTCCTTTATTGTATTAGGGCTTATTAAAAAAGTATTGATAGCAGATACACTTTCAGAATTCGCTGATCAAGGTTTTGCTATGACGGATTCATTAACTTTTTTAGAAGCTTGGGTAACCTTAATATCCTTTGGGCTTCAAATCTACTTTGATTTCTCAGCTTACAGTGAAATTGCCTATGGGTTAGGGTGGTGTGTGGGCATTCGTTTGCCTCTCAATTTTGATAGGCCTTATCTTGCTATGGATGTCAGCGCTTTTTGGCGACGATGGCATATGACCCTTTCTCGATTTCTACGAGATTATCTTTATATTCCCTTAGGAGGAAATCGAGAAGGAATAATTAAAACAACTAGGAATTTGTTTATTGTGATGGGTTTGGGTGGGCTGTGGCACGGTGCAAGCTGGAATTTTTTGATTTGGGGCTTGTTACAGGGTTTATATCTTCTTATTAATCATGCCTGGCGTTTAATATCTCCTTTTCGATTACCCAAAGGGCTAGCGTGGGGTCTGACATTTCTTTCAATCATGCTTGCTTGGGTTCCTTTTCGGGCTAAATCTTTTATAGAGATGAAACAAATGTTTAGGGCGCTTTTTAATATTAAAAGCATTGTGTTACCTGAAAATTTATATGAAATTACTCATCATCTTGGGTTAACTGATTATTTCGTATTTAAAACGAGTCCTGTATTATCCGTGTTTTCAATACTCATGGTTTTTGCTTTTTTAAATATCACACTTTTTATGCCATCTGTGCGGATGGTTTCTTCTGTTGTATCACGCTCAAAATATGGCGCTCTTATTTTAGGGGGTCTTTTTAGTGGCGTGATGATTATGTTATGGGAACGTCCTAATGTCTTCCTCTATTTCAATTTCTAAATTCCCACTTTCAAGGCCACAAATTCAGCCTTCGATAGTGAATCGACTCCTAAAAAGAGGAAGATGGCTTATTTGGTTTTTTTCTGGGATGGTGTTGTTCTTTATTTTTGGCATTGCTTTAGTTCTTATTTGTGTCGATGGTAACACCATCCTGCGGTATAAACGCGACATGTTAGAATATAAATTAGATCGATTGCGTGAAACAAACCGCCCACCGCATCTTATTATCATGAGTGGGTCTAACGGTTTATACAGTGTCAATAGCAAGGTATTATCAGAAGAAATCAAAATGCCGGTAACTAATATGGCTGTTCATTGGGGGATTGCTTTATATACAGCAGAAAGAATTTCAGAGTGGGTAAAGCCAGGGGATATTGTATTAATGCCCTTGGAATATACTTTTTATACCGAGGTAGGGCAATCTATGTCCTGGGAAGAGGCTTGTTATAAATTAGCGCATGATCGTGCGTCTATTCATTCTTTAAAGGAATGGGGTTGGGTGTTAATGGGTTGTAAACCTAAAATGCTCTTGGGGGGTATTGGTTTAAAAACCTTATCAAAGCTTGGGTTTCAATATCCTCAATATGATATGAAAAGAGTTTTAACCTCTGAGGGAGATATCCTTGAGAATAGATTACCTCTTGAAAAATTTCTTTCTCAAGAAAATGTAAACCTCTCTACACAAATGCACGAGACGGATATTCGCACACATTATGTCAGGCTTGAAGAAAAAATACAGGCTATAAAAGCCGCAGGTGCAAAAGTTTTATTAACTTTTCCTGTTCATTTTAAAACTCCCCCTAATATGCCTCTTGTTTCTCCGCAATGGTTAGCCAAAATTAAACGTTGGGCTGCCGAGCAAGGAATTGAAGTAATATCTTCGCCTGACCAACATCAGTTTCCGTCTAATTGCTTCTTTGATAATTATTATCATCTGCATCAAGGCTGCACAGGAGAAAATTCTAAACGTTATGCACATGCCTTAAAGGAATACTTAGAAAAATAGCTTTTTGTTATCAAACACCATGCCCCATTCTTCTCCCCCGAGCTTCTAGACGGGCTTAAACCTGACGGTTTAAGCTTTTCGAATTAAGTCAACTTATAAACTTAAAATACATATTGACTTATTTAATAAACACAGAGAAAATAACGCAGTTTTGGTAAAAGGAGTTTGACAATCCATTTTTTCTAAAACGGTCCAGTAAAAAATATTTAGTTTTATTAAGAGGGAACTTATGAACGCAAAAAAAAATGTTGAGCAACAAACTATCTTCAATACACAACGCATTTATGTCAAGGGTAGTTCGTTTGAATCGCCACTGACGCCTAAAATATTTACAGAATCATTAACACCCAAAATCGATATGCAAATTCAAACGAATTATAGTGAAATAGAAAATCATCTTTATGAAGCGGTATTATCTTTAACTTTAACGAATCAAGCGGAAGAAAAGGAAAATAAACAAAATAAAGAAGAGAAAACAATATGGCGTTTAGAATTGCATCAAGCTGGGGTTTTTACTTTGGAAGGGTTTACGGAAGAACAGCTTAGACAAACTCTGTATGGCTTTTGTATGAATTTACTTTATCCCTATGCCTGTGAAGCGATTTCGGGAATGATAGTCAGAAGTGGTTTTCAACCGGTTTACTTAACCCCTATGAATTTTGAAATATTATATCGAGAACAATTGCGAAGGCAGACGGCGACAGAAGCAGAAGTTACTGCATAATGCCCTAACCCTCTCCCGCAAGCGGGAGAGGGGAAATAAAAAGTTAAAAGGATTTTGACCATGCCAACCGTAAAAAGCTATTTTCCACCCAGTCTTAGTATCGCTTCGTTAAATGCAAAGAGAGGTCTTATCATTAACGGCATTACCTCTGGTGATCAAATAGGGGGATCGGTAGGTGCAGCAGGGACTTTCAACAATAATCAATTTAACGGTTTGCTTATTGGGGCTTATCAAGCAGGCGGTGGTCAGGGAAGAGCCTATTTAGTATTTGGTAACATGACCATCGGTGTTAATGGTACCCTCGAGCTTTCTACGATTAACGGTTTTAATGGCATTACCTTTAAAGGATCCTCGACCAGTGATTATTTAGGCTATGCAGTAGGCCCTGCAGGGGATATGAATTGCGATGGTATTCCTGATGTTGCAATAGGCGGTCTAGGATCAGGTGGAACTTTTGCAGGAAGAACGTCAGTCATTTTCGGCGGGTCAAGTGTTGGGTCAAGTTCGGGGGGAAGTATTGTTGCCTTAAACCTGAACGGGGTAAATGGCTATAATATTAATGGTACTTTACCTAACGATAATAGTGGTGCTGCAGTAGGCACTGTCAGTTTTAAAGTGAATGGTAATTCCTATTCAGCTTTAATAATAGGTGCCTATTATGCCTCTCCCAATGGACGAATAAACGCAGGGGTTACCTATGTTGTAAAAGGTTGTCTAGGAATAGGCTCAGGAGGTTCGTTTTCTCTGGCCAACCTTAATGCGACAACCGGTATCAAAATTATAGGGGCTTCGACGGGAGATAATAGTGGATACTCGGTGGGTTCAACCGATATCTACAATGATGGTAATCAAGAAATAGTCATAGGGTCTCCTTATGCCGGTCCTAATGCTAGACCAACGGCAGGTATTACCAATGTAGTTGCTTGGAGAAACACGGGAAGTGCTTCAATTGATTTATCCATTCAAAATGCCACTCTATTTTCATCGCTAGATGGGCTTAGTACAGATGAAAATGCCGGATTTGCCGTTGCCAATACAGGAGGGGATTTTAATGGAGATGGGTTAAAGGAGATACTGACTGGTTCTCCTTTAGGATCCCCATTAGGGTTAGCACAGGCAGGGCTTGTTCGCCTTTATTTTGGTTCTCAACTGTCCAATGTGACAACCTTTATGGGTGCCACAGCAGGAGAGCAAAGTGGCTATAGTGTTGCTTTTGTTGATTTTAATGGGGATGGAAAAAAGGACGTTGTTATTGGTGCACCCTATGCTTTTGGAGGTACGGGGATTGTTCGTATTTATTTTGGAAATACGGTTGCTATCAATGTAACGGTAAGTCTCGGCACATTAGATGGTATGGTTGGAGTACAACTGACGGATGCTTCAGCAGGAGATAATTTTGGTTGGTCGGTCTGTGGCTTAGGGGATGTAAATGGCGATGGCATTGATGACGTTGCAGTCGGGGCACCCTTAGCGTCTCCCTCTGCTTTGAGATCTCAAGCGGGCAAGGTTTTAGTATATTTTGGAGATGCTTCTCCCCAAGTGAACACCCTTCAGTTAACGATTTCTGATGGGGGCGTTCAAGTATTAAGTGTTGCTTCATTCAATATAACCGATATTAATCATCCGAATAGTGATTTTATATATCTGATCAGCGGTGTTAATAATGGGTATTTTTCAGTTGTTAATAATGTTACCCCTATTTCAAGTTTTAATTATACGCAATTACTTAATAATCAGATTCAATTTACCCATTCAGGGAATCATTTGCCGCCTACCTATAGTATAGGCGTCAATACAACGGGGTTTGCTTATTTACCGTCTCAGCCTGGGAGTGTTATCTTTTTACGATCTGTGCCTCCTGCGCTTACGTTGAATCAATTAACTATTCTTCAAGGAAGAACAACAGCAATTACTTTAAGCAATTTTAATGCAACGAGCGTTTATCCTACACAAGATCCTTTCAATCTTGTGCTCAGTTTTCTAGGGATACAGCATGTTCAATTTAATTCTACGCCGACGAATAGTGCAGTCTCCTCGTTTAAATTAGGGGATGTCTTCACTGGCAAAATTATTGCCATTCATGATGGGAGTAGAACAGCGCCCGGCTATCAAACCGTTGTTACAGATGATTTTGGATTAGCTTCCACACCTCAATCACCCAGCATTAATTTTATTTCTGCACCTCAGCTAACGACCAACGCCATTACGGTAGGCCAAGGGTTGTCGGTACCTGTTGGCACAAGTATTGTTAATGCGACAGATTCTAGCCTTCCCATTGCTAATTTTAACTATTCAATTAGTGGCATAAGTAACGGTATGTTCGTGCGATATACTAATCTCACGTCGCCCATTTATAGTTTTTTACAGAACGAAATTCTAAATGGAACGATAATTCGTTTTATACCTGATGGAAGCACTAATGCCCCTGCTTATAGTGTTTTAGTCACCAACCCCGTTTATGGTTTATCGGATGGGCCCTATGCTGCTAACGTTGTATTTACTGTCAGACTAGCACTATTACGAAATCAACTGTCCATTTTGGAAGGGCAATCAAAACCAATCACCTCCGCTGAGCTCAATGCAACATTGGATGGTATAAATGACTCCAGCGTAGTATTTACTATCAGTAATTTACTAAATCTTCAATTCATTTATATCCCGAATTCAACCCCGGTTATCCTTGTTATGCAAGGTGACGTTATGGGGAATAATATTAAAGCTGTTAATACAGCGGGCACGGGGGTGCCAAGCTATCAGGTTTCACTCAGTGCAGGACCGGCCTTTACATTTGCACAAGTAGCCACGGTTAATTATCATTTTGCGCCGAGATTAACGAATAAGCAATTTGCCATTCAGCAGGGTGGAACAATCGTTTTAACCGCCAATAATTTGAATTCAACGACGTTGAATATTGGGCAAGATCCGATGGCGTTTGTTTATTATGTTTCAGGACTAAATATTCAATTTACCCCTGTAGGTAACCCAAACACTGCGTTAACAAATTTTACGCAGTGGAATGTGACACAGGCACAAATTCTGGTGATCCATAATGGTTTGCCAGTAGATCCCAGTTGCGATATCACATTGAGTGACGGGATATTAACGAATATAGGGGCACCAACAGCGGCACAAATTACCTTTACCTATAAACCCGTATTAGTCACGAATGCGCTTCCCGTAATTAATCAAGGTCAAATGATCACGGTGACGTCGGCCCAACTTGCGGCGACCGATAATAGTATTCCCGCCGCCAATCTAGTCTTTTCTATCAGTAATCTTCAGCATGGTGCTTTTTATAGCACGAGTGATTTATCAACGCCTATTACCAGTTTTACACAATTGCAAGTCACGAATGGTCAAATTGTATTCCAACAGGATAATACGAATAATGCCCCCAGTTATTCTGTTTTAGTGACAGATACCACGAATAATTTGTCAGATGGCCCTTATCCAATGAATTTGGCTGGGTTTCATGATAGACCTGTTTTAACGAGCAATCAGTTAACAATCAATCAAGGGGGAATTGTAACCTTAACTTTAAATAACTTGAATGGCACAGAAAATTATATTTCCGATTTAAGTACGCTGATATTCAATGCAACGGG
>Ga0206998_1143_pt1 | contig 17582 bp, 19 predicted proteins | sample Alteio_BWMinCont_FD_153309 | JGI IMG/M metagenome (GOLD analysis project Ga0206998, IMG submission 153309) | Enriched cells from forest soil in Barre Woods Harvard Forest LTER site, Petersham, Massachusetts, United States -... | ecosystem: Environmental > Terrestrial > Soil > Temperate forest >... | reverse complement strand
ATATCCCGACTGCAACAAGCCCGTAAACTCCTCGCTGGGCGGCACAGAGACACGCGGCGGGAAGCGCGGCGTTATGAGTGCCGAGGGGAGAGCGCGAATCAGCGCTGCTCAGAAGAAGAGAGGGGCGCAACAGAAGAAGGCCGCGAAGCGATAGCCGATGTTTGGCCGCTGCCAAGGAGATCGGACAAGCAGAAGATCGCTGAAGCCTTCGCACCTGGCAACGTCGATGGACTCATCGTTGAACTCGCGCCGGGCTACATCGATGACAGCAGACCGCTCAAGAAGAATTGATTGCCAATCTGCCCAGCGGGCCCGCACATATAAGATGTTGGCAGTCCGGTAGACAAGGGAGATGAACGCAATGGATCCGATGATCTGGTGGGCCGTTTTACAACCCGGTTTCACTCCGACGTTCGATGACACCAAGAACCAAGCCTACACAGTCACACTACCTATCAAAATCAGTCAGGGTGAGCAACACTTTGAATTTGCCAAGGGGCACCTGCTGCGGGGAGAGCATCCTGGGATTATTAGCGTTACCAAAGGAATGGCGAGTATCGCGAGCACACATATTTCAATGGCTTCGATCACAGCAATTACGTTTACAGGACACTAGCGCGGGTTATTCTCGCAGCAGGAGGAAGACTTGAACACATCCGAATTGATCGCAACTATCGACGCCGAGATCACCCGACTACAACAGGCCCGCAAACTACTTGCTGGCAGCACAGGGACACGCGGTGGTAAGCACGTTATTAGTGCCGAGGGGAGAGCGCGGATCAGCGCCGCCATGAAAAAGAGGTGGGCACAACGTAAGAACGCCGCTAACCGGTAATCGACGTGCGGGCTGCCGCTACGAGCGTCGATCTGACGAGAAGCGTATCGCTGGAAGCCTTCGCAGTCGGCAACGCTGTCCGGCAGTGCGATTCCTCCCTGCAAGTTCCCATTCCGAGCGCGTCTGCGCATGCGCTCCAGCCGGTCCCAGGATTTGGGTAATCATTACTCAAAGGGCATATCCAATTACCGATTAGGGGATGTTCAAGATTCAGGGTCATCCAGTAATGTCCCGGATAGAAAGCCCCCGACGTGTTAAGCAGGTGGACGATCCGCCTGCAAACACAGATGGGATTGGAGTGGACCTCAACGAACCTATTACTCTCGACCAAGAAACGCTATTCTGCCCAGCCGGAAACTCGCTCGCCCTGCTATTCCTGTCGGCGTCACGCGAAGCCGTAAAGCTCGCCGGTATCGAGCGGCCAGAACAGCTTGTACGGCGTGTGAACGATGCCCTCCTGGAGCTACTGAAGCATCGGTATGAATGCCCCGCCTGCAACGTGATGTAAGTCGTGGCGGCCTTGGTAGTCTGATGGTCCAGCTATTCACCTGTTGCGTCCATTCGATGCCGACAAAATGAAAGCGTGGCGCGTCGGCCAGCGGATCAACAATGTGAAGAACAACGATACGGCGCTGTCGGAGCCAGTGAGAGATGAGGATGAGGACGATGGTCAGGTGGGGATGTTCGGTGAATGAAGGCGGCTCAATTGATGACGAAGTTGAGACCAACCATTGATTCCAAAGTGGCACTGGCTGCCTGTAAGGAAACTGACCAGGTCAGATCACCAACGACACCGTCAACGGCGATGCCGCCCCAGGATTGAAAAGCGTCGACAGATGCCTTGGTAAGAGGCCCAAATTGACCGTCAATCCCTTGCGGGGTGGTGCTCCACTGCCCATCCGCACCGTTTGTGAGAACGCTCTGAAGGCTGCGAACCACGTCCCCAGCGGAGCCTTCTTGAAGAGTTGGCATTGGTCCACCATCGGGCAGAGCGTTCCAGGTGAGCTGGTCAACAATGCCGTCGGCGGTTAGGCCGGTTTCCTGCTGGAACTCCTTTACTGCCGTCTCTAACCCAGCATCGAATATACCGTTAACGGTGAGGCTCAAGTTCGGAGTTCGACGCAACGCCCGCTGCAAACGTTTCACCGCATCGCCTGTAGCGCCAAGAGAGATTGTCGGCTGACCTGGATTGGGCATCTTGTCCTCCTTGGTTCTCCTTGGGAAAACTACGAACTGATCTTACCCGAATTCCCTTACGAGCCTGAGACGGGTTCAAGCCCCGACCTTTGGCGGAGGGAACCGCCCGTAGAATGGCGTCTATTTTCCGTTCGCGGGATGGTCTGGACCGTCATCCCTCGCTGAAGGGCGGAAGATCATCGACCCAAAAACATCAGCCTGAGGCATTAGAAAAGCGACCAGTGGCGAACGTACTCGATCACTCTGAATGCAGCAGCCTAAAATTCGTGTTGAGTGAGCGGTTTCTTTTGCTCGTCTCACTTCCTGCCGCGAAGCCGACGCCACCTATCTTCGATCACGTTGAAGAGAATGAATCGATCCTCCTGACGGTAGTCCGCAATCGACAATGTCGTCCACCAAATGCTTAACCCCGCAAGCCTTGCTGCCTTGGTCCTTTCCGCACTTCACGCAGAACCCCGCCCGGGAAATGTGGCAACTATGCGACCGCGCTAAACACGCCCCGCGATAGCGTCCTGACCGCCAAGGAGCGGACGAGGGACCAGGTTCAAGCCGCGCGATTTCGTGCTTTTGCTCTTGCCTTTGGCGTTGTGCGGGGCGGAACATACGGGCGGGTTCCTGGCCCTCAGCTCAATAGCCCTCTATTTTCAACATCAGAAGGGAGAACATCTATGAATACGCGCGTCGCAAAACTCTGCGTTGCTACAGCTCTCACATTCGTTACTGCTGTTGCCGTCGCGGAAAATCCATTTGCCGGAACGTGGAAGGTGGATTACTCGAAAAGCAAGTTGACCGGCGGCACGATTACCTTCACCCCTGCAGCGTCGGGGGAAATCACCATGACAGCCGGGGGACAATCCTATTCCTTCAAGCTGGATGGAAGCGACGCGATATCGCCTTTTGGTGACACAGCTCAGTGGACAAAGATCGATGATAAGACCTGGAAGGGCGTCTATAAGAAAGGTTCGACGGTCCTCGACACCGCCACCTGGAAGCTGAGCGACGACGGGAAGATGTTGGAGGTGACCTCCACTGGAAAGAAGCCCAACGGCGACCAATTTAACGAGAACGAGGCTTACACACGCGTCTCACCGGGAGAGGGCTTTTTCGGGAAGTGGAAGAGCACAAAAATGTCGAACGACAAGCCAAACACCGCGCAGATCGATGCGAATGGTGATGACGGCATCGTCTGGAACATCCCAGAGATCAAGGCGTCCGTCGCTCTCAAATTCGATGGGAAAGATGTCGCACCCGTCGGGCCGACCGTTCCGGATGGGTTGACGCTGGCGGCCACCAAGACCGGTCCGCGCAGCTTCACGCTCGTGGAAAAGATAAAGGGAAAGCCCATTTGGAAGGGAGAGTTCACGGTTTCCGCCGACGGCAAGACGTTGACTCAGGTTGGGAGTCCGGAGGGTGTTGCGGAGCAGGAGACGCTGGTGTATCAGAAAGCATAGCCAACTGCGGAACGCCAGGCATTAGGCTTCACCGCCATCCATGATGACCGTCCGTAACGGCGTAAGATGGGCCTTTGAACCAGCCTTCTGACTCTGCTTCACTCTGACTAAATGTCCTGCACAGTTCGCCCTATCCTGGGCAACTCTCCGGAGATTGTGCGGAGGCAGGATGCGAAGTGGTCTCCCGCGAGGCGCGTATCGACGATCGGAAGCTTATCGACAGCAAGACATTCCATTGGCTCAATGAAACGCACGTGTGACCAAGATCCTGTCGGTCGATCACTGGGTTAGGAACCTGGCCGTCGATATTGCGACCTCTTTATCGTCATAGGTGCGGGATACGACAATCTCACCCGAGATGGCGTCAACCACCACTAGCTCAAATTTGTGTTCTTCGGGGAGTTCGCGCACATTGGCGCACAGGCCAACGCGGTCGTTGTTGAAAGTAGCCAACAATGAAGTTACGCACGCAGCAGGGATGCTCATTTTCCAAACTCGTTTCTACACAGCCTCCTCGTTGAGGGATTCGTGCACTTATTTGATCCACCAGGACGAGAGTCGGTTACCTGTATTCAGGACATTCTTGGAACATGTCGCCTATTCGTGGGATTATCAAAAAAAATGCACAGGAAGTTCTTCGAAAACAGAACAACCCAATAGTGGTCTCTCTCGCCGCCTTTGGAGTGGCAGGCAAAAAACCTCTTATCTGGTGATGTGTGATCGGCTAAAAGCACGCATAGTATCTACATCGACCACAGGAAGCGCAGTGTTCGTGGAACCTGCAAGCGCCTTCGGAAAGGAGAACGACATGTCCGTTCTTCTTGCCGTCGCTGGGATCATAAATTTCGTTCAGCTTCATCTCGTAAGCCAGAGGGGCCGTCTATACTGGGCGGCACTTACAAGCCAGCAAAGCTGACTTCCAGGTAAGCCTTTAGACGCTGAAACTAGCGTCACTCGTTTCGAATAGACCACTATCTCAAACCAGAGATGGTGGCCTTTTCTTTCTCTTGCCCTTGAATACCGCACAAATTGATGTGCGGTATCACGGAAACTCATAGTCTTGATTCCTTTTCAGGATCACATCGACTCTGAACATGAAGCCGACACAAATTAGCGGAAAGCCGCCTCGTTTTGGCCGTGAAATCCACCACGAAAATCACGGCTTGATTCGTCCAATGAGGATGGAAAGACCGGAGAGGGTAAGTGTGGAGTTCGCAACCAACCCGTGGAATTCTACGTCAGTGCGGATGGCGAGTGGGTTCCGCGTTTCCACTCTTACAGGTGAACTCACTGCCCGCCTCGTGTGTTCAGAGCACGAGCCATTCTCCCGGCAATACGCCCCTGCATGGCCTCTAGATCTGATGCGAGAACCCGGCTCAAGCTAATGGATCAACCACGTTTGCTATCGTTCCAGCATGCCGGTCTTCAGACAAATCGGAATTCATTTACTCAGCTGCGCGATCTTCTGTGGTGCAGCTTTTGCGAGCGGACAGGCAATCTCTGAGAAACCACCGTGGTGCCAGAAGTTGCCCCGACCTGAGTACTCAAAACTCCATCGCATCCCTGTCGCGGACACCTGGTTCGAGGTCTACAAAGTCGCGCCGGACGTCTTCGCGATCTACGAGCCGCACCAGTTTGAGGAGACGATCAGCTACCTAATCCTTGGACGAGAACGGGCTGTCCTCTTCGATACCGGGATGGGTATCGGTGACCTGAAGGCAGTGACGACGAAGCTCACCACCTTGCCTGTGATCGTGCTCAACAGCCACACGCACAACGACCACGTTGGCGACAACTGGCAATTCGATACGGTGTACGGCATGGACACCGAGTTCACCCGACAGAACGCGAAGGACTCGAAGGCAGACGCGCAGGCGGAGATTGCTCCGGGAGAGATATGCGGTGCGCTTCCGGCAGGCTTTGATCGTGCGGCGTACGCGACGAGGCCTTGGCACGTGACGAAGTGGCTGCATGACGGTGACAGCATCGACCTGGGTGGAAGAACTATCGAAGTGATCGCTACGCCGGGGCATACGCCCGATTCCATCTGCCTGTTCGATCCCGCCAAAGGGCTGCTCTTTTCCGGGGACACATACTACCCTGGGCCTATTTGGCTTTTCCGTCCGGAAACGGATTTGGCGGCTTATGGCAAGTCGGTGCGGAGGCTGGCCGCATTGCAGCCGCAGGTGAAATTGGTTCTCGGCGCTCACAACGTTCCTGTTGCGCCGCCGGAAGTCCTCGGCGAGCTTGCAGCGGCGTTTGAGAAAGTGCAGGCGGGCCAGGTGCACTACAAGCCTGCTGGTGAGGGCAAAGTCATCTACGAGGTCGGGAGCATCACATTCCTGATGAAGTTGCCGACCAGCGCCCGATAGCAATGGCAGGATTGAAATCGCGGATGAAGGAGAGTATTACTGCCCGAAGCCGCGCATCTCGGCGTCACGGTTCCGCAGGATTTTTGGTCAAGAATCTTTGGCGTATGGACCAGCCCGCCTTAGAAATCAACGGGACCACGTTTGCTCCTAGATTTGATCGTCAGTGTGTTTTCCTGCCGGACGGTCTAGCTAGGGGCGGCTGGTTGAAATTGGACTCGATACGCCGCTTTATCCCTTCGTCCTTTGAGTTACTTTCTGCAAATTGACGCCGCCACGACAGCGTGGTTCGATGAGAATTGGTGAGCCACAAACCAGTTCTTCCGATCGATGAACTTCTGCCGGAAATCGTTACATCCCTGGAACGTTCTCGTAGCCTTGTGATCGAGGCATCACCGGGCGCGGGCAAAACGAATCGCGTACCGCCTGCACTTCTTAAGCTCGTAAGCGGCAAGGTACTTGTACTCGAACCGCGCCGCATTGCCGCACGAATGGCTGCGCGACGGGTCGCCTCGGAAATTGGCGAAAGGATTGGTGAAACGGTCGGATATCAGGTCCGGTTTGACGAAGTGGCTGGGCCGCACACGCGCCTGCGATTCGTCACTGAAGGCGTATTGACGCGACGCTTGATCTCGGATCCATACCTGCAGGGCGTGGATGCTGTAGTACTGGACGAGTTCCACGAACGCCATCTCGAAGGCGATCTCGCTCTGGCCTTATTGAAGCGCTTGCAAGGCAGACGGCCTGATCTGCGAATCGTCGTCATGTCCGCAACACTCGATGCCGATTCGGTCGCCCGTTATGTCAATGCGTGCCCCATCATCCGATCCGAGGGAAAAGTATTCGAGCTTTCGATAGACCATTTGCCATACTCCCCAGAGCCACTCGAAGTACAAGTGCGAAATGCGGTCCAGTTGCTGATCGCCCAGGAAAACTCAGGAGATATCCTGGCATTTCTGCCCGGCGCTGCTGAGATTCACCGCGCTATACGGGAGTGCAACGAGAATGCAAGACGTGCCGGGTTGTTGATGCTGCCCCTGCATGGCAGTTTGCCCCCCCAAGAACAGGACCGTGCAGTCGCGCCTGCGTCGAGACGAAAACTTATCCTAGCGACCAACGTAGCGGAAAGCTCCATCACCGTTGAAGGCGTGACCGCGGTGATTGATAGTGGTCTGGCACGAATCGCGACCTGGTCTCAATGGACCGGATTGCAGACACTCCAGGTCAGTCGGGTGAGCAAGGCGTCCGCGAAGCAGAGAGCCGGACGAGCGGGGCGCACCGGGCCAGGCCGCGTGCTACGCCTCTACACGATGGACGACTACCAGTTACGGCCAGAACACGATATTCCCGAGATTCTGCGCAGTGATCTCTCCCAGCTTCTCCTCGCACTGCGGACAATGCAGATCGATACCCGTCAAGATATCGAGTGGCTGGATTCGCCGCCAAAAGCGGCGGTCGAAAGTGCCCAGCTATTGCTGGATCGCCTCGGGGCCAGCGGAAGTATGGCACAGCAGTTGATACGTTTTCCTCTTGCTCCGCGCCTGTCGCGGCTTCTGGTCGAAGCGATAGAGCGCGGTGTGGGTGAGGACGGCTGCGTGGTCGCGGCGCTGCTTGCATCGGGCATAGACTTTGGGACCAATGATCTCCTCACTGGCGTAGACCAGCGTAAGGATCCTCGTGTGTTGGAGACGCTCGAGCAGTTACGCAAAATTGCACGGCCACCCCGAAGGAAGCACCACGATGAGGATGCTCTCCTCAAGTCCGTGCTGGCGGGCTTCCCTGATCGGGTTGCGCGGCTCCAGGTGGGTAATCGGGTAGTGCTTTCGACAGGCACATCCGCCGAGGTGATTGGCGAACCTCCCCTGTATGAGTTCATGGTCGCTCTCGACGCCGAAGACCGCAAAGATAAACCAGTGCCATTGGTCCGCATAACGGCACGCATCGAGCCGGAGTGGCTGATCGATCTGTTCGCGGATCGCGTGCGCGAGCAATCGACAGTCCTGTGGAATCGTTCGACGGAGCGAGTTGATGCAGTAAGCATGCTGCTCTACGACAACCTCCTCATTCAGGAATCGCGCGGTGCTGTGCCTGATCCCGAGGCGGCTGCCGATCTGCTTGCGCGGAAGGCGGTCGAAGCCGGAATTGAACGCTCTGTCGATCGAGACAAACTAGATCAGTTCTTGTCCAGGGTAGAGTTCGCCGGTTTTGAGCCCCCGGATCTTCAGCAGACACTGCGAGAGTTGGGGTTCGGACTGCGGAGCTTCGGAGAACTGAAAGCCGCAGCACGAAATTTTATTCCGATGCTGGCGCAGAAAATCGGTGTCCGGCAGCTGAATCAGATTGCGCCCGAATCGCTCCGATTGCAAAGCGGACGGCAAACGAGGATCCACTATGAACACGGCAAGTCGCCCTGGATTGCGTCCCGACTGCAGGACTTCTTCGGTTTGCGCGAAACTCCTCGAATTGGACTGGCTCAAATGCCTCTCGTCGTTCACCTACTCGCGCCAAACCACCATCCAGTGCAAACCACGACCGACTTGGCAGGCTTCTGGGAGAGGCTCTATCCACAGGTCCGTCGCGACTTGATGCGTCGCTATCCAAAACACTCCTGGCCTGAGCTGCCTTAAATTACCGGAACGCCGGAATCTGCCCATGGATTGCTGCTGTTCTCCGTTCTTTTGGATCCACTGGCGCGTTATGGGGGAGCGAGAACCATCTCTTCTTTGCCTCAACCAGATTTTTCACTGCCGCTTCATAATCATTTGTAGGCAGAGAGGTCGAACCTCGATGTGCATCCTTGAATCAGTTGCTTCGCGGTCCCGCCAGGTGTTTACTTTTATACCCGCGAGTGTGGACTTCGGATCTCGCAGCTCATTCTCATTACGGGGCGGATACAACATCAGCGCCTTCTGCTTGGTGTTTTGGGGAGCACCGATCGCACCGCTGAAGGCGATCTCTCCAATTCCGAAGGTGGAGGGGGCGCACCCAGAATGAGTGCGCCAAGAGGGTGAACTGGAGAACCGTAGTTTCAAGACACAGCCAACCGAGTTGGCTGCAGATTGGAATGAAGCAGGGATACAGATTGCTCTCACTTTAGCAGGGACCACCAAAGGGACAAGATGACCAAGGTCACGACAGTTTGACTTGCCACCCCTATGAAGCATCACAGGGCGGTGAGAAACTTTATCAGCGCCGGATTGTCTCTCCAGTGTCCGTTTCCACGTTGAGGACTGAGCTTTTGTAGTTCCTTGCGAAAGCGCTCTGGGGTTAGCGAGAGATATTTTTCCGTGGACGCCAAGCTCACGTTTCCCATGTAAGCAGCCAGGGCTGGGAGCATCCGGTTCAGATCAGCACCTTCCTTGATCCAAGATGTAATCCGATGAACGGCAAACGTTGATCGTAGATCACGCATTCGCGGTTGATAGACCGCGCCATCATGTCGCACAATCCCCGCGATTTGACGAAGACGTTCGAATCTCTGCTCCACAGTTCCCGCGATTATCAATTGCCGGGCCTTCGTCAAGAAAACCGGACCGTTCGCCGTCTTCCCCTTGTGTGTCAGCGTCACATAAGTTCGCAACTCTTCGTGAAGATCGGAACAGATCGGAATATCCCTGGATTGCGTGATCCGATTGCCGCGCAATGTTATGCGCCGATTCTTGAAATGAATATCCTCGATCTGAATATTCAGGGCTTCCCCGACTAACGCCCCCGTTGCGTATAGGGTAAGCAGAAGACATCGAAATGTGGCGGGAGAGATAACACAGAGATGTCGCTTCTGGCACTGACGAGTAGCAAATTAGAGCGAACGTATTTCGGCTCTTGTGTAGATATACGGCGTGAAGATTTTACCGGTTAGGGTCCGTGGCGGCGGGAGGACCAGTGACGGCATGGCTCCGCGCTGAGACCAAAATTCGACGAACCTCTTCAGAAATCGGTACTTATGTCGCCAAGTCGCTGCCGATACGAGACGATCATCAAGAAAACTTAGCACGCTTGGCGTGCTCACTCGACAGAGTGGGATATTGCCGACATGCTTGCAAAATGCGAAAAGCTCGACTTCGCCCTTATGGAACACCAGGCCGCTCGAGCGTTTCCTCTGCACATAGGTGTCGATGGCTTCAGTCAGTATCATCGAACACCTACCAAGCTAAATGCAGCCACCGCTCGCAGAGCGCGAAAGTCGTGCTTCGCATAGAAGTTCACAGAGTCAATATCCCGGTGCCCCAGGAAATTGGCGATGTCTCGCAATGGTGTTCCTTTTCGCAGCAGCTCCGTCGCGCAGGCATGGCGAAGCGAGTGGGGACCGAGGTTATCAGCCTTAATACCGAGTCTTTTCATGCGCCTCTCCACGGCTGGTCCGACCGACTTCAAAGGCCGGTAGAGCGGGTGTTGCGATATGAATAAGGCGCGGCAATGGCATTGGGGTCGCGCATTTTGGAGGTATCGAATAATCGCCTCGCCCACTTCATATTGGAGCGGAAACTGTTGCGTTCCCCCGCCCTTCGCACGTTTTACGGTGAAGGTCTCATTACGCCAATCAAAATCATCAAGGAATAGCCGAACCACCTCCGAGTTTCGAAGCGCATACACAGAGCAAAGGAGCAAGATCGCTTTCGCACGGCAATCTGACCAGCTGGAACCATCACAGTCCTTGATCAATCTACGGACATCTTTCCAGGAAGGCCCTGCGACGCTCGTATCGCGACTCCGAACCACAGGACTCTGTATACCTTGCGCGAGCCCCGGTCTACACCAACCCCGGCTTTCAGCGTAAGTGAAAAATGTCCTAAGCGCCTGACATTGTTGCGCAAGCGTTGCTGGGCGCCACTTACAAGGACGTTTGCTTTCCAAATACTCGTCTATGTCTTCGATCGAAATCGAAAACAGATTGTCGTGTTTTGTGGCAGCCCAACGCAGGAATGGCATTGTTAGCGATCCGTAACGACTTAAGGTCCATGGAGACAATCGAGACTGCATGGCAGCAAGGTAGTCGTTGAAGGCTGAATCGAAACAGCAAAGAGGTATGGGTGGTTTTGTCAGCAGCCCATGAAAGCGAAACCAGCCTCGCGCTGCTAAGCTGAACCGCGCTGCAGAGGACTTATTCCCTCGCATCATCCGACGAGGATCTTCTTCTCTGGCCCAGCGCTCGGCGGCCAGTCGAATTTCAGCCTCGTTCACCTTTCGGAAATTCTCGATGCCCATGACGCGGATGACGTGAAGCAGCTCCATCGAAATGTTTTGGAGTTGCGGTTGGCACTTTCCACGTGCTGCCAAGTAGTGCAGGTAGGCTTCACGTTCCTGTAACAATGGAGCTTGTTTATGTTTGGCAATTGCATATTGCTTGACAAAGATACTCTCGATCATTGTGGGCCTCCTCGAAACTACAGTCAGCGAAGGAGAATTACCCTTCTTCCCGGTATATCGGCCACAACTAGAGCACCATTAGCCCGTCAGGGCACTTTCTTTTCTCAGCAAGCGTGGTTAACGGCGGTAAGGTGCTCTGGAGATATTCTTGGCAGTTCTCGGTTGACGGGTGAGTGGTCAAGCGCTCGCGAGCGAGGCTCATTAGGTCGTGGATATCGATGACCTAGATCGTCGGCTCTATGGCTACTGGCTCTGGTGATCGATGGCAGCAGCAGCCAGTAGGATCTCTAGAGGAAGTCGCTTTCCGAAGATCGCGAGCCGTGTCTACACGTTCCGAATCCAGGGGTCGGCGAAAATCGAGTACGCGATTATGATCTTGCTATCCGGATACCGCGGCCTCAACCTATCCCCAGGCAACCGCCGTTTTGGCTGCTCAGGACACAGTCGAGCATCGCAACGTCTGGCCGCCAAGCTGCTGTCGCAGCCAGGGCAGGTTCTGAGTCGTTCGCTGTTCGCGCCTCATAACCCTTTCTCAAATAGCATCTTCAGGCTGAATGTTATGCCTCGGTCATAGTCCCCGATCAATATTCTGCGCATTGACACAAGTTCGGTGCCCATCTGCCTCAGAAGCAACGAGAGATATTCTTTTGATGCGAGCTATTCACTGCACGGTGGTGCTCACCATCGCGGTGTTGTTGGCAAGATTGGGATCAAACGTATCCTCCGTGGTCGTTGCGCTCTCGGTAATAACTGTCCCTGAAGGAGCCGTAACCTTCACGACCACTCTCACTGTCCACGTGGTATTAGGGGCCATGGCGCTGTTTTCGTGGCAGACGATTTCTCCAGTTCCCCCGTATGGCGGAGTTGTGCAAGTACCCAGCCCCGGCGTGCCGGAGATGCGGACGTAATCGAAGGTTGTGCCCTCGGGAACCTGCGTGTTCAGCACTTCGTAATCAGCGTTGGCTGGACCGAGGTTCCAGACCGGGAAGGCATAGGTAAGCAGGTCGCCCTGATGGACCGTCGCTGGGGTGGGCTGGATGCGCAGGAAGAGATCGGCACTGCCACTGCCCAAACTGAAGGCGTAGAAATTACCATCTCCAGATGAATCTCCAACACTGATATAGACCACTCCATTCACAATCGTGGGCGCGGAAATATAGAATCCGGCGGCGGCAGTATAGCTCCACACCTTGGCGCCAGTACTGGCGTTCAGCGCATATATCGTTCCGCGTAATGAGCCGACATAAACCACTCCATTCGCCACAGCAGGCGCGGTATACACTTCGGCGTCGGCGTTGTACCTCCACAGTTGGACACCAGTGCTGGCATTCAGCGCGTGCACATTGCCATCTGCGCTCCCGATATAGACCACGCCATTCGCCACTGCAGGCGAGGAATCCCCAGCGTCGGTGCTATAGCTCCATAGCAGGGCGCCGGTGCTGGCGTTCAGCGCGTAGAGCTTGGAGGCGCCGCTGACCTCGCTGACATTGCCGGTGATATACACGACTCCATTCGACACGGCGGGCGAGGGAAACACGGGACCACCGGTGGCATGGCTCCACAACTTGGCGCCGGTGCTGGCGTTCAGCGCGTATATATTGTGGTCGTGCGAGTCGAAATACACGACTCCATTCGACACCGCGGGCGAGGACTCCGCGAAGCTTCCGGTGGTAAAGCTCCACAACTTGGCGCCGGTGCTGGCGTCCAGCGCGTACACGTTGTGGTCGTCGGAGCCGATGTAAACCACTCCATTCGCCACCGCGGGCGAGGAAATCACAACGCCACCGGCGGCATAGCTCCACAACTTGGCGCCAGTGCTGGCGTTCAGCGCGTATATGTTATGGTCCCACGAGCCGAAATAAACCACCCCATTTACCACTGCAGGCGAGGAATCTACTGCACCAGCGGTGGTATAACTCCACAGTGTGGCGCCGGTGTTGGCGTTCAGCGCATACACGTTGCCATCGTCCGAGCCGAAATAAACCACCCCATTTACCACTGCGGATGAGGACATAGTGCCGCTCTTGTACAGGCCAATGGGATTCTTCCACTTCACCTGCAGACCCCCAACATTGCCGACGCCAAGCACCGTCTCATAGGGGTTCCAGCGCTGCATGTTGTCGCGGTGGAACTGTGTCCAGTCCGCGGGTGAGGGATTAGACGTCTGAGCGTGCGCAGACGTTGGCCGCGGCCAGCATCAGCCACAGCGGCGCGATTGCGAGCATCAGGCTCACAATCCTGAAGGAAATAGTCTGCTTTTTGTTGATGAGACAGATCGGGGATTTCATTTAGCGCAGGCCTCCACACAGCTCTTACATCAGTAAGGAGCGGAGGCGTCGCGCAGATGGAGGCAATTGGGTTCTGGCCTCGGGGGAACGAGCCATGCGGACGTCGGCGTTCCGGGTTCGGTACGCCCAACGCGGAGGATTCTACTCTTTGTGGGCGCACCTCACCCGGTTTTCTTTGCTTTGCGAAACACTTCCGATCCTTTTTGGGGCCTTGTCGTCACTGCACCGTGGTGCTCACCGTCGCGGTGTTGTTGGCCAGATTAGGATCAGGGGTCTCCTCCGTGGTCGTTGCGCTCTCGGTAATTACCGTCCCTGAAGGAGCCGTTACCTTCACTGTCAGCCGCACGGTCCACGTGGTGTTCGGCGCCATGGCGCTGTTTTCGTGGCAGATGATCTCTCCCGTTTCCTCGTAGGGCGGAGTTGTGCATGTGCCCAGCCCGGGCGTGCCGGAGATGCGGATGTAATCGAAGGTTGTGCCCTCCGGCACCTGCGTGGTGAGGACTTCGTGAACAGCATCGTCGGGTCCCAGATTCCACAGCGGGAAGGCGTAGCTGATCAGATCACCTTGATGCACCGTCGTCGGAGTGGGTTGAATTCGCAGGAAGAGATCGGCACTGCCGGGCGACGGCAGCCCGAAAGCGAATAGGACGGCGTAGTCTTCCAGGTTCCCGGAGCCAGCATACGTAGTGCCTACGTACACCCTCCCATTCGCGACCACGGGGTCCCCCACAGATCCACCGGTGGCATAGCTCCACAGTTTGACGCCGGTGGCGGCGTTCAGGGCATAGAAGTTACCGTCGTCGGAACCGATATAAACCACCCCATTCGCCACCGCGGGCGAGGAATACACGCTGCTTCCGGTCCTATAGCTCCACAGCTTGGCACCAGTGGTGGCGTTCAGCGCGTACACGTTGCCGTCGCCTAAACCAATATAGACCAGCCCGTTCGCCACCGCGGGCGAGGTGAGCCCAGAGTTTCCGGTGTCGTAGGTCCACAAAAGCTTCCCGGTGGTGGCGTTCAGTGCATACACGAGGCTGGTGAAGGCGGAGGCGGTATAAACTATCCCATTCGCTATCACGGGTGCGGAAGTATCATCGCGGGCAAGTGGACCCGACGGGCCAATGTAATAGTTCCACAGCTGGTCGCCTGTGCTGGCGTTCAGCGCATTCACCGAGCCAGTCCGTTCGCTGACATAAACGACGCCGTTCGCGACTGAGAGCGGGGCCAGCACAGGATCAGTTTGGCTCCACAGCAAGGTGCCCGTGCTCGCGTTGAGGGCAACCACGTCGCCGTCGCCGCAGCCGACATAAACCACCCCGTTCGCTACCGCGGGCGTCGCCACATAGCAGCTATAGCCGACTTTGTGGCTCCATAGTTCCTCTCCGGTTGCGGCATTGATCGCATAGATGACGCCGAAGGGATCGGCGAACCCGCCGATATAGACCACTCCATTCGCCACTGCGGGCGAGGAAGACACTCCCCCTTCGTTGGCAAAGCTCCACAGCTTGGCGCCGGTGTTGGCGTTCAGCGCATACACGTTGCTGTCATTGGAGCCGATATAGAGCACTCCGTTCACCACGGCTGCGGAGGAGAATTGCGAGTTGCGCTGACGATCGGGAACGAAGGTCCACTTCAATCCCAGGGTTCCAACATTATCGACGCCGATCGTCGTCTCGTAGGGGTCATATCGCTGCATGTTGTCGCGGAGATACTGCGTCCAGTCACCGGGTGAAGGCGTGCTGGAGGTCTGAGCATTCAAAGACACATTGGCCGCGGCCAGCATCAGCCACAACGGCGCGATCGCAAGCATCAAGCCTGCAATGCGGAAAGAAGCAGTCTGCTTCCTGTTAGTGACACGAATATTGCTGACACCGATAGGGCAATTCATTAGCCACGCAGCTCTTACACCAGTAAGGAGCGGAGGCGTCACGCAGATGGAGGCGGTTGGGTTCCGGCCTCGGGGGAACGAGCCATGCGGAAGTCGGCGTTCCGGTTCGGTACGCCCAACGGAGAGGATTCTACTCTTTGTGCACGCGCCTCACCTGGTTTTCTTTAGCTTTCCGAAACGCTTTCGATCCGTTTTTCGCCTTGTCGTCACTGCACCGTCATGCTCACCGTCGCCGTGTTGTTGGCCAAATTGGGATCGGTCGTATCCTCGGTGGCCGTCGCACTTTCTGTGATCACTGTCCCTGCCGGTGCCGTTACCTTCACAACCACTCTCACTGTCCATGTGGTGTTTGGGGCCATGGCGCTGTTTTCGTGACAGACAATCTCTCCCGATCCCTCGTAGGGTGGAGTTGTGCACGTGCCCAAGCCCTTCGTACCCGAAATCCTGATGTAGTCGAAGGTTGTGCCTTCCGGCACCTGCGTCTTCAACACTTCCTGAACAGCATTGCCCGGACCGAGATTCCAGACTGGAAAGGCATAGGTGATCAGATCGCCCTGATGAACTGTCGTCGGAGTGGGTCTTATCCGTAAGAAGAGGTCGGCTCCTACGGAAAAGGCGTAAGTGTAACCCCCAGAAGGGTAGTCTCCCACGTTGAAGTACACCGCCCCATTCGCAACGGTGGGCGAAGAATACAGGTAACCTTTCGTGGCATAGCTCCACAGCTTGGCGCCTGTACCGGCGTTTAGCGCGTATACGGACACGTTTGCATAATCCGAGCTTACATAAACTACCCCGTTCGCCACGGCGGGCGAGGAATTTAAATAGCCCCCGGTGACATAACTCCACAACTTGGCGCCGCTGTTGGCGTTCAGCCCATACACGTTGCCTTCGTAGGAGCTAACGTACACTACTCCATTTGCCACTGCGGGCGAGGAAAGCACAGTTGCTCCTGCGGCAAAGCTCCACAGCTTGGCGCCGGTGTTGGCGTTCAGCGCGTACACGTTGCCGTCGTTGGAGCCGACATAAACCACCCCATTCGCCACCGCGGGAGAGGAATCCACCTCGCCTCCGGTGGTATAGCTCCACAGCTTGGCGCCGGTGCTGGCGTTTAGCGCATACACGTTATCATCCGCGGAGCCGATATAAACCACTCCACTCACCACGGCGGGCGACGAAATAGTGTCTTCGATGTAATCCTCCCACAGGATTGCGCCGGTTCTGGCGTTCAGCGCGTACAAGACACCGCCGGAGATGGAGACGTACACCACTCCATTCGCCACTGAGGCCGAGGATTCCATCAATTCGCCTTCGCTGAAAAAGCTCCACAGCAGGGAGCCCATACTCGCATTCAGCGCATACAGATTACCGTCATCGGAGCCGATATAGACCACGCCATCGGCCACAGCGGGCGACGTTTCCACGACGTTTCCGGTGGTATAGCTCCACAGCTTGGCGCCGGTGCTGGCGTTCAGCGCATACACGTTGAAGTCGTTGGAGCCGAAATAGACCACCCCATTCACTACTGCGGGTGATGAAATTAGGCCGGTATAGCCGACGCTTAGGGCGTTAAAGGCGACGGAATTTCTCCACTTAAGCTGGAGATCACCAACATTGTTGACGCCAAGCACCGTCACATAGGGATTCCAGCGCTGCATGTTGTCCCGGTGGAACTGTGTCCAGTCCGCGGGTGAGGGCGCGGTGCCCGATGTCTGCCCGTTTGCTGGAACAACCACCGACAGCATCAGCAAGAGCGCCACGAGTGTATGCATCGGATTAGCAATCCCGAAAGACGCGGTCTGCTTTCTGGAGGAGAGAAAAGATTTCATGGCGCAGCCTCCGAGGTCCCTTGAAGCGGCAAGGAGCGGAGACGTGGGCGCAGATGGTGGCACTGGGCTCCAGCCCTAGAGGAGCAAGCAAGGCACACGTCAGCGTTCCGCTTCGGTTCGCTCAACGGGAGGATCATACTCCCTGTGGACGCGCCGCTCGGGGCTTCTTTAGCCTTCCGAAACGCTTTGCGATCCGTCTTTCGCTTTGTCCTCACTGCACGGTCGTGCTTACCGACACGCGGTGTTGTTGGCCAGGTTTGGATCGGGCGTTTCCTCGGATGTAGTTGCGCTTTCGGTAATTACGGCCCCGGACTGAGCGATGACCTTCACCGTCAGCCGCACGGTCCACGTGGTATTGGGC
>Ga0206998_1142_pt1 | contig 17644 bp, 15 predicted proteins | sample Alteio_BWMinCont_FD_153309 | JGI IMG/M metagenome (GOLD analysis project Ga0206998, IMG submission 153309) | Enriched cells from forest soil in Barre Woods Harvard Forest LTER site, Petersham, Massachusetts, United States -... | ecosystem: Environmental > Terrestrial > Soil > Temperate forest >... | reverse complement strand
CCGGCAGTAGACAGCGTCGCAACGACGTACGCTGGGAAGCTGAAAGTGATCAAGGTCAACGTGGACCAGAATGGCGCGACACCCTCACGTTACGGGATCCGCGGCATACCCGCGCTCTTGTTCTTCAAGAACGGCAAGGTGGCCGATCAAATCGTCGGCTATGTCGGGCAGGACGTGATCGAGCAGAAAGTGCAGCAGCTGCTGGCGTAGCTGCCTTATCTCAGAACGTGAAAAGGCCCGGCGTGCGCCGGGCCTTTCGTTGTCTCTGGCCGCCATTGAGCAGCCCGGTGGTGGAGATCAATGGTATTTGCGCAGCACGCCCAGAACCCGTCCCTGGATGGCAACCTGTGCGGCGGGGACATAAATGGGCTCCATCTCGATATTCGAGGGCTGGAGGCGGATCACGTTGCCTTCGGCGTAGAAGCGTTTGAGGGTGGTCTCCGCGCCGTGAACCAGCGCCACAACAATCTCTCCCTGGCGCGCCGTTCGAGTGCGCTCCACCAGGACGTAGTCCCCGCTGATGATGTGCTCATCGCGCATGGAGTCGCCGCGGACCTCCAGCGCGAACACGTCGCGATTGCCTACCACGTCGTGGAGCGAGATGCTCTCCGATTGCTCCGACGTCTCCACGGGCAGGCCGGCAGCGATGCGCCCCGCCAGCGGCAGGCGATCGCTGGAGCGGGTTCGAGCGCCCGGAGGCAGCACGTCAATCGAACGGCTGCGATTGTGGACGCGGTCCAGCATACCCTTCTTTTCGAGGTTGGTGATGTGCTTGTGCACCGTCGCCAGGCTCTTGAGACCCATCCCCCGGGCGATCTCCTCAAAAGACGGGGAGTAGCCGTTACGGGTCACAAACGATTCCAGGAAATCGAGAATTTCTTTTTGTCGCCTTGTTACAGCCATGAGCGAATTATAGCGAAGGAAAAGCGAACCAGAGCAAATGTTTTTGTTTGTTGAACCACCCAGAGGTACCTATTCTGCAACGGGGCGGGGACTCACGCCCGGTTCGCGAATTGCCGATGATGGACTCAGAGAGCCACGCTGGCCCGTATTCCCGCGGATCCTCCACCGGTGGGTGACCATGATTCCATCCGCAAATACGGCATGGGCCGCGCCAGCGTGGACACCTGCCCGGCTCTGGGAGCCGCTCTCGACAAAGCGCTGGCCGCGATTGCACAGTCACTCGAGTCCAGCCCATCGCCTGAAATCGTGGCCGCGGCCGATGCAAACGTGCGGTCTGAGGTGCAGAATTGAGGCCGCAGCACCGCCCGCCACTACAAGCAGAAGGCCGGTGAGGTGAAGGAGATCCTGCTCGTCATAGCGCGAACCGCGGAGTCGGTGGGCGATCGCGACCAGCGATGCGCGCAGCAGCTCAACGAAGTTACGGCCAACTTGAACAGCATCGCCAGCCTCGGCGAGATCTCGCAGATTCGCGTCTCAATTGAGAAGAGCGCCACCGATGTGAACGGATCCGTCGATCGCATGGCCGCCGAAGGCAAAGCAGTGCTCGACCGGCTGCAGATCCAAGTTGCCACATTTGAGACCAAGCTTGCGGAGGCGGAACAGATCGCCTCATGCGACGCGCTCACACGACTACGCAGCCGCCTGTGGCCTCACCGACAATGCCAACGACCTGAACATGACCTGGAACCTGATGGGCTCGGCCGGAAAGCCTACCATAACTCAGGTGACCTCAGGATCGACCTCGACCCGGGGCACAGCTTCCGCCGTCTCCGCACCACCCAGAATGGCTATGCCAGCGGCCAGTACTCTGACTTCGCCATCGGCTCTGACGTCACCGTCACCTTCTCGAATCAGCAGAAGCTCAATGTTGGGCAGATCGCCCTCGGCAACGTGACCAACCCGCAGGGCCTCCGTGACATGGGCAATGACGACTACAGCACCACCCTCGCCATTGGCAATGTCGTCATCACCACCTCCGGCAGCGCCGGCCTCGGCACCATGCAGAACGGCGCCCTCGAAGGATCGAACGTCAACATCTCCGGCGAATTTTCCGCCCTCATCATCGCCCAGCCTGCCTTCGAGGCCAACTCCAAAACCATCACACCTTCGACGCTCTCACCCAGGAAACCATAGAGATGATCCACTAACTGCACGCCAAGGTCTCCATTCCGCCCGCTCCTCCGCGCAAGACTGCGCCCTCCAGCGGGACTTCTTTTTTTCTGGCACCAACCGCCGCTGCCACTCATCGGATCGGGTGCCATCATTCAGATGCGCTGGTTTCATCTTTCACCGCCAGCGCCTCTCGCCGCGGCTGCACTTCGATGAACAGCCCCTTGCCCAGCGCCAGCAGCTCTCCATCCGCATCGAGGATCTTCGCCTCCACCCAGTGCTTGCGCCCGTCGCTGCGCGTCAGGCGGCCTTCCAGCCGAATCGGCGCCGCCGACTTCACCGGCTTCTCGTAATCCACTTCCATATGCCGAGTCATCGCCACCAGCCCGTGCGATCGCACCGCCTTGCTCATCGTCTCGTCCAGCAGCGTCGCAATCATGCCCCCATGCAGATAGCCCGGCGGCCCCTCGAACGTGTCCGCAACGTTCGCCAGGCACACCACCCGCCCATCCTCGGCCAGCAGAAATTCCAAACGCAGCCCGATCGGATTCGCCTGCCCGCACCCGAAACAGCGATTCTGCGCGCCGTGCGCCAGCGGTTTCAAATTCTCATTCGTTGGCTTCATCATCACCACTTCTTAGCGTCCTCCAGCCAGCACGCTGCTGTACGCATCGCTGTCCACGTTTCCGCCCGTCAGCACAATAGCGATGCGTTCGTCCGCCCGTTGACCCTCAAGCAATGCACCCGCCAGCCCCGCGGCGCCCGCGCCCTCGGCCACGTTGTGTGTGTCCTGGTAGTAGATCCGCATGGCCTCCTCGATCTGGTCGTCGCTCACTTCCACAATGCGCGCCACGTTGGCCCAAATCGCTTCCATCGCCTTCTCGTTCGGTTTCCTGCAGGCAAGCCCATCGGCAATACGCGTCTGCGCCGGTGCTTCCACCACCTTGTGCTGCGTGAAGCTCAGCGAATACGAGGGCGACTGGGCCGCCACAACGCCCACCACCTCCGTCTTAATCCCCAGTGCATTCCGCGCCGCGCACACGCCGCAAATCGACGAGCCTAGGCCGATCGGCACATACACCCTCGCCAGCCTCGGCGTTGCCTCAAACAACTCCAGCGCATACGTCGCTGTCCCCATCACCAGTCGCTCATGAAACGAGTCCACCATCGCCAACCCGCGCTCCACCGCCAGTCCGCGCGCAAACTCCAGCGACTCCTGGAAGTCGTGCCCGTGCTCCACCAGCTCCGCGCCCTGCGCCGCCGTGGCACGATTCTTCTCCCTGCTGTTGCCGACCGGCACCACGATCACCGCCTGCAACCCCATCAGCCGTGCGGCCATCGCCACACCCTGTCCGTGGTTCCCGCGCGTTGCCGCAATCACTCCGCGCAACTCCGGTTGGCTCTCCCGCAGCCACTCCAGGTAAACCAGCGCGCCGCGCATCTTGAATGCGCCCACCGCGGTGTGATTCTCATGTTTGATCCATGCGTCGGTGCCCAGCCGCAGGTTCAGCAGCGGCCAAGTAAATTGCGGCGTTGGAGCCATGTAGTGGCTCAGCACCTTTTGCGCTTCGTGAATCCGATCCAGCGAGGGCAGTATCATGGATTCAGCATAACGAAGTTGGTACGGACCCCTTAGCTGGCGCATTAGTTTTTGCTTCTCCAGCCGTCTCGATCCGCTGGGTAGAATCCTTCAAGCAGGGTTCGCCACTGTCCTGGAAGGTTTGGATCGAGATCGCACCCTTGTGCATCGCAGTTTTTTGCACCGTGATCTACGCGTGGATCAAAGCCAGGCACGCGAGCACGATCATGGAACTGCCGTCGAAGCCATATACCGAGGCGCCCATTTGGTTGAAAGTGCTCTGGATCGGAATCACACTTGTTTTATTCGTGCTCTCTCTCGAGGGATGTTGAGCCGATCCCCAATCCTGATCTGGTCTGCGTTCTGGCTTCTCAGCGCAATTGGCCTCACCGGATGCCACTCCGAGCCTTCCCTCACCCCCCAGCAAACCGAGGGCAAGCACCTCTACGCGTCCCGCTGCGCCCATTGTCACGAGGACAACGACCTCGCTCTGAAGAAAGTCCCACCCGACCTCCACGGCGTCTTTCGCCACGACAAGCTTCCCAGCGGCGTGCCCGCCACCGACGCTGAAGTCCAGCGAGTCGTGATCGCGGGCAAAGGCCTGATGCCCTCCTTCGCCGGCCGCTTCACCCAGGACCAGATGTCCGCCCTGCTAGCCTACCTGCACACCGGCCTTCGCTAACTCGGTGAGTTGTTCTCGTCCCCAGTCCCTGTTCTTCATTCATACCGGATCGCCGTCACCGGATCGATCCCGGCCGCTCTGCGCGCAGGCAGCGCGCACGCCGTCCCCGCAACCAGCGCCAGCGTAGCCGTAGCCGCCAGCAGCAGCAGCGGATTGCTCGCATGCGTCTCGCCCGACGTCCAGTAGGTCATCACCTTGCTGAGCGCCAGCGTCAGCACAACGCCAGCAACAATCCCGCCGCCGATGCTCACCATCATCGAACGGAAAACAATCCCGAGCACGTGGCCGCGCTTGGCCCCGAGCGCGATGCGAATGCCAAACTCGCTCGTCCGCTGCACCACCGTATACGACACCACCGAGTACAACCCCACCGCGGCCAATGCCAGCGCCAGCCCTGCAAATGCCGCAAACAGCCACGAGATCAGGTGCCCTCGCCCCCACTCGGGTTCATTCCGGATCCACTGTTCCAGGTCCTCCACGTTCGCCTGCGTCTGCTGGTCGTGATCGATCGAGTTGATCTGCTTCTGCACCGCGCGCAGCAGCGTCAGCGGCGGTACTTCCGACTTCACTAGTATCTGCGTCCACATCCTCATGCCTACGGTGTAGGGCACAAATGCTTCCGGCAATATCGGTTTGCTCAGCCCATCGTCCCGCTTGTCCTCTGATACGCCTACGATCAGCATCCACCCGTCACCGCCTGGCCCGGCGAGGTTATAAGGTGGCTCCGCACGTAGCCCCGAAACCTTGATCGAATGTCCAATCGGACTTTCATTGGAAAAGTAACGATGCGCAAACGTCTCATTCACCACCGCGACCATGGCGCCGTGATGCGTCTCATCCGCATTCCAGATGCGCCCCGCGGCGAGCGGAATCCGCAGCACAGGGAAATACTCCGAGCTCACAAAGTTGAGCCGCGTGGGCAACAGCTGCGCCGAGGGCTTGCCCAGAATCTCAAAGTTGGTGGAGTTGCCATTCGACGGCGGCGTGGCATTCGTTGAGATCGCGGCCATCGTCACGCCAGGCACCTCCGCCACTTTCGACCGCAGCTGCTCGAAGTAGGCGCTCCGCTCCGCCCAGGTCTTGTAGGTGCCGTCGTGCACCGGTATGCCCACCGACATCACGTTGTGCGGATCGTAGCCCAGTGGGATATTCATTAGGCGAAAGAATCCCTCGATCGCGGCTCCTGCCCCGGCCAGCAGCAACAGTGTCAGCGCAATCTGTCCACCAATCAGCGTGCTGTGCACCCGCCGCCCGCGCACGCTCCCCGCAACTCGGCGCGCATTCGATTGCAGTGCCTCCGCCCCGTCGGCGCGGGCCAGTTGCAACGCCGGCCAAAGCCCGAACAGGATCCCCGTCCCCACCGCCACCAGCACCGAAAATCCCAGCACCGGCAAGTTGATCCGGATCACCGCCTCGTGCGGAAATGAGTACTGCGGCAGGTTGGCCACCAGCACCGCCAGCGACTTGTACGCCAGCAGCACTCCCAGCCCCGCGCCGGTGAGCGACAGCAGCACGGACTCCGTTAATAGCTGTCGCACAATGCGACTTCGGCTCGCTCCAATCGCCGAGCGGATCGAGAACTCGTGCTGTCTTGCCGAGGCCCGCGCCAACAGCAGAATCGACACGTTCCCACACCCGATCAGCAGCAGCAATGCCACTGCTCCAAACAGCAGGTTCAGCGTGCCTCCCAGCTGCTCGATAAACTGGTCGTTCAATCCCTGCACGCGAACCTTGAACCCGCCCAGAGGAAAGTGCTTCGGCGTCTCTTTCGCGAACTGCTCAATCAGAGGTTGAAGCGCCGCATCGGCCTGCGCATGGCTCACTCCCGCCTTCAGCCTGAGCTCCACGCCAAAGGTGTTGTTCTGTTCCTGGGTAATCTTCTGCGGCACGTACACATCCACGTCGTCCCAGGTAAAACGCGGCGCCGCCACACCCACCACCGTGTAGTTCTTGTGTACCATCTGCATGGTCTTTCCCACCACTGTGGGATCGCCTGCAAAATGGCGCTTCCAGAACTTGTAGCTCAGCACCACCACCGGCTGCGGATCCTGGCCGTCGATGGCGTCGGATGGCTCCAGGCCCCGACCCAGCGCCGCCGGCACGCCAAAGAACTCAAAAGCATTCGAACTGAAATAATCTGCCTCCACGTCCTCGGGCAGATCGCCGCCGGTAAGCGTCAGGCTCCAGTTGTCCTCAAGGAACGCATCTTCTACCACCGGGGATTTGCGGATCCGCTGCCATTGCGAAGCAGTCATCCCAAAGCCGCGCCGCTGGCCGTCCTTGTCCACCATCATCAGGTGGATCATCCGGTCCGGCGCCGCGTACGGATAGGGATCCATCAGGATCGCCCACACCACGCTGAAAACCGTCGTTGTCGCTCCGATGCCCAGTGCAAGCGAAACGATCGCCGTCAGAGAAAAACCCGGCATCTTCACCAGTTGCCGAAACGAGTAACGCAGATCCTGCAATACAGTTCCCATGCTAGGCTCCACTGCATTCGCTCTTGGAAATCCAAATCACCGAAATCCAAATCACCACTGACGCCGGGTGCCCCAGCGCCGCGCCCGCGCGCGCGCCCGGGATTGGGATACCTCTAAACTCAACTAGCTACTCGTACCGGATCGCCGTCATCGGACTAACCCGCGCCGCCCTCATCGCCGGTACCGCACAGGCAACCGACGCCACCAGCGCCAGAGCGCAAGTAGCCGCAAACAGCAGCAGGGGGTCGCGCGAGCTCTCCGCCGCCCAGCTCGCCATCACCCGGTTCAGCGCCCCGGTCAACGCAATCCCCGCCAATATCCCGGCGCCCACGCTCAACACCGTCGAATTAAAAACAATCCGCAGCACGTGCCCCCGCTTCGCCCCCAGCGCGATGCGAATCCCGAACTCGTTGGTCCGCTGCGCAACCGTGTACGACACCACGCTGTACAACCCCACGGCCGCCAGCAGCAGCGCCAGCGCTGCAAATCCGCCAAACAGCCAGGACACCAACTGCCCCCGCGCGTACTCCGGCAGCCGCGTGATCCAATGCTCCAGGTCTTTCACATCACCGTTGGTCTGCTGGTCGTGGTCAACCGAATTCACCGCCGCGCTCACTGAGTGCACCAGCGGCAGCGGCGACCCCGGCGTTCGTATCAGGATCTGCGTGTACATCCCCATCGCTACCGTGAACGGAACGAATCCCTCGGGAGCCACAGGTTTCGACAGCCCGTCATCCAGCTTGTCGGCAATCACACCCACAATCAGAAACGAGCCCTCGCCCGTCGGTGACGTCAGCAAAAACGGCGGCTGCGCGGTGACTTCTGGAAACTTCAGTGAACGCCCGATTGAATCGCCATTCGGAAAGAATCGCTTCGCCATCGTCTGGTTAATCACAATCATCGCGGCGCCGCGGTGTTCATCATCCCGATCCCAGATCTGCCCCTGCTCGAGCGGAATACGCAGGGCAGGGAAATACTCCAGGCTGACCATGTTGAAGTGGAATTTCTGCTCCTGCCCTCCAGGCTTGCCCACAATCTCAAACTTGGTGTTGAAACCATTCGACGGCGGCGTGGCGTTGCTCGAAATCGCTGCCATGCTCACACCCGGTACCTCTGCCGCTCTCTCATGCAGCTGCTCAAAGTAGGCAGCGCGCTCCGCCCACGTCTTGTAAGTCCCGTCGTGTATCGGTATCCCCACCGACATGATGTTGTGCGGGTCGTATCCCAAATGCGTCCCCGCCACCTTGAGGAAACCCTCGATCGCCGCTCCCGCTCCCGCCATCATCAGCAGCGTAAGGGCAATTTGCCCCGCAATCAGCACATTGTGCACCCGGCGTCCGCTCACCCCGCGAGTGGTCTTGCGGCTGCTCGACTGCATCACCGCGCTCACCTCGGGTTTGGACAGCTGCCAGGCCGGCGACAAGCCGAACAGAACTCCCGTCAGCACGGCCACCACCATCGAAAACGCCAGCACCGGCACGTTGATATGAATCGCCGCCTCATGCGGGAACGAGAATTCTGGCAAATTCGCGACAATGACCGCCAGAATCCTGTAGGCCAGCAGCAATCCCAGCCCCGCGCCAGTGAATGACAGCAGCAACGATTCGGTCAGCAGCTGGCGAATGATTCTGCGCCGCGAGGCCCCAATTGCGGAGCGCACCGCAAACTCCTGCTGACGCGCCGTCGCCCGCGCCAGCTGCAGTATCGACACATTCCCGCACCCGATCAGCAGCAGCAGCGCCACCGCCCCAAACAGAAGGTAGAGCGTTCCGCCCAGCTGCTTCACAAAGCCCTCGTTCAGCCCCTGAACGTGCAGCTTCTGGGCATCGGAGGGGAAATGCTTGGGCGTCTCCTTCTTGAACTGATCGATCAGCGGTTGCAGCGCCGCATTGGCCTGGGCGTGGGTAACACCCGGCTTCAGGCGAATGCCGCAATAATAGGAGCGCACCTGGTCGCCCGTTATCTTCAACGGCAGATACACGTCGGCGTCGTCCCAGGTGAAACGCGAGGCAGCAACGCCCACGATCGTGTAGTTCTTGCGCACCAGCTGAATGGTCTTGCCCACCACGCTCGGGTCGCCGTGAAAATGCCTCTGCCAGAAGGCATGTCCCAGCACCACCACCGGCTGCGGATCCTGCCCGTCGATCGCGTCGCTCGGCTGCAGCCCGCGTCCCAGCGCCGTGGGCACACCCATAAAGTTGAACATGTTCGATGTCACGTAATCCCCGTTCACATCCTCGGGAAGGTCGCTGCCCGTGACCGTCAGGTTCCAACCGTCCGTCATGAACGAGTCTTCGATCACCGGCGACTTGCGCAACTCCTGCCACTGCGAACCCGTAACGCCAAAGCCGCTCTGGCTGCTGCCCGGCGCCCCCAGCCGCATGTGGGCCATGCGATCCGAATTCGCGTACGGATAGGGATCCAGCAGGATCGCGTACACCACGCTGAACACCGCCGTGGTCGCCCCGATTCCCAGCGCGAGTGAAAGAATTGCCGTCAACGAGAATCCCGGCATCTTGACCAGTTGCCGAATTGAGTAGCGCAGGTCCTGCAGAACAGTTCGCATGATGGTCCTCTTCTTCTTCTCTACAACGGCTGAAACAACCTGGAGTTATCTGGGCCCCTATTCACTCGTTCGGGCGGTAGGCCGGGGATTTATCCCCGGCATGATCCACGCGGAATCACTGCCGGCTATAGCCGCTGAGGTACGCTTTCGGGCATTAGCAGTGCCGCTCAGAATCGCGTCGTAAAAGCTCCGAAGAATTGCGGCCCCAAGCGCGCCCTAAACCTTGGCTGTTGCCCTCTATTCCCTGTTCCCTATTCCCTAACCTCTTCCGCTTTCCACTGGAAGCAGATCCCGAACCCATCCGGATCCTTGAGGTAAAGCTGCTTCATTCCGTACCAGGCCACCTTGGGCGGCTTCACATCAACGCCCATGGCTATCAGGTGCTGATACGCCGCATCCACGTCCGGACACCCGAAATATACGCACGTGTCCTGGTGGCCGTTCCAGCGCGCGGCGTCCGGCGCTTCCGGAATGTCGTCCGGATCGTAGGCCGTGTTGAGCATGAGGGTGGTGTTGCCGAGGTCCATCATCACCCAATTCACATCGTCTTCATCGTCCGACATGGCCTTCGATTTTCCCGTCGCGGTGAACCCCAGCAGGTCGCGGTAAAAGTGAATGGAAGTGGGCATGTGAAACACCTGCAGATAAGGCGAAAGCCCCCGAACCTCAATGGCCACAATTCTTCCTCCGGAGTGAGGTATGGTCTTGCTTCAAGCACGGCTCCTGCCAATCCCACGCCAGCCGCAAGTCGCTCAAACTGCGGAGGGATGAGAGCTCCGGCCACCTCAGCGGTGTCCGATTCCGGCCTAAACCTGTCCGATTCCGGACGGTTCCCCACGCGTATTTGGCCAGGAAAAATGCCTCTTGACATCTCCTACCACTGTAGGTGATATTCCTACTCCATTAGGAGATCTCCATGGCCGCGCCCAAATTGTCTAGACTCGAATTTCAAATCATGGAGACGCTGTGGGCCAAGGGTGAAACCTCCATCCGCGAGATTCTGGAGTCGCTTCCTGCTAAGGGGAGACCGGCATACAACACCATCCAAACCATGCTCTACAGGATGGAACCTAAGGGAGTGGTGCGGCGCATCAGGAAAGTAGGCAACTTTCATATCTTCGCGGCGTCCATAACTCGCGACGCAGCGCAGCGCAGGCTTATCGATGAACTGCTGGCGATCTTCGGCGGCAGGTCGATGCCGATCATGGCGCACCTTATCGATTCGGGCAAGTTGACGCCCCAAGACGTGAAAGAGGCGGAAAAACTACTTCAAAAACTCTCTGCCAAGGAGAAGCAGTCATGAGCCTGGCAGGATTTTGGATTGAAAGCACGCAGGCGGCCCTGCTGAATCACCTGTGGCAATCAACGGCGGTCGTTGGGATTGCGTGGCTGCTGTCGCTGGCGCTCAAAACGAACCATGCGCGGACACGCTACTGGGTATGGATGGCCGCGTCGATGAAGTTTCTGACCCCATTTTTGCTGCTGACGACGACAGGACGGTGGCTACGGTCTCTGGTCGCGGCTCCCATTGCCGAAAAGCGTGCACTTGCTAACGTGCTGGAACAGATCGCGCAGCCGTTCCCGCAGGCGCAGTTGTTTGATACTGCGAAGCACTCGGCGTCGGCGCAACACGTGGACTGGCTGCCGTCTCTGCTTCTTGCCATTTGGGGATGCGGAGCGGCCATTGTTCTCTTTCGCTGGGCTTTCGGGTGGGCGCGCATTCGAACTGCTGTTCGCGCGGCGTCGCCTCTTGAGCTTGCTGCGGAGGTGCCGGCGCTTTCAACGCCGGCGCTGCTCGAACCCGGGGTCTTCGGGATCTTCCGTCCCGTGCTGCTCATGCCCGCGGGTATTTCGGACCGGCTTTCGCCTGAGCAGTTGCGCACAATCGTAGCGCACGAGTTGTGTCACGTCCGGCGCCGCGACAACCTGACCATTGCCTTGCATATGGTCGTACAGACGCTGTTCTGGTTTCATCCCGCGGTTTGGTGGATCGGGGAGCGGATGATTGAAGAGCGCGAGCGGGCCTGCGACGAGGCCGTGCTCGAAGCTGGCAGCGAGGCTGGGACCTATGCCGAGGGCATTCTGAATGTTTGCAAGTCTTATGTGGAGTTGCCGCTGGAGTGTGTTGCGGGCGTCAGCGGAGCCGATCTCAAGAAGCGGATCGTGCGCATAATGACACTGCATGCGCAGCCACTCGACTTCAGCCGCAAGCTGTTGCTGGGCGCGGCGGGGCTGGCGGTTGTATCTGCGCCCATCGCAGTGGGGCTGTTCCACGCAGCGCAGGTTCGTGCGCAAGACGTTCACGCACAAATGCCGGAATGGCAGATGAAAGCCGGCGGCACAATGGAGTTCGATGTCGCCTCAGTGAAACACAACAAAGACGACACCCCTGCTCCGGATACGAATTTTCCTCTTGGCCGCGGAGACCTATACGAGCCCGTCGGCGGGCTGTTTCGCGCCACCGACCAGCCTGCTCTCGTCTATATCGAATTTGCGTACAAGGTCTCAGGCAACCAAGCAATGGATCTTGAGAAGCAGCTTCCCAACTGGGTGCGGACCGATAGGTTCGACGTTGAGGCACATGCGGACGGCGCTCCAACAAAGGATCAGATGCTGCTGATGATGCAGGCACTGCTCAAAGACCGATTCGGTTTTGCCATGCATTATGAAACCCGTGAAGCCCCCGTCCTTGCACTCGAGATGGCGAAGCCGGGAAAGCTGGGGTCCAATCTTCGGCCGCATCCGGCAAATGAGGCCTGCCCCAATCAATTCCCTGTAGACGATGCCGGACACATGATCCAGCTGGCTCTGCAAGCCTTGGACGGAGTTCGGGATGTCCGTTTTCCGTCCGTTTGCGGGGGGATTGTGGGAATGCCCCCAACGACTCCCCGGATGATTGCCGCGGGTGGAAGCAACATCACAATGAAGTTGCTTGCGGATACGATGTCCAGCGTGCCGGAACTGGGCCGGCCAGTCGTTGATAAAACGGGGCTCACGGGCATGTTCGACTTCAGGTTGGAATGGGCGCCGCCCATGACTGCCCCGCCGCCTGCGGGCGTCAACATGCCGGCGGACGATGCAGGACCGTCATTCATCCAGGCCCTCCGGGAGCAGTTAGGCCTGAGGCTCGGATCGGATAAGGCACCAGTCGAACAGATCGTGGTCGATCATATCGATTGGCCGACTCCGAACTAGACAACCGAACCGATGCCCTCCCGCTCGAATGCGGAAAACGCGACCTACGCCCGAAACCATCGTGGACCCGGCGGCCTGCCAACTGTGTCTGCCCAAGGTTCTGAATCACCGCCAGCACGTTCTCGACGGCGTGAGATCCAGCTACCACAACTCAAGCTCGGTGAGCGGCGCGCGTAGACACCAACCCCGGTACCCCCGGCCGTTCCCTGTGTCTTAATTCCTTATTCCCTGTTATTCCCTGTCTTTCTTCACTTTTTCTCTTGTTCACTCATTCGCAGTTCAGTGGCAGCGGCTCTGTGACTACCACCGAAAGTCACAGATTATTCAATCCGGCGCCAGCAGGTGGCGACTCTAATCCCCGTTCACTGCTCACCGTTCGCCCTTCACTACCCACTGTCATAGAGGGCCTGCAGCCCGCGAAAAGTCATGAAAATGCCTCACTAAGTGAGATCGATTTTTCAATAAGTTGGCGATGATTTTCGACCCTGTTCACTGTGTTTTAAATCACATTGGGGCACAAATTCCCCCCTTTGTGGGGCCTGACCAGCAGATTTCAGAAAGGTTGATAGGGGTTTTTTGCGTGTGAAAGTGCCCCTAGGGGCATTTCGCTTAACAGCAGAATGCGAGCAAATGGTAAGAAGCTCACCCCGCACTCGGCCAGAGCCTAACTTTGACATTTGGGTGACACAGGCCTGACAACTCCCGATAGTTCGGACGGATAGGGTTTGAGCTGTCGAAACGGGAACCGTTTCGACGGGAGGAAACCATGCGTTGTGTCCCTATCCGCCTCAGCCTCATTCGGTGGGCGATGATCTTGCCAGTTTCTGCCGCTCTCGCGCTTCCTGCGATGGCGCAACACTACAAGCAAACTAATCTCACCGCCGACCAGGCCGGCGTCGCGACCTTAACCGATCCCAATCTCGTGAATCCCTGGGGAATGTCCCGCAGTTCCGGCTCGCCCTGGTGGGTGTCAGACAACGGGACGGGACTTACGACTCTCTACGACGGCACCGGAGCTGCAAAGAGCCTGGTAGTCACCATACCGACAGGGAACGCGGACCTGAGCGCCACGGGAACGCCGACCGGTACGGCATTCAATTCCGCCAGTCCCGGATTTGCGCTTGCTACCGGCGAGCCGGCGGCGTTCCTGTTTGTAACGGAGGATGGAACAATCTCCGGCTGGAACCCTGGGGTCAGCGCGACGAGCGCCGTGATCAAGGTGAACACCAAGAGCGAGTCAGTGTTCAAGGGCATGACCCTGGCCTCAATGGAATCGGACGGAGCCGTAGCTTGGTTTATGTACGTGGCCGACTTCCGCAAGGGACGCGTCGCGGTGTACGACTCGAGCTTCCACCACGTGGAGATGGACGACGCGTTCCGGGATGATTCCATCCCGGATGGTTTCGCTCCCTTCAACATCATGAACATCGGCGGAGACCTTTACGTGACGTTTGCCAAGCAAGACGCGGCGAAGCACGACGAAGTAGATGGCGCAGGCCTGGGGTACGTGGATGTCTTCTCGCCGTCTGGGAATCTGCTGCGGCGTTTTGATCACGGCGCGTGGCTCAACGGTCCGTGGGGGATGGCCATGGCGTCGGGAGATTTCGGGATTTACAGCCACGACCTGCTGGTGGGTCAGTTTGGAAGCGGGAACGTAGCGGTGTACGATCCGCAGACCGGACGCTTCAAGGGCTTGCTCGAGGACGCGACGAGCAATCCCATTGCGATTCAGGGCTTGTGGGAGTTGTCGTTTGGGAGCGGCGGGACTTCAGGACTTGCGACCACGCTGTATTTCTCAGCGGGGAGCGATGGGGAGACCCATGGGTTGCTTGGATCTATCACGCCGGTTGAGAACACGCTTGGGAACAACCAGTGATTGTGACGTTTCGGGTTCCGACCGAGTAGGGGTCGTCGTATCCCACCCTTGCGACAAAAGCAAGGACGTCGCGAGGGTGGGGGCACCCCTGTTCTTGCTGGGTTGGAGAATAGGAAACCGCTTGGTTGTTCTCAATGGGGCAGGGCGGCGGGGTTGAGCTTGCCGATGCGGCCTTTGGGGCCTACGACGAAGGGAAGGGAGAGGGCGTTCCAGTTCTTGTCGGCGTCGGGGGCTTCATGCTTCTTCAGGTTGGGGCGGAGCGGATACCAGTTGGTGCCGTCGTCGGGGGAGATGTCGGTACCGTTTGTACCCACTGTTATCCAGAATCCCGTCTTCTTGTCGTAGGCCACCGCGGAGCGGAAACCTTGAGGCATTTTGAGCGCAGGATGCCAGGTTTTTCCAGCATCGTGGGTGTAGGCGGCCGTACCGTGTGCAGCCTCGGGTGCGGTGTAGTTGCCACCCACAACGACCCAGCAGCACATGTCCCGCGCTTCGACCGAAAATGCTCCGGTGCTGGCCGAACCGCCCGCTAATGGCAGGGCGTGCGATTTGAAGGGGACGGATTCGGTATTGCCTTCGTTGGTGAGAATCCTGGCGCCGGTTGGACCGCCGGTTACGAAGGCGGTGGCGAACTGGTTGTTGAGAAAGAGAGCCGAGTTGCTGGCCGCAAAGGCGCCTTCGTCCTCTAGCGATTCAAGACCGGGGTACCTGGGCTTATGCCAGGAATTGGCTCTGTCGCCGGTTTCCCAGTATGCGAACTTGCCATTCACCGGATCCCCAAGCAACTCTCCTTCAAAGTCGGTGCGGTTGAGGACGATTGCGTCCCAGAATCCGTCGGGATCGGGGTTGGTGAAGAGGAGCTGCCAGGTGTGGCAGCCGTCGGTGGTTTTGTAGAGGCGGGAGAGGTCTCCTTTACCGCTGGACATGACAATGGCAGTGTTGCCGTCGAATGCCTGGATGCCGCGGAAGTCGAGGTGTTCGGCGTTGGGAGGGATGGAGCAGGGTAGCCAGGCGACACCGCCGTCGAGGGTTCGGAGAACGGCGCCGTTAGTTCCTGAGGCCCACGCTATGCCGTTGCCGATGGAGTGGATGCCGCGGAGATCGGCGCTGGTGTTGGAGGTTTGGAGTTGCCATTGGGCGGATGCGGGGACGAGAGCGGTGAGGATGAGTGCGAGGAGCGAGGGGGTTCGCTGCATGGGGAACAGTTTAGCTCGTAGCCAGTAGCCGGTAGCTTGCAGCTTGAAACTACGGGCTAGACGCTACTGGCCACGAGCTCCGGGCCGCTGGCCCGAACCGATTCCCGCATCGCAAAACGATGTAGTTGCGAGTTGACGAGAGGCGTGGGCTCGTATGCTATTCTCAGCGTCGAGAGTTCCACTACCGGAGACAGATCAAGATGGCCTATGTGATTGCAGAACCCTGTATCGGCACCAAGGACACAGCGTGCGTGGACGCGTGTCCGGTCGATTGCATCCACCCCAAGAAGGACGAGGCCGATCACGCCGAAGCCGAGCAGTTGTTCATCGATCCCGTTGAGTGCATTGATTGCGGCGCGTGCGTGCCGGCGTGCCCGGTGTCGGCGATTTTTGCCGCTGACGATTTGCCGGAGAAGTGGGCGCACTTCACGGAGAAGAACGCTTCGCACTTCGGGCGGTAAGGCGTAGACCCGCAGCACACAGGGCCAAGGTGTATTCGGAACGCGCATCCCGCTCCAGTTGGGATGCGCGTTCTTGTTTTGCGGGCTGATTTATCCTTATTGCGCGGAAAACTCCGTCCTTCAGGGCGGGGATGCAGAGCGCGGCGAGCGCAGCTCGCCTTAACTCGGCGTCTGTTGCTGCTCGATGTACTGAGGAATGATGGAAGTGGGGGCACCGCCGCAACTTCCAGCGAAGTAGCTTGGCGACCACAATGCCCCACCCCAAAGCTTCTTTCGGATGCTTGGGTACTTCTTCTGGCGAATCATGCGGCTTGACACCCCTTTCAGGCTGTTGACGAGGTTAGCGACGGCCACCTTCGGGTGGTAGTTCAGGAGAAGATGGACATAGTCGTGTTCGCCGTCGAACTCTACCAGTTCCGCTTCAAAGTCATTACAGACCCCGGCGAAGATACTTCGTAGATCGACGAGTAGATCGACGAGTATCTCCTTGGTAAATACCTCTCGCCGGTATTTCGCAACGAAGACCAAATGTACATGCATCTGAAATACGCAATGTCTACCGTGACGAACACGGCTGTCATCTTCCATAGACGACCAAGCATACAATATGTCTGTGCGACGGATTCAAGCCTACAAATACGAACTGATGCCTAGCGGCGAACAGCAGCACGATATGCGCCGCTTTGCCGGATCATGCAGGTTCGTGTTCAATAAGGCTCTTGCGCTCGAAACGGCCAATCATGCAGCGGGCAACAAGTTCATTCGATATGTGGAAATGGCGAACATGCTTCCCCTATGGAAGAACGAGTTTGCATGGCTCAGGGAATCCCCTTCCCAAGCCTTGCAGCACGCGCTCAAGAACCTGGATCGTGCCTTCGTCAACTTCTTCGAGAAGCGGACCGAATACCCACGGTTCAAGAAGCGCGGGTTCGGAGATAGCTTTCGTTTTCCGCAAGGATTCAAGCTGGATCAGGCCAACGACCGGATATTGGTGCCCAAACTTGGATGGCTGCGTTATCGCAACAGCCGGGAGGTCGTTGGTACGGTCAGCAATATCACCGTCAGCAACTGTAACGGCAAATGGTTCGTCTCGATACAGACCGAACGCGAAGTAGAACAGCCTGCCGCACAAGGCGATGCCGTAGGCATCGACATGGGTATCGTTCGCTTCGCCACGCTTTCGGATGGAACCGTCTACCCCCCGCTCAACATCTTCAAGCGATATGCTGCCGAGCTGCGCAAAGCGCAGCGGGCCATGAGCCGTAAGAAGAAGTTCTCCCACAACTGGAAAAAGGCCAAAGCCAAAGTCCAGCGCATCCACGTTCGCATCGCCAACGCTCGCCGGGATTACCTCCAAAAGACTTCTACCTCCATCAGCAAAAACCACGCGATGGTCGTCGTTGAGAACTTGCAGGTAAGCAATATGTCCCGATCTGCTGCTGGTTCTGTTGAACAACCCGGCAGGAATGTGAAACAGAAGTCCGGGCTTAACAAAGCCATCCTTGACCAAGGATGGGCTGAGTTCCGGCGGCAACT
>Ga0206998_1141_pt1 | contig 17658 bp, 16 predicted proteins | sample Alteio_BWMinCont_FD_153309 | JGI IMG/M metagenome (GOLD analysis project Ga0206998, IMG submission 153309) | Enriched cells from forest soil in Barre Woods Harvard Forest LTER site, Petersham, Massachusetts, United States -... | ecosystem: Environmental > Terrestrial > Soil > Temperate forest >... | reverse complement strand
GACAAGTTTCCCAATCTGAGAGCATTTAGCGATATTTCCGCTAAACATCCGCTCAATCTCCGCTATATCTCAGATTCTATCGACGCCACAAGAGTACCGCCCGAGTTGGTTGGAGTGCGTACCATATTCAATGCCTTCCATCACTTTTCGCCCTGGGCGGCAAGGGCCGTGTTGCAGAATGCCGTCAAAGCAGGGCAGCCTATCTGCAGTTTCGAAATCCCGGAACGCAGGTTGCTCACGATCATTTCACTGCTGCTTACCCCCCTCTTTGTCGTCATTGCAACGCCCTTCATAAGACCTTTTCTATGGAAGCGATTGCTATGGACCTACTTGATTCCGTTCGTTCCTTTTATATGTTGTTGGGACGCCGTGGTCTCTCAACTTCGTGCTTACACGATATCCGAGCTATCGGAACTTACTCAAGGATTTGAAGACTACCAATGGAGTGCGGGAAGCACATCACTTCCTGGACAGCCAGGACATCTGACATATCTGCTCGGAGCGTCGCGCTCTGACAATCTCGCATATTGCGCTGTCGGTACTGAATCGCCAATAGGTGGGTGACCTGCACATGAGCCTGATTCATCCTTGTCAGTTGCGCGCCGCCAACTCCCTCGACGATCTGGTCGAGCAGCAGCGCCTCGCACGGAACCTGGTGGGCCGGCCCACGGAATGGATCCCTTGGAACTATCGCGAGACAATCAAGCGAGCCCAGGCATGATCATCATGCCGCGCTCGATCGCTGTGATTGTGGGGCTATTCGTTGGGCTAGTCGTAATTCCACTTGCACATGGAGTAATTCCGTGGGCGCTCTCCACGCTTCTGCCACGTTATGGATGGACAGAGGGATCCCCGGGATTCTGGAATCGGCTTGGCCTGATGGTGGTCGCACTCGCGGCCGCCCTTCTCATATGGATTCTTGCTTTCGCTATTCCCCAGACCCCCTCAAAGGTCAGGCTAGGGCTGAATCCCCCTTTCTTGATGGTGCGTGGGCCGTACAGATTGACACGCAATCCGATGTACGTCGCTGAACTGGGGCTATGGCTTGGCTGGGCGATTTTTTTCGGAAGCCTCCTCGTCTTGATCGGATTTGTGATCTTGTGGTGCGTTGTGACGTTAATCATTCTGCCGCGTGAGGAACGCAGCCTGGAAGCGGCATTCGGTCAGACCTATCTCCAATACAAGAGCAGCGTTCCACGTTGGTTCAGGAAGACCAGATAACTAAGACGACCTTGCGCACGCGATCTCACGCCAAAAAGCCCTCCCACCCAGGTCCAGAGGCCAGAACCGGGCGACGATCGACTGCCTGCTTGGGAAGCTGAATCGACATCCAACCGCGCTGCAATCGGCGAGAGGGCAAGCTCAGTTGGCGACACCAGGCCAACGCGCTCATCGAGCCACCGAGTGCTCGAACAGGCCGTCCGTTTGATACTCGGCGATTTATCGCTCGTCAAGAATGGCTGTAGCTTTGGGGAATGACTGACGCGGCAACACATCCGAAAGACATTCGCCACTTAAGAACGGCTGAGGCGCCCCTAAGAAAGCCAAAAGGATATCTAACGCAAAGGAATGCTGTAGAGATTGCGGTGGACGCTCTGACTCATCCATGCATACTGTGCGGAGGTTGGTGCAGGAACAATGAACTTGTCCACGATCCTGGCGCCTTTCATGGTCCCCAGTCGGCTGCTTGGATCAAGGTCAGGTCCCTCAGGGGGCAGCCGGGGCATGCCGCCACTGGGCGCAACCGGCAGAAGAATTGTTCTGTCGGCTCCTACCCCGAAGGCTTGAATCGCAAGCATCTTACCTTCATCGCCCCACATTGCATAGCAGATCGCGTGACAGATCGTCACTGGAGTTGCTCCGCTAAGCGGAGCTGCAACCGTCTCAGGAGAGGCCTCAGCCTTGGATGATGCCTGGAAAAGAACCGCCCACCGTCCGTCCGGCGAGATGCCCAGGGGCCCCAGAATTGAGTTTGGAAGCGCTTTTACCCTATCGCTTCCGTCCTCTTTCATTCGATACAGGAAATTTGATCCCCCTTCGGCGGCGCGAAAGTAAATATTGCCGTTCTGATCGAAATTCGGATCATCTTCATCGACCAGGGAAGGAAATCGCCTCGGCGAAGAACGAAGATCCAGATCGGCAATCCAGAGACGCACCCGGCTCTGCGGGTCGACCGCGGAAAACACTACTCGCTTTCCGTCGGGAGACAAGGCATAACCGCGGATCGGAAAACCAGGCAGTAAATGTTCGTTGGCGCCGGTCTCCAGGTTGACCCGAAAAAACTCTCCATTGACGCGAGAAATCTCTCCCTTGATGTACTGGTGGCCGGCCGCGCCATGGGCCGGCACCACATAAAAGAGGTATCTGCCGTCGTGCGAAAACTGCGGGCCCTCCGCATAATTCGCTGAGGAGACCTGCCGTTCCCCCTTCGCGTCATGGAGCATGATTGTGCTTTGCACCAGGCCCACCGAGGTGATCAGCGATCGCCCGTCCGGGACGACGGCGACGCCTTCTTCCTCAGTGGCCCCGGAGGTCAGCTGTTGGGGCACTCCGTCAGGAAAGCGCTGCCGCCAGATGTGGAAACGGCCGCCCGCATCGGAGCTGAAGTACATCCAGACCCCATCGGGAGACCATGCCACATAGGTGCATCCTCCGCTTGCGGGACCGGCAATGCGGCCCGTCGAGCTGCCATCGAAAGGGACCAGACGGCAGGGCAGCCATCCGCCGTTGTCCATCTCCGCCACCAGGACCCACTTGTGGTCGGGGGAGATCGCAGAGCGATGCGCCATGCCTCTCTCCCGGGGAGGCACATAGACATCGCGGCTATTCTCACGGTTTTCGCCGGCAGTCGCCAGCGCCATATGAACGCCCTTCTTGATTTCAGAGAAAAGAATGGTCTTTTCGTCTATCCAGGTCAGACCCTCGGCGTTGGCCAGCATCAGCCGGGATTCGCCCCCCAGTGCCGGGACCGCCCAGGTGTTCCAGGCAGTACCGGTGTAAGCGGTGTAAGCGATGCGCGATCCGTCGGGAGAAAACTCCGGACTCATCTTTTCCACGTCGTCATGGGTCAACGCGACCGGTTCGCCATTGGGCAGGAGCTTCACGTAAACCTGGCCCTGTCCGGCGAAGGTGTTGTCGCCGCGAATGAACGCCAGCATGCGACCGTCGGGTGAAATCGCCGGAGAAACAACGGAGTCGGCAAAATCGGTGAGCGGCGTCCACTCAGCCTGCGTAGCCACCGGCGCGGATGGCTTTCTGGTCGAGTAGAGATATACCCCACCGGCGATAGCGGCAATCACCAACGCCAACCCCGCATAGAGCCACGCGACGGACAAGCTCGGCATACCTGCGGCGGCAAGCACGCGTTCGCCCCGGCTTCCAGTGGCAGACACGCCTGCCAGTTCTCCCTCCAGCTCCGCCGAGGATTGCCATCGGCGTGCAGGATCCTCTTCCAAACACCGGCTTACGATTTTTTCCATCTTGGCTGACGGAATACGCTTTCGCACCGATCCGACTCGCGCCCCTGTGAGCATCTCGTAGAGGACACGGCCGAACGAATAAATATCCGAGCGCGCATCGGCCGGCTTGCCTTCCCTTTGCTCTGGCGACATGTAGGCGGGCGTGCCCACCACCATGCGGCTGGCAGTGAGTGTTTCATCCTGGCCCGATATCGCCAGGCCAAAATCCAGGACCTTGACTCCGGATTTCGCGATCATGATGTTTCCCGGCTTGAGATCACGATGAACGATGCCCTTGCCGTGCGCTTCCGCGAGCGCCGCGGCAATCTGCCCACCGTAGCGCACCACCATTTCGATGGGCATTGGGCCATGTTTCAGCCGGGCGGCAAGGGTTTCGCCCTCTACTAATTCCATCACCAGATAGTGAGGGCCAACGTCATGCAGCGTGCAGATGTTGGGGTGATTCAGCGATGAAATGGCGCGCGCCTCGCGCTCGAAACGGGAACTGAACTCTTCGTGACTGATCTTAATCGCCACCGAGCGGCCTAATCGCGTGTCTACAGCACGGAAGACCTGGCCCATGCCACCCGCGCCGAGTTTGCTCTCGATCCGGTATGGCCCCAGGATGGCGCCGGACGGCAATTGGGCGACAGTTGAATCCGCTTGCAGTTGCGGGGCGTTCTCGATGGCGGGCCGGTCTATAAAATCGCCACCGATTCGCTCCACCAAAAGCGATTCCACTTCGCGGCGCAATTCGGGATCGGACTGCGCCAACATCGCGGCGCGCTCGCCGGCGGCTGCTTCGCGAACCGCGTGGTATAGCTCTTCAACTTGCCGGAAGCGCTCCGGAGTCATGGCCGGGATTCCGCTGGCCCTCTTACAGTATGGCTTAACTCCCGCAGTAGCCACGCCTTCGCGACATCCCAATCGCGTCTGACCGTGCGCGGAGAGATTTTCAGGGCCGCGACGATTTCCTCCTCGGTCAATCCGCCAAAGTAGCGCAACTCGACCACCTTGGCCTGGCGTGGAGCCATCAGCGAGAACGCTGTCAACGCCTCGTCCAGTTCGAGGATCGACCGGTCCGGAGCCGGCGACAAGACAGCGGTCTCATCCAGGTTCACTTTGATCGCTTCTCCGCCGCGCTTCTGCGAACCCCGCGCCCGCGCTGCGTCAACCAGAATGCGTCGCATCATCTGCGCCGCCATCGCAAAAAACTGCGCCCGCGCCCGCCATTCGACCTTAGTCACATCGATCATGCGGAGATAGACCTCGTGCACGATCGCGGTGGCCTGCAGTGTGTTTCCCCGGCCTTCGTTTTTCATGTACCGGCGGGCCATCAGGCGCAATTCGGGATAGACACGCTCCGCCAGCCGGCCGAGCGCAGTTTCGTCACCGCTGCCCCAGGCCTTTAACAGAGTGGTGATTTCTGCGGAACGCGCGTCGATGGATAGCCCGCTCCCGGTGGGCACAAAAAATATACCAAAGCGTGACCGCTTTTGCCGTCCGCTTCCGCCTGTACAGGCGAGTGGGGAGAGCAGGCAGTCAAAATGGTCCCCTTCCCCGAATCGAGCCAATTTCTGAACGCAAAGGAGATGATCATGAAACCCAGCACTATCGCAAAGACTCTCACAATCGCTGCAGTTACCGCACTTGCTCTGGGTATTGCACCCATAGCGAAGGCTGACGACAAAGGGTGCTCTGAGGCTACCCTAAAGGGTCACCACTTCGCCTATACATCCACCGGGTCCCTCGTTGCCGCCCCGATCCCGCCCTCAGTGTGGGGGCCATATGCCGAGGTCGGTGTGCAGTACTTCGACGGGAAGGGCGGTGTCAGCTTTACATACAATGCGAGCGTAAACGGTAGCGTAGGCCCCGGAACCGCAACGGGCACATATACGGTGAAGGATGACTGCACAGGCACATTCACCGAAGATGGTGGTGGGATCTCTTCCCAGTTCAACTTCGTGATCGATCATGACGGGACTGAATTTCAAGCCATCTGCCAGGACCCGGGAGCCGTCATCACCCGCATCGGACGAAGGCAATATTTAGAAGGCGACTGGAGACGATGAAAGCTTCCAATCTTCCGAAGACTGTGGCTTGCGGGAACGATTAACACTACGAGTTGGCGCTGACGCACTGCACCGTAGTTGCATCGATAAACAATTGAGCTTTCGATCGGCTACTGCTCAGACGTGAGCGCCCTTTCTCTCCACGGCCCGTTAGCTATTGGACATCTACTCGAATGATAATTCGCTATGTCTGATTTAGTGTGAAGTCGATCCTTTCTCCATAAGATTCTGCTTGTCAGTGGACGGGCCCTTCGCTCCCCAGTGACGAGAACATGCCAGTGCACTCATCCACTCCCGTTTATGACCGCAAATCGGTCTGATATGGATCAGCGGGGAAATACGAGCGTTTCTTAGGAGATCCGGTCAGGACAAAGTGATTCTAGGAAACAGCTTTGTCCCCTCATACTTGAGGCCGCTCCGAAATATCCCATATATGGCGTGCAGCAGCTTCCTGGCAACAGCAATGAGCGCCTGCAGACGGGCTTTCTTTCGAGCCAGCAGGTTTTCGAAAAAAGCTTTTGCGTGGGGATCGCAACGGGATGCGACCAGCGCCGGCATGTAAAGCGCTCTTCTCAGGTGACGATTTCCAGCACGGCTAATGCGAGACGCCTTCCTCACTGAGCTTCCTGAGATTTCATGCGCAGGATCAAGGCCGCTATGTACGACCCATTCTCGCACCGTAAGGTCTGACGGCAATGTAGACAGTTCTGCGAGCAATTGCATCGCGCTCACCTGTGCGATGCCCGGAATGCTTACCAATAGCTCAAAGCGCTTGCGGAGCAAATCGTCCTGTCGGACGAGTGTCATTGCTTCGCGCCGAAGTTTGTGGATACGAAGCTCCAGGGATGCCACGGAGCGCTTCAAATCTTGAAGAATGCAGCCGGGAGTGGAAGTGGAGCCTTGTGCCGCGTGAAGACGGTTCTGATTCTGAGCGCTCTGCACCGACAGACTCTCGACGTGGCGGACAATTGAGCGCAGTCGCATTGAACCAAGACTAGGGGCAACCCAAGCAGTGAACGGCATCCGACGAGCGTATTCAGCTAGCTGTCGTTCGCCAAAATAGCGATCTGCTGTTGAGTCATGACGATGAGCTCAGTATCCAATGCGGACTGTCTCCGTGTACAACTTCTCGCATGCTGTGCCTGGTGAAGCTGCTGCTTGTTCCGGTGATCATGTTCTTTCGTTCTCGCCGCGATCTCCTTTTGGAGAATTTGGCTCTCCGGCAACAACTTGCTGTCTTGAAACGGAGGCGTTCTCATCCTCGGCTTGCTGTTAGCGACAGGCTTTTCTGGGTGATATTGGCGCTTCTGGTTCCGGTGGCGGGAGACATTGATTCTCGTTCAGCCGGAGACCGTTGTGCGATGGCACCGGGCCGGCTTCAAGCTGTATTGGACCTGGCTCTCGCGGCATCCCATTCGCGCCGGCAGGAAGGGCGTCAGCGTTGAACTCCGCGAACTCATCTTCCGCATGGTTGCGGACAATCCAACGTGGGGCTCGCCACGGATTCATGGCGAACTGAAGATGCTTGGCTTCGACATTTCTGAACGGACCGTCTTGCGCTGGATGCGGAAAGTGCCACGGAATTCGGATCCGGCAAAGCGATGGGCGGCGTTTCTGAGCAATCATCGGGAAGCCATCGCTGCGATGGATTTCTTTACCGTGCCGACGCTGGCGTTCGGCGTGCTTTACTGCTTCTTCGTCATCGCGCATGATCGACGGCGTATCCTTCATTGCAACGTGACCAAGCATCCGAGCAGTGCCTGGGTTATTCAGCAATTGCGGGAGGCATTCCCCTACGACTCGGCGCCCGGCTACCTGATCTTTGATCGCGACGCGAGCTTCAATGAGGAAGTCATTGACACAGTGAAGAGCTTTGGCATTCGACCAAAGCGGACCAGTTTCGCAAGTCCATGGCAGAACGGCGTTGGCGAGCGTTGGGTTGGCAACTGCCGCCGGGATCTGCTTGACCATGTGATCGTCCTGAATGAACGACATCTGAAGCGGCTGCTGAACGCGTACATCCTTTACTACCACGACGACCGAACACATCTCGCGCTCGCAAAGGGAACACCTGCGGGTCGCGAACCAGAGAAGAACCCGAATATAGGATGCCGAGTCGTGTCCATGCCAAGACTTGGTGGCTTACATCACCGTTACGGTCTGGCTGCCTGAGCTGTTGCTGCGAGCATCACTCGTCAGAATTGAAGATGAACTGAGGGCGAGTGTGGCTGCTGATCTCTCGCCGCACACTCGGCAAATCTCTGTGACTATCCGTGGTCACCCGCATGCCCTGCCGAATCTGCCTGCGAGTTCAAAACGCGGGTTACTTTGCGCTCAGATGACAATTTGGCGAGTCACAGCTCAGCCGCGTCTTCCGCGGCAAGTTCGTCGCCGGACTGCGGCGCCTCTTTGCCCGCGATCAGTTGCGCTTCTTCGGCGAGTGCACGCCTCTTCATAAGGAGGAGTACTTCGCCGTCTTCCTGCGCACACTTTACGGACAAGACTGGGTCGTCTATGCCAAGCCGCCCTTCGGCGGCCCCGAGCATATGCTGCATTATCTGGCGCGCTACACCCACCGCGTCGCCATCTCCAACCATCGCCTGCTCTCGGTCTCAGCTTCCGAGGTCCGCTTCCGCTGGAAGGACTATGCCCACCGCAGCAAGCAGCGCACCATGACACTTGCCTCTGAAGAGTTCCTGCGCCGCTTCGTACAACATATCCTGCCGCGAGGCTTTCCGCGTATCCGCTACTTCGGCTTCCTCGCCAACCGTCGGCGAGCCCGGATGCTGCCAATCTGCCGCGCTCTGCTCAATCAGGCTCCTCCAGCCGAGACTTCTTCCGCCGCACAACCCATCACGCTATGGAAGTGCCCGCGATGCCACGGACTCATGCATCTCGTCGAACGGCTCTCGGTCGCACAACTCTTCTTCGCTAAGCGAAAGGAGGCATACCTGCTTGACTCCTCCTAACTGCCAGATCAAAACAGCCTTCACCGTATGCATCGCCGCATACTCACTGGAACTGTGCCTCAGGCCCGAATACAGCACTTTCCACCAACCCATGCTGTGTCCTGGATCATCTTCCTATCCGAATTACGTGTGGCTGCAGAGAGGGCTCCACAAACTTGCCGGTCGGCACTCGCGGCAAACGGCCCAGCCTACAGGAATGAAAAACCCATAGCCAACATCCTTCCCCGACCGCACCAGCGCCTTCCTTCAAACCGCTCTATCCGACCTGCTCCGCTCTAGCCCCTTCTACCGCGCACGCCTGATCCCGCGGAGCAGCTCCGATAGAGTCCTGACGTTATCCGACCGGAACTACGGATTGATTGACAGCAGGGAGTTTCGCCCATCGCTGCCGATGTCCTGCTGCACGTAATGACCTGCGTCGATGTCCGCTCTTGCTCGACGTCTTGTCTATTCTGGCAAGATCACGATTCGCTTTCCGCCGATTCTCTCGTCACTGCACCGTCATGCTTACTGTCGCAGTGTTATTGGCCAGATTGGGATCAGTCGTGTCCTCAGTGGCCGTTGCACTTTCGGTGATCACTGTCCCTGAAGGAGCCGTAACCTTCACAACCAGGCGCACTGTCCAGGTGGTGTTTGGGGCCATGGCGCTGTTTTCGTGGCACACGATTTCTCCAGTTCCCTCGTATGGCGGAGTTGTGCAAGTGCCCAGTCCGGGCGTGCCGGAGATGCGGATGTAGTCGAAGGTTGTGCCCTCGGGAACCTGCGTGGTCAGCACTTCGTGAACAGCGTTATCAGGTCCCAGATTCCATACGGGGAAGGCATAAGTGATCAGATCGCCCTGATGGACTGTCGTCGGAGTGGGACGGGTCCGCAGGAAAAGGTCGGCTCCGACGCTGAAAGCATAAACAACACCATTTCCAGATAGAACTCCAGCATGGATATAAGCCACCCCATGCGCTACAGTCGGAGAGGAGTCCACTGCCACGCCTGTATCAAAGTTCCACAGCCATGCACCGGTGTCGGCATTTAGCGCATACACATTGCCATCAGAAGAACCGAAATAAACCACCCCATTCGCCACGGCGGGCGAGGATTGCACATTGCCCCCGGTGGCATAGCGCCACAGCATTGCACCTGTGCCGGCTTTCAGCGCATAGATATTGCCGTTCCCAGAGCCGATATAGACCACACCGTTCGCCACGGCGGGCGAGGAATCCACATAGTCTCCAGTCGCATAGCTCCACAGCTTGGCGCCGGTACTGGCGTTCAACGCATACACGTTGCCGTTCTCCGAGCCGACATACACCACCCCATTTGCCACTGCGGGCGAAGATTTCACAACGTTTCCGGTGGCATAAGTCCACATTAATGCGCCGGTGCCGGCATTCACCGCAGCCACTTCGCCCCCATCGTCGCCGACATAGACCACCCCATTCGCCACTGCGGGCGAGGATTCCACAGCGTTTGGGCGAGAAAGGTTCCAAAGCAGGGCGCCGGTGCTGGCGTTCAGGGCACACACAGTAGGCCCGGTAAAGGGGTCGCCGCACGTGGTATATACCACTCCATTCACCACCGCAGGCGAGGACACCACATTCTCGGAGGTCATATAGCTCCAAATCACGGCGCCGGTGTTGGCGTTCAGAGCAAACAGGTAAGGGGATATCAACATGGCGCCGCCGGACCCGACATACACCACCCCGTTCGCAACGGCGGGCGAGGAACTCACCGGAGAACCAATGGAAGCGCTCCACAGCGTGGCCCCCGTGCTTGCATTCAGCGCGTATTCGGTACCGTTGCCCGCGCCGAAATAAATCACACCATTCACCACTGCGGGTGAGGACGAAAAGGTGGAGGTGCCGGCGAAGGGGTAGGAGCGGATGGCACTCTTCCACTTCAGTTGCAGGCTTCCGACATTGTTGACGCCAAGCACCGTCTCATACGGATTCCAGCGCTGCATGTTGTCTCGGTGGAACTCCGTCCAGTCCGCGGGTGAGGGCGCAGTGCTGGTGGTCGCGCTTGCATTCGAAACATTACCGGACGTCTGTGCATACGCAGACGAGTTGGCCGTGGCCAGCATCAGCCACAGCGGCGCGATTGCAAGCATCAAGCCTGCGATACTGAAAGAAGCAGTCTGCTTCCTCTTAGTGACACAGATGTTGGTGACACAGATCGGGAATTTCAGCGCACAGCCTCCAGAGAGCTCTTACATCAGCAAGGAGCGGGGGCGTCGCGCAGATGGAGGCGGTTGGGTTCTGGCCTCGGGGGACCGAGCCATGCCGACGTCGGCGTTCCGGGTTCGGTACGCCCAACGGGACGATTCTACTCTTTCCCGGACGCTACGCAGTGGTGCGCATCACACCCGCTGAATATTGTTCGCGATTCACAGGGACAAGACCGGGCTCCGCTTCAGCCGCGGAGCCCGACAAGAAAATACTTCTTTGGTCCCGCCTTGTCTTTACTCCACCGCAACGCTCACCGTCGAAGTCGCATCCGCTGGCTTTGGATCGGGCGTGACCTCGGTCGCGGTTCCCGTCTCGGTGATCACGCTGCCTGATGGGGCCGTCACCTTCACCGTCAGCCGCAGCGTCCACGTCGTGTTCGGCGCCATGGCGCTGTTTTCATCGCAGACAATCTCTCCCGTTCCCTGGTAGGGCGGATGCGTGCAGGTGCCCAACCCGGGCGTTCCCGAGATGCGTATATAGTCGAACGTCGTTCCTTCCGGCACCTGCGTCTTCAGCGACTCAAGATAGGCAACGTTTGGACCACGATTCCAGACCGGAAAAGTAAAGGTGAGCAGATCGCCCTGCTTGACCGGCGTCGGAGAGGCGTACAGCCGCAGCAGAAGATCCGCAGACTGATTGGCGAATGCCGTGTTCAGCCCGGCTACAAATACTTCCGAGGTTCCGGTGCCGGTCAGTTCGATATCGCCAAACGACGCCCTGCCGTTATATCCACCTGTCACAAATACCGAGCCTGCGGCATCGACGGTCAACGCCGGCTGTTCCGTCCATTTTTCCGCGCTTGCGGTTGCTTCCCAAAGCAGATTTTTGCCCGAGTACTCGTCCACAAAGAGCTGCGGCTGAACATCTCCCGGAATCAGGCCGGTGACATAGACGTTATCCCGCGAGTCGTAGCCTGCCCCGGTGGCGCTCTCATTGCCGCTCCCACCCCGCCGCTGTGCTCGAACTACCACCCCGGCGGAATTGTAAGTGACAATGACTTCATCGGTGTTGCCCGGATCAGTGATAATGCCGCTCCCCAGGTTAATGGTTGCTCCGGGAGGCTGAGAGCTAACCTGCGTGTAGGTTTGTACGTAAATGTCATATACCTCCAAGAAATACTGGCTATCCTCGATGTAGCCAACAAGGGTAACTTCTCCGCTTGGACCCACAGCGACCGCGCCGGGATAAGAAGTGTATCCGCCAAGGTGGTTCACCCACTGGGCGTTGCCGTTCTTATCGTACTTCGCTAGGAAGGTGTCCCTACCCGTGTAATCTCCGTATTGATCAACAACAAAAGCGAAGGGGAACACAGTTATGGCAGGAGCGTCGGCACTGTAGAACAGGGTCTCGCCTGTGAACCAGCCGACGATATATGCATTGTCCTTAGAGTCGACTGCGACTCCAGTGCCACCGGTATCTACAGCGTAGGACAAGTTAGTTTCAGCCCACAGGAAATTGCCGTCGGTAGCATATTTGGCAAGTGTCATGTGCGGATAATAGTCGCCAGAAATATCGTGACTCGTCCCATCAGCCGACGAGAACGTTGTGTCACCACCCTGAGTAGCGATAGCGATATAGACGGTGCCAGCAGCAGAATTCACTGCTACGCCGTAGCTGGTGCAATCTGAATCCGGACCACAGTTACTTATGCCCGTTTGGACCCACAAGAGGGCACCGGAAGGAGTGTATTTTGCCAGGAATATCGCTTCCTCAGACCCGCTGGTCAACGTTATCTTCTTGTCGGCCGGGTTCGCTGAATAGAAAGTTGCATTCCCGACGAAGCTTCCAGTCACGTACACATTCCCATTTGCGTCCAGGTCGACACCGTTACCGGCAGGGTTGTAGTTGGTGTCTGTTTGCGATGTTTGCGCTATCCACAGCAGCGAGCCGGACGGACTGTATTTCGCAAGGAAGATATCGAATGCGCCAGTTGCGGCAACGGTTGTGCCTCCGAAGGTCGCTGTTCCGCTGAACTGACCGGTCACATACAAGCTGTGGTCAGGCGCGGCCTTGATAGCGTTGGCAACGTTACTGCCATTTCCTGACGAGCCGAAGGCCTGCACCCAGGACGGAGGAGTGCCCTGTGCGAGGGCAGAGTTGGAGGCCGCGGCCAGCATTAGCCACAGCGGCGCGATGGTAAGCATCAAGCCCACCATCCTGAAAGAAGCCGTCTGCTTCCTGTTCGTGACACAGATATTGGTGACACAGATCGGGGATTTCATTAGCGCACCTCCAGACAGCTCTTACATCAGTAAGGAGCGGAGGCGTCACGCAGATGGAGGCGGTTGGGTGCTGGCCTCGGGGGAGAGAGCCATGCGGACGTCGGCGTTCCGGGTTCGGACGCCCAACGGGAAGGATTCTACTCTTCGCGAGTAAACCTCGCAGCGTTTTTGTTCTTCCGCCTCCGTTCGATCCGGGATCGGTAAACACGTTGCGTCGAGTAGTCTCCGGATGGTCGGCATTACGGACATTTCAACCCGGCTCCCCGAAACTTCCGGGATGCCGGTGATCCGGGCCGGAACAGCGCACTGATTGACAGAAGGGAGTTTTGCCCACTGCTGCCGACGTCCTGCTGCACGTGATGAGTTGCGTCGATGTCCGTTCTTGCTCGACGTTCTTGTCTAGTCCGACAAGCTCACGATGTGCTTTCGCCAGTCTCTTACTGCACGGTCGTGCTTACCTCCGACAGGTTGTTGGCCAGGTTCGGATCAAAGGTATCCTCCGTGACGGTGCCAAGTTGAGTGATCACCGCACCCGAGGGAGCCGTCACCTTGACCGTCAGCCGCACCGTCCACGTGGTGTTCGGCGCCATAGCGCTGTTTTCATGGCAGACGATTGGACTACCACCCGTGGCGCCATAAGCCGGCGTGGTGCATGTGCCCAGCCCCGGCGTGCCGGAGATGCGGATGTAGTCGAAGGTCGTTCCGTACGGCACCTGCGTCGTGAGCACTTCGTGAACAGCATTATCAGATCCGAGGTTCCATACCGGGAACGTATATGTGAGCAGGTCTCCTTGATGGACTGTCGTTAAAGACGGCTGCAGTCGCAGAACGAGATCGGCTCCGGTACTGACGGCTCCGACACTGAAGGCGTAAAGACCGTCTCCTCCACGGAAGTAAGCCACTCCGTCCACAATGATGGGCGTGGAAGCCGCCGCAGCTCCGACATCATAGCTCCAGAGCTCGGCACCGGTGTTGGCGTTCAGCGCATACACGGTGTCAGCGCCAGCGTTTTGATTGAATGAACCGAAATAAACCACCCCGTTCGCCACCGCGGGCGAATCGACAGCATTCTGGCTGGTACGCCACAGCAGGACGCCGGTGCTCGCGTTCAGCGCATACAGGCCATTAACAGAACCGGCATAAACTATCCCGTTCGCTACGGCGGGCGCACCACCTACATTTCCCGTTTTATAGCTCCACAGCACGGCGCCGGTGCTCGCGTTCAGCGCATACAGGTTACCGGGGATGGGGACAAAGCCGGGCGCCGGGACGTTGGTGCCGTCTGAGCCGATATAAACCACCCCGTTCGCCACGGCGGGCGAACCAAATGGGCCCTCGTCGGCATAAGGACTGCCCGCTCTCTGAAAGCTCCATAGCGCGGCGCCGGTGCTCGCGTTTGCCGCGTATACGAAATAACTTCTGTCCAACGCGTCCGCTACGGAGACATACACCGCCCCATTCGCCACGGCGGGCGGGGAAAACGAAGTGGGAGGGCCCACGCCTTCAGAGCTCCAAAGCAGGGCGCCGGTGCTGGCGTTCAGCGCAAAAAAGCTGTTCCCGATGCCTTCGTCATCATTGGAGCCCACATACACCACCCCATTCGCGACAGCAGGCGAGGTAGCCACAGGAACTCCGGTGGCATAGCTCCATAACTCCGCGCCGGTGCTGGCATTGACTGCATACACGGTGCCGCCTGCGGAGCCGATATATACCACGCCATTCGCGACAGCGGGCGAACTAGTTAAGTTGCCTTCGGTGGGAAAGTTCCACAATTCGGCGCCTGTACTGGCGTTCAGCGCGTACAGGATGATCTCGGGGTGAGGACCGCTGTTGTTGTAGGTGCCAAAATACACCACTCCGTTCGCCACCACAGGTTCTGAGCTGTTACCGCCCAGGGGATTTTGCCACTTCAACTTCAGGCCGCTCACGTTGTTCACGCCCAGTACCGTCTCATACGGGTTCCAGCGCTGCATGTTATCTCGGAGGAACTGCGTCCAGTCACCGGGTGACGGTGTGACGGCGATGGCGTTGGGCACAGCATTCGACGTCTGAGCCTGCGCAGGCGTGCCAGCCGCAGCCAGTATCAGCCACAGCGGCGCGATTGCAAGCATCAAGCCTGCCATGCTGAAGGAAGCGGTCTGCTTCCTGTTGGTGGCACAGATATTCGTGACACAGATCGAGGATTTCATTAGCGCACCTCCACACAGCTCTTACATCAGCAAGGAGCGGAGGCGTCGCGCAGATGGAGGCAGTTGGGTTTTTCGCCTCGGGGGAACGAGCCGTGCGGACGTCGGCGTTCGGTTGGATTACGCCCAACAATTGAATGAAAAGGCGTGCTGTGACCGCAGAGACTGGAGTCCTGCTCGACGTTAAGAATCCCAAGTTCTCCCGCCTTAGTCTGATCAATTTTGCTCACCTCGGTCAAATCGCAAGGTCTCATCGGACAACTATCGCGGAAAAGACTTGGCAGAGTCGGCGCGATCCACCCAATGTAGCCTATCGAGTTCGTAATTCTCCGAAGTTGGCGGATTGTCGGCATTGCGGCAGTTTCGGCCACCAGGTCCTCACAGGCGGCCGTGGTTGCTCTGCATTTAGTCTTTTCGCCCAAAGTGGCGTTCAAAGAGTTCCCGCGCCCGGCGCTCGCCCTCCTCGCTGAAGACTACCGACTTCGCCTTGGACTTCGGGTCGGAGATGTACCCCTTGGCATGGAGGCGTTCCATTGTGTCCCAGTCGTGCGACTTCCACGCTCGCCGCGGACCCGCCGGCGTTAGCCACAGCAGCGCCAGAACCATCTCGTCGACTTTGTCTCGGTCGTACTCCATCGTCGAGGTCCCGGTACGATCCTACACTCGTCGTTTGCGGCGAGAAAAAGCTTTCCCGGGAATCACTAGTTTCGTACGCGCCGGGCTCAATCCCAATCCGATCATTGACTGCCGACCGGATGCGCTGCCGAGATCCGAGGTACTGCTCAGTTGTCTGAATTGAGACATGGCCGAGCAGAAGCTGGATCTGATCCAGTTCACCTCCCGCATTCCGGCAAAGGCGTGCACACGTTCGGCGAAGATCGTGTGGCGCAAGGGCAGGAACACCGACCTTCGAAGCGGAAGACCTTACCACATGCCAGATCGCCTTTTCGCTGATGCCATCCCCGAGCACTCGACCTGTGCGGCTGACACGGCGAAAGATCTTCCCACGACTGATGGAAGCAGAACTGAGCCAGGCAAGCAACTCCATGTGCACCCAGTCAGGCATCGGGACCGTGCGAACATGACGGCCCTTGCCAACAAGATCGACGATGGCCCAATGGTCTTCTCTTTGCTGCAAGTCTTCGACTCTCAGATTGGCGGCCTCGTGTCGTCTCAACCCGCAGGCCAGGAGAAGGGCCAGCAGGGCACGGTCGCGTTTGCCTTTCATTCGTGCATGGTCAGGACTCTGCCACAACGAGCGAGCCTGCTCGTCCGTCAGCCAGTTTCCCATCCGTACGCCATTCTTCTTCAGACCCTTCACGCGCCGAATCCCTGCAGCCAGATCGGCACTGAGCAGCCCGCAATCTGCGGCCTCGTAGGCCAGCCGCCGCACGGCGCCCAGCCGAAGATTGATGGTTGCGGGGGCCAATCGCCGGGATTCCAGGTGGCTGCGATACCGAAGCACCACGATCCGATTGAACGCCAGCCGTGGCTCTGAACAGTACCAGTCCACGAACTCGTCGATCGCGTGCCGATAGCCGCGCTGCGATTCCCTACTGCTCAGACTGTTTAGAACTGCTGTTCTGGCGTGTTCGAGATCAAGGAGTCGTAAAACTCTCCGGGGGCGACTGTTCTGCCTGTTCCGCTTCCGCTTCATGGTTCGTGGCCTCCCTGCCAACGAGCCATGAGATGGGGGTGCCAGTGGAACAGTCCAAAGGTCCATAACGCCGACGATACAGAAACAATTTCGCTGTGGTTGAATACTCATGTGCTATCCACCGCAGATTCAGCATTCAATCGGTTGCTCAGCGACCTCAACAGTTGTTGCGACCGATGAGCTCAACCGTTGTCCGCTCACCTGACTCCTCCCTGCTTGCGGCCCTTCGGCTCGCCCTCCTCTTCGCCGCCATCAAGCTCCTCCTGCAGTTCGCCCTCACACTCTGGACCCAACACATCGGCTACAGCTACTTCCGCGACGAGTTCTACTACCTCGCCTGCGGCCATCATCTCGCCTGGGGCTTCGTCGACCATGGCCCCATCGTCGCCCTGCAAGCACGTCTCGGCGAGCTCCTCTTCGGCGACTCCCTATTCGCCATCCGCATTCTCTCCGCACTTGCCGGAGCAGCCACCGTTTTCCTCACCGGCCTGCTCGCGTGGGCTCTCGGCGGCCTCCGCCCTGCACAGGCACTCGCGATGCTCGGCGTCCTGGTTGTTCCTGTCTACATCGCCCACGACGGCTTTCTCTCCATGAACTCCTTCGAGCCCGTCTTCTGGATGCTCTGCGCGCTCGCGTTCATTCGTCTCATCGACGGCGCTCCGCAGCCATTCTGGTGGACCATCTTCAGCCTCTCCGCAGGCATCGGCCTGCTCAACAAACCCTCTATGCTCTTCTTTCTGATCGCCGCCGGCATCGGCCTGCTCCTCACGCAGCAACGCCGCATCCTCTTCACTCGCTGGGCCGCAGTCGGAATCGTATTAATCATCATCATCGCCCTGCCCTATGTCCTCTGGCAGATTCACAACCACTGG
>Ga0206998_1140_pt1 | contig 17670 bp, 17 predicted proteins | sample Alteio_BWMinCont_FD_153309 | JGI IMG/M metagenome (GOLD analysis project Ga0206998, IMG submission 153309) | Enriched cells from forest soil in Barre Woods Harvard Forest LTER site, Petersham, Massachusetts, United States -... | ecosystem: Environmental > Terrestrial > Soil > Temperate forest >... | reverse complement strand
CGCCCTGGGTGGCATTGTCAGCCGACTGAGTCAGAGCAGCGGAAGCCGCGCCGAGACCATCAGCAATCGAAAGGCCGGCGGCGTCATCCGCACCGGAGTTGATGCGCGAACCGGAAGACAGCTGTTCGAGCGTGTTCTGCAGGCTGGCCTGCGTCGAGTTCAGGTTGTTTTCCGCGTAAACTGCAGCGATGTTATTAAGGACACCCAAAGACATGTTGATATGCTCCCTTTTGCAAGTTGATCGATGGTTTGATCGAGGAGTTCCTGCTTCAGGCGCCTTGCCAGTATCGAAAGCGCAATGCCTTGGACCCGGGTCGCCTCGCGGAAGGAACCGTCTAACCGCCTCCCTCCGATCGCGCTAACAACCGGAGAAATGGCTAACACAACCGCTTCATCGGCGTTGCCACAAGCCCTCTTTATGCATACTCTGCCGTTTGGCATGCGGCGTGCGCCCCTGATATCAACTCTTCCCCGTCTCTGACCTTCATCAATATTTGCCACTTGCCGCCGATAGAGAAGAGCAAGGGCCAATCCACAATGATCGAACTTACGCGCCTGAACAACAGTTCCCTGGTGGTCAACAGCGACCTCATTCAATACGTCGAATCCGCGCCCGATACCACGCTCACACTGGTCAACGGCGAGAAAGTAGTTGTGCGCGAAAGCGCCGCCGAGATCATCGATCTGGCCATTGCCTTTCGCGCCCGTCTGATGGGAGAGGCGGCAAGGCATTGTTCGGAAGGCATGGTGCTCGCTTCCAGAAGCACGCTGCGCCCATTCTCTACGCCAACCGACCTCAAATCCTCCGACGATGCTGGACCCGGTAGCCGCGCCGCTGTGCGAAGGCGGCGCATAGAAAGGTAGCAGTTCGATTTGCACGGACGCGATACCGCGAATGAAGCGCAAAGGAATGTCATGGATACAAGCAGTCTTCTTGGAATACTATTGGCCCTCGCCGGTATCGTCTCCGGCCTGCTGCTCGAGGGCGGTCACATCGGCCAGGTTCTGCAACCCACTGCCGCCATGATCGTCTTTGGCGGAACCATCGGCGCTGTCATGCTCCAGTATCCGCTCGGAGTCGTAGGCGCGGCTGCTGTGCGCCTGCTGCGCGTTTTCTTCGACCGCGGAACCGGTGGAGAAGCCATCGTCCAACAGCTGATCCATTTCGCCAACAAGGCGCGGCGCAGCGGAATCGTCTCGCTCGACCAGGACCTACAGTCGATCGACGATCCTTTCCTCAAGCAGGCCATCATGCTCGCCGTCGATGGGACCGAGCCCGCGGAGCTCCGCAAGATCATGGAGCTGCAGATCGACAACCACTTCGAGCTGGAAGAGAAACTGCCCGCGGTCTTCGAATCCGCCGGAGGTTTTTCGCCGACCATCGGCATTATCGGGGCCGTCATGGGCCTTATCCAGGTGATGCAGCACCTCGATCACATGGATGAAGTCGGCCGCGGCATCGCCGTTGCCTTCGTCGCCACCATCTACGGAGTTGCCGCCGCAAACATCTTCTTCCTGCCCGTCGCGGGCAAACTGCGACTGCGCGTTCGCGAGGAGCAGGTACTGAGGGAGATGACCCTCGAGGGCGTCATTTCTATCCTCGAGGGCATGAATCCTCGCATGATCGAAGTCAAGCTGGAAGGTTTTCTCCCCGCGTCCAAGCCGAAAGACAAGGGTCCGGTAGAAGTGCGCAAGGGCGCGGCATGAAACGGAACAATCGCAAGGCTCACGGGAATCACGAGCGGTGGCTGGTCTCCTACGCCGACTTCATCACACTGATGTTCGCCTTTTTCGTCGTCCTCTACGCCAGCTCGCAGACCGATATCCGCAAACAGGCCCAGGTGGCGCAGTCGATCAACGAGGCATTTAAGGCTCTCGGGCTCTTTCAGCCCGACAGCAACGCAAAGTCGGGCGTTGTCTCGACCGACAAAGCCGCCACCCCGTTAACATCGTCCTGGGAGACGAGCTCTCGGCGCAGCCATCCGCCGCCGTCAAGGCGGACTTCGAGCGCATGCACCGCGAACTCCAGGCGCGGCTCTCGAACCAGATTGCCCAGCATGTCGTCGCTCTGCGTGTTGGCCGCGAGGGCCTGGTGATTTCGCTGCGCGAGGCTGGCTTCTACGATAGCGGTTCAACCACCCCTCACCCCGGATCGATCGGCAGCATCGACTCGATCGTCTCTGTACTCCGGCCCACGCCTTATGACATCCGCATCGAAGGCCACACCGACAACGTCCCCATCCACACCGGAGAGTTCGCTTCCAACTGGGAGCTCTCGACCGCTCGCGCCACCCACATGGCACGCCTGTTCATCGAGCACTTTCAGTTCGAACCGCGCCGCCTCGCCGCCGCCGGATACGCCGAATACCATCCCGTCTCCTCCAATGAGAGCGCCGAGGGCCGCGGTCAAAACCGGCGCGTCGACATCATCGTGCTGCCCTCGATCGACGGAATACCGCAGATAACACTGGTGCCATCCTTTGATGCTGGCTCATCGCCAAATTCTACGCACGCCAACCCCTCACAACCGGCACCAAAAGCCACCTCTCGCCCCGCCAACGCGCTGCCTACCGCTCGCTAAATGGACACTGGGAGAGAATCTCTCCCGGTATCATGAAAGAAGTGCCTTCCATTTCTTCATCATCCGCTCTCGAGTCGCGCGCGGTCGCCGAGACCCACTACTATGAGGCGGTCGATTGCCTCGCGCGCAACGACATCACAGCCGCTATCGCAGGCTTCCGCGCGAGCCTAGAAGCCGATCCTACCTACGCCGACGCCGCTCACGGCCTCCTTCATGCTTTGAAGGCCAATGGCCAGTTCGATGAAGCGGTTGCGGTTGCGGAGCAACTCATCGCCACCAATCCGGACGACATTCTCGCTCACACGAGCCTCTCGATCCTCCACCAGCACCAGGGAAGGATCGCCGAAGCTGAAGCTGCCGCCACCCGCGCGAAGCTGCTCGGGTGGAAGCACGAGTTACGCAAGCAGAAGGACGCAGAAGGACGCTAATGACGCAGGCTTTCCCCAATTCCGCCGGGCGCTTGCGTATGATGTACGAACGGTTGCTTGAGACCTATGGTCCCCAACAGTGGTGGCCTGCAAAGACACCGCTTGAAGTTATCGTTGGCGCCTACCTTACCCAGAACACCGCCTGGACCTCGGTGGAGCGATCCCTCCGCAACCTCGAAGCGCACCATCTGCTCTGCATTGATGGCCTCCGCTGTGTTTCCGAAGAAGAGCTGCGCACTCACATCCGCCCCTCCGGGTACATGATCCGCAAAGCCGCCGCCATCAAGGCCTTCATCACCTTTCTCGACGACTACTATGAAGGTTCACTTGAGAATCTTGCTGCCGAATCACCCGAAATCGCTCGCCCCCGTTTGCTCGCCCTGCCCGGAGTCGGCCCCGAAACCGCCGACGCCATCCTGCTCTACGGCCTCGAACAGCCCGCGATGGTAGTAGACGAGTATCTCCGCCGCGTCGTCACTCGGCATGGCCTGGTACCCGTCTCATCGAAATACGCTGAGATCCAGCAGCTCGCCCAGTCAGCCTTTGCGACCGACTCCCCCCTCACCCTTAGCCAGCATTACAACGAATTCCATGCCGTCATCGTCCAGGTCGGCAAGCGTCACTGCGGCCGCTCGGCAAAGTGCGAAAGCTGCCCGCTCTGCTTCGATTTGCCCGCGTCGCCCGTGAGCGCCCCGCTCGTCAAGCCATCAAGCAGGAAAGCGGCCGCGTGATCACCCTCTACGCTGCCACTTCCAATCCCGGCAAGCTGCGCGACTTTGCTGTGGCAGCCGAAGAAGAGCAAGACATCCTAATCCACCCGTTGCCCAGACTGGAAAGCATCACCCCTCCCCCGGAAGAAGAGCTCACCTTTGAAGGCAATGCCCGAACAAAAGCCATCTTCTACAGCCGATTCCTGCCCGGCGCGATAGTAATTGCCGACGATTCTGGGCTGGAAGTCGACGCATTCGACGGCGAACCCGGAGTGCGCTCCGCCCGTTACGCCGCAGACGCCAAGTTCGTAACTGACGCAGATGCGAATATAGACCAGCGCAACAACCTTTACCTCCTAACCCGCCTGCAACACTTGCCTTCGGGCCAGCGCAACGCCCGCTACCGCTGTGTTCTCGCCGCCGCCCGCGATGGCGAATGCCTGCTCACCGCCGAAGGCGTCGTCCCCGGCGAAATCCTCACCTCGCCCCGCGGCCAGGGGGGCTTCGGCTATGATCCGCTTTTCTACCTGCCTGAACTCGAAAAAACTATGGCCGAAATCGATCTCGCGACGAAACACCAGCTAAGCCATCGCGGACGAGCGCTGCGTGTGCTTCTTCTTGCCATGCCCGCCATTTGAGTGCTAGATTCGCTCAAACGTTTTAGCAGAGGTGCAATGGCGTCAACCACGGCTCAGCTCCGAGCCTCAGCATTCCTGCCTTCTATCGGCCGCAATCCCGAACGTCTCGTCTCGCTCGACGTCTATCGGGGACTGACCGTCGCCGGCATGATCCTTGTTACCGACCCCGGGACCTACAGTGCCGTCTACCCGCCGCTGCTGCACGCCTCGTGGAACGGTTGGACACCGACGGACATGATCTTTCCGTCCTTCCTGTTTATTTCCGGCATCGCCATGACCCTCTCCTTCGCCAGCCGCACCGCGCGCGGAGAGAGCCGCATTCGGATCGCTTCCCACCTTTTCCGTCGCGCCCTCCTGTTGATTCTGATCGGCCTCATTCTGAACGGCTTTCCGCTTTTCAACCTGCATACGTTGCGCATTCCCGGAATTCTGCAGCGGATCGCCCTGTGCTATCTCGGCGGGGGACTGCTCTGCCTCGCTTGCACTCCGAAAGGAGCTAGCCGATCCGACGAACAAGTCGCGAGCCACACATCGAGCCGCGTCATCATGATTCTCTGGGTGATATTCGCCATCCTCGCCGGATACTGGTTACTTCTGAAGTTCTTCCCGGTGCCCGGTTTCGGCCCCGGACGCCTCGACTCCCTCGGTAACCTCAGCGCGTACATCGACCGCGCCGTCTTCAAGACAAGTCACCTATGGGCCTACGGCCTCACCCCAGGCTACGGCGTCACCTACGATCCCGAAGGATTGCTCTCCACGTTGCCCGCGCTTACCAACCTCCTCGCAGGCATTCTGGTGGGCGAGTGGCTGAGAACCAAATCCGTGAAAGGGCGAAGGATTCTGAGCATCGTTTTTATCGGCGTTGTCCTGTTCATCGCGGGCCGGCTCCTTGATCCATTGATGCCGATCAACAAGCGCATCTACACGCCGACATTCGCCCTGCTCAGCATTGGTTTCGGCATGGTCGCTTTCTCCCTCTGCTATTGGATCGTCGACATTTGCCGCTGGCGCTGGTGGACTCCGCCCGCACTCGTCTTCGGCAGCAATGCAATCCTGGCCTTCGGGCTCTCAACGATCATCACTTCCCTTTTCGATCAGATCCGCGTTGGCAGCGGACGCCTGCCCATTCACGGCTGGGTCTACGCTCACTTGTGTCTTCCTTGGCTCAGTCCCGTCAACGCATCTCTCACCTACGCCATCGCCATCGTGTTGCTGAATCTCGCCATCATTACACCTCTCTATCGCAAAGGAATCTTCCTGCGCATTTGACTTCATTCTTTCCAGTCTGCCAAAAAACAAAACGCGCATGAGATCTGATCTCACGCGCGCATTTGCTCAAAAGGAAATAAGGCGAGCCTAAACTTCGTCCGCCCCGTGACACTTCTTGTACTTCTTGCCTGATCCGCAGGGACAGGGATCATTGCGCCCTACCTTATCTCCACTGCGACGCTGTGCAACCTGGCGAGCCTCCTCGCCACCCCCCGCCATTCGCGCATGCTGCAGCTCGCGCTGCTTCTTACGCTGAAATTCCCGTTCAATGGCATCGATCGTCGTGCTGGGCGCAGCAGCAGAATCACGTACTGGCAGCGCCGGAGGCGGCGTGCGATGGCCGTTAGGCGCTGCCTGCCCATGCCCATCCGCTGAAGCAACTGGCGGCGCTGCTGGAATTTCGGGGCGGGGCCTCGACGGAATCGCCACAGGCTGACCATCCGGCCCCACGATCTGCATCAGGAAGAGGTACCGGACGGTGTCTTCCTGGAAGCGGCCCATCATGCCTTCGAACATGTCGAAGGACTCCTTCTTGTAAGCCACCAGCGGGTCCTGCTGCGCATACCCGCGAAGTCCAATGCCCTCCTTCAGGTGATCCATGTTCAGCAGATGATCTTTCCATAGGCCGTCCAGCACGCTAAGCATAATCATCCGCTCGTGGAAGCGCATCTGTTTCTCGCCGATGATCTGCTCCTTGGCCGCGTAGCGCTCCTTGAGCTTCTCAAACAGCGTCTCGCCAATCTCATGCCGCGTGAGCTCGTGAACATCCACGCCCTCGGCGGTCAGGTCGATGCCGAATTGCTCAACGAGCTTCGTCCTGAATCCATCGATATTCCACTGATCGGGATGAACCTTCTCCGGCAGGAGTTCTTCGAGAATGGCGCTGAGCAAATTTGCGACGTAGTCCTCGACGATCAGCTCCTTCTGATCGAGGCCTTCGAGAAGCTGGCGGCGCAACCCGTAGACGGCCTCGCGCTGCTTGTTCATCACGTCGTCGTATTCGAGCAGGTGCTTGCGGGCTTCGAAGTTCTGTGATTCGACGGCCTTCTGTGCAGCCTCGATGCGATTCGAGATCATGCGCGACTCAATAGGCACGCCCTCTTCCATGCCCATCCGCTGCAGCAGAGTCGAAACCCACTCCTTCGCGAAGATGCGCATCAGGTCGTCTTCGAGCGACAGATAGAACCGCGATGCTCCGGGATCTCCCTGCCGTCCCGCGCGGCCACGAAGCTGGTTGTCGATGCGCCGGGATTCGTGTCTCTCGGTGCCGAGGATATGCAGGCCGCCGACTTCAATCACAGAGTTATGCTCCGTTGCGGCATTCGCCGAGTACGTGGCGAACGTCCGATCCCACTCCCCTTGCGTTGTTTCGAACTCCTGCCCCTGATAGTAGAAGCGCAGCATCCCCGGAGCAGCCATCGGATTGATGGCACCCTCGGCGACGCTGATCGACCGCGCAACTCCCTTTTTCACCAGGTCCTGTTTGGCGACAAACTCCGCGTTCCCGCCGAGCAGAATGTCGGTTCCGCGCCCCGCCATGTTCGTGGCGATCGTCACCATGCCATGACGGCCCGCCTGCGCAACAATCTCCGCCTCGCGTTCGTGGAACTTCGCATTCAGCACAACGTGCCGCACGCCCTTGCGCTGCAATATCTGCGACAGCAATTCCGACTTCTCAATCGAAGTCGTGCCCACCAGCACCGGCTGCCCCTTTTCGTGCAGGCCGGAGATCTCGTCGGCAACAGCAAAGTACTTTTCCTTCGCCGTTCGGAAAACAACGTCGGAATTCTCGATTCGACGCATCGGCTTGTTGGTTGGGATGACGACGATCTCCAGCTTGTAAATCTTGTCGAATTCAGCCGCCTCCGTCTCCGCGGTGCCGGTCATGCCGGAGAGTTTTTTATATAGGCGAAAATAGTTCTGGAAGGTAATCGTCGCCAGCGTCTGGTCTTCCCGCCGGATGTTCACGCCTTCCTTGGCTTCAACGGCTTGGTGCAGGCCATCTGACCAGCGCCGGCCCGGCATCAGGCGCCCAGTGAACTCGTCCACAATGATGACTTCGCCGTCTTTCACCACATACTGCACGTCGTGCTTATAGAGCGTGTGCGCCTTGATGCCAACTTCGACGTGATGCTTGAGGTCCCAGTTTTCGACGTCGGCGATATTCCCGATTCCGAGCAGCCCTTCGATCTTTTCCCAGCCCTCATCGGTTACGGAGATCGTCTTGTGCTTCTCGTCAACGACGTAGTCACCGGTCAAAATCTTCGTCTCGCCCTGCTCGATCTCTTCGCCTTGCTCGAGCCCCGGAATGATCCGGTTCACGCGGACATACTTGTCCGTCGTCTGATCCGTCGGGCCGGAGATGATCAGCGGCGTGCGCGCCTCATCGATCAGGATCGAATCCACCTCGTCGACAATCGCAAAATAGTGGCCGCGCTGTACGCAGTCAGCGAGCTCGAACTTCATATTGTCGCGCAGATAATCAAAACCGAATTCGTTGTTCGTGCCGTAAGTGATATCTGCTGCGTAGGCCTGGCGCCGCTGATTGTCGTCAAGATCGTGCACGATTACGCCGACACTCAGCCCGAGGAATTCGTAAATCTTGCCCATCCACTCGGCATCGCGTTTGGCCAGGTAATCATTCACCGTGACCACGTGAACACCATGCCCGGCCAGTGCATTCAGATAGCACGCAAGCGTGGCGACCAGCGTTTTGCCCTCGCCGGTCTTCATCTCGGAGATCTTGCCCTGGTGCAGAACCATGCCGCCGATAAGCTGCACGTCGAAATGCCGCATGTTCAGCATCCGCCGTCCGCCTTCACGGACAACGGCGAACGCCTCAGGCAGGATTTCATCGAGAGCCTGCTTCTCGGCAGCGGCGCGCTCCTCAGCATCGCTGATTCCTTCGACGGCAGCGGCGATACGCGCCTTGAACTCATGTGTCTTCGCCCGCAGTGCGTCGTCGGAAAGCTGCTGCACCCCCGGCTCGAACGCGTTGATAGTCTGAACGCCGGGCAGCAGGCGCTTCACGACGCGCTCGTTATTGGTCCCAAATATCTTAGTTAGAGCCTTACCGATCAAAGCGCAAATTCCCTCAAGCTATAGTGTAAATGCTGTGACGCGGCTTGGGGTTGAAGGCTTGATTTAGGTGGAAGTCGCAAATTCTACGGTCATCTGTCTGCCATTCTGCTCCGACACCTCCTAAATAGGCGCGAACAAGCGCAACCGCCTGATTTACTTCGCCTCCACTACTTCGCTCCCACTATTTCGCCCTCGGATGCGTCCTGTCGTACACCTCGGCCACCTGTCCCACGGTGAGTTGCGTATATCGCTGTGTCGTCGACAGCCTCTCGTGCCCCAGCAGCTCCTGGATCGCCCGCAGATCCGCGCCCTCTTCCAGCATGTGCGTCCCAAAGGCGTGACGCAGCGTGTGCGGGTGCACGTCTACCGGCAGCCCGTGGGCGAGCGCAATCTGTTTCACGATGCGCCCGACGCTCCGCGTCGTCAGCCTGCCCAAGCCGCTTGCAGTGCGGCGCAGCCGCGCATTCAGCAGCAGAGCCTCCGAGGACTTTCCTGCCGCCACGAGCTTCGCTTCACGCAGAGGCAGGTAGGCCCGCAGCGCCTGCGCCGCCGCGTCCCCAAGCGGAACATAGCGTTCCTTGCGACCCTTGCCACGCACGAGGATCGCCTCATTGGCCCAGTGAATATCACGAAGGTTCAGCCCGACCAGCTCCGCGTTGCGGATCCCGCACCCGTAGAGCAGCTCAAAGATGACGCGGTTGCGCTCCGGCCATGCGGCTACATCTTCCGACGCCGCAGCATCGACAACGCAATTCATCTGCTCAATCGTAGGAACCCGCGGCAGGTGTTTCGGTAACTTGGGAGTCGCGACCAGAACCGCGGGATTCTGTTCGACGAGCCCGCGTCGCGCCAGCCACTTGAACCACGCCCGGATGGCCGCCAGCGCGCGAGCTACCGAGGCCTTTGACAGCCCACGCCCGTAAAGCTCGCTCATATACGCCCTGATCTGCTGATGTTCGAGCTTTCCAACCTGAACGTCAGGTCCACGCTCCGCAACCAGATACGTCGCAAAGTCATGCAGTTCGCGGCGATACGCTCGCAGGGTGTGTGGCGAGGCCGCGCGCTCATGCGCAAGTGCGGTGAGAAATTCTTCCACGCACACCCCGATCTGCGTCTCCGCGCTCATTCCGCCGCCCGCTTCGCACGCGGATGATGTTGCCGGTGTACCGCCTTCAACCGTCCCAGAGCGAGATGCGTATACACCTGAGTAGTCGCGATATCGGCATGGCCAAGCAGCGTCTGCACCGTGCGCAGGTCAGCACCCCCCTCTACCATGTGCGTGGCGCAACTGTGGCGCAGCATGTGCGGACTGGCATGTGCGTCAGTCGACTTCACCAGCCGCCAGATCCACTGCCGCGTAAGCGCCACGCCGCGAACCGAAAGAAACAACCGTCCCGTTGCGCGGCCCTTCTTCTGCAGTTCCGGCCGCGCAAGCTTCAGGTATCTCTCCAGCGCGTCAACCGCCGCCCGACCCAGCGGCACGATGCGCTCCTTGTCCCCTTTGCCGCGCACCAGCACGCGCCCCGCATCGAGCGAGAGATCAGCCACGTTCAGCCCTGTCAGTTCCGAAACTCGCAACCCTCCCGCATACAGCAACTCAAGAATTGCCCGGTCGCGCAGCGCGATCGCATCAGCCTCGGGATGTTCTGCTGCCAGCCCCGAACGCTCTAGCATCTCCGTCACTTCCGATTGGGCCAGCGATTTCGGTAGTACCTTCCACGTCGACGGCGATTCGAGGTTCACCGTCGGATCGCGCTCGATACGCTTGTCCAGGAGCAGCCATCGGTAAAAACCTCGCAGACATGACAGCTTGCGAGCCGCCGATCGCGACTCCACGCCGTGTGTGCCCAGGTGTTCAAGAAATCCAGCGACGTTCGAATGCGTCGCGGATCCGAGCTGTGCATTTTCTCGCTCCGAGTATTCGGCAAACTGCAGCAAGTCGCGCTCGTAGGCCTCGCAGCTCAGCGGCCGCAATCCTTTCTCCACGCGCAGATAGGCGAGATATTCCTTCAGCAGTTCGGAATTGCGACTGTCCGGCACTGAGTGGATTATCGAAGAAAGATCCCGTAGGAGCACGGCCCAAATCTGAGGGAATCAACTTCATCAGCACATCTCTACGTTCAGTGACCGCATATTAACAATTTGCTTTGTGCAATTTCCGCGCGTATCACGCAAAATATCTAGACAGACAGGAGCACCAACCGTTGACCGTTACGCACGCTGCCCCCGCACGTTACACCCCAACCGAATTTGAGGAAGCCGTTCTCGTGCTTCGTCCCGCCACCGCCATCTTTGACTGCGATGGCACTTTATGGAGCGGCGACGCCGGATATGGCTTCATGGTCTGGTCCATCGAGGCCGGCCTGGTCTCGCGCAACGCGAGCGACTGGATTGATTCCCGCTACCGTCTCTACCTCAGCGGCGAAGTCTCCGAGTCCGAGATGTGCGGCGAGATGGTTCAGCTTTACTCTGGACTGCAGGAGTCCGAACTCCGCCATGCCGCCGAAGAGTATTTCCGCTCTCACATCGAAGCCCACGTCTTCCCCGAAATGCGCACGCTCGTCGAAAAGCTCCGCGCAGACGGTGCCGATATCTGGGCTGTCAGCTCCACCAACAACTGGGTCATCGAAGAGGGCGTCCTCCGCTTCAACATTCCCGCTTCCCGCGTCCTCGCTGCCCAGGTCAAAGTCGTCGACGGCCGCATAACCAGCGACCTCATCGATGTCCCCAGCGGCGACGGCAAGGCGGCTGCACTTCGGCGCGCCGGCATCCCAAAGCCGGATGCGGTCTTCGGGAACTCCATTCACGACGCTGCCATGCTCACCCTCGCGAAACGCGCGTTTCCGGTAAATCCAACACCAGCGCTCCTTGAGATCGCCGCCGACCGCGGCTGGACGGTCTTCTATCCCGGCGCCGTGCTTGCCGATACCAAGATCTAGCGGCAGGATGAAGATCATCTCCCTCCAGCCCAGCGTCAGCATCATCCTCGACCGGCTGGGCTGTCTCGACTCGCTCGCTGCCTGCACCAGGTATTGCCTCGAAGCAGTGCCCGCCCTACGCGATCGATCGCTGCCCGTCGTCCATGATTCCTGGTCCACCAAAGCCGAGGAACTGCTGCCCGTCCCGGCTGATCTCGTTATCGCGTCGGTTCCCTACCGCCAGGAGTCGCTGACTGCCATCCTCAAGTCGGGGCGGCCGGCGCTGACGCTTTCTCCACGGAACCTCGCCGATATCTACCAGGACATCCGCCTGATTGCCTCGGTCGTAGGCGCTGCGCCAAAGGGAGAAGCGCTCGTCGCCGAGATGCAGGCGGAGATCGAGGCGGTGAAGGCTCGCATGGCAGCCATCTCTCCGAAGCCGCTCGTCTATTGCGAGGAGTGGGGCAAACCCCTGATCCACTCACAGCTCTGGGTCATGGAGCTCGTCGAGGCCGCAGGCGGCAAATTCACCGGCACACCCGGCGCGACGACCGAGGCCGAAGCGATAGCTGCCACCGATCCTGACGTGATCGTGGCCGCATGGTGCGGAGCCGGCGACCGCGTGCCCCTGGAGCGCATCGTCGAGAAGAGGCGCTGGCAGAATCTGCGCGCCGTCAGATCCGGCCGGGTTTACTGTATCGCCGACGAGCTTCTGAATACCCCTGCGCCAACGCTGATCGGCGGCCTCCACGCGCTTGCGCAAGCCATTCGCCCTGATATCTTTGGTTCACTCCACGGCGACTCAGGCCGCAAAATCGATCTAATCTCACTTAATGCGTCTAAACTGATGTGAGCGTGGAAGAAAGGGTCGACCAGAACGGAGCGAAGACCGTGCGCTTTGTCGCCGCCGCACTCATTTTGCGCGGCGAAGAGGTCTTGATCTGCCAGCGGCGTCCCGACCAGCCCATGGCTCTCAAATGGGAGTTCCCGGGCGGGAAGATCGAATCGGGAGAAACCCCCCAACAGGCACTGGCCCGCGAGCTCGACGAAGAGCTCGGCATCGATGCCGATGTCGGACCGCTCGTCACCCACACCCGCCACACCTACCGCAGCGGCGGCGCGGTGGACCTGCAGTTCTTTGCCGTCCACGCCTTTCGCGGCGAGGTCACCAATCGGATCTTTCACGACGTGCGCTGGATCCCGCTGCGGGACCTCACCAGCTACGATTTTCTGGCCGCCGACAGGGATCTGATCCGCGATCTTTCCGCCGGCAAGCTGCTTTAGCCCCGACTATCTGCCGGGCACCCCTCCCCTCCATATCCGATGCTCATTGATTCTAAACGGGTTAAGAAGGCAGCGGCTGCAGGTCATAGATACCGCTGGAGTTACGGCTACTTCATAGAAAACAGGAGACTTACAGCTCCTCATTTGAAACTGCGAATTCGGGAATGGTCATTGGTTGACAGCAGTTGGGCCGCACAAAAACAGAAAAGCCCGGCTGAAGCGGCCGGGCATTTTGATCTCTATTTTGATTATAGCGGGCGCAGGGAAAATCATCCGCCAATTATCTACGGCCTGCTCGGGTTTCAGTGCATGAACTGCTGCACCATCAGCATGACTGAAAGCACGCTGACGATTCCCGCTGTCAGCCAGGCCGCGATGTTGAACCAGCGCGGGTTCACGTACTCGCCCATCAGGTCCTTGCGGTTGATCAGCAGCAGCATCAGCACAATCACGATGGGAAGCAGAATTCCGTTGAGCGCCTGCGATTCGATCGACCACTTCACCAGCGGGAAGTTCGGAATCATGACCACGGCGGCACCGCCGGCGATCAGGATCGTGTAGAGCCAATAGAAGGCCGGAGCTTCGCTGAACTTCTTATCCACACCAGATTCGAGGCCCAGCCCCTCACAGACTACGTAGGCGGTCGAGAGCGGCAGGACCGATGCTGCGAAAAACGACGCATTGAAAAGCCCGAACGCGAACAGCAGGAAGGCATACTGTCCGGCCAGCGGCTTCATCGCCTGGGCCGCGTCAGAGGCATCGCGAATCGCCCCCTGCCCGTGCGTGTAAAGGGTGGCCGCGCAGGCCACGATAATGAACCACGCCACGACATCGGTGAATATTGAGCCGACAATCACATCCAGGCGTGATGCTGCGTACTTCTTCACACTCACGCCCTTCTCCACAATCGTCGACTGGAGATAGAACTGCATCCACGGCGCGATCGTCGTTCCAATCACGCTGATCACCAGGAAGAGATAGTCGTGGGTCCATGCCGAGCGCGGAGGCACCTTGACGGTAGCTACCAGCGCGGTGTGCCAGCTGGGCTGTGACAACACCCCGGCAACAATGTAGGCAATATAGAAAACAGACGCTGTGAGGAAAATCTTCTCAACGCTCTTGTAGTCCCCGCGCACCGCCAGCAGCCACACCAGCACCGAGCACACCGGCACCGAAATGTATTTGCTCAGGTGAAAAAGGTCGAGACTGGCGGCGATACCGGAGAATTCCCCGATCACATTTCCAAAATTGACCAGCACCAGCAGGAACAGCACAATCACCGTAAGGCGCAGGCCGAACTCTTCCCGGATGAGATCGCTTAGTCCCTTGCCGGTCACTACCCCCATGCGCGCGCACATCTCCTGCACGACGATGAGCGCCAGGGTGATGGGAATCATCGTCCACAGCAGCGCGTAGCCATACTGGGCACCCGCCTGCGAATACGTGAAGATGCCGTTCGGATCGTTGTCTACATTAGCGGTGATGAACCCCGGGCCGAGCACGGCGAGGAACAGCAGTATCCGGGTTCTCCAGTGTCGTAGCATGAATAGGGATCAGGGATCGGGGATCAGGATTCTCTCTTAGGTACTCAGCTTACCCAAAATAGCACCCAGCATCTTGCCAACCTCATGAGAAAGCTGTTCTGTCGTTTCAAGTTTCCCCATAGCTCCAAAACCCAACTCTTTCGCGATGGTCAATTGTGTCTGAACCTCGAAATTCGACCCACCTGCTATGCCAAGAAACTGCTTATATTCGCCTTTTGAGGCTCGTCCATAGCCCTCGGCGATATTGCTGGCAACTGAAACGCTGGCTCGACGAAGCTGGCTGCTGAGTCCGTAAATCTCTTCCTTTGGAAAATCTGCTGTAAATCGATAAATCGCGGTGCTAAGTTGGATCGCCCGCTGCCAAACAATCAAGTCGCGAAAGGAGTCACCCAAGGCCTTGTCTTCCTTTGAATTTCTCTAGATCCGATGTATCAGTTTGCTGATCGGTGTTCCCGGTTTCCTATCTCTGCCTCAGGAATGCGATCACGTGATCTGCTTCGATCACCCCAACCAGCTTCGCGTCTTTGTTCAAAACCGGCAGGGCGCGAAGATTGTACTTGTCGAATAGTTCAGCTACCTTCTCCTGGCGGGCGTCTGCTTCGCATGAGATGAAGCGCGGTTCGGCGAGCACATCCAGCCGGGTCTCCGGCTTGGCCAGCACAATTCGCGCCAGCGGGACCACACCTTTCAGAACCTCGGCGTCGTCGACCAGGTAAATCTCAGTGACGGTTTCAATATCGCCTTCGAAGGCGCGCAGCGCCTGAATCGCATCGGCCACCGTCGCCACTTGCGGAACCGCAACGTACTCCGTCGTCATGCGGCCGGCAGCCGAGTCTTCCCTGAATTCGAGCAGCTCTTCGACTTCCTGCCGCTCTTCCGGATTCATCTCCTCGAGAATCGCTTCGCTGTGCGATTCCGGCAGCTCGGCCAGCAGGTCGGCAGCTGCGGACGGATCCATCTCCTCGACAATCCCCGCCGCGACCTCGGAGGTAAGCCCCTCAACCATTGACTTCTGGAGCCGGGGTTCTACTTCCTCGAGCGCCTCGGCGGCCACCTCCTCGTCGAGTGTGGTCAGAATTGCTTCCCGTTCGGCGGGTGGCAGTTCTTCTAGAATGTCAGCGATGTCTGACGGGTGGAGCTGAGCGAGACGCTCATGTTCGATCTTGAGCTTCACCCGCCGCGCCGGATCCACCTCGATTACGTCGACGAATTCCCAGGGGATCACCCGGGCCGGAAATCGCCTCGCCAGCGACTCCAGGGTCTGCGCCGGCAACGCGCCCTTGAATAGTCTGCGAACGGCGCCGCGCAGACCAACTTCCACTTCGCGCACGCGCAGGTCTTCAGGTTCTCCGTTGTCTGAAAACCACTGCAGGTCGACATCGTTGACGCGCACCACCTTGCGGCCGTGAACGTCGATAATCTGCCGGTCCAGCAGATCCTGCCGCAGCATGATGAAGTTGTCGTCCTGCCGCAACGGCCGCAGCTCAGCTTCCGGACGCAACTCTAATACGCCGCTCGGCGTCTGCTGCACGCTGGTGGCGGCCACCAGTTCCAGTCCCCTGCGGGTTTTGAGCACCAGACCGGCGACCTTGCCAGCGTCGTCTCCGGTGCCTACCGCCAGGTCGCGCACACGCCCACGCACCTGTCCCTTTACGTCGGTAACAGGTGTTCCGAGAATCTTTGTGAGCGACAGATTGGCCTCACCGTTGCTCGCTTTGCGTGCCATCTCCGATGCAGTCTAACAGGCACACAGGGCAACCCGCCGCGGGGCAATCATGCTCCTAATTTGGGTCGATCGACATCATCTCGAAGGACGACAGTGAGATCGCTTGACATTGACAGCGCCAGCAAGCAAACTGCCTGCTAACGAGATCGCTCGAGGTTTGCACACGAAAGATATGGAAAAAGGCGGGGAAGAGCATTTGACCGGACAACAGGCAAGCCGCATTACTTACACGCTCGAGTCCTCGCTGGACAGTGTCAATAAAGTTGAGGAAACCGCCGAACAGATGGCCAAAAAAGCCGGCATCGACGAAGACGAGGTCTTTCGCGTAGCCATGGCGGTCCGGGAAGCAGCCGTAAACGCTGTGCTCCACGGCAACTCTTACGATCCCGAAAAGCGCATCACCGCATCCTTTGAAAATACCGGCGAATCGCTGGTCATTCGCATCTCCGATCAGGGCAAAGGACTGGACCCGGACACGCTCCCCGACCCGCTGGCGCCGGAGAATCTTCTGCGCGGATCCGGCCGCGGCATCTTCCTCATTCGTTCATTCATGGATGAGGTACACTTCAAGCAATTGCATCCCGGAACTGAGTTGACACTTATCAAGCATCTGGGGACGGCTCAAACAGGCAGCTAAGGAGGACTTTTTCGTGAGCATGAAAGTAACCACCCGTCAGGTAGACGGCGTGACCATTCTCGATCTAAGCGGTCGCATCACTCTCGGCGAGGGCAGTGTGCAGTTGCGTGACGCGATACGGGACCTTCTGTCCAAAGGCTCGAAGCTTATCCTGCTGAATCTCGCCGATGTGAACTACATCGACAGCTCAGGGATCGGCGAACTGGTCAGCGCATACACCACCGTTCGCAATCAGGGCGGCGAACTGAAGCTTCTGAACCTTACCAAAAAGGTTCACGATCTCCTGCAGATCACCAAGCTCTACACGGTCTTCGACGTGAAGGACGACGAAGCCACCGCCATTGCTTCCTTCAACCGCGCATAAGTCAGCATCCCTCCCCGTCCCAATGCAAAGAGGCTGCCCGCAGGCAGCCTCTTTGTCTTGCAATATTATCCCGGCTAGAACTTGACTACCGGGGCTGTCCGGGATGATTCACTCGCTTCAAAGTAGGCATTGTTCGTCTGGAAGCCCGCAATTCCCGCCCAGATGCTGTTGGGAAACTGGCGGATGAACGTGTTGTAGTCGCGCACCGTCTCGTTGTAGCGTCGCCGCTCGACAGCAATGCGGTTCTCCGAGCCTTCGAGCTGGGCCTGGAGGGACAGGAAATTCTGGTCGGCTTTCAGGTTGGGGTAATTCTCAGAGATGGCAAGCAACCGCCCGAGCGCTCCATCGAGTTGTCCGTTGGCCTGGATCTTGCCCGAAGGGTCCTTCGCATTCAGCAGAGCGGCCCGCGCGTTGGCAATGTCGTCGAAAACCTTCTCCTCGTGCGTTGCATATCCCTTGACCGTGCTCACCAGGTTGGGAATCAGGTCGG
>Ga0206998_1139_pt1 | contig 17695 bp, 21 predicted proteins | sample Alteio_BWMinCont_FD_153309 | JGI IMG/M metagenome (GOLD analysis project Ga0206998, IMG submission 153309) | Enriched cells from forest soil in Barre Woods Harvard Forest LTER site, Petersham, Massachusetts, United States -... | ecosystem: Environmental > Terrestrial > Soil > Temperate forest >... | reverse complement strand
GGGCTTGCGCCGCTTGGCAAAACATTCCCTCAACGAATCGCAATTGCATCAATTGGGCAATGCCTTTGTCAAAGCGCGCGCTTCCAGAAAGCTGGCCGAAGGTTTGATGCCTTTCCGCCTCGCCGTACTTAGCAACAGCACGATCAATCATCTGATACCGGCGCTGGTCGCAACCGCGCTTCGCTACGGCATTAATCTTTTCGTTCTTGGATTCAGTTATGACGAGTCTTACGCCGTAGCCCTTAACGGGGATAACCGATTGCAGGAATTTGCGCCTGACGCCGTTTTGGTCGCCGTTGATTATAGCGGGCTCCCCTTGCGCGATACGTTCGGTAACGATGACGAAGAACGCCAAATAATCAAGGACTGCACCGGGTATCTTCAATCCATATATGACGGCGTGCGTAGGGTAAGCGGAGTCCTTTGTATTGGGCAAACAATTGCCTCGCCGATTTTGGCCAGCTTCGGTCATGCCGACAGAAAAATCCCCGGTTCCCTTGGCCGCATCATCGATGGAGTTAATCATTTTATCGCCGACACTGCGGATCTTATATTGGATATCGCAACGCTCGCCGGAACGGTGGGCACCTCGCAATGGTTTGACGCGAAACTCTCGCACACCGGTAAAATACCTTTTGCGCTGAAATGCCAGAAACGCTTCGCCTACGGGCGAACCGTTGCCGATGACGATCCCCTCAACGCCGTCATCGCCGACGGTGCCGCTCCAAAGCGTATTGTCGAGATCAAGCACCAGCACGCGACGGCTTTTGCCCCGCAGAGCGCCGACGACCCGGCAAACATGATCTGCATAGAGCGGCACGAAAATCAGCGCAAAGTGCTTTCCTTGCGCAAGCGTGGCGTGCTTCTCGCCGTTTCGTCGAAAAATGATGAAGACCAGGCGCGCCGCCCTTTTCGTGAAATTTCCGACATGGTGTTGAGGGAAGATTCTTTCTCGGCTTTTTGCGCCAACTGGAAAGACAAAGCCGCGAATATCCAAACCATAGCCGAGACATTATCCCTCGGTCTCGATTCCTTTGTCTTCGTGGATGATAATCCGCACGAACGCGCTTTGGTTCGCACATTTTTGCCGGAAGTCGCCGTGCCGGAGATGCCGCAAGATCCGTCCTGCTACGCCTTCGTCCTGGATGCAGCTGGGTATTTTGAATCCATTTCTTTCTCGGCCGAAGACGCGCGACGTGCGGATTTATATCGGACCATAGAAACGATAGCCAACATCCCATCCCATGATCTTGACGCCTATCTGGCGTCGCTGAAGATGAAGCTCGTCAGCGATAGCATCAATGCCGGAAACAGGTCGCGTGTCGTTCAGTTGATCAATAAATCGAACCAGTTCAACTTGACGACCCGCAGAATGACGGATGCCGAAGTTCGGGTAATGGAAACCGACAGAAGATTCCATACATTTGCCCTGCGCCTGATCGATAAATTTGACGATCACGGCATTATTTCTGTGCTTCTGTGTGAGCGCACAGACTCTGGTCTGATAATTCACCTGTGGGTCATGAGCTGCCGCGTCATCGGACGCGGCGTCGAAAAAGCGGCGCTTGACCTTTTAATCGAAAAGGCCGGAAAACTTGGATGTTCCTACATCCAAGGACGCTATATTCCGTCGGCGCGCAACAAACTTGTTGAAAAGCATTATGAAAATCTGGGATTCAGTAGGGAATTCCAAGATCAACAAGGTGCAACAACATGGGTCTTGCCGGTCGAACACGGCAAGACAGATACAGTGCCTCAGATGCAGATTATTGATAAAACTTCAGCTGCGGCATAGGGGCGGTATGGATGGTCTTGCCCAAGCACTCTCCAGGTGCTATCTAAACTGAAAGCGATTTCATGTTGAAATCGTCAAACTTTACGAAAGAAAATACGATGGCATACGGCATAGTCAAATGGTTCAATCCCTCAAAAGGTTTCGGATTTATTCAACCTGAAGAAGGCGGTGGACCGGACGTATTCGTGCATATCAGCGCGCTGGAAGCAGCCGGAATTACCAATCTCGGTGAAGGCCAGCGCGTCAGCTACGATAAAGCGCCGAGCGCTAAGGGCAAAGAGTCGGCTGTCAATCTCAAGATCGCATCCTGAGTTTAAGCGCAGCAGTTTAAGACAAGACATTAAGAGCCTCGGCCCAAAGCCGAGGCTCTTTCTTATTGATAAATAGTGGTACTCACCCAAATATAATGGCGTATCAGGATTAAGCGCGCCGCGCGGGTTGCGCCTCGTTGGGATCAAGGCCAAATTCCCGCTTGGCGCGCCGCTGGCGTAGCAGATCCCAACATTGATCCAGCAAGGTTTGAAGCTGCCGGAGGCGTTCCCGATCGGCATCGGTCGTCTTGCCGTGTGACTCGCGCTCGAACAAATCATGTTCTTCGCGGGCTAACTTATCGATGTGCTGCATGACGTTCTTGTCGTCCATCTTCTCTCTCCTGTGTCCATGCGTGCTTGGAGTCAAAATTATGCGGCGGTTCTGGAAGCTTTGCGCCCGGCGGCGTCAAGCATGCGGAAGTCATCGTCGGAGAGCTTTAAAGATGCTGCAGCTACATTTTCTTCCAAATGCTTTACTTTGCCGGTACCTGGTATCGGCAGTATGACGAGACTACGTTTCAGCATCCAGGCCAGAGCCACCTGGCCCGTCGTCGCGCCCAGTTTCGATGCGAGTGCGTCAAGCACCGATCCGGGTTTCGCCAAGGCGCCCGCCGCAAGAGGATACCACGGAATGAAACCGATAGCGTTCTGTTCGCAGAAATCAAGGACGCTTTCGCTGCCGCGATCCACCAGATTATAGCGGTTCTGCACCGTAGCGACGAAGAAGAATTTCTGTGCGGCTTTGATATCTTCGACGCTGACTTCGCTCAATCCCACATGGCGAATCAGCCCCTCTTTTTGCATGTCGCGGATAACGCCGAACTGCTCGTCGCGTGGAACTTTGCCGTCAATGCGATGGAGCTGCCATAAGTCAATGCGTTCAAGCTTCAAGCGTTTCAGGCTATGCGTGACCGCCTGACGCAGATAATCCGGCTGCCCCTTTTGGGTCCATTGATCGGGACCGCCGCGAGTCAAGCCGCCTTTGGTTGCAATCAGCAAACCTTTGTAGGGGTGCAACGCTTCGCAAATCAAATTCTCGCTGACTTCGGGGCCGTAAGAGTCGGCCGTGTCGATAAAACTGACGCCAAGTTCCGGCAGGCGCTTCAAGGTGCGCAAGGCTTCGGCGCGATCTTGCGGCTCGCCCCAGACGCCGGGGCCGGTTACACGCATCGCGCCGAAACCCAGCCGGTTCACTGTGATGTCACCGCCGACTTTGAATGTACCGGACTGTGTTGCGCCGATCGAGACTGTCATTTTTGTATCCTTTGGCTCCATTTCCAATCAGGCATTCAAAAAAGCGTCACGCGCTTTACAAAGGACTCCAGGTGCTGAAAAAGAACACCTTGGCTGGGGTCAGGACACAAGATCAACCAGGCATTTTCAGGCGTTGACAGATTCAGCGCCCGCCGGGTTGTTCGCCGACACGACTCGCCTCGAACAGAAACCATGTGCGGCGCTCGGTCTCGTCGATCCAGACTTCAAGCAGACTGGCGGTGGCCACGTCCTCATGCTCATCGCACAAGGAATGGACTTCGCGCATCGACGCCGTCAGTTGCTTATTGTCGTCGCGTAATTCGGCGATCATATCGAGCGGTGTTACATAATCGGCGTCATTATCCTCGATGCGTTGCAAACGACTGACCTGATTGATCGAACGCAACGTCGTGCCGCCGATTTTCCGTGCGCGTTCGGCAATCGGATCGGTCATGGCGAAAATCTGGTCGGCTTGTTCGTCCAGCATCAGGTGATAATCGCGGAAGTGCGGCCCCGACATATGCCAGTGGAAATTTTTTGTTTTAAGATAGAGGGCGAATACATCAGCCACCAGAACAGTAAGCACGCCCGCAATATCGCGGACGGTTTCCGGGGAAAGATCGGTCGGAGTGTTCAGCGGAGCCTTCCGCAGCGTTTTCGCTTTTTGGACATTCAACATATCAGCCTCCCTTGTTTTTCAGAAGCCATATATACTACAGAGGTGCAGGCTAGGCAACTGGATGCGACCGGACGGCGTCGATTGTGTTATTCGATTGCCCCCGGAACGGGATTATCGGCGATAGATTTGTGCAAGCGCGGCAATCAAATCTAGCTGTATCGTAAAGCTTTATTGTTTCGCCTGCAGCACCGCCGCGAGTTGCGTTTCGCCCAGGCAAGCCCTCTTTGACTGATGTCAAACCGTTTGGATGTTAACAAGATACATTCTTACGATCTTTTAACAAAAGCCGGTGGGTTACCCTTTGCTAATTTACGCTCAATTCCTTTGAGTATGATGGGTAAAGTCCCGCGACTCTGACGGGAAAAAATTTGCTTTGGGGGTTGCCATGAAAAAATTCTGTCCCAAGAACATGTCTTTCATAAAATTGAGTTGCGTAGTGCTCGGCCTCGTTAATTTGTTCGCTTGCCCGGTTCTTGCGGACGACAATGCGACGCGTTGGGGAGGCGGTTATGTAGGTTTTCATGCCGGTGATATATGGAATGATTTCGGCAATGGCGGCACGGCGGCGGGACCGGATGGTTCCGACAACAGCCTGATGGGCGGCGTGCAAATCGGCGATAATATGCAAATCAATCATTTGGTTTTTGGTTTGGAAGCCGATGCCTCTAAAATGGATCTGATTTCGCATAACAATACCGCGACTTTTAACGAAGATTATATGTTCACGCTTCGTGGTCGCGCCGGTTATGCCATCGACCAGATCCTGCCTTATGTAACCGCCGGCGCCGCTTTCACGGACGCAATTTCAAAAGCGCCGGGCCAGGGCGAGTCTTCGCGGCTTCAGCCGGGCGCCGCTGTCGGCGCGGGTATGGATATTGCGATGGATAATTGGACTGGCGGGACATGGGCCAATTCCGGCAAATGGTTCGGCCGTGTCGAATATCTTCATGTCGAGGTTCCCAAAGATAGTACGCAAGTGGGTGCAACATCGGTGCGCGGCGGTTCCGAAAACAACCTTATCCGCGTCGGGTTGAACTACAAGTTCTAGAACGTAAATCTCAGACCATCAGAATAGGGGCATAGTCATGGACAGAAACGCCAGAGAAAATACTAAAACCATCCTGTTTGCCTTGGGCGTCATTGCCGTTGCGATAGTCGTTTTGGCTTTGGTGTTCGGATGGAGCAATGTGGCCGCTGCAAAAACGGCTTCCGGATTCGTGCGCAGGGCTTCGGTCGGCAACGAATTTGAAATTGAATCCAGCCAGCTCGCGCTGCAGAAATCGCAAAACGATATGATTAAACAATTTGCTCAAAGAATGATCGACGATCACACCAAAGCCGGGCAGGATTTAACCGCCGTTCTCGCTTCAGTGCCTGTCAAAAATACCGAGGCGTCCGAACCCGTTTTAGACCGCAAACATCAAAATCTTCTCGACAAGCTTGGCCAGTCTTCGGGAAGCGATTTCGATAAACTCTATGTCAAGGATCAGGTCAGGGCGCATGATGATGCGGTTAATTTGTTCAAGAACTACGCGCATGACGGGGACAATGAAGGCTTGAAGAATTTTGCATCGCGAACTTTGCCGACGCTGCAATCTCATCAAGAGGAAATAAACCAGATCAACATGTCGCTTTAAGGAGAACCGCTATGCTGAAACCTACACTGATATCCTTTGGTTTTTTGCTTTCGCTTGCCGTATGTCCGGTTTTTGCCGCCGTCGGAGCCTCCGGCGGTGCGGCCACGACCGGCGGCGGCAGCGTATCAACCGGCGGGTCTGCACCATCCGTTGGAGCAGGCGCAGCGGTGAATGGCAGCGCATCGGGATCCGCTGCCTCGGCACCGCAAAATAATGCGAACACGACAAATGCGCCTTCGACGCCCGGCACCGACGGCACCTCCACAACCCAAACAAATAATGGCGATTCAACCAACCATAACGATAGTACGGATATGCGTTATGCGCATGATCACCACCATCGTTGCGCGGCTGGTTCGACCGATGCCGCATGCACGGCAAATAACGCGCAGAAAAACTACGAAATGAATGCGCCCATTCAAAGCAATAGCGGCGTCAATGCGCCTGTGCAGAGCAATTCAGGAGTCAATGCCCCGCTTCAAAGCAACTCAGGCGTCAACGCCCCGGTGCAAGGCAATGCCGGAGCGAATGTTCGTTAACTTTGAACACTCACCCATATCTTAATTCAGGGAGGATGTCATGAATGCGATCCTATCACAAAAAACCTATTCCTTTATTTCCGGTATCATTTTTGCCGTGGTGGCGCTTGTCCATCTCTGGCGGATCGCGGCGGGGTGGGAAGTGATCGCTTATGGGACCGTGATCCCCATGTGGGTGAGTTGGACGGGAATGATTGTTGCGGGCATTTTAGCCTTTTGTGGATTGAGCTTTGGACTGCGAAGGGACGCAATAATATATGGCTCCCAAAAGTTTGGCCCTACGAGCTAACCACCTTTGTAACCGCCGATAATAGGCAATATCTCGCCTGTGATATAACTGGAACAGCAAGGCGCCGCCAGAAAAACATAGGCAGGCGCAATTTCTTCCGGTTGCGCCGCGCGCTTCATCGCCGTGTCGCTGCCGAACTCGGCAATCTGATCCGCCTCCTTGTCTGCCGGATTAAGAGGAGTCCAGACCGGTCCCGGCGCGACGGCATTCACGCGAATCCCCAACTCCATAAGATTGGCAGAAAGCGAACGCGTGAAGGCGTGAATGCCGCCCTTGGTCATGGAGTAATCGAGCAAATGCTTATTGCCTTCAATGCCGGTGACGGAACCGGTCATGACGATGGCACTGCCCGGCTTCATGTATGGCACGACGGCTTTTGCCATGTGAAAATAGCCATAAAGATTGGTTTTTAGGGTACGGTCGAAATGCGCCTCCGTCAGATCTTCGAAATCCTGCACATGTTCCTGAAACGCCGCATTGTTGACAAGGATGTCAAGCTGGCCAAAAACTTCCATGATTTTGGCTACGGCATGTTCGCAAAAATCGGCTTCGGCGACATCGCCGGCTATAACAAGGCAACGGCGGCCTTCTTTTTCGACCGCGCGCTTCGTTTCTTCGGCATCTTCATGCTCATTGAGATAGACGATGGCAATATCGGCGCCCTCGCGCGCATACAGCACGGCAACCGATCTGCCGATGCCGCTGTCGCCTCCGGTAATCAACGCAACCTTGTTTTCCAACTTGCCTGATCCTTTATAATCCGGCGCTTCGAACATAGGTGCGGGATTCAGGGCAGCCTCGCGTCCCGGCTTCGCAAGATGCTGTTTCGCAAAGCTGGTGGGATAGGTTCGGGATCCGGCTTGCATGGCGTCCGGTTTTTGCTTCTTGCGGAATTTGTATGTGTCGGCCTGATCCACTTTGCGTTGGATGGCTTGTTCCTGCTGAGCCGTTTCTTCGGCTTTATCGCTAAACAAACGGTCTTTGCTTCCGGATTTGCTCATAGCCTGTCCTTTCCAGATTTTGCCTGTGATTTTTTTAAGCGCGTGGGCGTTTTTTAGAAATCCGGAAGAAGAAGGGGAGAATAAAAAGCCTGTAGAGAATTTAAAAATAACGCGATGACGGGTTCCCGCAAAAATTCTGTTCTTTATGCAATGCCAACAGGGTGCGCACTTTTTCTAATCGTATTCTTACGCAACAACTTTTATTTCTGATCATGGTCAGCAGTCTTTCAAAAAAGATTCCGTCAGGAAGCTGGCAGTTCCCACTTCAAGCTAAGGAGATCCACTATGCGACGCAACCATTCAACAGCCGGCCATCACAAAAACGCGGCCAGCCATCATGAGCAGGCCGCCGACCACCATCGTGAGGCTGCCATGCATCACGCCTCGGGAAATTATGAAACGGCGGCGCATCACGCGCAAGCCGCTCGCGGTCATGCCCTTTCGGCAAGCGATCATGCCAATCAAGCAAGCAAGCACCATGCGGCCCACGAAGGCGGCTTTATGGGGCAGGGTTATCAAAGCTCGGGCCGGTCCGGTTATGGACGCGGCGAAGAAAGCGGTTTTGGAAGCGATTGGAGCCAAGGCGGTGGCCGTGGCCGCTTCCCTCAGTATGACGAGGATGAAGATAATAACTACCAATCGCGATTTGCGCGCGGCCATGAAAATGAAGATGAGGAAGAGGGCCGTCCATCGCGGAATGGAAGCGGGTCTTCCGGCGGCCGGCAACAATCCCGTCAATCAAAGGGACGCGGCCATCAGGGCGGTACGAGAAGCCATGCTTAATTCTCAGAAGTAAAGGGTCTTTTTACCTTGGCGCTAAAAGGATCTTTCGCGAGATCCTTTTAGCCTTTGGCGATGTTGGCGAATAATTCCATGCGGCAAGAATCAGGAAGGGCTATGTTATTCCCTTATCTGCTGAAGCAAATGATCCATCAAGGAACGTTGCGCCTCATAACCGCAGACGGAAAAAATTATATTTTCGGCGCCGGCACGCCATGCGTGACGGTAAAGCTGCACCGCAAAATCCTTGAATGGTCGCTGGCGCTCTGGCCGGAGCTGAAAATCAGCGAAGCCTATATGAACGGCCTTCTCACGCTTGAGGAAGGCAGTTTGCGTGACTTTCTTTACATTCTATTCGTAAATTACCGCGATGCGGAAAAGCAACCGCTCTTTCAATGGCTGAAGCGCCTAAGCGGCCGCGCCGCCCAGCTGCGTCAGTTTAATCCTCTCGGCCGCGCGCGCAAAAACGCCGCCTATCATTATGACTTGCCGGATCGGCTCTATGATTTCTTTCTCGATTCCGACCGTCAATATTCCTGCGCCTATTTTACCGACGCGCATAACAGCCTCGAACAGGCGCAATTTGATAAAAAACGTCATATCGCATCCAAGCTGCTTTTGAACAAACGCGGTCTCAAGATTCTCGATATCGGTTCCGGCTGGGGAGGGATGGGACTTTATCTGGCCAGGGAGTGTAATTGTAATGTTACGGGCGTTACCTTAAGCGTCAAACAATATAGAATAAGCCGTGACCGGGCCCGCGATGCGGGTCTCGACAAATATTGCCGTTTTGAATTGCGCGACTACCGGCAGGAAAGCGGACCCTATGACCGTATCGTTTCCATCGGCATGTTCGAGCATGTAGGAAAGAAAAATTATGATGAATTTTTCTCGCGCCTTTATCAGCTGCTTGCCGAGGATGGCGTAGCCGTCATCCACACAATCGGCCGTTTTAATGAACCGGAGCAAACGAATGCTTTTCTCCGGAAACACATTTTTCCGGGCGGCGATTTGCCCGCCTTGTCAGAAATTATGGAATCTGTTCAGCGCTCCGGTCTCTTTACAACCGATATCGAGATTTTGCGTTTGCATTATGCCGAGACGCTCAAGCGATGGTCGGATAGTGTCGAGGCGCACAGGCATGAAATTATCGCCCTCTATGATGAGCGTTTTTACCGCAAATGGCAGATGTATCTTATCGGTTGCGAAATGTCGTTCCGCTACCAACATCTCATGGTCGCCCAAATACAATTAAGTAAACGATTGGCAACGCTTCCCTTGACGCGCGATTATATGCATGCATGGGAGCATGCGCACCAAGCCCCCGCCGCTGAAGCTCGACGACATAAAGTTTTTCGAATGGATGCGCTTCATTCGAATAACGAATTCCATCGTCAATAATATCTCCTCTAGATTCTGACTCGTATGGATTCTTTATTGAAGAAAGATGTCAAGTAAATGCTTGGTTAAAAGTCTCATTCACACCGGTTATGGAGATTAAAATGGATTTTGGACGCGGTCTTCTTCTCTGGTTACTGGGGATCCCACTCCCTATAATTCTTTTGCTCGCAATTTTTTGGCGCTAATTGGAAGGAATATTAAGCATGCCACAAGCACCTGTTTATAACCAACCGCAGACTATCCCCGGTTCCGAGGGCAGACATAATGAATCATGCCACTCCGGTGTGATGTGGGGCGCCATCATTGGCGGCGCCCTTGCGACGGCCGTCATTGTTGTCCTCCTGTTTTCTCTGGCGAGTGCGTTAGGATTCGCCGCTGTGTCACCCTGGGGGAACACGCCGCCGGCGATAGGCAAAAGCTTTGCCATATCGGGCGCGCTTGCGCTCATTGTAATCCAATGGGTGTCGGCCGGCTTTGGCGGGTATCTGACGGGGCGCCTGCGCACGCAATATGTTGGGGCGCATACCCACGAAGTTTTTTTCAGGGATACCGTGCACGGTTTTCTGTCATGGGCATTGGCAACAGTTTTAGGCGCGTTGCTCTTAACCTCCGCCGTCCTGCATATGCATAATCCTCAATCCGGCTTCGGCAAACGGGATTATGCGCATACGCCTGCCATGCATTTTGTAGACCGTCTTTTTGCCACGCCGAAACACGATGCTGTGCTGTCGGATCAAGACCGGGCCGAGGCAACGAATGCGCTCGATATGGCGGCTGTGAACGGAAGTCTTTCGCCGGAAGATAAAAATGAACTGGTTCAACTTGTCGCTGCGCGCACGGATCTTTCGGTCCCCGACTCGGAACACCGTGTCGAGGAGGTGCTGACCCAGGAAAAAACCGCCATAGACGGCATGCGCAAATATGCGGCCGCCGCTTCATTGTTTCTTTTCTTCTCGATGATGATTGGTGCTTTTATCGCCAGCGTCGCCGGCGCTTTGGGCGGACAACATCGCGATCTGCATTATACCACCGGCAGATTGACCGAATAGGAGTCTTTACGCAGAACCAAGGGGCAACACAAACGGGGGATGAGTACGATGAATAACTCTTACAGATGGACAGTTGGTATTATCGCAATCATTCTTATTGCCGGTGTGGCCTATGGCGTTTTGACGATGCCCGATAGGCGCAACGCAATGGAAAAAATCGGCGACGCCATTCATGACGTGCCGCAAGGCGGGGACAAAGCCGCGCGTCAGTTGGAAAGCCGCACGCCGGGCCAGAAGCTCGGAGATGCCGTCAAGGATACGGGCGATAAAATCAAAGACAACACCGCCCCGTGAATTATATTCAAACCGGCAGCCCCAAATGCGCCCAAAGTTCCTGAAGCTGGATTAAGTCCAGCTCGAAGGCGTTTTCTATTCTCGATATAAGGCCGGGTTCTTGCCCGCTTGTATGCCGCGCATGCGTGGTTCTGACAAGCTCTTCGAGCGTGCGGTCTTTGTCGTGAACGACTTTATTATCTGCCACCAGGTGCCAGCCCGGTGTTGACAGCATCGCGATCAGTTCTTCGCGCGCCGGTTTGGTCTTGGGATCTTTCATCGGAAACTCTTTCTCATGCAACGGTGCAAGATTGAGTGTGATGGACATCAAAAAGTTAGAGGGTTTCCATCAATAAATATACTATCAACTTAGTCGGGAAACGCTCTAGCATAAAAAACGTCCGCCCGGCCAGTTGGCGCAGACGGACGTTCTCAAATCATAGACAACAGTATCTTAGCCCGCTTTCTTCACGGCCTCTTCCCCGGTGGAGGAAATATCCTTCGCGCCGCATTGTTTGAGGATATCCTTTGCCATGCCAATCTGGCTGGAGACTTCGCAATGTGCGGAAATAAGGACGCCGCCGTCGCGCACCAGCCCTTCGTAACGTTTTGCCTCATATTCCGGAATGCCCAGGCCCGCCAGCGCGCCAAGTATGCCGCCGGCAGCCGCGCCAGCGCCCAGCCCGGCCAAGGTGGCCATGATGGGTCCAGCCGCGATAAAAGGGCCGACGCCGGGAATGGCGATTGCGCCAATGCCCGCCAGTAATCCTAACCCACCACCGATAACGCCGCCGGTTGTGGCGCCGGCGGTTGCGCTTTCAGGCGCCTTGGTGTGTTTTTCCGTTCCCATTCCCTTGGTGGTCAGGTGATCCGGCGCGAGCACGGAAACATCGTCATTGCTGAATCCGGCATTAAGAAGCTCGGTTACGCAAGTTTCTGCACTCATGCGATTGGGAAAAATACCGAAAACAGCTGTGTGATGACGTGACATGTTCGACTCCTGTTGTTGAGGGTTTAGGCGGAAATGACGAGAAATGATTAAGGCGAAGGCGCTACCGAAAGTTCATTGGTGACATTACCTATGCCCGCGATTTGTATCGCCTTATCTTCAATGTTGTTGCTTTCGTCGGTCGATCGAACGGGACCTTTCAAGGTGACCTTGCCGTTGGCGGCAACGATTTTGACGTTTTTGGCATAAGTCGAGAGAGATTTGTCGGCGACCACCGATTTGCGGATGTTTTGCATGATTTCGCGATCGGTTTGTTGATTGCCCGCCTTATCCGCAGTCAACTCCGAAGCATTGTTCACCTGGCTGTTATCGGCAGCCGCCGGCGTCGCGGCTTCTGCAAGGGCTGAAAGCCCGGCCAGGCTGCAAACGACGCCAAATATCGCGATGTAAAGTTTTATTTTTGTCATGGTGCCTCTCGCTTTATGAATGCGCACATAACGTTGTGCCGGGAATTCAGAGTGCGCAGAGAAAGCATAAAATAAACATTCGGATTCTGAAGCCAAAAGCAAGGTTCCCGCAAAAAATACATCCGTACAGATTCTTTATTGTGTTATTCTTAGTTTCGGCCAGTCGATTTGCAGTATTATGCTTGAGCTTTGACAGGTTCGGATTCGAAAGCAATCTACAGCCTTGGCCTAAGCGGGTTGGTTCTTTGATATTGGAAAAGAAGAAAATGTTTCAACACTCCTCCTTGCCCGACCCGCAACCCGTAACCTTGGTTGCAGAGGAGGATAAATTTTTTGGTAATGATGCGCCGGTAGAGTTGAAAACAATTTTTCTGGGCGGCCTTTTTGTTCTTGGCCTTCTTGCCGCCTGTTACGTGGCGGCTGCGATTATTCTCCCGGTCATTCTTGCCGTCGTTCTCAAGCTGGTCTTGCAGCCCATCATGCGCCTCCTTGAAAAAATCCACGTGCCCGCGAGGATCGGCTCGCTTCTTATGATCTTGCTTTTGTTTGGCGGATTTTTTGCTCTTGGCTCCGCTTTGGCGACGCCGGCGGCAAAATGGACGCAGCGATTGCCGGAAGGAATTTCAAAAATCCAGGACCGCATGCGTGACCTCATCGAGCCAATCAAGACCACGCAAACCGTCATTCAAAACGCCGAAGGCCTAACTTTACCGGCCAGCGCGAAACCCGTGACCGTTGCAATTCAGGGTTCACGCATTTCCGATCGGCTTCTGACCGATACGCAAAGTCTTGTCAGCGGTATTGGAGAAACGGTGCTCGTGCTGTTTTTCCTGTTGGCCTCGGGCGATTTATTTCTGCGGCGCTTTATTGAAATTTTGCCGCGATTTCAGAACAAAAGGCAGGCCGTCCTCATCACGCAACAGGTGGAGTCCGATATCTCGGCCTATCTCGCCATTATTACGCTTTCGAATGCGATTGTCGGTATTGCGACAGGGAGCGTGATGACCTTTATCGGTCTGCCGGATCCCGTGTTGTGGGGAACCATGGCCTTTTTATTGAATTACGCGCCGATCCTTGGCCCCATCATCGGGGTATCAATCTTCACTGTTGTCGGTTTGCTATCGGAAGGCACGGTATCCTCGGCATTTTTACCTGCCGTCCTTTATCTTACCATTCACGTAACGGAGGGCATCATTTTGACCCCAACCTTGTTGGCAAAACGCTTTACGCTCAATCCCGTTCTGGTGATTTTGGGGGTTATCTTCTGGTTCTGGATGTGGGGCGTACCGGGTGCGATTCTGGCAACGCCCATGCTTGCGGTCACCAAAATAATTTGCGATCGCATTCAACCTTTGGTGCCGTTTGGGCATTTTATCGAAGGGTAGATTCCAGCAAAAGCGCGCGCAGAACGAATTACATTGCATCTTATGGAAATACCGGCGAAGCTCCCTCATCGCTTCCTAGTACTCTTTGGGGGCAGGCAGCGGCTGAGAGATGATCGCGCTCCCGCCCCGTTGAGGACAGGCAGCGCGCATCATACAAAATTCAACTTCTACAATTTGTCGACCGGCGGCGCTGCCACGCATCGTTCTTGATTGCGGGCAGGGTGTCCCGATTTCAGGCGCGGCAAGATTTAGTACGCTAGCGGACAGACCCTCCATCTATAATTTATATAAAAATTCAAGTAGGTTTTAGGAAATAGCGCGAATGGCGGTTTATTTCCGTCCACGGGTAAGGTTTCGCGCGCTCATCAGAGTTAGATAAGAAGCGCGTTCTATGGCAAATTCCACATTCAAAAATCTTCTGCTCGCAAGTTTGCCGCAACGCGATCAAGGGCTCTTTGCAAATTTGCAACGCGTTCCCTTGACGCTCAAAAAAATAGTTTATGAAGAAGGTTCGGCACTTAATTTTATTTACTTTATTGAAGAAGGCGTGGCCTCCATTCTTATGAATTTGGCCAATGGCGACACGATTGAAATCGGCATGGTTGGACGAGAGGGGATGATCGGCGTATCCGCTTTGCTGGGAGCCAAAAATTCGGCCCAGCAGGTGGTGGTGCAGGCGGGCGGAACCGCGCTTCGTCTGCGCGCCGAATCCTGCAAGGCAATTTTCGATAAGAGCGCCGCGTTCCGGAAAATCGCGCTTCGTTTTCTCGATTCATTTTTCAACCTGACGGCGCAAACGGCAGCCTGTAACAGTCTTCATGTGATCGAACAGCGATGCGCCCGGTGGTTGCTGATGGCAACCGAACGGATTCAATCCGACAGCATTCCCATGACTCACGAATTTCTGTCTTCGATGATCGGCGTGCGCCGGGCCGGGGTAACGGAAACGGCCGGCGAATTGCAGCGTCTGGGTTTGATCCGGTACAGCCGTGGACAATTTACAATTACCGATCGCAAGGGCCTCGAGGCTATTTCCTGTGAATGCTACGGCATTGATCATCATCAATATCGTAGGCTTAGATCTTAACGTTCATAGGCCGTCATTCGGGTATTTGTACGTTAGCGGACAGACCTTGACCTGTACCCCATATAAAAAATCAAGTTCATTTAAAGAAATCTTGCCAATGGCCTTTTCATCCCCCGGCACTCTCGCCCATCCATTTAATTTTACCTCATCATGGGGAAGGCATGCCGCACTCTGATGAAATTAAGGAAGAATTCGTAACATCTCCCACGAATCCAGTGCGCATTTTGGTGGTGGAGGATCATGCCGCCAACATCCTTGTGATCACCGGTTATCTGGATCTTTTGGGTTATACCCATGAGGTAGCGCGCAACGGCAAAGAAGCCGTATTGAAGGCCGCAACCGGTCATTATGCATTGATACTCATGGACATAAAAATGCAGAGCCTCGACGGCTTCGAGACAACCCGGCAAATACGGAAATTTGAAAGCGAGAATGGGAAAAGGCCTGTACCAATCATTGCCGTAACGGCGCATGCTATGCCGGGAGATAAAGAACGCTGCCTCGCGGCGGGAATGGACGGTTATATAACGAAGCCGATCGATTATTCGATTTTAAAGGATAAACTTGTTGAAGTCCTCGCCGACTGAACTGACGGCATGACGGCCGTTATGCGACGCGAATTTTTTTCTTTGCCGCCTCGAATTTTCGATTCATTTCAATTCGTTGCTTGCCATTAAAATGTTTGCGCACATCTATCCAGACATTGCATTCCTCGTCTTCGACGTGATGCGCGATGAATTCCTTAAGAACCTTGGCGGCGGCGCCGAATTCCGGCAAAGTGGCATTTGAAATCTTGCCGAGCGTCATGAGCATTTTGCCGGCAAGGTCATGTTCCAGATAACCTTCCTCGCCGTCTATTTTCGAACTTTTTTCTTTCCGGGCGATGATCGCGTCATAAACGACTTTCTCTTCGGCGCGCACATGCGGTATGAACGCCGCCTTGATTTTTTTAAGCAAAATCTTGCGCCGGCGCGACGAATGGCTGCTGACGAGCTGATCAAGCAAGCCAGAAACTTCTTCATGTTCCCGCTTTAATGTGTCGAGGATGTCCATATCGCCGGGTCGATTGGAAGAAAGGGAAAAAACTTTTTCAACCGCTCCGCCGGTGCTGTGGACTGTATCAATCAATTTCATGTCGTTTTCCCTGCTCTTTCTATGAGTGCCTGGGCCATCGACATGAAGCGCGGCTGTGGCAATTTCGATGAGAAATGCCACGCCAAGACACTCCTTGATTGTCGCGGCGCAAGCGATTGCGCATCGAAAAGCCGTCGAAGATCAATCCCGCTTAGTACGGTGTGGTAGTAGTTGTCGTAGTCTTACTGGTTGTGCTTCCAGCCGGTGGGGTGACTACGGTAACGTCGCGCGGCGGCTGCGCACCATCGCCACTGCTGGAACTGCAAGCGGCGAGAGTAAGAAGGGTAAGACCGATGATGACCGGAAAGGTTTTCTTGTGTGCCATTGAAATTCTCCCATAGTTCTTTTTGAATGCGTCTGCTTTTCAAACTAAATAAAGCCCAATAAAATATCGATACGGGTCACTTGGGTAAGACATTCATTATGCATCTATTGCGTGTTCCATGTAGCGAACATGCCGATGGCGACAAGAAACATGACGGCGGTCGCAATCCATCCGACGGTTTTAAGCCCCATCCCGATGGCATACTGCCCCATCACTTTCGGGTTCGATGCCATGATCATCAGCATAACCATAATCGGAACTGCGACGACGCCGTTCAGCACCGCGCTCCAGAACAGCGCTTTGATGGGATCAATGGAAGTGAAGTTCAGAAGCGAACCGATAAGCGTGGCGACGGCGATGGTCGCATAAAAAGCTTTTGCCTTGCGGGGTTTTCTGGCCAGCCCCACCGGCCATTTTAACGCTTCGCCCAATCCGTAGGCGGCCGATCCCGCGAGAACGGGAAGCGCGAGAAGTCCCGTGCCGATAATGCCGACCGCAAACACCGCCGATGCCAAATGTCCCGCGATAGGTTCTAAGGCTTGCGCCGCCTGTGCCGATGTTTGAATATCCGTAATCCCATGCGCATGCAGGGTCGCCGCCACAGTAAGTACGATAAAAAGAGCGACAAGATTTGAAAACGCCATGCCGACATAGGTATCGAGCTTGATCCGCCGCAATTCGGCAAAAGCTTTCTCAGGCGTATGTTTAAGAATATTCGGTCCCCGTATTTCTTGTTCCCTTTCGACTTCGGCCCCCGCCTGCCAGAAAAAAAGATAGGGGCTGATGGTCGTGCCAAATATGGCCACGATGACTGTGAGATAGGCTCCGTTCCATTGGATATGGGGCCATACCAATTCTCTCATCACAGTTTCCCAAGGCATGTGGACGATGAAGACAGTCGCAACATAGGCGAAGAGAGATAAAGTCAGCCATTTAAGAACGAAAACGTAACGCGAATAGCGCACAAAAACTTCCAGAACAATTGAAAGCATCGCAAATCCGCCGACATAGGCCAGAATCGGTCCGCCTATCAGCAGATTCAAACCGGCGCCCATGGCGCCGATATCCGCGCCAATATTGATGGTGTTGGCGAGAATAAGAAGCGCCACCAGACTATAGAGAATCCAGGCCGGATAATAACGCCGCAAATTTCCGGCGATGCCGTGCCCGGTCACGCGGCCGATATCCGCGCTGATACACTGGATCGCACACATAAGCGGATAGCTGAAAATGAGCGTCCAACCCAGGCTATAGCCGAATTGCGCTCCGGCCTGCGAATAGGTGGCGATCCCGCTGGGGTCATCGTCGGACGCGCCCGTAACAAGCCCTGGTCCTAATAC
>Ga0206998_1138_pt1 | contig 17903 bp, 12 predicted proteins | sample Alteio_BWMinCont_FD_153309 | JGI IMG/M metagenome (GOLD analysis project Ga0206998, IMG submission 153309) | Enriched cells from forest soil in Barre Woods Harvard Forest LTER site, Petersham, Massachusetts, United States -... | ecosystem: Environmental > Terrestrial > Soil > Temperate forest >... | reverse complement strand
TCCCTACCACCAAAACCTTTAAATCGGATTCTACCTTGTTGAAGCCCAGAATAGGTTTCTAGTATAGATCCTGCTCTGGGGTTGGGTAAGCCTTCCTCATTTTCAAATACAATAAATCCAGTCCCCCAACCACCGAAGCAAGTTTGTAAATTTTCGCTAATACAAAGGGTGACCACTTTTCCTCTGCTTTGTGCTTGATTTCTAGCATATTCGATCATGGTTTCGAGTGAGTCTAGGGTTAGAGTTCGTTCCTGTCGCATTAAGAATTTGTTAAAATTAGGTAGAGCGAAAAGAAAGATGAGCGCTGAGAGCGTAATGGCTATCATCAGTTCAACTAAGGTATATCCCGAAAAAAAGGAGGGAAGGGTGAGTTTTTTCATTGAAAAGGCAGAGCCCCCTTTGTGCTCTTGTAAAAAAGTGTTATTCTAATTGTAAGTGACTAGGGATTAAAGAGTCGGTAATTTTATGAAAGCTATATTACAAATTTTTGTACTAGGGATGGTTGGGCTACTCTGTGGTTGTTCAGGGTTAAGTGCGGATAGATACTTAGCGAATAAACAAGAATTTATGCTAAAGCAGAATATGCCGCATTCTTATGTGTGTGGCTATATTGATGGATGCTCTTCTGGGCGTCGGCTTGCAGAGGATAAACGATTTAGCTTCCGAAAGGACAGTCACCGTGCTGAAAAAGATGCCCTGTATGCCCGAGGTTGGCAGGAAGGACAAATAAATTGTAAAAATGAACTCTTGATGGAACAACAACGAGAGCAGCGATTGCAGGAGGCTTCCTCAAATGTGGATGAAGCAAGACATCAACGTGTTAAAGCTGAAAGCGTTGCCGCTGAAAAAGAAATGCAAGAAATTTGGGATGAATTGAAAAAATGAGAGAAGCATACTCTTTGCTAATAATTTTTAGGCTAGGCGCGCACCCTCCGAGCAACCGCAGTGTACAAATAGTACATGAGGATTGTGAGCGGGGGTGCGCAACAACGCCTAAAATTTATTAGCGGAGAGTATAGTATGCCAATTTATGAATATGCCTGTAGTGCTTGCGGGCATCACTTGGAAAAGTTTCAAGGAATTAACGATCAACCCATTATAAACTGTGAAAAATGTGGAAGTCCTTCTTTAATTAAGCTCGTTTCAGCAACTAGTTTTCGTTTAAAAGGAAGCGGGTGGTATGAAACTGATTTTAAAAAGGATGAAAATAAAAGAAACTTAGTCTCTACCGACGAAAACAGGGATACAGCATCATCTGTTTCTGAAAAATCAGAAAAATCAGAAAAATCTGAAAAATCAGAAAAAACTGAAAAAACTGAAAAATCAGAGAAGAAAGAAGAAGGGTCTTCTACTCAAAAAGTTGAAAAATCAGAAGGACAATCATGATGCGTACTCATTATTGTGGTGAATTAGACACTTCTCTTATTGGAAAAAAAGCCACCATTTGTGGTTGGGTTCATCATCGCCGAGATTTAGGGGGGCTCATTTTCTTAGAAATCCGCGATCGCACGGGATTAATACAAACTGTTTTTGCACCCCATGTCCAGTCTCAAGCCATTTTTAGTATTGCTGAACAAATCCGTAAAGAATATGTAGTGTTGATTGAAGGAGAAATCAAACCCCGTCCAGAGGGGACAGAAAATGTAAGCTTAAAAACAGGCGTTATTGAACTGAGTGCCACGCATATTGAAATTTTAAGCCGTGCTCAACCTTTGCCTTTCTATCCTGATGAGCACCAAACGGTGAGTGAAGAGGTGCGGCTACGTTATCGGTATTTAGATTTACGTCGCCCTGAAATGTTTAATAAATTTAAACTGCGTCATGATCTGATTCAAATTATGCGAAACTTTTTAGCCAGTCATGGGTTTATGGATATTGAAACCCCTATCTTAACAAAAGCCACTCCAGAAGGGGCGCGCGATTATCTTGTTCCGAGTCGAACTCAACCGGGTTCCTTTTTCGCGTTGCCTCAGTCACCCCAATTATTTAAACAATTACTGATGATATCAGGGATGGATCGCTATTACCAAATTGCGCGCTGTTTTCGGGATGAAGATTTACGTGCTGATAGACAGCCTGAATTTACGCAAATGGATATCGAAACTTCTTTTATGGATGAAGAGGGCATTATGGCTTTAATGGAGGAGCTAATCCGTAAGCTCTTCCTTGAGCTCTTAGACGTTCATTTGCCGAATCCCTTTCTGCGTATGTCCTATCGGGAAGCGATAGCGCGATTCGGTATTGATCGCCCAGATTTAAGAAATCCTTTAGAATTAGTTGAAATTTCAGATCTGGTTCAAGAGGTAGAATTTCGGGTATTTTCCGCGCCTGCGAACGATCCAAAATCACGTGTGGCGGCCTTATGTGTCCCTGGTGCAAAACTGACTCGTAAAGAAATTGATGATTGCACTCATTTTGTGAGCCAATTTGGCGCTAAAGGGCTTGCCTATATCAAGGTGAACGATCTCAGTTTAGGGCGGGAAGGATTACAATCTCCGATTATTAAATTCTTACCGGATGAGGTTATCCAAGGTATTTTATTTCGCACAAAAGCAGAAGTGGGCGATGTTATCTTCTTTGGTGCAGATAAAGCTAAAATTGTGAATGATGCCATGGCAGCCTTGCGCAATAAATTGGGGGCTGATTTAGGATTATTAAAAGGGGAGTGGCGTCCACTGTGGGTTATTGATTTCCCTATGTTTGAACGCGATCAAGCGGAGACTCGTTGGCAAGCAGTGCATCATCCTTTTACGGCACCTAAAGTTGCTTCAGTGGAAGCATTAGAATCAAATCTCGAGCACTGTATTTCGCGTAGCTACGATTTAGTCTTAAATGGGACGGAATTAGGGGGGGGCTCTATCCGTATTCATACGGTGGAAATGCAAAATGCCATATTTCGAATTTTAGGAATGGGTGAAAAAGAAGCAGAAGAAAAATTTGGATTTTTATTGGATGCGTTAAAATATGGCTGTCCTCCACACGGTGGTTTGGCTTTTGGTATCGATCGCTTAGCGATGTTAATGACAGGCTCTGCGTCTATTCGAGATGTCATCGCTTTTCCAAAAACCCAAACCGCCGCTTGTCCATTAACTTCAGCGCCCTCTCAGGTTGATCCTCTACAGCTTAGAGAATTAGGGATTGGCATTCGAGCAAAAAAAGAATGAATGACTAACGCTTTGAGGAAGATCTTGGACGTTGAGTAGGGGTGTTTGAGGTTGGATGCTCAGCATGATTATCTGCTCTTCCTTCATCTGCTGTAAGAGGAAGATGTTCTGATTTTACTATCTCTTTCATTTTTTTTTCTTTATTTTTAGCCTCAAATGCAGTTGTTACGGTTGTTAAAGAACGCACTAATTTTTCACTCTCTTTATCTTTTTTAGGCATAGCAATTTCTTCCTTTTTTTGAGTCATCACCGCGATTAGTTTATTATAAACAGTAATTTTAGTATAAAGATCCCCTCCCTGAAATTCCATAAGATGTGCCCTAAGCTGTTCCTTAATTTTTTCTTTTTGTTTATATTCACCATAAAGAAAATCACGAATACGTTCTATAAAACCTGAAGGTTTAATTTTTTCCGCTATTAATGTTTTGATTTTATCGCTTAAATATTCTTCAACTTCAAGTGTTCCGTTTGAAATTGATTTGCCTGTAATTTTATTACGTAAGGGCGTTCCCCCTATAGATTCTGCAATTTGATTTAGTCCAAATGGTAGGTAAGAAAAATTAATTTTTTTAGTATTAGTCGGTAGACTGCAAGATAACATATCGGATCGCACTTTCATTGTCATGATGGGGATAGGGCTTATATCTGTAGCTGCGCCAGAAACTTCTTGAAGGCCTTTTCCCTGTAACGTGTTGACAGTCATAATTTTTATACCATTAGGGGTACTAAGCATAAGACCCGTGACTGTTTTTTCACCCTCAAATACAATGTTGTTATTTTCAGTTTTTTTAATCCTCATAGTCATTGAACCAGTCACAAAACTCATAAGGTTTTGAGTAGTGTTCTCAATATTGACTATTAAGGCACCTCTTAACAATAATGTTTCTTCAATGGGTGCGAACTGCCCTTGATTAAAACAACCAAATACCTCCATTATTTTTTTGATACCTATTTTTCTTGCTTGCTCCATATTAAAAAGGGGGGAATTTAAATCGATATTAGTAGGTCTTGTCGATAATTCAAGTAATTTTTTGTAGATTACATCTTCTTCTGTAGGGTAATTGCCTGTACAAAATTGATATAATGTTTTTATAAAATCTTCGTTAGTAATGTTCTTTGATGGTATTAATGCAGCATTAGGGTTTGTTTTTTTAATGGTTTCTATTTGACTATCAATATATTTTTTTCTTTCTGTGTTATTAGGATCGTATCCATAAACTATTATTTTATTATCTATTACAAAAATTGCATCATTTCCCTGACTATCAACGCATTGTAGGTTTCTTCTGGCATCTCTAAGCGTCCCAGCGATATCAACCCTAAGGTTACTATCGTTATTCTTTTTTTGGCTTTCAATATGAATATCCCGAGTTTCTATGCTCATACACTATCTTAAATAAATAAATTCCCATTTATTCGACAGTATTTTTTTAAAAAAGTTTAAAATGGTTCTTCTGACGATATAGGTAAAATTTTTACAAAGGGAACTCCTCGTTTTGTAATAATGACAGGTTGACCTGTATTGTGTACGTTTTTCATAATACCTAAGCATTTAGATTTAAATTCAGTAGCAGTCATAATTTGTGTTGATATAGTCATAAAGTACCTAATTAAAACCGAAACAACCCCGATGGTCTTTTTAATAGTTAATAATATATAAAATAAAAAGTTAAAAGTAAAAGAGTTTGATTTTTGCATTACACTCCACATTAGGTTACATTAACTGTAACTTAGTGTAGAGTTGTGAGCTCTTTCAATATCCACGGAAAGGCTCTAAAAAGGCATCGAGATTGTGCTCATCGCAATAGCTCATAAATTGTTCTCGGAGGCTTGCAAACTGTGTTTTATCCGACACGTTAATTTTTAGTTCGAGATTAAGCATACGGGTTTGGGTCTGGTTAACATAGGTATTAGCAGAGATTTCTTCGATGACCACATTTAAAGGGGTTAAAAAATTGACGATTCCTTCTAAAATACCCAATTGATCAATGGCGGTTATTTGAACGGAATAAGTCATCCATTGTCCGATAGGTGCAGGCTCTCGTGTTCTTCTGGCTAAAATGGTCAAACCCAATTTTTGTTCCAAACTTGGAAAGGTAGCTTCCATTTTAGCAATGGCTCCCCAATTTCCAGAGAGGAAGAGTGTAATTGCCAGTTCTTGACCCAATATATTGATTTTTGCATCTAATATGTTACAACCGCATTGAGTACAAGCACGAGTCAGTTCGCTAATGATATCGTTTCGGCTTTCCCCGGATGCTTGAACTATCAAATAATTATGGATTGGAATCACAAATCACCCCTTTTCTTTATGTTCTATCTTATCAAATTGGTTAAATATTTCCAGTGCTTTCTTCCCCACCCTAATATTATTAATTTAACATACAAAGTAAAAAATAAAAACCTTCCGTAAGTTGCCATTTTTTTGATATTATTATCCTCTTCTTAAAAAGTCTGGAGTTTATTATGTTTCATGGGAGTATCGTCGCGCTTGTCACCCCTATGATGACCTCTGGGGAACTGGATGAGGCGTGTTTAAGAAAATTGATTGAAAAGCATATTGAGGAAGGCACTGAGGGGATTGTTGTTAATGGGACAACGGGGGAAGCCCCTACCTTAACGAAAGAAGAAAAGCACAAAATTATTAAGATTGCGCTAGAAGTTGCCTCAGATCGAATTCCTATCATCGCGGGGACCGGCTCAAATAGTACTTCTGAAACCATTCTTGAAACGAAAGCAGCGATGAATTTGGGGGTTGACGCTTGTTTAATCTTGACCCCCTATGTAAATAGACCGACTCAGGAAGGCCTTTTCCAACATTATGAAGCGGTTGCGAATGCAGTTGCGATTCCTATTATCCTTTACAATGTGCCTAGTCGGACAGGATGCGATTTACTCCCCGAAACCGTAGGCAGGTTAGCCGCTATTTCGAACATAATAGGGATAAAAGAAGCGACAGGGGATTTAAAAAGAGTAAAAGAAATCCAACATTTTTGTAAAAATAACTTTGATTTATATTCGGGTGACGATGCCAGCGCGTTAATGTTTATGTTGCAAGGGGGAAAGGGGGTTATTTCTGTTACAGCCAATGTTGTCCCTAAGTTAATGCATGAAATGTGTAACGCGGCATTGCAGGGGGAAATGGGTTTGGCGGGTGAAATTAATGCTCGTTTGATGTCTTTACATAAAAATTTATTTATAGAATCTAATCCCATTCCTGTTAAATGGGCATTACATGAGTTAGGATGGATTGGTGAAGGGATACGTTTACCGTTAACGCCATTGTCTCAAAAATATCATACATTAATAAGAGAAGCGATGGAAACCAGTGGAGTTATTTAAAATGCGAGTCAGTATATTCATTATAACGATAATAGCGGTGGGGTCGAGTATGCTCATGTTAGCCGGATGTGGTGAAAATGGTTGGTTACGCGATCGATCCAAAGATTACGTGAAAACCCACTGCCCCCCTCCGTTAAAAATTCCCTCGCATATTAAAGCGGAACCCGCGTCAGAAGAGTATCAAATACCTAATTAACCGTTTTTGGAGAGGTGACGGAGTGGCCGAACGTGGCGGTCTCGAAAACCGTTGTACTCTTTGAGTACCGTGGGTTCGAATCCCACCCTCTCCGCCATTTTACCTTTAATTAGTTTCTAGCAACATCCAATAAAATACTAAATATTAAACAAAATCAACAATATAAGATATTTTATAGGCCAATAGCATCCGCTGTTGGCTATTGACATCCTGAGAAAATAGGGGCAAGAATAGGGGCAAGTCTGCTATTGTTAAGGAGTTGCCCCTATGACATTATCGAGTGTTGAAATTCGTAACGCTAAGCCCATTGAGAAAATCTATCGTCTTTTTGATGAACGCGGTCTATACCTTGAAGTTGCCCCTAGTGGGGGTAAATGGTGGCGTTTGAAATACCGTTTTAATGGTAAAGAGAAACGTCTTTCATTGGGTACTTTTCCTGATGTGGCTTTAAAGGATGCCCGAGAACGTCGAGACAACCTGCGCAAATTACTGGCTGATGGCATTGATCCCAGTGTAAACCGCAAGGCAACGAAAGCCGTCGCAGCTGATCAAGCCGCAAATAGCTTCGAAATAATCGCGAGAGAATGGTTTTCTAAGTATTCCACCACCTGGAGTGAAAGCCACGGGAATCTCATTATTCGTCGTTTTGAGCGAGATATATTCTCTTGGCTTGGGGAAAAACCGATAAACGAAATTACTCCCCCACAACTTCTTACCATAATTCGTCGAATTGAAGCGCGTGGAGCACAAGAAACTGCCCATCGAGTGATGGCTAATTGTAGCCAGGTATTTCGTTATGCAGTTGCAACGGCCCGTATAGAACGTGATCCTACCCAAGATCTACGAGGAGCGTTATCTCCCGTTAAAGGTAAACATTTTGCTGCGGAAACCGATCCCAAACGGTTTGCAGAGTTGTTGAGGGCCATGAAAGGTTATGACGGCACTTTCTCAGTGCACTGTGCACTTAGATTAGCGCCTTTGGTGTTTGTGCGTCCTGGCGAATTGCGTAAAGCAGAATGGGCAGATATTAATTTTGACAATGCAGAATGGCGATATGTTGTCAGTAAAACGGAGACTCCTCATATTGTCCCTCTTTCTAGACAATCGTTAGAAATTTTGCGAGCGTTACACCCAGTGACTGGTAATGGGCGTTATTTGTTTCCAAGTTCTCGAAGTAACGATCGTCCTATGAGTGATAACGCAATTTTAGCTGCTTTGCGTCGAATGGGTATTCGTAAAGAAGAGACAACGGGGCACGGCTTTAGAGCAACTGCAAGAACACTCCTTGATGAAGTGCTAGGGTTTCGCCCTGATTTTATTGAGCATCAGCTTGCCCATGCCGTGAAAGACCCCAATGGTCGCGCTTATAACCGCACATCCCATTTGCAAGAAAGACGAGAAATGATGCAGAAGTGGGCTGATTATTTGGATTTAATAACAACAGGAGCCAATACTCCTCTCTAATTTTAGTACTTTATATGGGTGTGAGTAACTTACTTATTATCCTTATACAAGAATTCATTTAATTTTTAAAAATACAAAAAAAATTATTCTCCTTTGTTTCCAAAAGTGGCGTGAATTAAGGCAGGACAAATTTGTCCTCCCCCTCATTTATGAGGATATACAAAACCTTTATCACGGAATATCTTAAATTTTTAGATACAACTGTGTTTAACAAACTCCAATAAGGAGTAGGGGGATCTATATGACGAATGTATTAAGACTACCAGCAGTAAAGAACAGAACGGGATTGGCTCGTTCGACTATTTATTTACGTATTGCCCAGGGCACTTTCCCAAAACAGATTTCGTTAGGGGACAGAGCCATCGGATGGGTTGAGCATGAAATTGAAGCCTGGTTGGCTCATCAAATCGAACAAAGCCGAAAAACTAAAGAGCATGCCAATAAAAGAGAGAGAAAATATGATAGCTAAAAAAGATAAAACAGAGAAGATCTCGCAAGCAACTCAAGTGCTTGAGTTGATCGAGTCAGAAATAGCGCTTTTCCATGATCTGAAGAAAAACGCCTATGCTATGATTAAAATAAATGACAAAATCGTCAATCTTTCAATTGAAAGTAGAAAGTTTTCAGATTGGATTTCGCACATTTATTGGATAAGTTACAATAAAGCATTAAATAATAATGTGTTAAGGGATTGTCTTGGGACATTGAGAGCCAAAGCTTATTTTGAAAGCCCTTGTCATTCCATATTCATACGTATTGGTTTTCATGAAAATAGTATTTATCTTGACTTAGCTAACGAGCACGGGCAGTTTGTTGAAATAAATGCGGATGGATGGAAATTAATTATTAATCCACCCATTAAATTTATCAGTATAGACAGCATGCGACCATTGCCAATTCCAAAGCAAGGGGGTGATTTTAATACTCTTTTTACATTTATTAACATTCCAAAGAAGAGCCAAAAGTTGGTAATGGCTTGGATGTTAGATTGTTTTATACCAAACACTCCTTATCCATTGTTAGTATTACATGGATTGCAAGGTTCTGCAAAAAGCACTACGCAGGAATTTTTGAGAGAATTGATTGATCCCTCTGAGTCTAATTTGAGGGGAGCCCCTAAGAAAAGTGAAGATCTGATGGTTGCGGCAGTCAATAATTACATGATTTCTTTAAATAACATTAGCTACTTGTCGCCACAGCAACAGGATGATTTGTGCTGTGTATCAACGGGGGGAGGCTATTCGACACGCAAGCTTTATACTACCAGTCAGGAACAGACTGTTGACATTAAAAGACCCGTTATTTTAAATGGGATTAATGAGATCGTCACTGCACAAGATTTGATTGATAGAAGTATCATTATAGAGCTGCCATCAATATCAGAAGAGTATAGAAAAACAGAGTTAGAAATCAAAGAAAATTTTAATAATGAAAAACCAAAAATATTAGGAGGAATGCTCGATGCTTTGGTTAGTGTTTTGCAAAAACTACCCCATGTTAGATTGGCCAAAAAACCGAGGATGGCTGATTTTGCGAATCTTGGAGTTGCTTTAGAAAAAACTCTGAATTGGGAAGCGGATTCTTTTATGCAAGCTTATTCATCTCATCAAATGGAAGCCAAAATCGCTGCTTTAGAACATTGTCCTATAATTATGGCCGTTGTTGAATACGTGGAGGAGCAGGGTGTTTATGAAGGTTCATATGGGCATCTTTACCAGAAATTAACAGATAGGTATAAATCAAGAAACAGCGGATGGCCACAATCTGCCAAGGGTTTGGCAGAAGCAATAAAACGTCAGTTGCCAGCCTTAAGGGTATTAGATATTGAGGTTACTTTTAGCTCAATCAGAAAGAAGGATGGTTATCATGTTTTACTTAAAAAAGTTTTTGAAAATAAAGTACACCATGTACACCAAGTTCACTCCTCCAACACTAATCGATTTGGGGATCCCAGTGAATCGAGATATGTTCCATCTAAGTACATCCCTAAGTTTATCCGATAGTGAAGGTAGGAGCTTAGGTATTATTGGGTTGGGTGAACATTCTAAATAGTAGGGTTATGGTTAATAGAAAAAATAATCATGGCCATATTAAAAAACCTAACTTTTTTAAATTATCTATAATACTATCTGATTTGACAGGAACCGCTAAGATCAACAGATTTTGCGCGCGGGTTACAGCAACGTAACCAATGCGTCCTTCCTCGTTGCTTGTACCGCTTAATAAGGCTTCCAAATTTTCATTAGTAGCAAGGTACATCACAGATTGAATAGTTTCACCTTTTGCTTGATGCACAGTATCGATTCTAATTCCAGAATACTGTCGGGCTACTAAAGCCCCATCCCACAAAGGATTATCTTGAAGTTTTTTTGCCGTAAGATTATTTCCCCATCTCTGTTTTACATTTTGGTTAGTGTTGTCACCAATATCATTGAGTAATTTTTTAACTCGTTTTTTCAATTCAGGTTGCCATTCTGATTTTGCCAATAATGTAGATTTTGGAAGCCCTGTTTCAGGATCCCTGAGAAAATGCCATAGAATCCGTCTTAATACTTTAATATTCGTATCTGAGGAATCTTCCAATAAATTTTTTTTAAGTAATTTATTTGTATCTAGTAAAAGTAACACACCATCAATCACTTTCTTAAATGATCCAACAAGATCAGAATCACGATCTCGCAAAATTGCAGCTTCTGCCAATTGTTTAGTAGCGCTGTAACCCGTCTTTATCGTCTGCCCATTTATCTTATCAATCATTTTATTATTTCTACACAAAATTGCAGCTTCGTTTGTTGAAAGTTTATGCTCTTTTAAAATTGATACAAAACGTTTGACTACATCATTCGGTTTTTTGGAATCATAGGTTAAAATATATATGCCATTTTTGTGTCCTTCAGGAACTTCTCGTGTTGTAATACTTTCTTCCCCAGAAGATTTTAATTTGTTTGCCACATTTACAATAGGCTTGATGGAACGTCTATTCTCAGACAATGAAAAGCTCATTATTCCGTTTTTTTTTTCGAACTTGTGAAGAAACGTACCATCCGCTCCTACGAATTCATATATCGCTTGATTTGGATCACCAATAAGCGAAATTTGCGATCCACATTTATGAATTAACAACAGTATTGCTTCATGCATAGATCCAATATCTTGGGCTTCATCAACTAATATATAAGGATATCGACGCGACAACGCTTTTAATATGGCATTCTGATGAAGCAAGGTTTGCCATACCCAATACCGTCTCAGCTCATGAGTATAGGCCCCTTCTTTTCCAAGCTTCTTTATTGCAACTTGAACTTTTTTCTCATCTAAAATTTTACGTCGTCCCTTATCTAGATAATAATATTCCAATGCACCATCCTGATTAAATGACATTTTTAAATGTTCAATACCTATTGGATATGGTTGATGAGCAATTTTGTGTTCGGCCAACCATGACTCATTGCCCTGCACTAAAAAAGGCTGTTTAGCTGCTTCCATTGTTCTAGCTGCATGTGTGTTCATGATCTGAGCAGTGAGAAAAGAATCTACTGTCTCTATCAAGACCCTAGAAGATAAACCTTCAGGTACTTGTTGAGTAACAAGCATAAATTCTTTCCTAAAGCTTTCCACTGCTACATTTGAGTATGACAAAAGAGCAATATATCCACGTAAATTCTCATGACGCCTTCTAATATCACATAAACGACGAACAGCTGTTACCGTTTTTCCACTGCCAGGGCATGCAATGATACATTGTGAAATAAGATCTGACTCAATAATCTTCTTTTGCTCTTTAGTAGGAGTAAGAATTATACCCACTCCTTTACAAAGTTAAATGCCTTCTCTATATATTCTGGAACTTTAAATGGCGTACTCCGCAGTGCCACACGTTGCGCCAAAGCTTGAGCAAATACTCCTTTCTTAATATTTCGCTCTACAAATATTTCAGAAAATAGGGTTTTTGGCTTTGATTTCTCATCTGTATGTTCAAGCTTTTGTCTTAGATCCTTCTCTACCTGTGGGTGAAGTTCTCTCAACACAGTTAACATCGCTTCCCTATTTTCGGGATATAGGGCTAAATCATATTCGAAAGTCTTATAAGCAAAAAAAACCTTTACAAAATTATCTTCTCGGTTCCTTAACTTTTGAGCTGTTGCAGAAAGCTCAAGTGTATCGTTTAACGCTGGGTAAAGATTTTCGGATGGATCAGCGTCTGTCAAAAAAGCTACTGGTATATTCAAAGCCATTTTTCCGAACAATGGCAAAAACGCATCAAAGTTTAGACCCTCAACATTAATGATGCTGATAGAGTATTGTGAAAAATTAAATCCTAAACGTTGAGCCATAACTTTAATCATAAAAAGTTCCGACACACCTTCAACAAATACGATACGCTGTGCAAAAAAAAGTTCAGCACGTGTTACATCAAGATAACGCTGAAGTTTTTCTTTTTTGTCTGGTTCAAATTTAATATCCTTAGGAAAAAAAGCTTTTATTTCATTCTGGCTCAAATAAAGACATACAAGCGAATCGATATTGACGGCACTAGAAAAGTTTGAAGAATGGCTGGTTATGAATAACTGGATAATGTTTCCGTTTTTATTAGTTACACCATCAAATTTTTGTAAATACTGAAGTAAGACGGCTTGTAGTTGTGGGTGCAGATGGGCTTCTGGCTCTTCAATAATCAAAGCATTATAAGCAGTTTCTAAATTTGATGACAAATCACTCAAAACCACAGTCATATAGATAAGATTATTATAACCCAGACCATTTTGTTCAATCTCCAAATTTTCAACAATTATTGCAAGTCTAGCTGCTATTTTCTCAAAATCGTTTGTGCTTAAGCCCACTATCAATTTCTGAGCAAGCAGTTTTCCAAGCATCATTTGATGACGATCTACAATTGCCGTTTGTGTCTTAACAATGGGATCTTGCCCACACAGATTCTTATCAAGATCTCGAAAAGCTTCTACAATTTTCTTTTTATCTTCTTCGGTAGAAAGGCGTCCCATGAGACGAGCAATCTGGCTACTACGGCTAGGGCGCAATCCTTGTGAAGGATCTCTTAAAGGAGGTAGATAAATCGCTCTAAGATCTTCTAACATTTCACTTGTAACCAAATTCTCTTCATGTGCTCCACACCAACGCTTAAAACGCAATTGCCCTCCTGATTTAGGAAGAGAATATCTGATAGCAATAAAAATTTCATATTTATCAGGATGTCCCTCTTGTGGCCTCAATGCATTCAAAAAGTCGGCTTCATCAACTTCTGTCAATCCATGAAATATATAACTAAAAGTAATTTCTTTAATATTATCATCTGAAGAAATATGAAAATCACTTTCAAAAAAACGAGGTAACCCCTCATCTGTTGATAAGAGTGCTCGAAGTGCATCGATCACTGCTGTTTTACCCACATTATTAGGTCCAACTATAACATTTAAACCAGGTTGAAATTTCAGCTCAAGATATTTGAGTTTTCGAAATCCTTTAATCGTTAGTTTTGCTAAATACATTATCTACCTTTATGCGCGCACTATTCAAAAATGAAGAGATGTTAACAAATTTGCATCTTGCACTTGAATTGTGTTAACTAACCTAAAAAGCCGAGTCATCTTAATTGACTGCTCAGTATAAATTACTCACCAGGTGTAAGTACAATACCTTTAAAGAAAATAATCTAATTGAATTTAAAAGCTAGAGATAATACAACTACTAATTTAGTAATTGAGTTGCCAAGTGGACGCCATTCTGCTTTTTGTTCTGGGTAGATTTAAGCCAGGGTGCAGGGATTTTATTTTGCTTTTCTAGAATTGCTTTAAAATCATGAATGGGATCTTTAGCACTCAGAATAGCAGTCTCTACAATTTTAGCGATTTTAATAAGGGTTGAAGGTAGTTTTTATTGTATATTGCGAAAAATTTTAGGAAAGTTAGCAATCTTCCAAGAAACTTATTTTAAAGTGATCCCGTGAGGTTAGCATTTTAAATGGTAATCAAAGCTATTTCATTGTTAACAAAACAACCCATCCAACCCTTAACACAAGTTCACAATCATCAAGCAAGAATAAATCATACCTTCCAAAAAGCAAATCAAAGTCAAAATGTACAAAGGGGATCCTGGAGATGGCTTGTGACATCGATATTCTTACGCAAATACTGAGATGGGTGATTTGAAACCGATTCAGGTTATGTAATTATAATTATCGTCCAAACCCATCTCGTGATGGTTGTTGAGCAATATTTCTTTTGAAGTTTGAAGAATGCATTTCAATTTTTCGGTGCATTCCTAATTTTTTTGCTTGTGATGAGAGTTCGGGATTGTTCTCAATGATAAAAGCAAGTTTCTCTAAATCAGCATTGAAACTACGCCATTCTGCTTTTTGTTCGGGTGTAGGTTGAAGCCAGGGTGCAGGGATTTTATCTTTTTTTTCTAGAATTGTCTTAAAGTCATGAATGGGATCTTTAGAACTCAGAATAGTAGTCTCTACACTTGGAGCGGTTTTAATAAGGGTTGAACGTTTAAGTTGTAGAGTCACCTCCTCTAGGCCTTGTTTTTTATGAACATCATTAAAATCGTCACCGATTTCTTTAGGTTTGCAAAGGTGTACGGATATTCCCCGTTCAGAGAGTAATTGTGCTGCTTTTAATATTGCCTTGTCAGAAGGGGCGTTAGGACCGTCATTATCAGCACAAAGGGTAACAGCTTTTACTTGAGATGACAGGGGAATGTTTGCCATATTAGAGACACCCAGAGTTGCATAAACCGTTAGACTTTTATCCGCATTTGCGACAGTAAGGGCGGTTTCGGGTCCCTCCGCTACTGCAATGCCCTTTTTGCCTTGTTGCACTAACACAGAAGCGCCTTTGATGGGTCCATAGGTTCGTTTCGGTGTAGAGACATTGGCTTTATTAGCGGTTTTAATATCTAAGAAAATACATTGCATGGCTTGTGTTTGATTTTCTTTGTTTTTAGCAATCACCAATAGGGCGGGAAGATGTCGTTGAGACTGAGGTTCTTTTACTGCAATATTAAATCTAAAACTTTCAGGTAGGGTACCCGTGATGCCTCTATGATTTCTTAAATATTCTTCGGCCAGTGTTCCCTGAATGGGGGTGCTTTCTTGTTCCAATCGTTTAGCATAGGCAATCATTTTCTTTTGTTCCTCAGTAAAAGAGATTTCGTTGGTTTGAGATGGTTTTTGATTTCTGATGGGTTGACGTTTTATTTCAGAATATTGGGGTGCAATACCGGTGTATTCTGCGGCATGTTTAAGAGCTTCCTTGAAGGTGTAACCATATACCTTCTGTAAAAGCTGAAATAAGTGACCACCTTCTCCACTTTGAAAATCATACCAAAGTCCTGTTTTGTCCCCTTGTATATGGACGACAAGACTGCCTTTTTTTCCATAACGGTAAGAAGTAACATTAGATAGTGTTCGATTAGGTTGGCCTAAGATGGTTTCAGTAAAATGAGCCGCTTTAACTTCAAGAGCGGGTAGAATAGATTCCAAATCCCATCGGGGTTTCTTGTAATCAATAGCTCCGGAAGTGGGTATTTTTTCAGACGGTGGATTTTTATGATCAACGATCTTGGTTGCAATGAATGACTCGTGATGTATTTCTTTGTTTAAACGTGCTGCCATAGCTTCTACACTCCTTTTTTGATGCACTTCTTTTTCAACATGTTTATGAGCACGTTGTTGAAGCTTTTCGAATCGCTTGATAGCGAATTCGATGGGTTTTTGTTCATAAGCATTAGGCTCTTTAGATAATTTTGGTATAAACCTCGGTTTAAGAGGCTCGTTAAGTTCTTTTGGACCTATTTCATAATGGGTTAGTGCCAGTTGATATTTTTCTACGTTGCTATAGATTTCAAACGCCAGTTTATCCCGTGCCGCGGCTGTGTTACTCATATTGGTAAAGTGCGAACGAGATATAGGGGTTTTAGAAAGTTTATTTTGATTTGCTTCTACCCATAACTTCTGTGATTGTTTGGATAACGCGAGATACTGTTCTACTTGTCTAAAATCTTCACGTTCCGAGGGGTTGAGCGATTTTAGAATAAGCCGCCTTTCATGCATTCTTGCCTGTGTTTTAAGCTCCAAAGTTGAAATGCCTTTTTGCAGGAGAGTAGGGTAGTGTGCTCGAATATCTTGATAAATATTTGCTGCCAACCTGTCGCGAATAATAAACTGCCCTGTATTGCATTCATCAAGGTAAGTTTGGACGCGTTGTTTTGCCTGATGAACCGTTGATTGTGCGAAAAGTTTTTCTGAAGCTATTCCATAAAGTGCTAAGGCTTGGGTATAACGTCCCAGCTCTTTCACTATTTTATCAGCGAGCTCATCCCTTTCTGTTTGTGCCAGTTCTGCAATCATGAACGAGGGGTGGCTGCGTAAAAGCTCAGATTCTTCTTTTTTATTGAACGCTTGGTTTGGAGCTAATGTTTGTCGGTAGGCAGACAACTCCCCCCAAGTCTCACCGACTTTGCGATTGGCATCCACATAAGCGGCAACCAGTTTGGCATCTTCTCGACGAGCAAGGGTTTCTTTTATGATTTCATTTTCTTCACGTTCTTTGGTTTTGCGTTCCCAGTAGCTTGATGGATTAAAGGTCTGGTCAAAATTGTCCTTAAGATTTTGAGACATCCATTTCAGTTTATCTTTAAGGTGTTCTTTGAATCGCTCAGAAATTCCTTGAACATCTACTCCCCGTCGTGCGGCAAAGGCCAGAGGGTAATCGAGAACACTATCTTTAATTCCCCGACGGCTCATGGCTTTTTTTAAAGCAGCAAAGGTGGGGTACTCTGTTTGATTGGCATAGAGCTTAGCGGTTTTACGATGGCGCGTTAGACCAACATAAATTAGGTTACTTATCCAGTGACCGGAAGCTAAAATGAATGCCCTGTCTATAGTTATGCCTTGGGCACGATGAAGAGTAGAGGCATAACCATGGGTAAAGTTTTGGTACTGTTCTGGATTAAAGGTGATGTTCTTAGATTGTTTACCATCCAGGATGACTTGAATATTAATGACTCGGTCTTGACGGCACTCGATATTTGTAATGATCCCCCTGCTACCATTTCTAACTCCTATAAGCCGATCATTTTGCAAAAAGGCGATTCGGTCTCCCACACTAACAAAAATCGCACCCTTGTTGGTTTTGACGCGATATCCGCTCGTTAATTCGCCTTTTTCTATGCGCTTCTCACGTGCCAATTGGTTTAATAAATCAACGGATACATTTTGATAAGCGAGTATTAGCGTTTCTTGTAATGGCGTAGTTTTTAAAGACTGGTACCAATCTTCAATTAACTTATGGTGGGATTCGGTAAGCGTCTTAAGGTGTTCAATACAACCATGTGAGCGATAAACCTCCAGTGCTTCTGCAACATTGCCTTTTGAAAATTGAGCAGTGGCTTCTCGTTGCCAGGCTTCCTCTTGTCGTCGAATAGTGGTGAGTTCAGCAAAGCCAATCCGCTCTAACAAGGCCCTAAAGGGAGCCCCCATCCCCACCGGTTGAAGCTGCGCGGGGTCTCCTACCAAAACCACTTTGGCATGGGCGTTTTTAACTGCCAACAGCACGTCAAAAAAGCTTGAGCTGTCAACCATACCGGCCTCATCACAGACGACTATAGATGATTGATCTAAAACCAAAGTGCCTTTTGTTAAAGCTTGGCAAAACGACTCAATCGTTCTGCTTTGAATCTCAGAATCTTGTTGTAATCCATCTGCGGCAATCCCC